>Ga0207695_10000075_pt1 | contig 308496 bp, 249 predicted proteins | sample KBSC54metaG_FD_184354 | JGI IMG/M metagenome (GOLD analysis project Ga0207695, IMG submission 184354) | Corn rhizosphere microbial communities from Kellogg Biological Station, Michigan, USA - KBS C5-4 metaG (SPAdes) (version 2) | ecosystem: Host-associated > Plants > Roots > Rhizosphere >...
CGGGACTAACTCCAGGCGCACAACCGGCGAAATGGCCGGCATCTACGTCGCGAAATGCATGCGCCTGCGCTCAGAAATGTAAGCGCAGGCGCGTGCGAGTTCTGAGTCAGTAGACGCAGCGCCATATCAACTGCGTCGCCCCATACGGCTCACTCGAGTCTATCCGCTCGTCGTCCTAAGAGCTTCGTCAGAACCGGAAGTATGCCCCGATCATCGGCTGCGCGGTGTGGGTGAACCGGTCCGTCGATGTATATAGCTTGGTCAGATTCGGCGCCTTGTAGAGATTCCCGCGGTACTGGAATCGAAAACCCAGATGCGGCAAGGCGCCCCAGTCGAGACCGGCGCCATAGACGAACACGCCCTTCGTTGAGCTGTCAGTGTCCACCTGGTTACTGTCTGGCTGGTTGAACAAGACACCAACGCCGCCGAGTACAAAGGGGCGCAAGTTCGCCGCGTGAACTGAAACCAGCCAGTCGGCAGTGACCTCATGCGCGGCAGCCTTAACCGTCTGAGCTGTGAGCGCCGTACAGGTCGAGCCTCCGCAATCGGGCTTGTAGGTCTCGTTGCCCCGATTGTAGGAGTAGGTGGCCTCATACCCTACCAGGGGATTGGAGATGTGCCGCAGCTCGATGATTCCGCCAGCGGAGTTTGCCGGGCTCTCAATCGTCCCGTTTCCGTTTGTCCGTCCGCTGAAAGCTCCATACAGACTCAGAGCCACGTCTGTCTGGGCCCATGCCGAAGCCGAAACGCCCAGCATGCATAACCCGACAAGAAACAGGAATGCCTGATGACAGATTTTCCGCATCTTCATCTCCTTTTGGATGCTTGTCTCGCGGTTGAGTGAAAGGGGAGTCTCGCGAGGTCCAGCTACGTGCCTCAACCCTCTATGGACGCAAAAGTCGTTCGCTGGGTGGGTAAGGAAGTGGTTACCCACGTACGAGGCAGAAGCTCTATCAGAGCGTGTCCAGCCCGGAGCCGGAGATAACTCACATATTTAGATGAATGTGCGAAAAGCGACCGATCACGGGCTAGATCGCTCGTACCAGCCGGACCGGCAGGAAGATGATGGCCCCCACCAACTCCAGCACCCCGCCCACCGCGATCCCCACAATCCGGAAAGGCAGGAGCAGCAGCCACACGATCGGGTAGGCGATCAGCGCCAGCAATGCCAGCGGCCAGCACAGAATCAGGAGAATGCACCACAATAAAAATTTCACCATAACTCCGCCTCAACCTCAGTCAATCACACATACGCGGACAGGCCTCGGCCGGTTCCCGACAGCTATTTCTTCGCGTCCTTCTTTTTTCGGGCCTTCGCTGACGCTGAACTGGCCGTGCTTGCTTTCGTTCTTCCCGAGGCCGGCACACCCGCCCGGGCCTCAAGCAGTTTCTTCCGATCACGGATGACCTTCTTCCGCTCCGCCTCAGGCAATGCAAGGATGGTCCTCGTCCGCTTCGGCAGTTTTTCGAAGATCAGCTGGTAGGCCCGGCGCAGCTCGTCCTCGACCTCCCGCGGCCGCAGCGCGTCCCATCGCTCCAGCGTTATCCAGTGAGCTTTGGCCAGGTAAGGAGTTGGTCTGATTGCCTCATTTTCGATCAGCTCGTGGAACCTTTCCGCGCCGCAATGAAATGACAGCACACCAATCCCGCTCCCGTCCAAGTCTGTCATGGCAAACATCTTGCCGCCAATGTCCCGGTCGCCCGCCCAGTAAACGAGATGATGGCCCCAGTTCAGGGTTTCGGCCACATGCGGCAGCCCCATACAAATCTCACGTATGCGCTCGTTATCCATCTCGAGAAGTGTAAATCCGGGTCGAGCTCGGAAAAATTCTCAACAATGTACTTGACGCCATACACTAGTTGTCATACAGTATGTGAAGTACAGTGTATGCGGCACAGCAAGATCGAGGCAAAGTATGACCGTAGCTGACACAAATTTCGAAAACCTTCGACTCGAACTTCGCCGCGGCTGCCTGACCCTGGCCGTCCTCGCCCAGCTGAAGCGGGAGCACTACGGCTACACGCTCCGCAAAGAGCTGGCCGAGCGCGGCCTTGAGATCGACGAAAGCACGCTCTACCCGCTTCTACGCCGCCTCGAGACCCAGGGCCTGCTGGTCAGCCAGTGGCGCGAAGAAGACAAACGAAACAAGCGCTTCTATCGCCTCTCCTCTGAAGGCGAACAGATCCTCGCTCGCCTGCTCGACGAGTGGAACACCATCAACACCTCCGTCTCCCGCATCCTCGAAGCTCAGAATGCGGAGACCAAGTAAGGAAACCGCCATGGAACTCCTTGATCGCTACCTTCAAGCCGTCAGAAAGTACCTGCCGCTCCGCCGCCAGGACGACATCATCGCCGAACTCCGCGCCAATATGGAGTCGCAGATCGAAGACCGCGAGTCCGAACTCGATCGCCCGCTTACGCAGGGCGAGTTCGATGACTTCCTGCGCAAGATGGGTCATCCCATGTTGGTCGCGTCACGCTACCAGGCGCAGCAATACCTCATCGGACCGACCATGTTCCCCATGTACCTCTGGGTGCTCCGCATTGCGCTGCTCTGGGCTTTCATCATCTGCATGATCGTTGCTGCGGTAGTCACTCCCCTTACGCAGCCCGGTGCGCAGGCCATCTTCGACGCGCTGTTCCGGACTCCCGGCATCCTGCTTCAAACAGCAGCGTGGATCACTCTCGTCTTCGCAGCATTCGAGTTCGCGCGCACGCGTTACCCAAATATCTGCCCACCAATCGAAGGCGTAAACAAAAGCTGGAGCCCGAGCACCCTCCCGCCTCTTGAGAAAGACACCCTTCGCAAAGGGAAACCCCGCTCGTTTGTCCAGGCTGTTGCCGAAATCATCTTCAGCGTGCTCTTTCTCGGATGGGTGCTCCTCATCCCGCACTACCCGTTCCTGCTGCTCGGCCCCGGCGTCGTTTTTCTGAAGACCTCTCCCTATGAGTTGGCATCGGTCTGGTGGACTTTCTTCGGCTGGATCGTCGCGCTTGGCATCATGCAGATCGTCGCCAAGTGCATCGACCTCGCTCGCGGCACCTGGGAACGCCCTTCACACATTCAGCAAATCGTGTTCAAGATCGTCGGACTCATACCCGTTCTCGTGCTGCTTGCCGCACCCGGACACATCTACGTCTTGCTCAAGAATCCTGCGGTCGATCAGGCGCAATTCGGCAAGAACCTGGCTCAGGTCAACGATGCAATTCATCTCGGCTTTTCGGTGATCTGCGCGATTGTCGTTCTGCAACTGGCTTTTGACATCGGCAAGTGGGTTTTAGAAACGTACCGCAGTCGCGAAGCCAGCCGCTCGTAATCGTCACACTCGGATTGAACGCTGGCGGGCCCGAATGAGCCCGCAAGGAGGAGTTATGCGCCGTCGCATAGTCAGCTACATGGATGCCCTGCTTGTCGGAATGGTCCTTGGATTGATCTTTGTAACTTTCGTCCATGCCGCTCCGTTGCATCAACGCGGAAAGGTCCAGACAAACGGAGTCACCATCGCCTACGAAATCTACGGTCCGACAGATCGCGAGACCGTTCTTCTGGTTGGCGGAACGGCGATGCAGCTCATCGACTGGGATCCAACGTTCTGCAGCGATCTCGTTGATCACGGCTACCGCGTTATCGTCTTCGACAATCGCGACATCGGCCTCTCGACCAATTTCGAGTCCGCAGGAGAGCCGGACTTTGGTGCAGTTGTGAAGGCCGCAACAACGCGCAAGCCTTCGCCGCTGCCGTACACACTCTATGACATGGCAGCGGACACGGTCGGCCTGATGGATGCGCTGCATATCGAGAAGGCTCACGTCGCAGGTGCATCCATGGGCGGGATCATCGCGCAGATTGTCGCAACAAAGTATCCGAATCGTACGCTATCGCTCACGTCGATGATGGCTCCTGACGGAAAACCAGGATTGCCCATGGTTGCGAATCCTGCGCGCCTTGCCTCCGTGCCTAAATCCGCTCCGCATGAAGATCGTGCGGCATACATCGAGCGCCGGAGCAAAACCATGCAAGCACTCGAGAGCCCGGCAAATGCGAGCTCAGACACGGAACTGCGGAAGATTGTCACTCGGGAGGTGAAGCGTTTCTACTGCCCGGCCTGCGATGATCGACAGGGTGCTGCGTCACTGTTCACGACACTCGAGGATCGGCGGGAACAGCTGAAGAATATTCGGGTGCCCGTACTCGTCATTCATGGAGCTGATGATCCACTCGTGCCGTTGGAGGCGAGCAAAGACATTGCCACGATCGTCCCCGGAGCCACGCTAAGCATCCTTCCCAGCATGGGCCATGACATGCCTCGGTCGTTGATGCAGACAATTGCCGATGCCATTGCCGAAAACGCAGCGCGAGCTCACAAGCGCTAATCCGAGGAAATCGGGGCAAAGCTTAAGGGGCGGGAGCCGGAGTTTCCGTCTGGCCGACAACGGCAGCGGCGACACAATTGCCGACCACATTCATCAGCGTGCGGCCCATGTCCATAATGGTGTCGACGCCGAGGATGAGAAGGATGGGAGCGGTGGGCAAGTGCACGGCACTTGCAGTGGCGAGCAGCACGACGAGCGACGCTCGCGGCACGCCGGCGATTCCTTTGCTCGCAGCCATCAGCACGAGCACGATCGCGATCTGGCGTCCGAACGATAGGTGCATGCCGGCAGCCTGGGCGACAAAAACGGCAGCCATTGAGAGATAGACGCTGCCACCAGTCATATTGAAGCTGTAGCCCGTGGGGATTACAAACGAGACGATCCAGCGCGGAACTCCGAACTCTTCCATTCGCTCCATGGCTAGTGGAAGTGCAGCTTCGGATGTCGTGGTTGCAAATCCAATCGCAGCCGGTTCGCCAACCGCAGTGATGAACTTGCCCACTGGAACTCGAAAAAGCAACAGTGTCGGGATCAGCACGAGAAGGCTGAATGCTGTGAGAGCGACGTAGTAGGTTCCCACCAGTTTCGCGAGTGGCAACAGGGTTGAGATGCCGGTATTTCCAACGGTGTAGGCAATCGCAGCCCCAGCAGCAAGAGGCGCAAGGTACATGATGAAACGCGTGAGTTGGAACATCACATCGGCCAACGATTGCAGGACCTTCACCAGCGGCGCACGTTTCTGTTCGGAGATCATCGCCAATGCCGCCCCGAAGAGGATTGAAAAGATCGCGACCTGGAGAATCTGATTCTGCGCGACGGCTTCGGCAATGTTATTGGGAAAAAGATTAAGGACGATCTGCTGCCAGCTTTGTGGTGCCTGTGCGGCAGTTGGCTGTGCTGTTTCCAGCGCCGCGGGGATCACAACCCCCCATCCGGCTCCGGAGAGATTCATCGCCACAAGTCCAATGACCAAGCCGAACGTCGTGATCACTTCGAAGAAGATGAGCGCCTTAACCGCGACGCGACCGATTGACTTGAGTTCGTTGTGTCCGGCGATGCCAGTTGTGATTGTCGCAAAGAGAAGAGGAGCAACAATCATGCGAATCAAACGCAGAAACAGGTCGCCCGGTAGACGGACCTGTGCGGCAACGTACGGAGCATCGACGCCAAGCTCGATTCCCGCAAGCATCGCGAAAAAGGTCCAGGTCATCAGCGAGGGCCGGCGCAGGCTGAAGAGCAGGAAGGAAGCGATTCCAATCCAACGGAGAACGACACTTGCCGCGGACAAATGGAAGAATGCGACGGCAATGCCTGCCGCAATGAGCACCGCGGCGGCGAGCAGAAACACAGTGGCCAGGGGATCCTTCACTGCCGGGCGGATTGAGGCTGTTGTCACCATTGATTTAATTCGTTGCCGGACGCTTCAGCTTCATCGCCTCTGCGGTCATATCTGTATACTTCAGCCCCGCGCCAGTGTTGAACAGCACCACGCGATCGTCGGCACTGAGGTATCCAGTCGCAAGCAACTTGTCATAAGCCGCCGTCACGCTTGCCCCTTCGGGGGAGAGAAATATTCCTTCATTTCGTGCCCAGTCAAGAATGGAAGCGAGAATCTCGTCGTCGCTGACGGCCATCGCGAGACCACCGGAAGCGCGTACGATATCCAGGATGATCGCATCGCCGTAGGGCTTCGGTACGCGGAGACCGGCCGCGAACGTTGAAGCATCCTGCCACATGGTGCTCACGTTTGCGCCGGCTTCGAAAGCGCGTGCGACGGGCGCACATCCCGATGCCTGCACCGCAATCATCTTCGGCCGCTTACCGCCTTTCACCCAGCCCAGTTGTTCCATTTCTTCGAAAGCCTTCCACATGCCGATGAGACCAACGCCGCCGCCCGTGGGATAGAAGACCGCGTCGGGATACTCCCACCCGAGCTGCTCTACGAGTTCGTATCCCATGGTCTTCTTGCCTTCCACGCGAAACGGCTCCTTGAGCGTAGAGATGTCGAACCAGCCTTCCTGTTGTTTTCGCTCCTGCACGATGCGCGCGCAATCGGAAATGAGTCCATTGACGAGTTCAACATGTGCGCCGTACGCGACGGCCTCAACGTAGTTGGCAAATGGCACATCGCGCGGCATGAAGATGTGCGCTTCGATTCCGGCAGCTGCGGCGTACGCGGCCAGGGCACCGGCAGCATTCCCGGCCGACGGCACTGCAAGCTTACGGAGCCCGAAGTGCTTTGCCATGGTCACAGCCATGGAGAGCCCACGCGCTTTGAAGGTGCCAGTTGGATTGGCTCCTTCTTCCTTGAGCCACGCGCCCTCATGACGACGGCTCTTCAGCATCGGTGTCCAACCCTCACCTAACGTCACCGGCTCAGCGTCAGGAAGAACTGAGCGATACCGCCACATGCCGGTCCATGGGCCTTCGGCGTCCTTTGCGATCACCTCGCGCGGATTCGTTCGCTTCAGGTCAGAAAGATCATATCGAACGAAGAGCGAACCGGCTGGTTGGGTTTGACACTGCGGGCATACGGTCTGTGGCGTCACGGCAGGGGTGTGAGCGTGGCAGCGGGCGCACTCGAGATGGACGATGGGCGGCATTGACTCCTCAAGACTCCTGAATCAGATTAGAGGATCACTGGCTTCGCAAACGAATTGTCAGTGTCAGTACTTTCAGAACTTTGATTCGAACTCGCGGAATCTTCTCTCAAGTTCCCACTGCGCTGCTGCCTTTTCACTCCCATCCAGAAAGCTCTTGCAGGACATTGCAGGTTTCGCGCCGCCGAGGGTCTGCCCCTTGCATGCAGCAGCCGGAGTGCTGAACACATCCGCCGATGCCCAGAGGCTCGCACCCGGCAGGAAATTATGTTCCAGGCCCGTGCGCGCGAGTTGCTTCAGCTCTGGATAGCTCAGGTGGTAGTCGTTAGCGGCGCGAACGTATTCGTGGGTTAGATCGATGCGGCTGACAGCCTGGTCATCGGTCGAGAATGCAACCGGAACATGAGCAGAGCGGTAGTACAGGAATGGATGCCGGTCGCCGGTGATGCCGAGAATGCCGTCATTCGAGCTGAGATTAATCTCGACCATCACGTGCTTGCGCGCCATCTCCTTCAGCAAATCCTGCGCACCGTCTTCATACATCACGTCAACACCGTGGCCTATCCGCTCAGCGTGACCGATCTCAATCGCCTGCCGGACGTGAAATCGAAGCCCCTCCGGCGGCACCATGCCCGGCGCGAGTTCTCCTGCATGGAGCGTGATGTGCACCTTGGGATAAAGGCCGTGCAGATATTCCACCATCTTCATGTGCAGGGTGTAGTCGCGCATCGAGACCATGTAGTCCTCGGGCTGGACGAAGTTGATTCCAACCCAATCGTCAGATCCCTGCTCGATTGCCTGCTGCACTGTTTCGAAGCCCAGCAACGTCTGCGCAAAAACCTGCTCGGGAGAAAACGCGCGAAGCACCTGATAGATGAAGCGAACCTGTACCTTGCAAGCGGTCGAGGCTTCCGGAGTGCCGCAATGTTGGATCTGGTTGCGCATCTCGATCGCCTTGCGAGTCTCTTCACGATCGATCGCGATCTCCTCGCGCAATCCGCGATCGAGCAGAGACTGCCGCATCTGAGCAAGATCGGGATTCCATCCGATTTCGTGCGCGATCCGGGCGGCGTGACCGAATGTGGGTGTGTGCATCAACTCGAGATACTGATTGTTCTCCGCGTCGGACCGGCGAGTGATCTCGTCGAGCCATTGTCCGATGTGACTCTTGTCGAGACCACCGAAGCGGTCGAATGTCGCAAAAAACTGATCGTGACCGCTGTGACCTGACGTTGGAACATAGTTTCGCATTGAGAAGGCATCGATGATGCGATCGTAGAGGTCTTGCTCTTTGGGCGTCAGACTGCTGCCATTCAACTCAGCGGCGGCGACGAGAGGTGCCGAGCAGGGCTCTTTCACAGTCTTTCCTTGCGCATCACGCGCAAACTCGGCCTCGGCCGGATCGATGCAGACCTTGTCCTCAGCCGCGATGCGGATCAGCGTTTCTGCGTAGACGCCAGCGCTGAGATGAAAGTGCAGGTCGGCGCCCTTCGGGAAATCAGCTAGAAAGGCCTGCACTGAGAGCAGCCCCTGACGGACCGCCGCCTGATACGCGCGGGAGGCGCGGGCTTCAGCCCACGTCGAAGCTGACGCTGCCGCAGATGAACTTGCCGCCTCAGCTTTTGCAGGCGGCAAGCTCAGCACTGAGGTAACCAGACCGGGCAAAGCAAGGCAATATAAGAAAAACGATTGCGTTCGCATGGTTTACTTTCCAGTGTACGAGGCCGGCGAAGAATAGGAAGCGTTTTCTCATCTCCCCAATCGTCTGAAGTTCATTCAATTGTCATCGCAATGCAGTTTCATACCGGCATGTGCAAATGCGACCGACGCGCCGGACGACGAACGAGTGCGCTGTGTCGCAAAATTGCATCATAAGAGTAGGCACAACAGCCCGCAGATGAAGGGTATCCCAATCGAACGCAAGGTCTCATGCAGTTGGGATCATTGTCTCCGAGCTGGTATGTCCGGCCATCGCGAATATCTAGAGGTCAGATAGAGATAAATGGAATCAACCATCACTGCTGTTGGGCAGCAGGTGTCCAGGCGATCTTTTCTCAAAGGGGCGATGTTCGGCGCGGGGGGCCTTGCGCTGTACGCTGGGGTGTTCGAACGCCACTGGCTTGAGATCGTTCACAAGGACATTGCGATTGGCGGTTTACCGGCACCGTTCGACGGGATGAAAGTGGCGCAATTAAGCGACATTCATCTCAACGAGTTCACGGAGCCGTTTCTGCTGCGCGAATCGATCGACGAGATCAATCGGGCCAAGCCGGACGTGGTTCTCCTTACCGGAGACTATGTCAGCGCCGAGGTATTGCCGCGTAATCTTACGGCAAAGGCCGCGTGGCAGTGCGGAAGCATGCTGGGCCGACTAGAGTGCCCACAGCGGTATGCGATCTACGGGAATCACGATATCTGGGCCGGTGAGGAGCATGTCGGAGAAGCTCTTACGACACACGGCATCACCGTACTGAAGAATTCGTTCCTTCCGATAGAGAAACAGGGCGCCAGAATGTGGCTCGCCGGAATGGATGATCCGGTGTGCGGAAAGCCTGATCCCGACAAAGCCATTCCCGCGTCGATCCGCCACAAGGCGGGAGAACCGATCATCCTCATGTGCCATGCACCGGATTTCGTGGACGAGCTTCGCGATCATCCGGCAGGACGTGCAGTGTCATTCGTACTCAGCGGGCACACGCACGGCGGACAAATCCGTCTTCCGTTTGTCGGTGCATTGCACCTTCCGCCTGGAGGGACCAACTATGTTGAAGGACTGTTCCAGGTTGGGTCGATGCAACTGTATGTGAATCGCGGGATAGGCACCGTCGGTGTCCCCTTCCGATTCGACTGCCGCCCGGAGATCACTATCTTCACCCTAAGGACAGCTTAACGATTCAGAGTTCGTGCTCTATCGAACCGCCGTTGGAGGATTGTTAGACGCCTGCGGCTGGGTCCCTGAAGCAATCTGGTTCATCGGCAGTTCCAGCGCGAACAAACTGGAGTCGCCTTGATCGGCGTGAACCCACATCCCATGAAATGCCTGTCGCAAGCCTGGATGCTGCACCAGCAGAGCCATCATGACATCCGTGACCTGTTTGCGGGCCTCTGTCGGGGTTCGGAGCTGCGCAGCCTGCGTCGGATTAGGAATGTAATGAACGTCGAGGTCCAGTCCGCCAAATTGGGTTGTGGTGTCGATCGCGCTCAAGTTGTAGGAAGATCCCTGCGCATTCAGCGTGACCTGCGTCTTCTCCGCCGGAAAATCCTTCGGGTGAATCTGCTCCGCTTCCTGCTGCAACTTCTGCAGGTTGGGGCTCGATAAGAAATCGACAGGGCTCAGTAGTCCTTGAGCGATGTGATAGTAGAGCCACGCCGTCCAGTTTTCTTTCGTCTGCGCGTATTTCCGGGCCGACACCCAATACCATAATCCGTCGTGGTCGGCGTGAATCATCGGCTTCGCATAAAAGCCCGCAACCTGCCATTGATTTCCAGGTGCACTGGCAAGTATCAGTGAAATCTGCTGAGGCTGCTGAACACCGGTTGCATGCAGGATGACGAGTGCATAAGTACCGGGCGGCAATCCATTGAACGTCAGCACCACGATTGGAGATCCACAGAAGAATTGGGTTCGCTCCGCGCCCGGCGCGTCTTTTGAGGCGTCGAGCAAGTAGATGGAGTCCACCGTCATCGTCGCCGTTTGTACTTGAGGTTTGAGGCTTGTGACGGATGCGGCAATCCCGTCGAAATCGGATGCGATGGCCGGCAGTATCTTGGCGCGCAGAGCCTGGGTGTCGCCGCTCTGAACAATGGCGGCGATGGTGTGCGCCTCTCCTGTGAACCCAGAGCGTAGTGTCTGGCTCATTTGCGACTGGGTTGAGCAGGTAGCGCCGTCAGCGTTGAACGCGCAGCCGGCAAAAGCCACACCCGTAAACAGGAGGAAAGCGCGATGCAGGAGTTCCCTTTTATCGAACATGTTTTCGTCCAGCGGATGGAAATTGAAAGACCGCTATGTACTAGGATGCGAATTCATGACAACTGAGCACTGCGATCATGAGATCTCGGTCTCAGAAAACTGCCAAGGTGCCGCAAATCGCTTGTGGGAGTCGCGGACGAGTTCCCAAGCAGAAAGGACTGATGCCGATGGATCTCAGATTGCGAACCCAAGCCTTCTACAAACCTTTAAAAACACTGGGTTTCCGGGTAATACAAGCAAACTCTCAAGAGAGAGCGGGGTCGGTTCCGGACCGCTCGCTGAAATTGACTTTCCGCTCCGGATCTTGAACACCGCTCGAGGTTAAAAGAGCCGCTGCCCGAGCGAGGACCTGCTTCTTTGCTTCGTCAATCGCCATTGGCGCAATAACCGTCAACCCGCCGACTACGCGATTGAGATCGAAATAGGCCTGCCGATTCAGCCGGATGAAATCGACCGGATACTCTGGCTTTCTCGCTCGCGCAGCATCTGGATCCGCATCGAGCACGAAACTGACATCGGGACGGGGAACCAGACGCATGATCAATCGTGCGTAGGCACGAACCGCTGCGTTTTGCAGATTGAGGTTCGCCAATTCGTCGTAGGTGTAGCGATCGAAGATCACGAACTCGACATTGCCCCGCATCGCGTGGCCGAACACCTTGCGAGTTGACAATGCGTCAACAAAGTAGAGGAACATGCGAATGCAGGTCATCGGAAAGCCACGCACGTTCTTGTCTCGCCGGTTGATTGGCCTATCCGGGTGTCCGATGCCCTTTTCTCCTCTGAAAACCCGATGGCCTGTCCCCTCACGGATATTTGTGAGGCTCGCGATGTCGTCCCAGAATCGAAGTACGCGAAAGCGCACCCCATGCTCTTCGAGAAAAGTGCATAGATGGTCAATCTGGGTGCTCTTGCCCGCACCGTCCACACCGGAAAAACTCACAGATCTGACTTTCGACAAATTATGCATAAGTCTTCTATTCGTTGTCTGAGATTTGCCGAAGGATCAAGGCTGGCTATGGCTGGCCTTTGACATCCCTGCGACAGCACCAATTGCACCTGCTCCCGCCAGCACCAATCCGAGGCTGATGACGATCGCTCGTACGCGCCGCTGCTTTGCAGGAGCGATGGCCGCACCGGCGGGACGCGAGCCCGGAACTCCCGTCGGTTTCTCGTAAGGAGCCGCAGCGGTCCCGACAGGCGGTTGCTGGGGCGTCTGGGTCTGTTGGTTTTGTTGCGATGGCTGAGAAGTTGCTTGTGGAACCGGCGCTGAAGGTAGTTCCTCGGGGGGTTGGGAACTGCTGATCTCGGTTGCTGGTGAAGCACTAGCCTGCGGGTTCTGTGCAGGTTCCTGCGCCAATCCCACCGTCGGCTGTATCAGCAGGATCGCGCATAGAGCGACAACGAGCGGGCTCTTTAGTCCAGCAAAGAAACCAGAACTGCTGTCCAACCGGAAGCTGCCATATTTCACCATCGCGTTCCTCACTTTCATGCCGCGTTCATTTGCGATTTTTGATCGTTCTGAACCGGGTTCTCGAGTTGAATGAAGTCGAGCTGCGGCCTATGGAAGCTGTCGATGGCTTCGCTCAAATCCTCGAAACACTGAAACAGTGTTTCAACTTCTGCAGCTTGTAGAGTCGTTCTAACTTCTGGACGAAGGCCGGCAAGGCGGACATCGCCGTTACGTTTCATCGCTTCTTCGAGGCAACACAGAAGCAGGTGAAGCGCAGAACTGTCTAACTCGCGTACCGCAGAGCAGTCGAGTACCACCGCCGGGCGGTCAACAACAATACAGCTTTCAAGGTCCCTGTAGACCTCCTGGCGCTGCGCTCCAGAGATGCGTTCCGGCAATTTCCTGACCGCAACCGATCTGATTTTCGTTCTCATTCCTGATCCCTCTTTTAACTCGAATGGAGTAGCTCGGTAGAGCTCGTTCAAAAAACTTGCCGATGACGAACACTCTGGCTTCAAAGCATCCGCGCTAGTTCCGCGGCTGGATTTCTGGTTGAGTGCGTTAGGACATTCTTGGCGTAACGGAAAAGCGTAATTAGATTTGTTCTGTACCAGCAGCACTCGGTCATGCGGGGAGAAAGTCCGCAGACAAACCGCAATTTGGTGAGCGCCTCTGGCGAATGAATGAGAGCCGCCATCAGCCGGTGGTTCCCATCGATAACGGTGAGGGGTTCAGCCTCGCTCGTTCCGATCAGAATCACCGAATTGAGACCAGGATCCTCCGCGTCAAACTTGCTGCCGATCGCACGAATCTTCGCCACAAATGAGGAGTCGAGCTGATCCTCGCGCTTGCGCATCCCTTCCGCGATCTGAAGGCAAGAGAATCGTCCGCTGGCAACCTTGCGCCATTGAGCACGCGGAAACATCCGGATGTTTGGGAGATCTTCGTACTTTATCTCAACCTCGTACCATTCGGTGTCCTGCGGGATCTCGCGCCAAAGATAGGAATGCCTGATGAAGAAGAGGGCCCGGCGCTTTGCGTTCTCCTCTGGATCGCCAAAATTGGGTTGGGCCACGATGTGGTTCAGTGTCTTCTGGTAATCCCGAAAGGCCGGGACATGGAAATCGCTTTTCAAGAACTCTGCGATAGCGGCATCCTCTGAGATGCGCCGGATCAAACGCACTGGACGGCACGAGCCAGCATCCAGGATGTCCTTCGGATCAGTGAGTGAGTTGATCAGGAATGGCACGGCTATAAAGACAAATAGCAAGATCATCAGAAAGAGCTGAACAAGGACTACTTCGCGGAGAGAGGAGTGGAAGAAGCAGATCGCTCCGAGCAGGACGCCGCTAAACGCCAGCTGCACCCAGCTGGTGTTTGCGATCTTGTAGGACATTTCAAAGGTGATGATGACTCCGGCAAGGGAGTAGATCACCGTAGCGAAAGCGTAGAGAGCAAGCAGGTAGGGCAGGTTGTATTTACCCGCAATCGCAAAGCCCGGACCGAACAGGTGAGTCCACAACTCGGCAGGAGCGATGCAGAGTGCGACCGAAATTGCTGCGCCTACGCCAACAACGAGCGCCAGTGCAGTCGCAATAACCCGCAGGTCCCGTCTCTCCTCGTTGCTTGTCCCCGCTACCAGTGGGAAGGTGGAATTCACAACGGCCTGGGAAAACGAGAAGATCACGCGACCCACCATCGCAACGGCCGCATAGTATCCCGCTTCACGAGCAAGAAAGAAATGATTCACCAGTACGATTCCGCCGTTGTTGATGATCATCTGTCCGGCAAAAAAGACCGCAGCCTGGATTGTCTCGTGCGATGCATGCGAGAAGCGGATCGGGACGGGCACATGGCCTGTGAGTTTTACGCGAGCCGTGACATACGCGATGGCGATGGCAGCCGAATTCGCTGCGATTACCCCGTACAGACCCCAGCCGATGGAGATGAGAGCAAGGGAGCCAAGCAGTCGAACTGCCTGCTCGGTAACGAGATTTGCGGCCAGGTTGCGGAACCCGCATGTGCCCTGAATGTATCCGCGCCGCGCGCCAAGTGGTACGTAGAACGCTGCGCCGATTGCAATGACGCTAACCAAGCTGGCAGCGGGAAGGTTGAGGTAGTCGGCGATCCCCCTCTGGAAACTGACAAGGCCGAGAGCAACAACTACACCGCAGATCCAGGAAGCACGATGAAAGAAGCGATAGATTGCAGATTTGGCGTCGGATGATGACTGCTGGGCCACCATCTTGGTTGCAATGAGCTGGATTGCCAGCGTGATCGCCGACAGGAGGACGAGGATCGTGTAGATTACTGTTGCGTGTCCGAATCCCTTCGGTCCCAGATAGCGAGCCACAGCGATGTTGTATGCAAGGTTGATGGCAGTATTCAGGCCCGAGCCCGATAAGAGGACAATGCTGCCTGAGACAATCCGTGCCTGCAGGGTCTTTCTTCTTGGCACAACGGAAGTGGCCACCGAAACTCCAGAACTCTATGGATATGGAGCCGTCTCGGTCTCCATGACTGTGGGATAAACTCTTGAGACGGCCGCTATTAGTCGGATGCGATAAACAACCTCTTGGCTGCTCCGTTCAGAACCTGAGTTGCCGGCGGAATTTCTCTGCAACCGAGTACGTGGAAGCGGCTTCTAATTTCAGTATTGATGCTGAACCGTTTAAGTGCACTTTTGCTTCTGTTCTATTTCCCGCACGGGTGTCTGAGCTCGGCTGCGGATGCGCCCGTTCAACTGAAGTACCGGGCAACTGGCTCTTCCCCACAGGTCCTCGCGCTGTACGAAGCGTGGTTCGGACATCCCCGGCACATCTCGGTTGGGTACTCATCCCAGGACCCTGACGTGATCAAACGCCAGATCCAATCTGCACAAAAGATGGGGATCTCGGGGTTTGTAGTGGATTGGTATGGCGATCGTCAACCATTCATCGATAGAGCCTACGCGGAAATGCAAAAGGCCGCGGGACAGAACCACTTCCAGGTCGCGATGATGTACGACGAAACCGATCACGAAGAGGATGCGACGGATGTAGCGATCGCAGACTTCGCAATCTTTCACGACACTTACCTCTCCACCAAAGCTGAGGGCCATGACGCCTACCTGACTTACCAGGGGCGGCCCGTGATCTTCATCTTTCCGAAGAGTGGTCATACGAATTGGGACAAGGTGCGGGCGACTGTGAACACATGGGATCCCGCCCCGTTGCTGATCCAGGAAAACTTGCCTGGGCAGTATGCGAATGCGTTCGACGGGTTCTATGCCTGGGTGAATCCGGGCGATAAGGGCTGGGCTGCGGACGGGAGCAACTGGGGAGAGCAATACCTCAGCCACTTCTACGAGACGATGAAGACCAAGCATCCGGATAAGCTGATCGTTGGGGGCGCGTGGTCGACGTTCGACGACAGCAAGGCTCATTGGGGATTGAACCGGCACATCTCGGCGCGATGCGGACAGACCTACCAGGACACATTTAACTACTGGCGCAAAGAATTCCCTCCCGACCAGGTGCCCCCGTTCATCTTGCTGGAGACTTGGAATGACTATGAAGAAGGCACCGCGATGGAGCGCGGGATCGACACCTGCGGGAAGGGCGGGCAGCTGAGCCCGGTCTCGACGGCGGAGGGCAGCGTCCATCCTGGGCAGCCGAGTGGGGGACGTTGACCAGGAATGAGGACGAGGGGTTCAGGGGACCCACCCCGTCCTATTTCGTACTTGATAGAAAACAAAGGTAGTTCCTGGGGCACTCCGGCACGGAGAGGAGCGATTTCCGCCTATCATCGCTTTTTCCTAAGCTCCTCTTTCTAAATCTATTTACCTGCAAAATCTTCATCCCAAGGAGGTTACGATTCGAGACTACCTGAGTGCTCAGTGGCATCCTTGAGGAGCGAACTGAAACTGCACAACCTAAGTTTTTTGCAAGTTCCTCTTTCTATACATACTTACCCACAACATATTCATTCGAAATAAGTTGTGATGCGAGACTTACCTGATTGAGGACTTGAATGTCCTCCGAAGTAATGACGAATTTATTGCTCCTATGTTTTTGCAAGTTCCTCTTTCTAAATAAGTTATTTCCAAGTTATTGAATCAGTGACATTTAGACCGCTGCGGCATCCCTCCGATCGCCAAGCCCAAGATGCCAAAACAGGCGGCTGTACCCCTACAAGGCTGTTCCGTTTCGCATCAGTCTGAACGTGTGGCGATCATGACTCTCATTGTCGCTCTAAGCGGGCTAACAGTCTGCAAAGTCCAGCCGGTGAGAAGATCAGTTGCTTCAGTGGTTTGCGGATCACCCATCTCAACACGAGCTTGACAGAAAGCTTCCGCCCATCGTCGCGCAAGGAAAAACCCCGCCGGACCAGCGACGGGGCTTTTCGATCAGCTCGTCTTCAAGACTAGGCTGCGTCTTGTTCCTGATAATTGACAGCTTGAATTGCGGCGAGGCCGCCGGCGACGCCGTAGCTGCCAACCGGCACCTCGATAGTGCCAGCCTCGGTCTCGATGCTGACTTGGGGACGGTGGACCTCGCTAATGAGAGACAGCGGCCGATTGCGAACTTCGTCGTAGATCCTGCCGATGTATTCGCCGAGTATCCCGAGTGAAAGCATCACCAATCCGCCGACGAAGAACACCGCGCTGGCCAATCCGAAAGCCGCTGTTGCCACTGCGCTGCTGGGAATGACCATGCAGAGCGCCATCAGCAGCGCTACGGAAGTGGAGAACCCAAAGAGCCCGAAGCTCAACCTCAGGGGCTTATAGCTGAAGCTGGTGATTGCATCCATGGCGTACTTGATGCGGCTGATGAACGACAGCTTGCCGTCTCCACTGAGCCGATCCTGGCGGTCGTAGTAGACGATCGCGTTTTTGTAACCCACCCATGCACGCAGACCGGGCAAGTAGCGATTCTTCTCGCCAAGAGCAAGAACGGCATCAAGGGCCTTGCGGTCCATAAGGCTGAATATGCCTGCATTCAGCGGAATTGGATAATCCGACAGTGAACCGAGAACGCGGTAAAACAAGGGAAAGAGGAAAGCGAGCAGTTTTCGGCTCTCCTGGCGGGTGCGGCGAACGCCGACAACAACTTCCGCGCCTTTGCGCCAAGCATCGATCATGCGAGGGAGAACCTGGGGAGGATCCTGGAAATCGCCGTCCATGAGGATTACGGCGCGCCCGCGCGCGGTCTGGAGGCCGGCATTGATCGCTCCCATGTGGCCCCAGTTGCGGGAAAGTTCAACAACCACAACATGCGAATCGACGGCCTGCAGTCCTCTGAGGAGCTCGAGTGAGGAATCGGTTGACCCATCGTTGACGTAGACAACTTCCCACTCGTCAACTACTTCTTTCAACGCACTTGCGAGGGCCTCGTTCAGCTGCTCGATCAGCTCTTCTTCGTTATAAATCGGTATGACAATTGAGATCATTTTCAGCTCCTGTCAGATCGCATTGGGTGGTCTCCTTTCACTTGCAGCGGTACTAAAAGGGATTTCTGTCACCCGGCCCAAAATGTTTAGATGCAGTTAATTCAGAATTCACTGTGCCTCAGCCTGGAAAATGCGCACGCGCCAGCGTACCTCGGAGGGCGTGAGCACCACGATGTACCTGGTCTTCACCTGCTGTGTTTCCAACGATTTGCCGCCACTCGACAGTTGCACGTCGTACTCGACATCGTCGGCTAACTGGATAGAGAGCCCTTCCGGCGAGTAGAACAGGATCTGAACGTTGTGGGAGCGATCGTGGTAGGTGGTGCGAACTCCGGCGGTCTTCTGCTCCTGGATTGTTGCCGCGAGCTTTTCTCTGGCCGAACCGACAAAATCGCGGTCGAGCAAATCTGGCCGATTCTGATCAAGGGCTTTGCTCATGCTCTGCCAGGAATCGAGGTAGCTCTGAACTACTGCCTTGGCTGTCGTTTCCTGGAGTTCCCGTGGCCCCTGGAGGTGAGGCTGTTGTACGTGAACCGTGGGCTCGTCGGCGGCGAAGGCTGAGAACGCCGTGGCGAATGCGGAAAGCAGCAGGAGGCGTCTCAGCATCACTGTGCCCACCTTATCTGATTCCCGAGTACGACGCCACTGGCGACGGAGATTGTGGCGCCGCGTTGTGCGGGCATTTCCACGGATGCAATTCCCTTCTTGAGAGGCACATCAACGGTGGATTTGCTGTCGCCGTAAGTCTGGGTGAACGTCACAATCGTGCCGTCAGGGATGGCATTGCCACTGCAATCGCGCACCGGATCGGTCACCAGTTGAATCTTGTTACCCGCCGATTTGGCGTTCATCTTGATGCTGCACGGATCCCCAGGCACCTGTCCGACAATGCGGGTGCTCGAAACGTCGCCAACGCGCACCACGAATTGGGCTTTCCCTTCGCGTGTAGCAGAATCCATCTGCGTCCAGGCAGCACCGTTGTGGGTTTCGACGTTTCTGGTTTGTGGAGTACTTCCGGGATTGGACAACTGGAAGGACACCTGCATCGGTTTTGTTATCAAATTCCCGTACGCGTCGAAGACATAGGCAGAGCCGGTTATCGCGTTGTGCAGCGCGACAGGCAAGCGCGAGGGCTTTGCGATGAAGGTTATATCGGAAGGCTTTTGCGCGGGCAAAACATCGATCGACCCACTCTGCGCGGAGGAATCAGAGGTCACCCACACGGAGTAGTGTCCGGCGTTAAAAAGCGAACCAGACGCGATCTCGATGCTACCTCCGAGTTGCACATCCTGCTTGATGAACTGACCTGGGCCAGCGATGTAGAGCGTTCCCTTCCCGCTCCCGCTGGCCTGAACTGAGAACGCGGCTCCGGCTTCGATGCTTTTTGGAACTGTCAGCTCACCGGATTGAGCAAGCGCCGAAGTGATTCCCAGAGCGAGGCCACCCAGCAAAGTTGGGATTTCTGCCCTCACTGCGCCCCTCCGAAGCTATATGTAGCAACAACGGTTCGTTGACTGCTGACCTTGCGAGCGAGATCTTCGGGAATATGGATATTGAACGCCACCGGAGTTCCGGGCAGCAACGCGTGATCTACATATTGATCGCCGACCCACACAACCTGGCCAGCCTGATCGTAGAAGGTGCCGAGTACGTGCGCCACGTTCGCAATCTGGCCGCTCTGATTGGTTAGCTGTCCGGTGAGCGCGGCGTCGGGCGCAGGAGTGAGCTTCTCATTTTGAATCTCGATCACCGGATCTGCCGATGCGGAGATCAAAGTCGAGAACGGCGTCATCCGAACGCTTCCAACTTGCGACAGGGTAACGTTGGGAAAGCGAATCAGAAACGGCGTGACTTGCTTTGGCAGAAGCTGGTGCGAAATGTCATCGAAGCTGCCTTCAGTGTCGATCGCCTTTTGATCTTTGGAGAGCAGAGTCGCAGTCACGGACACATAAGCTGGAACCACATCTTCGTTCAACAATTCGCCAAGCAGCACAAGTCCATCTGCGCGCTGAACTGGATGCATATCGACGATACGAACATGCGGCGATTCGACATCCTGGGCACCCCAGTCGTCCGAGGAACTGCGGTTGATTACATCCCAGCGGAGATAGTTGACCGGAATCACCTGCGGAGGAACGACCGGCTCCTTTTGAATTGGCCATTGAACCTGCCACCTGCTCCCGTTCTTTACCAGATGGAGATCGCGGGTGCTCGGGGAAGGTCCTACGACGGTAGACCACTGCATTTTGAACCGAACGTCGGCGTCAGTGTCCGTCGCGTGAAGAGGCTGGACCTGGAAGTCATTCAAGTCTGCGTAGGTACGCAGATCGGGCCAGCCGCTCGTAAGGTCGCGCCGGAATTGTTGTTCAGAGAACTCGCCCTTGTTCGCAAGACTTTCGTATGCCCTGCCGTATGCCTTGGCGCGGATCTGTGCACCGAGAGTCCGCACAGCGGCCTCAGGCGTTCCGGCGGAGCCGGTGAACTCCTGCCCGCTCGCATAAGCTGCTGCGGACTTATTTGGCCAGAGGGTTCCAATTGCAACCAGAGCTACAGTTGCGCCGACGAGCGTGACCGCCAGCAGTCTTCCTCCGCTGCTCACGATGCCAACCTCCCTGGTACGTACTCCTCGTCCGCCGGTTCCGCCGGGGAGGTGAAAGAGATGCGGCTCTCCAGAGGACGGCGCTCCGGAATCAGCAGTACCAGCAACGCAAGAATGCTACTGCCGAATGGGAGAATGCCCCACAACAGCCCCTGCCAGTGTGGAGGAATCTGAGGGGCGTTGAGAGGTGTTGCCGGCGGAACCCCATCTTTGCTCCAAACGATGATGGTGCGGTCGTTGAGATTGTCGACGGGCCGCCATCCGGCGAAGGCCAGCAGAGGATCGTAATAGTGATCGCGAACGAAGATCCACTTCAACCCGTAGTGATCGGCATGCTCGAGGATAGCGCGCAATGCGTCGATACCGTTTTTGTGGAAGAACTTCGAACTCGTGAGCTGGCCGGCGCCGTGCTCTGTGAGTTCAGGAAGTTGACGGCCAGAGTTCCATTCCCCGTCGACGCTGCTAGCATCTGTCTCTCGCGCCAGACGCGCGATCTTGTTTCCGAAGCCCAGCGTCACATAGCGGTACTTATCGTGCCCATCTCGATTGAGCCAATCAGCAACCGGCTTCGTGTCAAACTCCTGAGCGTCCGGCGGATGGATCGTGGACCAGCTTATCGCCAGGCCGCAGGTGACTGCCGCCAGAATGCTGAGAACCGCGACCGCAGCAGTTTTATACTTGTCAACCAACTCAACAACAAGCATTCCGATGAACGGCAGCGCGAGCAATGTTGCCCAATAGCTGAACCGCTCCATGGTGATGACTTCAGCCGCACGCCTGAGAAGCACCTGGCCAAGGGGAGTGGTTCCACCTAAACCGAGAAGGAATGCGACCCAGAAACCCAGCAGCAGCGGGCGAAGCCGCTGAACTGAGGCTCCGCGCCAAAAGATGAAGGGTAACGCGAGAATGACTGCGCCATAGGGAACGATGAAGTAGTTGATCCCCCAGAACGGCGTCAGGATGTAATTGGCGCGGCTGGGGTGCGGAATCGGTTCCTGCGTTACCGGATAGTGAAGCAGGGCGATCCAGAAAGGCAGAAGGACCGCGACGATCAACGCTGTAACGATGACTACAATGCCCACTGTGCGAGCGATGAGCGCGCCTGTGGAGGATTGTTGTTCACCCTCGTGCCGTTCCATAATCGCGAGAGCTACGACCGGCAACGCAAAGAAAAACGAGCCGAAAAGCAATGTGGCGTGGTGAGCAGCGGCGGCGGCGGCAAAGAGGAACGTCGCCTTCAGGAACGCGCGCCATCTGCCGTATCGAATCCACTCGAATAGGAACGGAAGAGCATTCAAATAAATTGGCGCTGCGGATGTGGTGCCGAGCTGTCCAGCTGAATACACCAGAAAGCTTTCAGAGCCGAGGAACACGCTGGCAAGCGCTGCGAATGACGCCGCGCGCGGCGATACCCAGAGAAGAGAGAAGCGATAGACTCCGACGGCGAGCAGGAGAATGGCGACGAGCTGGACCGCCATATAGGCGTACTCAAGGCCCATCAGGTGGGACACTACAGCAACCCATTGCTGCGGCAGTGGCGGATAGGTGGCCTGGGAGAAGCCTGCGTACCACTTCGTATTCCAGGGATCGAACCAGTGCTGCAGATAGTGGGACGCGAAGAAAATATGGAAATTTGTGTCGTACGACTTCAACGGCAGCTTCATCACCATAAGAGGCAGGTGAACCAGTAAAACTGCCATCAGGATGAAGGAAAGCGGTATCGGACGTCTGGATAAGTGCGCTTCAGACTTCTGCACAGGTTCCTCTCATGGATTGGTCGATCGGGAAAAAGTCTGGCTCCGGTGCCATGATGTAAAACCGCGCTGCAAGCCCCCCGTATCTCTGAGCCTTTTGCATTCGATTCACAATTGGGCGGTATCGGTTGCATGCCGGGGGCAAAATGACGGAAACGTATGACTTTGAAGATGTGTGCGGATTTGGCCAGCATCAACAATCCAGCCAACATTTGAGGGGCATTTCTGAATCTAACCAGTCACCGTGAGTTCGCGGCTGTGTGAACTCTTGCAGTTAACGAGCGGACTAGGTGAACTTCTTTGAAATTGAAAGCTAGATTTCTAAATTCTGCCTGCTTGGCGGTATTGCTCGCCATTGTCTGCACCTTGAAGGCGCAGACGTATGAGATCGGACCTGAAAAACCTAACCAGAACTCAAAACCAGCACAGAAGCAAGCGCAGGGGCAAGAATCCAATCTTGGATGGGGCTCGAACATCGAAAACGCCCGACTGGGCCGGGCCGCGCAGCAGGCTTTGCAACGCGGCGATAAGGTACATGCTCTCGAATATGCTCAGCGTGCGGCACAGGCCGCGCCCAACGATCCACAGCTGTGGTTCCTGCTTGGATATGCAGCTCGCTTGAATGCGAGGTTCCAGCAGTCGGTTGATGCGTATTCTCATGGGCTAAAGCTGAGCCCATCCTCGCTGGACGGTCTTTCTGGACTGGCGCAAACGTACGCCGCAATGGGCAAGAACGATGAAGCACAAAAACTTTTGAAGCAAGTGTTGGCAGCGAATCCGAAGCGCGCCAATGACGCGCTGGTGTTAGGCGACCTGTTCATGCGAGCGGGAGACTACAACTCCGCCCTCGATGCCCTGGGGCAAGCAGAGCGGGCCCACCCTGACGCTCGATCGGAACTGCTGCTCGCCATCTCCTATGAACGCCTAAACAAGCCCGACATGGCGAACAAGTACCTCGAAGCCGCGAGGAAACGTGCCCCGGACAATCCTGAGGTACAGCGCGCCATGGCTGGATACTTCCGCGAACAAGGAAAATATCCAGAGGCTATTGCAGCACTGAAGTCGATCCGTCATCCGAGGCCTGATATCACGGCTGAATTGGCCTATACGTATCAGCTCGACGGAAAGCTGGAACAATCCGCGCACACGTATGCGCAGGCGGCGAATGCTATGCCGAAGGATCTGAATCTGCAGTTATCTGCGGCGCAAGCACAGGTGGCGGCTGGATCCACGCAGCAGGCAGACACGTTCCTGAAACGTGCCGCGAGTATCGACGGAAACAACTACAGACTGCATGCAATCCAGGGAGAAATCGCCCGAATTCACGATCAGACACCAGAGGCAATTCGCGAGTACAAGATCGCAATTGACCATCTTCCTGCCGAGCCCGTCGAGGGACCTCTGTACGGGATCCAGCTCCACATGAACCTTTCGGACTTGTACAAGTCACAACGCGATGATCAAAGTTCTCAGCGAGAGGTCGCGGTGGCAAAGGATGCGATCGGCAAGCTCAGTGAGCAGGGTCCGAACCGCGCACCATTTCTGCGACTTCGAGCGCAGATCAAGCTGGCTTCGGGAGATCCCAGTGGAGCGCTGGCGGATGTGAGAGACGCTCTGGCGATCGACAGCCACAATCCGAGCGGGCTCCAGCTGAATGGTGATGTGCTGATGAAGCTGGGACGGACGGAGGAGGCGATCTCGACCTACAAGAAGATTCTTGCCATTGATGCGAAGAACCGATTCGCTCTTATATCACTCGGGTACGCATCTCGAGCCGCGGGCCGGGACGAGGATGCGGAGAAATATTTCCAGCGCCTGATACAGGTTGAACCTAACCTCGCGGTTGGATATGCCGCGCTGGGCGATCTATATACAGCCCGCCACCACTACAAGCAGGCGGAAACGTCGTATGCGAAAGCATTTGAGCTATCCCCAAAGAGCGCGATGGTGGTGGCAGGTGCGATGAATGCCGCAATCGAGGCACACGATCTCGCATTGGCAGGCAAGTGGCTCAGCCGGTCGACTCCCGACATGTCAAGCGAGCCTCAATTTCTGCGTGAGCAGGAGCGGTATCTCAGCTTCAGGGGCGATTACGAGCAATCCGCCAAGGTTGGCCAGCAGGCTCTGAAGGTTCTGCCGCATGATCGGGATGTTGTCGTCTACCTGGGCTATGACCTCATGCACATGGAGAAGTGGGACGAGCTTCTTGCATTGACGCAGCAGTACATGGATGTACTGCCGAAGGAGCCGGACATTCCACTGCTGCAGGGATACGTCCACAAGCACCAGGAGAAGTCAGAAGAAGCGGAGCAGGATTTCACGGAGACACTGAAGCGCGACCCGGAAATGGTGACCGCTTACGTGAACCGCGGTTACATGCGTAATGACATGCACAAGCCCGACGCTGCAGCTGCCGATTTCGAGGCAGCATTGAAGCGCGACCCGAAGAACGGCGAAGCAAATCTTGGAATGGCATATGCCGATCTGAATCTGCACAAATCACAGGCGGCGATTCGTCATGCGAATCTCGCCGAGCAAATCATGGGGGACTCGAAGAACGTGCACGTAATTCGAGCCACGGCTTATGGGCGCGAGGGCAGTCTCACCAAGGCCGCCAACGAATACAAGGCGGCACTGAAGTTCACTCCCGATGACCCGGCGCTACACCTGGGGCTTGCAGGTACGCTCTTTGGCGCTCGCCGCTACCACGACGCGATCGATGAGTTGAAGGTTGCGGAGAAATACGGCCCCGACAACCCGGCCATTCCCGCCATGCTGGCGCGCTCGTATGCTTTCCTTGGGAAACGAGATGAGACTTTCCAGTATGTGCAGGTGGCGGAAAAGGTGGCCGCTGCTGCTCCGCCGCCGAACAATCCATATGCAGAGTCGATCCAAAGCGAAACCTTCATATCGACGGGCCAGGCGCTGGCTGAACTTGGAGACAGCAAGGCAGCAATGGACCGCTACCGCAGAGCACTGGAGTTGCCACAGGCCAATCGGGTGAGCGTCCGCCTGGCCATTGCACACACGATGGCTCAACAGGATCGTAACGACGACGCTCAACGTGAAGTTGCGCTAGCGATGATGGAAGCAGCGGCCGGCGATTCCCTGCCTCCGACTGGCAGCCAATATATTCAGGCAGCGGATATCTTCCGCTCTCTGCACGATTATCAGCTGTCCGAAACCTATATCCAGCACGCGAAGGCAGCTGGGGCTCCCGACACTTCGGTGCGCATAGGGCTGGCAAATACGTATCTTGCTCTGGGAGAGACCACGAAGGCGAACGCCGAATTGGCTGCAATCAAGACTGACGCGGATAGCGCGCCCGACTATCAGTACCTGCTGGCACAAGCGAATCTGTACCGGCAGGAGCATCGCAATGTGGAGGCGCTAACATCGTTTGCACAAGCGTCTGGTGCCGAGGGCGAAGACGAGTCAGCGACAACGAGCCTGCTACAGGCCGGGGCGAACGAAGGACTGCGCATAACGCCCCAGGTCAGCGTTCTTTCAGATTTCCAGATGAAGCCGCTCTTTGAGGACTCGACGGTCTATGTTCTGGACTCGAAGCTGGACGCTAGCTTTGTCGTTCCCAGCACGGACACATCGCTGCTTCCGCCGCCGCGTTCACAGCTACAGACGCAATCGACGAACGCATTCCATCTGCACGTAGGAAAGCTGCCGGAGCCGGGAGGATTCTTCCAAATTCGGAACAGTCGCGGCCAAATTTCAGTACCCGCGACGAACTCCATCGCGAACCGCAACACCACTGATTGGACGATCAACTTTGCCCTGAATCCAAGCGTCAGCCTGGGCAGGAACATTGTGACGTTCAGCGGGGGCGTTCAGACGACCATGCGGCGCGACTCGCTCTCTCCCCGCGAGATTAACCAGAATCTCTTTCGCACGTTCGTCTACATGAACACAAGTTCCTTCTTCAATGCGCTTTCGGTTAATGGATACTTGATTCGCGAGAGCGGGCCATTCACTGACACGAATGAACATTCGCGTGTTCTTGCCTCTGCACTGAACTTCAGAGTTGGTGCACCGTGGGGGAAAAACGCGCTTGTGACCGGCTGGGGGGCAGGCGACCAGGTCTTTCATCCCGCAGAGATCGAAGACTATCTGACATCTTCCTACATCGGTTTCGAACATCGATTCTCAGAACGTTTGATGGTACGCGGAATGCTCGAGGACCTGCGGGCGTGGCGAGTGGTCCACGGAAGGTCGGCTATTGCGCAGGATGTTCGTCCAGCAGCCTCCGTAAATTTCAAGCCGAGACGGAACTGGGACCTTCAGGCAAGCACAGCATTCTCGAGCACTCGGAGTTTTCACGTCTACGACGCGACGCAGAACGGTTTCTCCCTTTCGTACGCGCGGCCATTCAAGCGGAAATTCCGAGATGAATCCGGCGAGGTGGTGCTGCAATACCCGATCCGGTTCTCAGGCGGCATACAAACGGAGACTTTCTTTAACTTCCCGGGCGGACATAGTCAACAGATCCGGCCGTTCGTTCAGATAAGTATCTTTTAGGGGCCACAAGATGAAAATCTGTCTGGTAGCTACGTTTCCCCCGAGCGGTCGACAACTCAATGAGTACGCGTTCCACATTGCGCGGGAGCTCAAAAACCGTCCGGATGTCGAACTGACGATCCTTGCCGACGAACTCACGGAGTATGACTTCGCGACGGACGAGAACGGCAAGCCACTTGAAATCGGAGCCCAACCGGAGCTACCGGGCTTCAACGTTATACGCTGCTGGAAATTCGCATCGCTTTCAAATCCAATTCGACTCTTGAACACGATTCGCCGGTTGAAGCCGGACATCGTCTGGTTCAACCTGGTGTTCTCGTCATTTGCTACACCGGAGAATCCACTTGCCGCATTCGCCGGACTCTCTATTCCGGCAATGGTGCGGGCAGCAGGCTTTTACACCCATATCACGCTTCACCACATCATCGAGCATGTCGATTTCGCGGCAGCGGGGGTGAAACAGGAACGGCTTTACCAGCTCGGCTCTGACTTCGCCACACGAGCCCTGCTGCGAGCGAACTCCGTTTCGGTGCTACTCCCGGGGTATCGCCGCACACTGGTGAACAAGTACTCTGCGCAAAACGTACTGCTTGGAACCCACGGAACGTTTGCCTCGACACCGGAACCGCCTGACTTCAGCAAAAGGGGCAATCCACACCAACGCATTCTGGCAATTGGGCATTGGGGAACCTACAAGCGGCTCGAGACGCTTATGGCGGCCTTTCCGCTTGTCTTAAAGGAAGTCCCTGAGGCGAAGCTGGTTATCGCCGGCGCGAACCACCATACCCGCGCGGGATATTGGGAGTCGATTCGTGATACGCAGCCTCCGGAACTCCCCATCGAGTTCAAAGGATATGTGGCCGAAGAAGCGATCCCGGAGTTGTTCCAGTCAACCTCGCTATTGGTTCTCCCTTACGATTCTGCTACAGGATCCAGTGGGCCGGCGCACCAGGCATGCGAATTCGGCGTGCCGATTGTCTGCGCAGACATCGCTGATTTTCGCGGCATGGTGACGGATGAAGATATGGCAGTCCGCTTCTACCGTATCGGCGATCATGAGGATTTGGCTCAACAGCTCATTCGCATATTGAAATCCCCCGAACTTCAGCGAAGCATGGCCGAACAGAACTTTGCCGCGGGTGTTCAGATGACGATGAGCAACGTTATCGCGAACTATCTGCGCTGGTTCAAGCTCAACCGGGCGAAGAAGAAGGTGTTGAACAATCTTTCACCCGTGCGGTCGCACATTCCATGGACCGATGCCTTGCTGTCGAAACGACGTTCGCCACACTGGGTTCTCCAGGAAACTTTTCCAGATGAGAGCGAAAACGCATCTCCGGTTCTGATTGTGGATGAGAACACCCGGACAGCTCCTGAGCGCGAATCAGTTGACGGTTTCCAGGTTAAGAATGCAAAAGCATCGAAACGCGCTTGATCGCTGACCTCAATTCACGATGGCTCATCGGCAGAATTCAAGTGGGCATCCGCTGATTGCGAGTTGAGCATCCAACTTACAGCTGAGTTGCTGAAGCGTGTGGGCCGGGCCTGTTTGTAGGATTCGCTGACTGAAGTTGTTGATAATGGGCCGCCTTTTCTGGCGGCTTTTTGACGGACTTAAAAGATTCTGCCAACGCGTCGATGCCCCAGGGCCCGACAAGCGAGTCCATATTGAAGTTGAAAGTTGAGGACAGAACCTTGGCGACTTCGCCTTTTCCCAGCAAGATCTTCCACATATTTCTCTGCAGCATTTTGATTGGATTTCTTGCCCTGCTGTCCGGCTGCGCTCTTTTCACCGGAAGCGGCACGTTGAAAGTGCCTACACTAACGATCACGGCGAGTCCCACGACGGTGGCGGCTGATCAGACCTCGATCCTCACGATTACAGCAACAAACGCAGCAACGCTGACAATCACCGGCAGCGACGGAACAACGTATAACCTCGGAATAAACGGCGGCGTACAGGCCGTGAAGCCAGCCGCTACGACAACCTACACCGCGGTTGCAACAAACGCGAAGGGATCGATAACCGCGACGGCGACAGTGACCGTGTCTGCTACGCAACCGACCGTAACCATCACGGCGAATCCAGCTTCGATCACAAGCGGCGCGTCCTCGACACTCACAGTGACAGCAACCGCAGCGACACAGGTCACAGTCACCGGAACGGATGGGAGCAGCTACACCTTGCAGCCTGCCGGCGGAAACCAGGCAGTGAGCCCGACTTCTACGACTACGTACACAGCGACTGCGACTGGCGGAGGTGGAACCGCGACCGCCACTGTTCAATTGACGGTGCAGCCGGCAGCAACCTTGCAATCGATCCAACACGTGATCTTCATGCTCCAGGAGAATCACTCTTTTGATAACTACTTCGGAATGCTGAACCCATATCGCCAGAAGAACTCTCTCAATATCGGCGACGACGGGGTCGACTACGAAGTGGATGGAATCGACGACAAACTCGGGGGCATCGTCAACAAGAACGATGAAGGCACACCGTACCAGCTGTTCAAATTCACGAGCACGTGCATTGATGACGAGAGCTCCGATTGGCTTGCAAGCTTTGGCGACGTGAATCGATTCAACTTCTCGACGACGCGCCCGATCCTGATGGACGGCTTCGTCCACACAGCCGAAGGCTATGCCAAGAGCTGCATCGCGAATCCTGCGATTTGTGCAGGTACTTTCACTGACACGGCGGGCCAGCGGGCCATGGGTTACTACGATGAAAGTTTCCTGAACTACTACTACTACATGGCTTCGCAATTCGCGCTTTCTGATCGCTGGTTTTCGCCGGTTGCGAGCAAGAGCGTCAGCAATCGCATCGCCACGTTCAGCGGCGGCACCACTCAAGGCCTTGTGAGAGATCCGGGCGAAGATCATCTTCCGCAGCTCTTTCTGCCCAGCATCTTCGAGGAACTACAGAACGCGAATGTCTCATGGAAGATCTACTACACGTCGACGCAGGGGCTCTGCCTCGTGGGCCAGGACGAATGTACAACCGGGGGATCCAACTACCCCGCTACCGACTTTTCAAATTTCGCGTACTCAGCTAGATACCTCTACGCAAACCCAACAGGTGCGGCCTGCTCTGCCTCGACTCAACCCTCGAGTGCTGTGGGAGATTCCTCAAACTCGTTCTGTATTGACACGACACACATCGCGCCGCTGTCCACCTATTTCACGGATCTGACAAACAACACCTTGCCGAGCTTCGCGTTTATAGAAGCTGGATACGGCAACAATGATGAACATCCAGGCTCCGGGCAGCCGATCCTTGCCGGGCAGACCCAAGTTGCAAATGTCATCAATTCGCTCATGATGAGCCCCTCGTGGAGCAGCTCTGTGTTTTTCTTTAGCTACGACGAGGGCGGAGGCCCATACGATCATGTGCCTCCGGTTCCAGGCCACTCCAATGACTTCACAGACACGACGCTCGGTTCAATCGCCGATATCGGGCAGATCGCGGTGAATCCAGACCAATACAATCCGTGCGTAGCGCCTGGCGGAACACCGACCACACACTGCGATCTCGGAGCAAGCGATCCTGGAGCGAATTCCGGTGACGCAGCGGCGGCGCAGGGCTTTGCTGCGCAACTGGGTTTCCGGCTGCCCAACTTCATCGTTTCCCCGTTCACCCGGAAGCACTACGTTTCGCACACGCCGATGGATCACACGGCAGTCATCAAGTTCGTCGAGGACCGATTCGTTGGGAATGGCTCACATCTGACCGCACGCGATGCAGTGCAGCCAAATCTGCTGGAGTTCTTCGACTTCAACAAGGTGCCATGGCTGACGCCGCCGAGTCCGCCCACGCCAGTCACTTCGGGTTCATTCGCGACGAATCCATGCACACCGGCGAGTTTCGCGCCGGCCCCAACGGCCGCGCAGCAGCCAGCCAATCCTGCGCAATAAAGAGCAGGCCTCTGATTCAGAGGCCTACTCCGAACTTACATTCTCCGCAAGATAGCGAGTGCCATCGTATTCCGTCGTGACCCGCACATGCTGCCCGGGATGGATGGTCTGGATGGAGGAGAGCGAGCCGGGAGCGAATTGGATTTGGTAGGTCTGATCGTTCCGCGGGTCGAGCACCGTCATGGTTCCGGTGTGCGTGTCGAGTGAGACGAGACTGCCGCTGAAGACGAATTTGGACCCTGGAGTTGCGAGAACCGTGATTCGAGTGACCGATCCTCTGCCTTTTCCGTCAGGATCGAATTGAAGCGATACCAGGGAGCCCGGTTGAAGATCGCCTGGTCCTGCGGGCATGGCCGACGTGCTGCCCTGCCCCTTCTTCTCGAAGGTGGCGCTGCTGGCGACGCGGAGCCGCATTGGATCCCCGCCACGTTCCCCGACAATTTCGAGATCACCGTTCGCCGGATCATAGCTTTGAACCTGGCCGCTGAAATCCCCCTGCTGCAGCTGCGAAAGGATATGCACGCTGATCGCGAATACGTTTGTCCCATCGAGCGCAGTCTGCACAGAGGCGTGTTCGGCTGTACGAAGCTGGTTGAGGGAGATGCGCTTGCCATCGACGAACACTTGGGTGCGCTCGTCGTAGAGGATCCTCATCGGCTTTTCACCGATGATATGCAGCGTGAAACGATCGAGAACCGGATCGATATCGCGGATCGATCCGCCAAGGATGGTGCTGGTTCCTTTGGGGAGCGGCGGAATGGTGGTTACGGACTTCAAGTGGGTCGGCACTCCTGTATCTGTCGAGGCCGCTTGTTGCAAAGCTTGAGCCGCGGCAGCCGCGCTGAACGAGAAAGCGACGGCTCCCAACAGGGCGAATTCAGGGATTCGTTTCATGGTCTTGCACACCTGTTCAAAAGAGAGATAGCCAACCATTTAGATGGCATTTGTATGGTTGCCGTTGGTCGATTGTGGAGATTCGTGTCCGGGCGTTGAGCAACACCGTTCTCAAATGGGCATCTAACAAGAAGTGCAGGTTTACCCATTTCCTCAATAAATATGAGCCGCGTAGATCGGAGAGCGCTGGTGGGATATAGATATCTAGTGCATATCACAGGACTTACACTCTTGGCGGGCTCCGCGCTCTCCCTGAGTTGGGGTGCGGATACGCACGTGATCAAGATTCCCCGTCGGAGTGAACTGACTCCAGTGCAGCGGCTCAATCGACGTGGTGTTGAAGCCATCAAGAAGCACGACTACAAAAACGCGGAAACGCTGTTCTACAAGGCTTATCTTTACGATCCGGCTGACCCGTTTACATTGAACAACCTGGGATACGTTTCGGAGCTTGAGGGCGATCTAGACCGGGCACAGAAATTTTACGGTTTGGCGGCAGAGCAAGGTTCAAACGCCACGATTGATTTCAGCAGCGCGAAGCACCTTGAAGGCAAGCCAATGCGCGACGCAGTGGTCAATCTGCAAGACGCGAGCATGCGGGTGAACCGCATGAACATCAGCGCCATGCGGCTTCTGGCGCAGAATCGCGGCTTCGAAGCTCTCGATCTTCTGAAGAAGACGCTTGCTCTCGATCCTCACAATGCGTTCACACTGAACAATCTTGGCGTGGCAAGCGAAGCAGTGGGAGATTTCAACGGCGCACTTCGCTACTACCTGACGGCGGCGTCATCCCACTCAGCGGAGTTGACAATTGTCGCAGCCGACCGCACTTGGCGAGGGAAATCTGTCAGCGATATGGCAGGAGCCAGCGCGAAGCGCTTGGAAAAACGCATCCGAGACACGGGATCTGCCGGGTCGCAGGCGGTCATGCTGACGATTCGCGGAGTCTTCGAGGCGAACCAGAACAACTGGGATTCTGCTCGCCAGGACTTCTTGAAGGCGTACTCACTCGATCCGAACAGTGCATTCACGCTGAACAATCGAGGATTTGTTGCCGAACAGGACGGCGATCTAGAAACGGCACAGTACTTCTACGGCAAGGCACAGAGAGCCGAAGATGCTGCGGCCAGCATTGGACTGGCAACACAGCTCGCGGCTGAAGGACAGAGCCTTGAAACTGTAGCCGGCACAAGCAATGGCAAGGTCGATGACGCCTTGGAAGTCTATAGCCAGAAGCGCCGCCAGGAACAAGCGCCCGTCGAGTTGACACCTCGCGGCGGAGCAAGTGAGCCAAGCACCCCGGCTGCTCCACCAACACAACCGCAGTTGGAAACTCGCCCGCAGTTTTAGTTTTAATTTCGAGAGAAAAGAGAAGGAATGCAATCTCTATCTGAAAACAAGTCTCTGGATCTGCTGTCGCAGCTGCTCATCATGCCGCCGGAGGACCTCGCTGCAGGGACCGTCGCTCCCGAATTGGAGCGGGCAGTTCTGCGGATTTCAAAGTCGGAATTCGATGCCCTGGTAGCTCTCGCCGATACAAATCACGTCATCGTGCGCGCGCTGGACATGTTCCAAAAGATCACCCATAACGCAGGTGACGGAGAGCGAACGGGCTGGGCCGAGGAGGCACTCTCAGTAGAACGCGCCCGGATCGATAACGCGGTGGCGCATCTATTCCAGATCACGAATGCCTTTACGGAGCGGCGGCACTCCGTGGCAGTGATCAAGTCGCTGGATCATCTCCCGGACCTGGGCAGCGACCTCGATCTCTATACCAACGCCTCGCAAAATGATGTGATCCGGCTAATGCGGGAAGACTTCAACGCGGTTCCTGATGCGCGCAGCTGGGGTGACCGGCTCGCGGGGAAGTGGAACTTCATTGTTCCGGGTCTTCCCGAGCTCGTGGAAATCCATGTCGGCCGTCTCGGTCAGACGGGCGAGCAGTTCGCGATTGCGTCTTCGCTGATTGATCGGACAAGGTGCATTTCCGTTGGCGAACTGATGTTCCGTGTGCCTGCAGTTTCGGATCGGCTGATGATCTCCGCGCTGCAGCGCATGTATAGACATTTCTACTTCCGTCTCTGCGATGTGATCGACAGTGCGCAACTGGTCGAGACCGGAATGGTGGACTACGACGACTTGTACGTCGCGGCAAAGACCGCCGGCATCTGGGAAGGGATGGCAACCTATCTCGCCATCGTCTCCGATTATGTGAAGCGCTTCCGCGGGGAAGGCCTCAACGTTCCGCAGTGGGTATTGAAGTCTGCACGATTTGATGGAAGAGAGATCTATTTTGCGAAGGACTTCCTTCGTGTTCCGATCCTGCCGCAGTCAGCGATGCTGTACGGCAAGCAGCTCGCCGGTGTGCTGAAGCGCCGGCAGATAACCAGTGGTGCCCGACTCAGCCTGTTGCCGTGGCTTGCCACCGCAGCCCTGGTAGGGCAAAAGATCACCGGAAGCGACAAGGGGATCTGGTGATTCAACCTCTAACCCTGGTGCGGGGAGACCTGTTCCAGGCGCGCAACTTGAACGCTTCTTTGGTCGCAAATATTCAACGTGGGGAGGCCGGAAGCCGTACATAGCCGGAATAATTTATGGGAGAATTCGGGTCCAAATCGCGAAAAGCAAGTTCGAAAATAAGACCATTTTCGAATGCGGGCTCTCTTTATAACCCCTCGTCGCTGGCCGTAGATCTGCGCGAGGACGAAGCGGAACAACCACGCACTCTTTATCTGGTACCGATGGCCTCCGCTATCGAGCGAGTGAGGCCAACGTCTGTGCCGACGTTTGGCGGTCTCGATGCCGCGCTCAAGGAGCGCAATCCGAAGTCACGTACGATCTCAGCGATCGTTCACGTGATTCTGATCGGCGGCATTTTGTATCTTGGCATGAAGGTGACACCAGTCGTTACACCGGCGATCAACGTGAGCCACGTAGACTTCAAGCTCTTCGCTCCGGCTCCTCCGCCGCCGAAGATTCTGCCGGCGCCGAAGGTTGCACACGGTGGCGGCGGTGGCGGTCTGCGTCAGCCTGTTGAAGTGAACAAGGGAGTCCCGCCGGTTGTGGTATCGAAAGTTCAGCTGGCCGCTCCGAAGCTGAAGATCGACAATCCGAAGCTCGCCATTCAACCGACCACGACGGTGCTTCTGCCCGACCAGCCGAAGATGGCGAACCTTGGTGTGAGCGATTCGCCGCAGATCAAGCTCGCCTCTCAGGGTACCGGCTCCGGCGGCTCGTTCGGCCACGGACTGGGTGGAGGATTCGGCGCAGGAAAAGGCAACGGAGTAGGAGCTGGAGCCGGCGGCGGATATGGCGGCGGACTGATGAGCGTAGGTGGCGGCGTGAGCGCCCCCTCCGTGGTTCACTCCGTTCAGCCGGAATTCACCGAAGAGGCTCGCCAGTCGAGCTTCCAGGGTCAGTGCTCGATTCAGCTGATCGTGGATGCGCAAGGCAATCCGCAGAACGTGCATGTGACGAAGCACCTTGGAATGGGACTTGACGAGAAGGCAATCGAGGCCGTTCGTCAGTACCGGTTCAAGCCTGCGATGTACGACGGGCACCCGGTATCTGTGCAGATCGTCATTGAGGTGGAGTTCCACCTGCACTGAGAACTGGCTCTTTTCGCATCGGCACGAAGGGGAGGGCGTTGGCCTTCCCCTTCTTCATTTCAAGTGCCGGCATGAGCGCGTGGCTGGTGGCTTCTGGCAATTAGCAATTAGCTATTAGCTGATTCGCGTACCCCCTCCCCCCGTATTTTTTGCACGTAATACATGGGATTGGCTTTATCTCGCGAGTGAGCCGGGCACCTCCGGGGCTGGAGTCGGGGATTGAGAGATCTGTTTTCCTTCGGAGGCCTGAAGCTCAGCCCACGAACCAAGACCTGTTCGTGGAGACTCAGCAGACTCTGCTCGCTTCCGGATTGCAGGGATCGGGTCTGGGGAGTGGTGATTGGTCTTTCGCGGGCGTCGGATTGTGCCGGTTTTCCTGGTTGCGGGTTTGGAACTCTTGCCGTTTAGTGTGTCCGGGAGTGTGCCCGGTCCGTACCCTTCCTGCCTACCCCCTCCCCCCGTTTTTTTGCACGTAATACATGGGATTGGCTTTATCTCGCGAGTGAGCCTGTGGCTCTTTGTTCTTCCCAGGCATCTCGTTTGGCTGCGATCTGTTTGACAAGTTCTTCCATGTTGCCGGTCTCGAAGATGGCAAGGAATTCTGCGTCGTCTTGGGGAGTGGGCCGGTAGAAGTCGATTCCTGGGATTCCGGGGCTCTTCTGGATTGATGCGGACGGGCCGGTTCGCTGCTTCGGTTGCGAAGGCTGCGTCGGGCGCGACGGCTGCGACGGCTGTCTCGGTTCTTGTTCGATCGGCTCGGCGAAGTCACCGGGGTAGGCGCCTTCCTCGTCGATTTGATTCATGAGGCTGCCGGCGAGCTGGAGGCCGAACAGGAGAGTTCCGCCTTCGCTGCGCTTTATGCGGCGCTCGCTGACGGCCTGGATCACTTCAACGACTGCGGAGAGGACGCCGCACTTGTCGACAAGGGGCGGAAGCTCAAGCGGCTCGCTCTCGCGCCGGCGCGGTTGCGCGGTTCTGTGCGGGTGGCTCGGATCGTGATGGCGGCAGGAAAAGCATTTATTGATTGCGGGTGCGTTGCATGGCTCGCCGGTGGCGAGGGTACTCTTGCAGGTTGTCGACATAATTTCTCCTCCGTGAACAATCGTCGGCGGTCAGTGGTCGAGGCCAGTGAGGCTTTCATTGTTCAGAGTTCGGGTTGTGGAATCTCTTAGCGAGTTAGCGTCGCTTCTCCACCCCACGAACCAAGATCCGTCGGCGGAGCCCCATTCGCGACATCGCAAGTCAGCAAGTTAGCGCTTGCGCTGACGCGCAGGTTTAGAACAACCCGGCACCACAGCGCTGAGTCCGCGGCCCCACGGCTTGCGTGTTGATTGGCTATTTCGGGTGGTGGTTGAGACAGAGATTCAGTTACGGATCAATTGTGCGCCAAAGCATGGGAATAACATGCAAAACGGGCGGAGGGAATTTTCGCAATGGAATGAGGAGGTTAGGGCAGAGGGATGAGGGGCTCAGCTTGACTTGTTCTGAGGTGAACCCCTGCAGTGAGACAGTTTGAGTTTTATTTTGATCGATTGCGGTCTGTTGGAGCAGCGTGTCAGTTTGCCGGATCTGAGAAAGATCGAGGTACGGGGGTGAGTCGAAGACCTCTAATCGGCGGCGAGCTGTTCAAGGAGCGCATCGAAATCTGCGATGTTGGCGTACTCGATGATCACGCGCCCGCGCCCGCTCCTATCTTCGATGTGAACCTTGAGGCCAAGAGCCCGCTGAAGGCGTTCCGCCACTTCCTTTACGTTGGGGTCCACTTCTGGCTCCGGCTTGGGTTCCTTCTTGTTCTTCTCCGGATTTAACATCCCCTGGACGAGCGTCTCGGTCTGGCGAACAGAAAGCGAAAGATTAGCGACCCGCTGGGCGGTCTTTTCCATGTCTGGGTGGAACTTCAATCCCATCAATGCTTTAGCGTGACCAAAGCTCAACTGGCTGCCCTCCACCAGCTTCTGGATGCCCTCCGGCATGCTCAATAGCCTCATGTAGTTGGAGACTGAAACCCGATCCTTCCCTGTTCTGGTCGCGATCTGTTCCTGGGTCATATGGAACTCGCGCGACAGGCGTTCGAACGCCCTCGCCTGCTCCATGGCGTTGAGATCGGTACGCTGGAGATTCTCCACGATCGTGATCTCGAGCGCCTGCTCATCGGAGACCTGGCGGAGAATCGCCGGGATAGTCTTCTTACCCGCCAGCTTTGAGGCTCGCCACCGACGCTCGCCCGCAATGAGTTGAAAGCGTCCGTCTGCCAGCGGGCGGACAAGGATGGGCTGCACCACCCCGTTGGCCGTGATGGAAGCGGCGAGCTCTGCGAGCTCGGACTCATCCACGTGAGTTCGTGTCTGAAAAGGATTGCGGTCGATCTCCTCGATGGGGATCTCGCGCGGCTTGCCACCTTCGGATTCTGCTGGCACGGGTACATGAACCGGGGTTGGAACCGGGTTGGACTGGACGCGGGGCAGGAGCGAATCCAGCCCTTTGCCAAGGGCTCTACGCTTGTTCTCAGCAGGGGCAGTGGTCATTTCGAAGTTCCTCTATGTAAGGGTTGCGGACAGTCGGATCTAAAGAGACAGGTTTGTAGACCTGGGTCCTTCACTCGATTACGAGTATGGCCAGAAGCGAACCTCGGGCTTCTGCCTTGATTTCGCCGCTACTTTTCTTTCCAGGGCTTTTGGGCTTTCGATGCGATTGCGAGCGAGAAATTCTCCTGCGAGCTCGAAATAAGCCTCGGTACCACGGGACCGGGAGTCATAGACGGCGACGGGCTTACCATGGCTTGGCGCCTCGGCGAGCCTGATGTTTCGTGGCACCACGGTGATGAACATGCGGTCGCCGAAGTGTTGGCGGAGCGTCTCCCGCACCTGTTGAGCGAGGTTTGTGCGGTCGTCGTACATGGTGAGCAGAACACCCTCGATCTCAATGTTGTGATTGAAGGCTCCGCGAACGCGTTCCAATGTCGAGAGCAGTTCGGTGATTCCTTCGAGCGCGAAGTACTCGGCCTGCATGGGAACGATGAGTGAGTTGGCGGCGACGAGGACGTTGAGGGTGAGCAAATCCAATGCCGGCGGGCAATCGAGGATGACGAGGTCGAATTTGTCTTTCACCGGGGCGAGAGCGTGTCGCAATCGAACGGCGCGGTCGTCTGCGGTGGCCAGCTCGATATTTGCGCCGGTAAGGTTTTTTGAACCCGGAAGGAGGTACAGATTTTCAACGGAAGTGGGGAGAATGACCTGTTCTGCTTCGGAATCGCCGACCAGGACGTCGTAGATGGAGTGACGGTTGTCGTCTCGGCCGACGCCCAGTCCGGAGGAGGCATTTGCCTGGGGATCGCAATCGACGAGAAGGATTTTGAGACCTTCGAGCGCGAGGCACGCAGAGAGATTGATCGCGGTGGTGGTTTTGCCTACTCCGCCCTTCTGATTGACCACGCCGAGAATCTTTCCCATGGCATTTCAGGTTAAAGGAAGGGGCCATTTACCTGCGCGTGTGCATCTGTGGAGAACCGGGAAAGGTTGTGGAAAGCCCAAAGGAAGGCACCTTGGCCGTTGAAGGAAATCCAGCTAAATGAATGGATTAGGGGCGATCAGCCTGGGTCAATTTTTATTCGCCTTTGGCAGGCAACCCAGTGGAAATCTATGGAGAAGGCCGTGCCGGGTTGTAACAATCGGCCGTAGTGTTCCACGTGGAACCTTTGCAAGCATGTTCCACGTGGAACACTACTTTATCGATCCCGCCAGGATGATGCCGTGGGAGGAACCAGGCAAATTTCGGGGAACTTCCCAACCTATTTGTGTTCCGCCCGCCGCGATCGTCTCCGGGAGACAAGGCTCGGTGGTCATCACCACTAACCAGCCCTCGCGATTCAGCAATGGGATTGCAGCTTCGATCGCCGACTTCATATGATCGACCGCACGTAGCGCCACACAATCGAATGTGATGCGGATCGACTCCGCTCTGCCGGAGAATACCGACGCTTTGAGTTCAAGTGTCCGGACTGCCTCATTGAGAAACCCGGCCTTTTTGATCTGAGACTCCGCAAGCATTACGGCCAGGTCGGGCCGACAGATCGCAATGGGAATGCCAGGGAAGCCCGCCCCGCTGCCCATATCCAGTACGGACTTCACTCTCGGGGGTAGTGCGTGGGCGCAAGCGATGGACTCAACAAAATGCCTGCGAAGAATGCCTCCCCGATCGCGTATTGCTGTCAGGTTGAACCGGGAGTTCCATTTGAGAATGAGCTCGAGATACAAGTCGAACCGGGCAAGCTGGGAATCATGCAGTTTCTCTAAGCCAGCCTCGGCGAGAAGAATATTGAGCGAATCCGGAGCAGCGACCTCTTCTGGAGTCATCGGGCTGCCTCCGGCGTGGTTTCCGGAGTTGGACGCCAGCGCGCGGATGCCTGAACAAATGCGCGGAAGAGCCCACGGGAAAGCTCACTTGTTATGAAGGTTCTTTCCGGATGCCACTGCACTCCCAAGACGAAATGATCTGGGGACTCAAGCTCGACTGCTTCGACGACCCGATCATCTCGAGAGACTGCGGTTACGTGAAGCCTGTCGCCGATGCGCCCCAGCGCCTGGTGATGACTGGAATTTACGCGCTCGGTGATGGGCTCGCTGGTCTGGGCCGCGAGCGTTCCCAGCAGTGATTTCCTTTCAATGCTCACGGGGTGAGCTTCGACCACCTCGCGTCCAGGACTGTGATTTACGGATGTTTTCAATACTGAGTTCAAATCCTGTATCAGGGTTCCGTTCAACCAGACATTCAGAGTCTGAACGCCGTGACAGATGGCCAATATTGGCTTGTGCAGGTTGAAGGCATCCTGTAGCAGGAGCTCGTCGACGGAAGTGCGGTCAGGGTCTGCAGGGCCGCACTCAGGGATTCTCGGCTCATTGAAGCGCTCGGGATCGACATCGAATCGGCTGCCCGGCAAGAGAACACCCTGGGTGGTGGACAACAATTTGGCTACGCGGTCTTGCCGTTCATGGAGGGGAATCAGGACGGGTATCGCGCCCGAGGATTGCAATGCTGCAATGTAAGGCGGCAGAGATCTAGCGTTGTACTCTGCATCGCAGGATGTGGGCTCAGGAATGGCGATCTTGATAGACATAGGTTTCCAGTCAATAGAGTAATCGGGAAGGTCGAACTGGAGAGTGATAGCTACACGCCAGACCGTGTTCATGGCATTTTTCGCAACTGATGGAATTGAGCCTTCTGATCGGGGTATAGTCCTATAAACTATTGATTATAATACACTTACTTCCAAGTCGACTGTTAAGCCCGATCTGTTCAATAATATTCTTGTAACCGATTGCAATATAATGAGTTAAATAAGGCTAATCGCCATTGTGGATCGGTTTGAGGAGACAGGCCTGGGGACACAACCCACGGGGCGTTCAGGAATGGGAATTCTGGTCTTTCAAGGAACTCATTGGGTGGAACTTACGTCGAAGCTTTGGAGGAAGGCGGAGTAGAATGCTGCATTGAACTGGCGATGCCTTCTCGTAGGCACACCTCTGCTGAGCTTCGCGAGAGGAGAGAAATGAACAATCTGCGAATTGTTGCGCAATTTTCCTTCCTAGCTGCCTTGGGCCTCATTTCTTTTTCTGTGTGCGGGTCTGCTCAAAGCGAGCAGTCATCGGATTCAGCAAAGTCGAATAACGACTATGTATTTCGCTCGACAGTGCGGCGCGTTCCCATCGATGTGGTGGTGCAGGACAAGGACGGCAAACCTGTTCGCGGGTTGAAGCAAAGCGACTTTGTGGTGCAGGAAGACAGGAAAGACCAGAAGGTGCTGTCGTTCGATGTCGCTGACGGGAGTGCTGCTGCGTTTGTGCCTCCGAAACTGCCACCCATGCCGCCGAACACCTATGTGGACCTGCCTCGAGAGGCGGAGCGCGGGCCTCTGTACGTTCTCTACTACGACATGGTGAATACATCGCAAGAAGACCAGATGTCGTTTCGGAGAGAACTGCTGAAGTTCGTGGACAATGCGAAACCCGGAACGCGCATCGCTCTGTTCGTAAATGCGAAGGGGCTTCACCTGATGCAGGGGTTCACGACGGATCGTTCGCTTCTGCGCGAAGCAATCTTGCGCAAAGGGCCGCCGCCTTCGATTCCGAATGTGTTTCTCTTCAGTGAGGTATACGGGCGGTATGACGCTGGAGGAGCGCTTTCGAATTTGAATTTCATGGCTGAGTATCTTTCCGGATTGCCGGATCGGAAGAATCTGATCTGGCTGGCGAGCAACTTTCCGATTCCAATGGGGCCGACCGTCGTAGGGACAGACACGACGCTGCCTTCGTCCGCGCCTGTTTCGGGCCGCGTAGGAGGAATGGGGGGGCCGGCGACATTGGATCTGTCTGAGCTCCTCGCTGATTCGATTAAGCACACCTATGCGTCGCTGATGCGCAGCCGAGTGGCTCTTTATCCGGTAAGTCTCTCGGGGGTGAACGGCAGCAATGAAGTGCTGGCGCAAGGGGGAGCCGATTCCATCGTCGATTACCAGCAGATGGATGCTATTGCGGCGTCTACCGGGGGTCATGCGTTCTATAGCAATAATCATTCGAGTGAGTTGATCGATAAGGCTGTTGAGCACGGATTGAGTTATTACACGCTGAGTTATTCTCCGCAGAACACGAACTTTGATGGATCGGAGCGGCAGATTCACGTTGCACTTGTGGACAGCAGCAAGAAATATCAGCTGACATATCGGAGCGTCTACTATGCGGTCTCCGATGATGAGGTGCAGGATTCGCACAAGAAGCAAGTGGTTCAACAGCGCTTCCTGGCTGCGAAAGCTGCGGACACCTTGTATGCGAGCGCTGAGCACGGCGCGCCGATGATGCATGACTTGCTGTTTGTCGCACACCTGGCAACGATGGGGGAGCCGAGAACTGCTACGGCTGAAGAGATGCGCGCACTGGAAGAGTCGCCGGCCTTTTTCAGGACGCGCAGGCATAACCAGAATCTGAAGCCTCTTTCGCCAGTGAAGCTGCAGCAGTACGTGATCAACTACGACGTGATCGATCCGAAACTGCGGGCAGTTGCGAAGGCCAAACAGCAACCGACTGTGCTGGAGTTTGCAGCGGCCGCATACAGCAACGATGGGACGATGCTGAACAGCATATTGAACAAGGGGATTATTTCTACTGACGTTCAGCCGGAGGGCAAAGTCGATCACCGGTTTCAGGCGGTACAGCAAATCGAGGTACCACCGGGGGCGTCGTATATCCGGGTGGTAGTGCGGAATACGTTGAACGATCGCACCGGAGCGCTCGAGGTGAAACTGCCGTTGAAGCCGCAGACACAGACGGCGACTGTGGATGATTCACGAGGCAGGATGAGCAACTAAGGAAGTCTATTTCGCGGATGGGCCGTAGTCGGCGCGGTCTGTGCTCCGCAGCGATTCCTTTGCGGTTCCCTGGAGATCGAAGAGGACGATCTCGTTGGTTCCTGCATGCAGCCATGGGCCTGGAGTGTAAAGGGTGAACTCGGGGCCGACGGACCAGAAGCGGCCGAGCGGCTGGCTGTTCAGGAAGGCAATGCCTTTCGACAGTCCGTGCGTGTCGAGGAATGTGTCAGGCAGAGGCGCGCTTCCAGCGGAGGGTGCTGCAGTCATTGAATAGCGGTAGAAACACGGGCCTTCGCAGGTTTTGCGAGTGAAGCGCAACTTTACGAGATCTGACATTGGCAATGAGTAGATTTGCCAGTGCGCCGGCTGGTGGCCGCCGATACTTACGGATCCGGTAATTCCTTTGCGCTCGGTGCGGATGACTTTTGTGAAGTTCACGCGGCCTGAGTTCTCTACGAGGATGTCGAGGGTTGCCTTGCCCAGAATCGGCGGAAGGGCGAGTGTCGACTGGCCGAGACGGCGATCGATGGCACCGACGAGCTTGCGATCGATATAGATCTGCGCGTAGTCGTGCAGACCGTCGATAGCAAGTTCGCCTGCTGCACCGTTCGCGATCTGGGTGCGGTAGAGGATGGAGCCATAGGCCTGGTCGAGATCTTCCATGGTGAGGAGCTTGTCCGATTCGACGGGCGCAGGCAGGTTATTCCAGAGTGAAGCGGATTCCGCACGGGCTGAGATCGGATAGGTTTGTGCCGCGATCGGTGGAGGGATGGCGGACGGGGTTTTGCCTGTCACGCGGGTAATGGCTTCGCGGAAGGCATTGAACTTCGCCGTTGGCTGGCCGCTCTCGTTAAGCGGGGCGTCGTAGTCGTAGCTGGTGGTGTCGGGCTCGTAGTTGGTGCCGTTGCTGTTGGCGCCGTTCATGAATCCGAAGCTGGTGCCGCCGTGAAACATGTACATGCTGACGGAGTAGCCCTGCTGCAGCATCCACTCGTATTCAGAAGCATTCGCGGCAACGGCCGTGGTGTGATGATGCTCGCCCCAGTGATCGAACCACCCGGCCCAGTATTCGCCGGTCATGAAAGGGCCATCGGGACGGAGCTTTTTCAGGGTTTCGAATCCCTGTTTTGCATCGCCGGTGCCGAAGTTGATGACGGCCGGGAGCCCGGGCAACGAGCCGTTGGGGACCTGCTCGGGACCGTCGGCGGTGTAGAGCAGGGTGTCGGATGCGGCGAGTCCTGATTTGAGCAGCGCATCTTTGACGGCTTCCATGTAGACGTGGTCATCGCCGAAGGAACCGTATTCATTTTCGACCTGGATGGCGATGATGGGGCCTCCGTTGTGCAGGAGGAGCGGCGAGAGCTCTTTTGCCAGGCGAGCGAACCACTTATTCATGGCGGCGAGGTATTTCGGATCTGCGGAGCGGAGGGTCAGGTTGCGATCTTTCAGGAGCCAGGACGGATAGCCGCCGAGCTCCCATTCGGCACAGACGTATGGGCCGGGGCGCAGGATGACGTTGAGGCCTTCCTTCTGGGCTTCGCGAATGTATTCGGCGATGTCGTTCTGCCCGGTGAAGTCGTAGACGCCGGGGCGGGGCTCGTGGAGATTCCAGAAGACGTAGGTGGTAATGGTGTTCAGTCCCATGGCGCGGGCTTTGCGAAAGCGATCGGGCCAGTAGGCTCGGGGCACGCGGGGGTAGTGCATCTCGCCGGAGAGGATCTGGTAGGGCTTGCCGTCGAGTTGGAACTGGCCGCTGGCTACCGCGAAAGTATGCTGGGAGGACGCATCCTGAGCGCGGGCTGAAGAAAACGCGGGGCCTACAAGAAGAGCGGCCATGAGCAGGGCTGATCGCATGGGCGCAATCATATCGTGCCAATCCCGGCATCCAATAGCTATGAAGATTTTCCTATTCGTGGGTTTGATTACAGTTGGACTGGCGGGATGTTCGCCTCACGATCGCAGCCCCGACGCGATCCGGGAACAGACGGCACATGCGACATCGACGGCTGTTCGGGATGCGAAGGCGGTGACGCAGGGCGTGGTGCAGGGGATTCGGCAGCAACGCACGATGAACATCAACAAGGCATCTGTGAAGGATCTGAGTTCGCTGGATGGAATTGATGAAGCCGCAGCACAGCGGATTGTCGATCACAGGCCTTACGCCGACTCGTACGAATTGGTGAAGAAGCACGTTATTACGAAGGCCGAATACAACCGGATCGCGGGAAAGATCGAAGCGCGGTGAGTAAGGCAGCCTTTAGCTCTTAGCCCCTAGCTTTTAGCTTGAGACCGAGATTTCGAGCTGTTTCTTGGAGAATCATGTTTGGCAACTAATGGGTTGCATATCTTAAGTAAGCGCTGTTCAGGCGCTATTTACGCCGACGGTCCATTCCAGGTAGGAAGGCCCTTAACGTAACTCCAAAGCTGCCTCTTCGCGGAGCTGCTGGATGACCTGGCGCAGGCGGGTGTTCAACTCGTCGGTCTGGCGGATGGTGAGACCGGCGGTGGAGATGGGCTCGCCGACACTCATGATGATCTCCCCCGGATAGAAGTGACGGGTATGAATCGGCAGCAGATCGTAGACGCCGGTTAGGGCGATTGGGACGAGAGGGACCTGTGCGCGGATGGCGAGAAAGGCTGCTCCAGCTAGAAACGGCTGAATGGTGCCGTCGGGGGTTCGAGAGCCTTCAGGAAAGACAAAGAGGGGCATGCCGGAACGGAGAGCGCGAACACCGGCTCCGAGGCTGGAGACCGTCGCATTGGGACTAACAGTGTCAACCGGGATCTGGCCGGAACGATTCAGGTGCCAGCCGATGAACGGCATCGTCCAGAGTTCTTTTTTAGCGAGGATCCGGAATTGGAATGGCAGGGTCGAGAAAATGACCGGGGTGTCCATATAGGACGTGTGATTGGCTGCGTAGACCGCCGCCGGGTGTTTTCGCAGGTTTTCAGCGCCGCGGACGGTGAGACGAGCGCCTGAAATTCGGACGCAGCCACGGGCCCAGGATTGGGCGATACGGTGTTGAAGACGGCCGGTCTTGTCCCAGAGGGAGACAAAAAGAGAGCAACTGCCGCAAATGCCGGTATAGAGGAAGAACAGCGGTGCCTGAAGTATGTTGGTGCGCCAGCGATAGAAACGGGGCAGTGGGTCGGGCGGACGTCGACGGATCACGTAATCTGGCCTACGCGCTCGGGCGGTGAAGGGGTCGCGGCGGATTGTGCCTGCCGGGCAAGGAGACGGGTTCGGATGTCTCCCACGAGATAAACGGAACCGGAAACCACGATTGGAATATCTGGCCGGTCGGCCGCATGTTCCAGGGCGAGATCAATTGCCTGACCGACGGAAGCAGCAGCGGATGCCGGAGTGCCCGTCGAGGATGCGGCTGCAAGCAGATCTCGCATTGGCGTGGCCCGGGAACTGTAAATCGGGGCGAAGATGACCCGCTCGAAAACGGGAAAAAGAATCTGGGCCATCTCATTGACCGGCTTGTCGCGCAAGCAGCTGAAGAGCAGCGTTCCGAACTGCTGGTTGGGGAGCATGTCTCTTAGACCGGCGCGCAGGGCCCAGGCACCGGCGGGATTGTGGGCGACGTCGAGAATCCACTGCGTGGCGGCTGCCCCTTCGGAGGAAATTGTAGCGAGTTGTTCAAGTCGCGCAGGCCAGCGGGTATCGCGAATGCCCAGTTCGATTGACTTGGCGGTGATCGGGAATCCGTGGCTGATCGCCAGTTCGACAGCTGCAGCGATGGCAAGCGCAAGATTACGGTGTTGATGCGCTCCGTGAAGGGGCGAATCTACCTCGATTTCCTTGCCAAGCACTTCCAACCTGTAGGGGGTGTGAGTTCCATTCTCATTGGGCAGGTGAGCTGCCGTTTCAGCGATGGCGGCATTGGGCAGGTAAGGGACGGCACTCACACCCAGCAGAGATAGCGAGTCTGCAACTTCGCCAATTACCTGGTTGGCCTCGGGATGCTGGGGCAAGGTGATGAGGGTTCCACCGCGACGAAGTATACCGGCCTTTTCACGTGCGATATCTGTAATGGTCGGTCCCAGCCATTCCATGTGGTCGAGGGAGATGTCGGTGACGATGGAGATGAGCGGATCGACGATGTTGGTGGCATCCAACCGTCCGCCCATGCCGACTTCAAGAACGGCTATCTCGATGGCAGGCTCTGCAAAGTACAGAAATGCCATCGCAGTAAGCATTTCGAAGAAACTAGGCGATTGGGCAAGCTTGTCTTCATCCACCAGGCGTTGCGCAACGGAGCGGACGCGGAAGAAAAGCGCGGCGAAGTCATCGTCGGAGATTTCCAGTCCATCGATGCGGATGCGCTCATTGGGTCGGCTCAGATGAGGAGAGGTGTACAGACCGGTCCGCAGGCCGGAGGCGCTCAGGATGGCTGCAAGGGTGGAGGCGGTCGAGCCTTTGCCGTTGGTGCCAGCGATCAGAACAGAAGGGAAGGTGCGGTGCGGATTGCCCAGGGCGGTAAGGAGGGTGCCGATCTCGTCGAGCGAAAACTTTCGCCGGGTCTGGCCGGTTTGGGTGGCCAGTTCAGGCGCCATAGCGGCGAGATGGTCGATAGCGGACTGGTACGACATACCAGCCCTCAGTATAGAAGGCGCCTGGAAACGGAGTATCAAGGATCAAAAGGTCAGGGATCAGGGGCGATACGTGCGGATTGATGCGGAGCCGATTCGGGCTGAATGAGATGCTGCCGTAGCAGACATTGAGGTGGATCCGAGTGCCTGGCTTTCCTGCCGGATCTGGTCTGGTGTTTATCTCGCAGAAGGCGACGTGTGTGGATCGCGAAGGCGTTTGAACAGCTGTATTGACGCGGGTGGGAACGCGCATTGCACAGAACGAGGAAATAATTCACAAGGATTTCTTGCGGCGTTGTGGGAGTGGTGGGAAAACCGGGGTGTCGAGTAGCCGATCAGGGCAGGTTTTCCATTTGCCCTGAAATACACAGACACTTTTTAGAAATCAGGTCACAGGTGGAACGAGTTCACACAGAAGGAGATCGCCTATGTTTCCACTTTTCCGTCTTGAACGACGGTGACTACTGCTTTTTATCTCTCTTAACTATTAAAAACACCCCTAAGCCGTAGCACCGAGAATCACGAAAGGCGGGGTCGACAGGGAGTGGTGGAATGTCGCTCGATTTTGATCACCTCAGAACGCATGCAGTCGAAAGCAGGAGACAGAATTGAAAATTCTTGCCGACGGGGATCGGATCTGGCATCGAGGACCGAATAAATGACGCGGATTCCAGAGAAGAAGTCCGGTTTTCCACGCGCCAATCGTTCCAGAAGATGCATAAAATCAAAGGCAAGGAACAGCAGCCGTTTCGCGGGGATGTGTGCGTGGTGTAGCCTTGGGCCAAGCGGCGCTGCAGCTTGGACGTAAAATTGGGGGCCAGGTCAGCCAATCCGCGTGGGGGCGACGGCGAACTGGAGTGGAGCGAGAACTATGCCGATCGTGGAAACGGAAGTTGAAAAGCCGGCAGCACAGGGGGCAGCGATGGAGATTACCGTAAGCCGCCAGGAACTGGTGAAAGAACTCACCGCGACGCAGAGCGTGGTGGAACGCAAGACCACCATTCCCATTCTGTCGAATTTTCTGATCGAGGCCGACGGCGATCGCCTGAACATCACGGCAACGGATCTGGACCAGGCCATTCGCACCAGTGCGGCGGTGAAGGTGAAGAAGCCAGGTTCGTGCACGATTCCGGCTCGCAAGCTTTACGACTACATCAAGCTGCTGCCCGAGGGCGATATTTCAATCAAGCTGCTTGAGAATCACTGGGTGCAGATCCGCAGCGGCCGCTCGAATACCAAGATGGTCGGCATGGCGCGCGCGAATTATCCGCAGGTCCCTGAATTCCCCACAGTGGCTGCGACAAGCATCGCTGTGGCTGCGTTGAGGACGTTGATTGCGCGAACGATTTTCGCGATTTCTAACGAGGAGTCGCGCTATACGCTTAATGGCGCACTGCTGGTGCTGAAGGCGGAGTCGATTGCAATGGTGGCGACCGACGGCCACCGGCTCTCGTTTGTGGAGAAGCCCGGCGAAGCGATGGAAGGAATCAGCGGAGAAAAGCGGGTGCTGATTCCTCGCAAGGCGTTGCAGGAACTGCAAGGACTGCTGGCGAATACCGACGCTGAAAAAGTGGAGTTTGCCGACGACGAGCACACCCTGTTCTTTAAGATTGGCCATCGGACGCTGAGCACACGGCGGTTGTCGGGGCAGTTCCCGAACTACGAGGCTGTGATGCCGCGGGACAACACGAAGTTTGCGGTGGTGCGGTCGAGCGAGCTATCGAGCGCGATACAGCGTGTCGCGCAGTTTGCGGATGAGCGTTCGGGCGCGATCCGGCTGCGACTGGAATCGAATGAATTGAAGATAAGTTCTCAGTCGACTGAAAGCGGCGAGTCGGAAGACACCATTGATACGCCCTATTCCGGTGATCCAATCACGGTGGGCTTCAACTCGACGTACATCATCGACTTCCTGAAGGCGCTGGGGAATGAGGGTGAAGTGCGGCTGGAGTTCAAGGATTCGCAATCGGCGGGGCAGGTTCGGCCCGAGGATCCGGATGCGGAATACCGGTCTCGTTATGTGCTGATGCCGATGCGGATCTGAGCGGCGCATCCAGGGGGAAGAAGAAAAAGAACGAATAACGATGGGTTGGGAAAAAAACAAAGGCGGCTGAAAAGCCGCCTTTTACTTTCTCTGCTTTGTAATAAACATCATTGAGATGAAGCTTAAGGTGCGGAGTATTCTGTCCCGGGAATTCGATGGGTGGCAAATGATTCGACGGGGGCCTGCTGCTCGCGATGAATTTTCCCCGACTTCCAGTGTTCGAGAGGGCGGTCGAGGTACGATTCAAGATTTTCAACCTCGGGTCGGAACATTTCCGCGAGCTCCTGAAGGGTCTCAGGAGGAAGCTGCGGCAGGGATTCGCCGCCGCCGAGGAATAGTTTGATGAGGGCGGACTCGCGCACGGATGCGACGAGATGGTCGAGGCGTCTGGACTTGCACCAATCGGCAAATGCCGTAGCTGTGCGTGTGGCGAGATAGCTGCGAGGCCGGGTCATTCGCTCGGTCGAGAACACGCGCTTCAACTGTGATTGCGAGAGAGTCAGGCCATTCAGGCCGATGAACGATGCGACCTTGCTGACGAAGGCCTGGGGATCTCTGGCGAGGTCGTCATAGACCATGACGAGCAACTGGTGGTCAGGGAAACTCGCTCGCCACTCGGAAAGATGACTCCAATAAAGGCCGGAAGTGATCAGTTCGGGGTCCCGGCGAAGAGCTTCAGGGAAACTCCAGCGATACATACCGTAGGCGAGTTTCAGGCGATACAGGGAGACGGCGCGTTCCACCGGATTGCGGAAGATGAAGACTATCTTGGCGTCGGGAATGGTTTCCGCCATACGTTGGCGCGCCTCGGGTGAGGCGAAGTATGTGGGGGCAATCTCACCGACGGGGCCGCGAGAGGTTCGCGGGAAGTGCCAGCTGTACCACTCGAATCCGCGGTGAAAGTGCAGATCGAAGAACCGCGTCTCCTTCGACGGCGAAGGAAGCGTGGCGTGGGGTTCCAGCACTTTATGAAGCCAGCTCGTCCCTGTTCTGGGAGGTCCGACTACGATGAATGAGGGTTTCTTGGTCTCTATCATTAAGCTTCGCTCGAGCTGCAAGTCCAGGAGCCTTGCGAAATTAGCAGGTATCAGATCGCCAGGTTCAGTGCATCCGAAGTGACGGTAAGAGGCTTCTGTTTCTCAGGGATGGCCCGTCTTGTCTACGATGCGGATGTCTCTGCCTGGGGTTGGCCGCTCTAGACACTCTTTGCGGCGCAATGTTGCGTTTAATACGAAGCAGGAGCGTAGAGAGGGGATAAGAAATTGGTATGCAATGATTTACGCCAGCCGCTCTCAGGCGTAGCTTTCCAGGGGGGCCGTTTTGATCTCCGCGCTGTTGATGCGGAACGCCACGGTGCCCTCGCTCATGGCCACGACTTCATCGAGCAGGTGCTCTACCGCGGAGAGACGGTGCGTGACGAGGACGACCGTTTTTCCCTCGAGGAGAGGCCAGATGTTCGCGTGGATAGCCGCTTCAGTCTCTTCGTCGAGATTGCTGGTGCACTCGTCGAGGAGGACGACTTTCTTTTGAGGATCGTCGAGGCTTAGAAGAGCCTGGGCAATGGCGACGCGCTGACGCTGACCGCCTGAGAGATTCTTGCCATGCTCGCCGGCGCGGGTCTGATAGCCATCCTGCAGGCCCATGATCTCATCGTGGATGCAGGCAAGTTCTGCTGCGCGGATCACTTCGGAAAACGATGCTGATGGGCGCGCAAAGCGTATGGTGTCGAGCAGGGTGGCCTGCGAGAAGAAGACTCCACCATTCTGCGACATGCAGGTGCAGACGCGCTGAAGCTGGCGCAGAGGCCACTCGCGGACGTCGTGCCCGCCGACGTAGACGGAGCCTTTCTGTGCGTCGTAAAGGCGATCGACGAGCTTGAGCAGCGTGGACTTTCCGCAGCCGGTGCGGCCAATGAAGCCGACTTTCTTGCCTGCATCGATGTGGAGGTTGACGCGGTTCAGGACTGGTTCATTGTCGCGGTAGCCGAACTCGACATCGCGAAATTCCAGGTCAACCTGAGAAGGAATCGACACGGGACGCGCCGCGGACAACTCTGCGAGCGAAGAGCTTGCTGAGCTGATGCGGAGAAACTGCTTGATGGGCTCCCATGCCTCGCTGATGCGACTCCAGATGCCGGCATAGCCCCACAGAGATCCGCTGAGCTGCTCAGAGAGCATGTAGAGGTAGACGAGCATAGCGCCGTCTAGTTGATGTGCGCTGAGCATTCCAACCCAGGTGCAAAGCAGGTAGGCCTGGAGACCGAGGACGATCGAGCTTTTGCCGAGACCAAACCAGCATTGAATTCTGGCTTCAGCCAATCCTTTGGTCTGGATATCGTCGTGGATGCGCCGGTAGTCGTGCTCCATACGGTCTTGCTGGTTATAGCGGACCACGTCAGCGTGCATCTCCATGCACTCGATGCTCATTGAGTAATCTGACGCGTAACGCTGGTAGCGTTCTTCGCGATGCTGGGTACAGCGGCGATTCTCTTCGTAGGAGAGCCAGAAGAAGAGTGCGCAGGCAGTCGGCAGAATCGCGAGCCAGAAGCTGATGCCAACGTACGAGCGCAGCAGGAAGAGGCTCAAGAGGGCGGTTGCAAGAAGAGGGCAAACCTCGCGGGCAAGGCTGTCGCTGGTTTGCGCGAACTTGCTGAGGCCGTTGGTAATTTCGCCGCGACGGGCGCCGCTGCTGCCTGACTGGTGCCAGCCCTGATCGAGGCTGAGGAGCTTGGAAAATACGTCAACGCTGAGTTTGCGGAACATCGGGTAGCTGACGTGACGGGCGAATCCCCAGCCCATGCCTTGGTCGAGTGCTGCGATGAGGAGCTTGTAGGAAACGAGGACGGCGAAGGCGATCAGGACGGAACGCGCTGGATTGTGTTCAAAGTTTCGGATGAGGAGGACGAGACCATAGCCGCCACCCACCACCAGCGCCTGCCTGAATAATGTAAGCAGGATGTAACCCGCGAACCCGCGGCGAAAAGGAGACAGCAGTCTTCTAAGCTCTGTAAGCATAGCCCGGCCCTAAGTCCTGTTGCGCAAAGGGAAGTTTTTTTGAAAGTCAACTTCACATTACTGGCAGCGGAGAGCGAACGGTAGGTTGTTCGTCACGCTGGCCGTTACGAACGTACGGTGCAAGCGAAGGATTGAGACGCTCCCCGGCTGCAAGGCCTGTGGAACGGCGTTCTTGCCCGGCGAGGATAATGGGATTTGGGCCTTCAGGTATCCGCATCAACTGCGGACTCGAATGAATCAGATAGGGCAATACTGTTCCGAGCTATCCCCAGAGGAGAATCGCCATGCCAACCGCCGCAAAGAGCCGCCCGAAGCCGATCAAGGTGAAGCCGCTGACCAGCCTCGCAGCCTGGAAGCAATTGAAGTCGCACGCGCGCGAGATGGCGGGCATGCATTTGCGCACGCTGTTTGAAGATGATCCCGAACGTGGCGAACGGATGACAGCCGAAGGCGCGGGACTGTTTCTGGACTACTCAAAGAATCGCGTGAAGGACGAGACGCTGAAGATCCTGCTGGCGCTGGCGGAGGAGTCGAAGCTGCGCGAGCATACCGAGGCGATGTTCAGCGGCCAGAAGATCAACATCACGGAGAAGCGGGCGGTGCTGCACGTCGCTCTGAGGGCGCCGAAGAGCCAGTCGATCCTGGTGGATGGCGAAGACGTGGTGCCCAAGGTGCATGAAGTGCTCGACCGCATGTCGGCATTCTGCGATCGGGTGCGCAGCGGGGAGTGGAAGGGGTATACGGGAAAGCCGATTCGCAACGTGGTGAACATCGGGATCGGGGGTTCGGACCTGGGGCCGGTGATGGCGTATGAGGCGCTCCGCCACTACAGCAAGCGCGATCTGGTGTTCCGCTTTGTATCAAACGTCGACAGCACCGATTTCGCAGAGGCAGTGCAAGATCTCGACGCCGAGGAGACGATGTTTATCGTTTCCTCAAAGACGTTCACGACGCTGGAGACCATGACGAATGCGCATACTGCGCGAACGTGGCTGCTGGAGAAACTGGGCGGGCATCAGTCGGCGATTGCGAAACACTTTGTGGCGGTATCGACGAACGCAGATGAGGTGACGAAGTTCGGGATCGACACGGCGAATATGTTCGGTTTCTGGGACTGGGTCGGCGGCCGCTACTCGATGGACTCGGCGATCGGCTTGTCGACGATGCTGGCGATCGGGCCGGAAAATTACCGCGCACTGCTGGCAGGTTTCCACGAGATGGACGAGCACTTCCGTACTGCGCCGTACGAGAAGAATCTGCCGGTGTTGCTGGCGCTGCTGTCCATCTGGTACGCGGACTTTTTCGATGCGCAGACGGTCGCAATTTTGCCATACGAGCAGTACCTGAAGCGCTTTCCGGCGTACCTGCAGCAACTCACCATGGAGAGCAATGGCAAACACGTGACGCTGAAGGGCGCCGAAGTTCGCTACAACACAAGCCCGATCTACTGGGGCGAACCGGGAACGAACGGGCAACACTCTTTCTATCAGCTCATTCACCAGGGAACGCGGCTGATTCCTTGCGACTTCATTGCGTTCCATCGATCGCTGAATGCGCTGGGAAGACATCATGACATGCTGATTGCGAATGTGTTTGCGCAGGCAGAGGCATTGGCATTCGGCAAGACCGCGGAGCAGGTGAAGGCGGAGGGAACGGCGGAGTGGCTGGTGCCGCATCGAGTTTTTGAAGGCAATCGGCCGTCGAACGTGATCCTTGCTGAGAAGCTGACGCCGGCGGTGCTGGGCAAGCTGGTGGCGTTGTATGAACATTGCGTGTTCACGCAGGGCGTGATCTGGCAGATCAACTCGTTCGACCAGTGGGGGGTGGAACTAGGCAAGGCGCTGGCGCAGCGAATCGTTCCCGAGCTGGAAAGCGCGACAGAACCGGAGCTCCACCACGACGGCTCAACCAACCATCTGATTCGCCTCTATCGCCAGAAGAAGTAGAATTGCGCTGCTCGAATCAGATTTCAGACGGCTGCACGGTAAGCGGAGATGCGGCGAAGAGGGAACTTGGCGACAGAGCAGGTGATTCGTCTTACGCAGCAGGTAAAGGCTGGAGGATGCGCAAGCAAGCTGCCGCCGGGATCGCTGCGGACAGTGTTGTCGAAGCTGCCGGTGCAGGATGATCCGAACATGCTGGTCGGGTTCGAGACATCGGACGATGCGGGGATATACCAGATCGCGCCGAACCTCGCACTGGTTCAGACGGTGGACTTCTTCACACCGCTTGTGGATGATCCGTTCACCTTTGGGCAGATCGCAGCGACAAATGCGCTGAGCGATGTGTATGCAATGGGGGGACGGCCGGTGAGCGCGCTGGCGCTGGTGTGTTTCCCGCAGAGCGGCGATCTCGCGATCCTGGAGCAGATCATGCGCGGAGGTCTTGCGAAGATGAGCGAGGCCGAATGCACGGTTGTGGGAGGCCACTCGGTTCGCGACGAAGAGATGAAGTTCGGCTATGCGGTGACGGGCCTTATCGATCCAACGCATGTGAAAACAAATGCGCGCGCGATCGCTGGAGATGTGCTGATCCTGACCAAGGCGATTGGCACTGGCGTCATCACGACGGCGCTGAAGCAGGGGAAAGCGGAGCAGGCGTGGGTGGATGGGGCAGTGAAGTCGATGACCACGCTGAACAGGACGGCGGCTGAGATTGCGACGAAATTCGCAGGTGTTCATGCGATGACGGATATTACCGGCTTCGGGCTGATGGGGCACGGTCGCGAGATGGCGGTGGGCAGCAGCGTCACGCTGGAGATCGAGACAGGACGGGTTCCCGTGATCGCGGGCGCGCTGGAGGCGATCGGGATCGGTGCGATTCCTGGAGGCCTGAATTCCAACCGTGAGTTTGCGGAGTGCATGGTGGCGGATAAAGAAGGCGCGATGTTTTCGGAGGAGTTGCGCATGCTGATGTACGATCCGCAGACGTCGGGCGGGCTGCTGATTTCAGTGTTGGCAGAGCAAGCCCCAGAGTTGCTGGATTCGTTGCGCGATGCAGGTGTGGCTGCAGTTCAGATTGGACGAGTGCTGGAGCGGCTGAATGAAAGCGGAAATCCTGCGATCGTTCTGAGATAACAGTTCATGGGCGAGCGAGGAGACATGGTGGTAGATCCCATTCAGCAGACGGAGCAACGGCGAGAGGATATCTATCGCAGCCTTCCGTCTGTCAATGAAGTGCTGCTGGCGCCTGAGTTGCGGAAACTGACGGAGGCGCACGGGCACGAGCGTGTCGTCGCGGCTATTCGTGAGAGTCTCGCCGAGATCCGTGCTGATATCGCTGCCGGAAAAATGTCTGCCAATGATTTGGAACTCGGCATCGGACCGATCGCTAGACGGGTGAGCGAAAAGCTTCAGCGCGGACCGGAGTATTCGCTACGGCCGGTGATCAATGCAACCGGCGTGGTTCTGCATACCAACCTGGGACGCGCGCCGCTGAGTGAAGCAGCGCTGGCGCACATGGCCGATGTTGCGCGAGATTACTGCAATCTCGAGTTCGATCTGGAGACTGGCGAGCGTAGTAAACGGGATGTTCATGCTGAGCTGCTGTTGCTGCGGGTGCTGGGCGTGACGGAGGAGGCAAGGGCCCGCTGGGGTGCAGTGGTGGTAAACAACTGCGCAGCGGCGACGTTTCTTGCGCTGAACACGCTGGCAGAGGGGCGAGAGGTGGTGGTCTCGCGCGGAGAGTTGGTCGAAATTGGCGGAGGGTTTCGCATTCCAGAGATTCTGGAGAAATCGGGCGCCGTTCTGCGCGAAGTGGGCACGACCAATCGCACTCGCGCGGCAGATTATGAGCGAGCATTCAACGAGCAGACGGCATTGTTACTGAGGGTGCACCAGTCAAACTTCAGCATCGAGGGATTTGTCGAGAGGCCTTCTCTCGAAGAGCTGGTCGCATTGTCGAAGACGGTTGGAGTCCCGCTATTTGAAGACCAGGGTACTGGTTTGGTGTCGCGAGCTGTTGAGCCTGGGATTGCAAATCAACCTACGTTGCCCCAGTCAATTCGCGCCGGCGTCGATCTGGTCGCAGCAAGCGGCGACAAGTTGCTGGGCGGTCCTCAATGCGGACTGATCGTCGGGCGGGCTGATCTGATTGCACGAATCCGCAAGAACCCTCTGCTTCGGGCTTTCCGCGTGGACAAGCTGACCTATGCGGCGCTGGAAGCGACGCTCTTCGAATATCTGGCCGGATCGACGGAGGCACTTCCACTGATGCGCATGCTGAGCACACCGGCTGAAGTGATTGAGACGCGTTGCCATGCAATCGCGGACTTGATGAGGTCGGGGCGAGTAAATGCGGCGGTCATTCCGGTGGAGAGTGTGGTTGGTGGAGGCACGGCACCGAGCGCCAGGCTGAAGAGCTACGCGATCTCGGTGCAACATTCGCTTCTTGCTGCCGGGGAAGTGCTGCAAAAACTTCGCAGCAGTGAACTGCCGGTGGTTGGCCGGATTGCGGAAGACGCAGTGGTGCTTGATCTGCGCACCGTTCCCGCACACTTGGACGGGGCTATCGCCCGGGCGATCGAGCAGTTGTAATCTTCCTTTCAGATGAATGCAGGTAAATCCATTGTTATTGGGACAGCCGGTCACATCGACCACGGCAAGACGGCGCTGGTTCGCGCGCTGACAGGAGTTGATACGGATCGCCTGCCGGAAGAGAAGCGGCGTGGCATCACGATCGATCTTGGGTTCGCTTCTTTAGACACTCATTTGCCGGACGGTCTGCCGCTACGCATCAGCTTTGTGGATGTGCCGGGACATGCGCTGTTCATTCGCAACATGCTTGCGGGTGCGGGATGCGTTCCAGCGGTGATGATGGTGATTGCGGCGGACGAAGGCGTGATGCCGCAGACGCGGGAACATCTGGCGATCTGCGCAATGCTCGGTATATCAGACGGGTTCACGGTTATCAGCAAGGCTGATCTTATGAGCGCGACGCAGTTGGACCAGGTGCGGAACCAGATCAAAGAGTTTCTGGGAGGCACGTTTCTCGGCGAGACGCCGGTGGTAGCGGCGAGTGCGCGCAACGGTCTGGGTCTTGGAGCGATTCGTGCGGAGTTGAGCAAGCTGGCGACTCGAGCCAAAGCTGCGGAATCGTCTCGGCCGATGCGCCTTCCGATTGATCGGGTGTTTGTGAAGAAGGGATTCGGAACGGTTGTGACCGGAACCCTGCTGAGCGGAGCGATCCGCGTTGGGCACAACCTGGTGCTTGAGCCGGGTGCGCGAAGCGTGCGCGTGCGGGGATTGCAGACGCATGGAGAATCCGAAGAGGTGGCGCAGGCCGGCTCGCGCACAGCGGTGAATCTATCCGGCGTGGATGTGGCGGAGGTCTCGCGCGGTCAGACGCTTGTCGTGGCGGGCGAGCTGACGGCCACAGATGTGGTGGATGTAGAGATCACGTTGCTTGAAGATGCTCCGGGGTTGAAGCAACGTGCCCGTGTGCATCTGCATGCGTTTACGTCTGAGGTAATGGCCAGCGTTTCACTCTACGGCAACGAGACGATGAAACCTGGAACGACGCGATTAGCGCGCCTGAGGCTTTCCGGCCCGATCGTGCTGGCGCCGGGAGATCGCTTCGTTCTGCGGCAGCCACTGCCTGCGGGAACAATTGGAGGAGGGCGGGTGCTGGATGTAAATCCGCTCGCGAATGCAAGGCGCGCGGTGACGCAGAAATGGCTGGAGAGGATAGCGCCTGCTGCGCCGGCGCAGCGACTTGATTTGCGCGTGGAGCGGCGAGGTTCAGAGGGCATTCGTGCTGATGTACTGGCGCGGGAGATGGGACTGAACGTTGAGGCTGTTCGCGAGATCGCAGGGGATCGTCTGAATGCCGGCGAATTGATCGTTGCTGACGAGGTGCTGGTTTCGCCTGCTGCCTATTCTGGCGCGATCGACTCGGTCTTGAATCGCTTGAAGAGCGCGGGAGCTGGAGGTTTGAAGCGATCTGTTCTGCGGAGCGAGGCCGGGCTCGACGAGAGCGTGTTCAGTTCGGTGCTCGAACGGATCGTTGCCGATAAGGAAGCGCGGGTGAGCGGCGAAGTCGTCACGATTGCCGGAGCTGCACCGGCGATCTCGGGCAGCGACGCTGAGAAACTGAATTCAGTAATCGCGATATACCGGAGCGCTGGTCTGGCTGCACCGTCGGTCCGGGAAGCGGCGCAACAGCTGCGGATTGGAGAAGCGGAGATTCGGCGGCTCATCACGCTGCTGATTCGCGATAAGACGCTGCTGAGGATGGGGAGCGACGATGCATTCGTCCATGCTGGGGCGCTGCGGGAACTGGCCGGACGGTTGTCGGCGATGAAGGGAAAAACAATTGATGTGGCGGCGTTCAAGGCGCTGACGGGACTGACGCGAAAGCATGCGATTCCGCTGCTCGAGTACCTGGATCGGGAGAGGATTACGCGCAAGCAAGGGGATGTGCGGATCGTTCTCTGAGTCAACCTTTCGATTGATGTCGGGTCTAAATTGCTGCGTGATATAGTCATGCCAATTGTCTTCCCACCATGCGACAGGACTCATCGAAGATCAAGCTGATTGAAGACGTGGATGCGGCCGGCGAAGTCGCCAAGGTCTACGACGAGTGGCGCGCGAAGTCGGGCCGCCAGGAGATGCCGGGCATTTTGAAGTGCTTCAGCCACCGGCCTGACTTTCTGCATGATGTGATGAAGTTCGGCGATACGGTGCACTTCTCCGAGGGGCACCTGACGCGGAAGACAAAGGAAGCGATTGCGAGCTGGGTGTCGTATCTGAATCGGTGTCCATATTGACTGGACTCGCATGCTTACTTCCTGCGTGTTCAGGGAGCAGAAGAGAAAACGGTGCAGGCGCTGGCGCAGGGTGATCTTGCGGGAGCGGGGTTGAGCGATGCCGAGCGCGGGTTGCTGGAGTATGTCGCCAAGGTGACGGAAGCTGCGTATCGCACGACGCATGAGGATGTGCAGAAGCTGCGCGACCTGGGGTGGACGGAGCCGCAGATCGCAGAGGCTGTTTACATCACGGCGATGTTTGCGTTTTTCAACCGGGTGGCGGATGCGTTTGGCATTGAGCCGCAGAACTACCTTGAGATGAATCAGCTGACTAAGTGAGGACGGGCTTGGCGATTAAGGCGAAGGGCAGATGGCGGCGGTGGGTGGTACCAGTCGCGGCTGTGTGCCTGGTGGGGTGGGTCACTCTCGTCGCGTATGTGGGCTGGGCGATGCGGCAGCCGCCCGAGGTGTTCGGGCATGTGATGGCACGGATGCCGATGCCGGCGTACTTCCTGCTTCCTTTCGAGACGTTGTGGAACCGGGCGCGGAAAGGAAATCTGCAGGTCGGCGATATGGCTCCGGCGCTGCAGGTGAAGAGGCTGAACGAGACGACGCCGGTCGAGCTGGGTTCGCTGTGGGCGGAGCGGCCGGTGGTGCTGGTGTTTGGGAGCTATACCTGACCGCCATTTCGGCGGGAGGTTCCCGCCCTGAACAAGCTGGCGGAGCAGTACAAGGGCAAGATCGATTTCTATGCCGTGTACATTCTCGAGGCGCACCCGACGGACGTGTGGCAGATGCAGTCGAACGTGAAGGATGGCGTCCTGTTCCACAGTCCGACGAATGAGGCGGAGCGATTTGGCGTGGCCAATGCGTGCGTGCGCAAGCTGGGGATCCACTTCCCTGCACTGGTGGATGGAATCAACAACCAGGTGGAGCTGGCGTATACCGGCTGGCCGGACCGGCTGTATCTGATCGGGCAGGGCGGACGGGTTCTCTACAAGAGCACGCCGGGACCCTTCGGTTTCCATCCGGATGATCTGGCGGCGGCGATGAAGAAGCTCCCTCCTGCTGCCATTGGTCCTGTCGCTCAGTAAGTAAACTCGTTTGGTCAATCTAGCCCGCCCTAGCAGAGCTAGGACGGGGCACCTACTGTGTTGAAGACGCGCGACAGCCAGTCACCAAGTGAGCGTGACGGTGATTGTCGTCCATCCTTCGCCGGGGGGGAAGTTCAGGTTCAGGAGCATTGGCAGATTTGGATCGTGCAAGGCTGAGTCGATACAGGAGATTCCCCCGAAGGGTTGGCCAGGCCAGTTCGGATGAGGAACGATCATTGCATGGCGAATCAGGTCGACGGACCCTTTGGAGCCGGACGCACCTTCAATGGTCAGGACCAATTTGCGGTCAGAATACTCCTCATGGAGAATTCGGAGCCGGCTTGTGACACTACCCGGTAAAGGCGGCATTGGCGCTTGATCAGGGACGGGCGTGCCTGAGTTGATCCATTGAGAGTCACGGCCCAGCAGAGGACCAATTTCAAGAGCAGGCAGAGGCGCCTGCAGGGTGACTTCTCCATTCACATTCGAGCTCGCACGTACAGCAGGAAGGTCGCTTCGAATCTTCCAGCCCTTAGGGGCAAAATGGTCCATCCCAATCTGAAGGTGGTCTTCGTTCTTGGAGACATATAGAGATGTCTGCCCGTCTGGAAGGGGCAAATGCTTTATGGACGCGCGGGTCCATCCCGCCGGCAAGTGCGGATTCACCGTGATGGTTTTGGTTTGGGCGTTGATGTCTATGCCAAAGAGGCCGCGGAGGGTTGGGGTGATGACCATGGCTGATGACCAGAGCTGATGGCTGGTGCTGCGGCCGAAGGGGACGAAGTAGTCGCCGGAGAGGAGTTCGGTGACGGAGCCAAGGTCCTGCGACTTGGTGAGGTTGGCGTTCTCCATCAATAACTGATAGCCGGCGAGGGGCTGGTTTCCGCGGTACTCGGCGAGCGCGGCCCAGCCGGTGAAGAGCGGCCAGACGGATCCCTGGTGGTAGCTCATGCCGTCGTAGATCTTCTCGTCGTTAGCGACGTCGCGCAGGCCCCAGTCGGTGTTGAGGGTGTGCCCGGCTAGCTGCTGAAGACACGTGCCGGTTTGCGTGGGAATGGAGTTATCTCCGGCGAGGCCTTTGCCGCTCCACCACGCGAGGGCGGGATAGACAGTGCTGGTGCGGTCGAGTGAGCCGTCGGGATTGCGGCTGAATCCGTAGCAGGATTTGTCCTTGTCCCAGAACTGGGCCTGGATGGTTTTGGCGATGGCATCGGCGCGGGACTTAGCGGCTGTTGATTTGGCGGAGTCGTGGAGGAGATCTTCGAGCTGGGCCATCGCGCCGGAGGCCTGCTGGTCGAGGAAAGCAAGATAGATTTCCTGGTGCGGCATGCCGCCGGGCCAGCTCTCAACCCACCCGGTTCCCTGGCGATTGTCGTAGATGCCATTGGTATCGGCGTGGCCGGTTTCGAAGGCCCAGGCTTTCTCGATGGCGTCGCGATGGGCGGTGAGGAAGGCGGTGTCGCCGCTGGAGCGGACGTAGTCGGCCACGGCGAGTATGAAGAGCGGGGTGGCGTCGGCAGCGGCGTACATGTAGGGGAACTCGCGCCAGCGAATGAAGGCGGCGGTCTGCGACCACTCGTGCATGATTTTGCCGTCGTCGCGCTGGCGGTGGATTAGGAATTCTAGCTCGGACTTGGAGAGGGCGAAGTTGCCGTAGCCATTAACGGCGAAGAGGGTGTAGAGGGCATCGCGGCCGAAGAACCAGCCGAAGCCGGGACGTGCGGAGTCGGCGGAGGCGTAGTAGCCGGCGACGAGGGCGGTTTCGTCATTCCCGGTCCCAGAAGCGGGACCCCTCGACAGGCTCAGGGCAGGCTCGGGGGCACCCAGGGATTCTTTGGAGAGGGCTTTGGTTTTGAGTTGTTCGATGGAGATGACAGCCCACTGGAAGGCTTCGTTGAGGGTCTTGTCGGGAGTTTCGATGGAGACGGAGTTGGCGAGGAGTTTCTTGTACGTTTCGGACTGGCTTTTGTAGAGGTCGGCAATGCTCTCGTTCAGATGCTGAAGAGTTGCACCGAGGGCGGCGTTGGTAGCTGATTCCTTGTTCATGCCCACCGCCATGAGGAGGGGGAAGAGGCGGCCACGATCGCGGTTTGGATCGATGTGAAGACGGAGTTCGACGGGATGGACCTGGGGGCGTTCCTGGTAGGGAGCGAGAATGCCCGGCTGTGCGCCGGGGATGGTGACGGCTCCGGCGAGGTCGGGGTAGTCGGCGTGCAGGACATAGTAGCCGTGATTGGGAAGCGGAACGCCGGAGATTGATCCGGAGGGACCGGGCTCCTTTGCGGTCGGGGCGGCGAGAGGGCCAGCGATCCATTCCATTCCCGGGACACCTTCGTTGCGCTCGGGCCACATCCAGCGGAGCTCGGGAGTGAAGCGGAAGGTGAATTCGGTGGGATGAACGCAGTCGAATTCGTAGAGGACTACGGGGCCCGTGCCTGCACCGACATCGCTGGGTGAAAACATGATCTGGCGGACGGTGAAGCCGATGTGGCTGTAGGTGATGATGGTGCGATCGGGGCGGACTTCGATTTCGGCAGCCTGCTGATTCACATCGATGGGGACGGTGTAGCCCTCGATCTCGGCTTCGATGGTCATGTGCGAGAGGAGCTTTACGGGGAGCGGCCAGGCTTCGAAGACGCCGTTTTGCTGGCCGAGGACGACGGCGCGTTCACCGGCGACGGTGAAGGGCTTTTCGGTTTCGGCATGCACGCGTATCACGGGGCCGGAGGTGTCGAACGCGATGGCGGGGATTGGCGCGAAGATTGGAGCAGACTGGGTCTGGGCTGCGAGTGTGAGAGCGCAGGATGCGAGGAGCACGATGGCGGCAGAATTGCCGGAGGCGGGGGTGCGATTAAGCATCGATGACTTCCCTTTTATTTTTCGAGGGATCAGTCTAGATGATCGGCTGGAGGTTTTACATCTTCCAAGTGAGCTGAAGAAAGAATGGCCGCGGCGATTGCCGCGGCCATGGAAGGAGTTGAATCGGTGATTGCCTAGAAGGTGAAGCCGAGTTTCAGGCGCATGCTGCGTCCTGCCTGCCAGGCCTGGGGCTTGCCGTACTCACTGCTGAGCTGCACGCCCTGATCGTTGAACAGAGTTTTGTAGTCATATGCGCTTTCAAGAACGGCGTAGTCGATTCCGTCCGCCGGCTCGATGGCGCCAACTTCACCGCCGCCGTTTGATGAGTTGATCTGCGAGTAGTACTCAACGGGGTTCTTCTGATTCCACAGGTTAGTGACGTCGGCCTCGATACTCACGACGCGGCGATCACTGGAGCCCAGCGGAATCATGTGGCGGAAGTTGACGTCAGTCTGGGTGAAGACCGGAGTCCTCTTTTCATGTGGAGTGCCCCACGTGGTAAAGCCGTTGCCATCGGTGGTTGCGTCGATCCACTTGCCGCGATTCTCGACATACACCGGATATCCGCCAAACTCCTGCACGTCCATGTAGGAGGAGAGGGGAGATCCGCTGAATGCTTCCTGGAAGAAGCCGAGGCTTGTGGTTTGCCCGCGGAACCACTTCTGCTGGTAGTAGCCCGCCAGTTTCAGTACGTTCGGACGATCGGTTGCAAGCGGTCCGTTCGACGAGCCGCCATAGGCATTGAACTCGAAGTATGGTTCGTCGAAGGAGCGGTTGTTGTTGGGATTTTCGCGGCCGCCGTTGCCGTCGGAGAGATCGGTGCTGGTCAAGCCGGAGTAGTTTCCGCGCAGTTTGCTGTAGGTGTACGAGACGTTGCCCAGGAAGTTGTTACTGAACCTCTTCTTGACCTCGAACTCGAAACCATCGTAGTCACGAGCTGCTTTGACGTTGGGTTGGCAACCGGTGCAGCCGGGCACGGATGCATCGATGCCTTCGCCTGGGTTCACGATGCTGAAGATCTCATTGCCGAACTCATCGAGAACGCCGGCGTCTTCAATCACATGATCGAGACGGCGACGATCCCACCGGCCTGTGACAACCCAGTTGTTGGCGATCTGATATTCAAAGCCACCAGTGGTTTCGTGCTGGCTGTAGGGCTTCAGATTCGGATCGACACCCTCGCTGCTGCGGAAGTCGAGGTTCTCGATGAATGTGACTCCCGACGGAACCACGCCGCCCGGGAAGGTCGCATCGCCTGAGCCTTCGCAGTAGTGGCCGTCGCTGCCGTACACCGGAGCGAAGTCAAATGGCTGGATGTCGTAAAGGGCATAGAAGCAGTCATGCCAGTACTGCCCACCGAAGGAGCCGATGGCGAGGTTGAGCTTCATCTGGTCGTAGAACTTGCCGTAGCTGCCATACAGCTTCAGCTTGTCCTTCCCGAATACGTTCCACGCAACGCCAACGCGTGGGCCGATCTTGTCGCCAAAGCCGAAGTCGATGGGGTGACCGGTGAAACCGACTGACTGGGGGTAGGCAGGCAGGTATTCCTTGTCGAAGCGGACTCCGGCGTTGATGGTGAAGTTTCTGTGGACAGTCCAAGCATCCTGAACATACAGGCCGTGGTTCCAGCTTGAGGCCGATCCGAGTGTCTGGTAATCGCGTGCGCGGATGTAACCGAAGTTGCCCTGGCAAGATGCGGAGGTTCCGCCTGGGTTGCCATAGGTTGCCTGGTTGTAGGCGACGATGGCAGCGCAATTGGCCTGACCGGTGGATCCCGAGACCGTACGCTTCAAGCCCGGAAAGACGCGAACATAGGGGCCGCTGTAGGCTTGCTGAACTGTATTGAAGAGGTGATTGAGGCTATAGCCGAACCTGATCTCGTGGGTTCCAAAGCCCGTGCTCTTGAACCACTCGAAGTCTTGTGTGAACTGGTCGTGCTTGTCCGCATCGTAGCCATAAATGCTGGCCAGAGCTGATGTCTGGAATCCGGTGGATTGATCAAGCGTGCTGCCCGCAAATGGAGTCGTTCCGTCGAGACCGTATCCGGACCCAGGTTTGGTCGGATCTACCGCAGGCACCGCGGCACCCCAAATGTATACGTCGCCAGTGGGCCAGCCGCGGTCCCCGTAATTATCGAAGAAGTGACCGAAGCGGGAAGTGGCAACGAACGATTTGGTCAGGGTTATATCCGCGCCCACATTCACGTTCTGGTTCGGCGCGACCCAGCCAATACCGCTGGGGAAGGCTGAGGGGCCAGAAGACGCTGAGCTGTTCACCAGCCCAAACGCTTCATCGGCGTTCGGCAAAGTACTCCCGGTCACGCGGTGGTATTGCACGAGCCAAGAGCCGAAGACGCGAATCTTGGAGGAGGCAGTGGCATCGATGCGCGAGGTGAAGAAGTACTGGTTATCGCTCTCGGGGAACGACTGGATGCCGTCCGAGCCTCCGAAATTAACTGTTCTACGCGTTGACTTGTAGTAAGGCGCAAACCCGAGGAAGGCCCAGAGCCGGTCAGTGCGAATCGGACCACCGAGAGTGCCGCCCGGCTGCACATAGCGATAGTGGTCCTTTTTTGCCTGGTAGAACTGCGTGGGCACGTCGGCGGTTGCGGTCGTCGCCTGTTCCGGATCGTAGCGAAGGGCCAGCGTGGGAGATGCGTCGACTTCGTCGCCTTCATAGTAGGTGAAGAGGTTGCCGTGCCACTGGTTGGAGCCCTTCTTCATAATGACGTTGACGGTGCCGCTCATCGAACCCTGGTATTCGGACTCGATACCAGAGGTTTTCAGCTGCATTTCCTGGATAAAGTCAATGGGCACGTTGGCGTTGGAGGTGCCGTACTTGATGTCGGCGGTCTCCTGGCCTTCGATCAGATAAGAATTCTCAGCATTGGCGCCGCCGTTGATCTGGGGCCCGCCGCCCTGGAGGGGTTCGTTGCGGGCAGCCGGTGCGAGAGGAATGAGCGACTGGAACGACGATCCGTGCGGGAGTTCCGCGATCTCGGCTGCATCGATGTTCGTCAGGCCATGAGTGGTGGTCTCTTCAATCTGGGTGGACTCTGCAGAAACCTCCACGGTTGTGTTGGCAGATCCGACCTTGAGAGATACGTCGACGGTTGGAAAACGACCCACTTCGATCGCGACTGAGGGCATCTTGATGGCGTCGAAGCCGGTTGCCTTGACGACGATGCTGTAGGTTCCCGGTGGCAGATTCACGAAGCGGAAGAAGCCGGCTTTGTCGGTGATGAGTTCCTTTGCTCCGATCAAAGCAGAGCCGGAAATATCCACTTTGGCGCCGGGGACGACTGCTCCGCTGGGATCGTGGACTGTTCCTTGAATTCCGCCTGTTGTTTCCTGGGCTGAAACCTGAACTGAAGTGGAGGTGATACACACCGTTCCAAAAGCGATGCTACACGCAAGCAAAAGGCCCTGCAGAGCGCGTGACGTCATTCATCGTCTCCTTGAGAAGCGCAAGTTGTCCTACACATGAAGCTTTGGGGGGAAGTGGGGAACCATCAGAGTCCACCGGAGAACGTGCATCGCTGAACAGCTGCGAACTTCAGATGAACCCCTGAATGGCTCTAGCTATGCACCTGAGGTGCCAAACGACTCACTTCAGGGGGTTAGAACGGCAATCTATTGAGGTAACTGGAGTTAGAAGTAATTCGTCACAAAATTGTTGACCTTCGATAATCGGAAACGTCGGGGGAGACGATACTGAATTCAATACAAATTAAGCGGAAATCTTCTTTTTGGTATTTAAGAGGGCTCCCCTTGTAGGTGATTGGGGGTGGGGGTTTTGGTGCGCGAATCCAGGACAAAGAAGAAGGGCAGCCCTGTGGGCTGCCCTGTGTGCGAGCCGAAGCTCCGATTAGAAGATCACACGGAGGAACAGGCGTGCGTGGCGGTGTCCGTTGGTGGCTGGTGCGGGATCGCCAAAGATGTTGGTTCCGTTGTCGTTGAACGCGTCGGTGTTGACGCCAGTTGTGAGAGTTGTGTTTTCGATGAAGCCATTGGTGTTGACCTGGCCGTGGTTGAAGGCGTTGAACAACTCTCCACGGAAGTCGACCTGGAAGCGCTCCGAGACTTTGAAGGAGCGCTGTATGTTCGCGTCCCACTGCTGGAATCCTTTTCCGTAGAAGGAATTCCGGCGGACGGGAGGGTTGGGGTACTGGTCGAACCCAGGAATGATCCAGTGCACCGAATCCCGCGAGACGGGATGGCAATCATCGCTGGTGTACCAGAAGCTGGGGCCGGAGCAGACGCTGCCGTCGGAGACTCCGGTGAACCAGGCGTTGTCGATGGCGTAGGAGTTGAGCGGAGCCTTCGGGTTGCTGAGCAGTGGGCGATCGTTGCCGATGCCGTCACCGTCCACGTCAAATCCATCTTCGACGTTGAGCGGCGGGCCGGATTGGAACTGAGTGACGCCGGCGAGGGCCCAGTGGTTGGCGATGTTGCCGAGGACCTTCATGCCGCCTTCGGTATGCCAGACAGGAGGCGTGAAGATGTAGCTCAGAACGAGGCGATGACGGTGATCGTAGGTTGAAGGACCCCAGTCAGAGGTGCCGCGCGGAGTTCCATAGCGGCTGAACTGGTAGGAGGACTGATTGACGGTGGTGAAGATTTCGGAGCCATCGTCGAAGGAGCGACCCAGAGTGTACGAAGCGCGAAAGAGGAATGAGTGATTGAATTTGTGATCAAGCTCAGTCCAAAGGCCGGCGTATTCCGAATCATTCGAGTTGTCGCGAATTACGATCTGACCGCGATCGGGAATCACGCGGTCTGCAAATTCGTACTGACCGACGAAGGGGTTAACGTTTGAGTTGCCGAAGAGGTGAGTGCCGCGCTCGCCGACGTAGCCGACCTGGAGGGTGGTATCCCAGGGCAGTTCCTGCTCGATGTTGAGGTTCCAATGCATGGTGCGTGGCGAGAGCAGGTGATTCACGATGGGGTTCGCAAAGTCGGTTTGCTCCGGGGTCGTGCTCAGATTTGCAAATTGGCCAGACCAGTTCGAAGTTCCGCGGCCCCCATTGGCCGTGCTGCTGCTGGTGATAACAGGCGATGCTGCATTTGGTGCGCTGGATTGTGTGTTGTCGATGATGTTGGCGAACAGGACGTCATAAAAGACACCGAAGCCGCTGCGGATGACGGTCTTGTTCTGGCCAAGGAAGGTCGGACTCCATGCAATACCTACGCGGGGTCCCCAGTTGCTCTTGTCGGCTGTCTGCTTTGTCTTACAGGTGGCGCCTGCAGCCAGCGGCCAGCAAGCGGGATTGGCTGGGTCAAAGCCAGGATATGGAGTTCCGTGCGCGTTGTATGGAGCGCCGTTGTACTCGTAGCGGAAGCCCATGTCGAAGCTGAGGGTTTGAATGGGACGATAGGTATCCTGCACGAAGTAGTTCTGGCTGAGGATTCGCGGCTGAGCGACTGGACTGCCGAAGTTCTGGCTGACCGTGCTTCCGGGACCACCGAAGTCGTCGACGAGATTGGCGAGAGCGGTGTACTTGTAAGTTCCGCCTCCGGCAAGTGGTGTTGCGACCTTGTCGTTGACGTATCCGTAGGTGCCGAAGAAGTCGAACGGGATCTGGTCTTTCACGCGGATGTTTGCGATGTCTTCACCGAACTTGAGGAAATGCTTGCCGTGCGCCCAGCTCAGGGTGTCCTGCAACTGGTAGGTGTTATGGAAGCGGCCTTGCGGAACGGTACCGGATGGGATGCCGTAGCCCGTCATGCCTGAGATGGTGACGGCGGGCTGGTTGTAGAGAGGGTTCGCTAGCGTGGTGGCGGGAAGGCCGAAGGTGAAGCCGATGCGGCTGTAGGAGAGGCGGACCTCGTTGACCACTGAGGGTGAGAAGACGTGTGACTCAACGATACCGGCGTTGTAAGAGGTGCCGTCCTGATCGGTATCGAAGCCGGGAAGCTGACCGTTGAAGTTGAAGACGTCGTAAGGCGCCGTGAACCGGTTGCGAATGAAGCGCAGGTTCAGGGTGTCTTTGGGGTTCATGATGTAGTCGCCCTTGAGGTCGATTTCAGGCGCGTCGTCGTTAGCGCCGAGGTTGCGCTCAACTGTGCCCATCTCCACGGTGCCGCGGTCGACACCCGTTACGGGGTCAGGACCGAGAGGAATCGGCGCAATCACGTTGTTAGGGTTGATGGTGCCGACGACGCCGCCGTAGGCCTTGAGCAGGTTGGCGACGCGCGGATTGCTGGAGAAGTTACCGAGTGTGGCGAGGCCGGCTGCGGTGGGAACTTCGAGTACGGCCAGGTTGGCTGTGGAGCGGAAGTAGTCCCACTGATACGAGGCGAAGCCGAAGAGCTTGTTTTGGATGATCGGTCCGCCGATGGTGAAGCCGGGCTGATTCTCACGGTACTTGTTGACCGAAGTGACGCCATTGAATTTGTCGTTCTTATCCACTGTGTCGAGCGAGGAGTTTTGCAGCCGCTCGTAGATAGAGCCGTGCCACTGGTTGGTGCCGCTCTTGAAAATGAGGTTCGAGACTGATCCGGCGCCGTGGCCGTATTCGGCGGTGTAGGCGTTCTCAATGATGACGACTTGCTTGACCGCTTCATCGTTGCCGGGCTGCAGGCCCTGGCCCTGAATGCCTGCGTCGTTGTTGTCCTGACCTTCAATGAGGAAGTTGTTAGCGCGCGGACGACCGCCGCCCACGTTGAAGTTGACGCCATTGGAGAACCCACCCAACTGGGTGTTCATGACTCCAGGCAGTGTGAGAGCGAGCTCATAGGGATTGAGGCTGGCGATGGGAAGGTTGTGAATTTCTTCTTCGCCGATGGTTCCGGAGAGCTGTCCGTTGTCGGTGTTGAGAACGGCGTTATCGGCGGATACCTCAACCTTGTCGACCGCGCTTCCGACTTTGAGCACCAGGCTTGCGGTCACGATGGCAGTACCGGGAACCTGGAGACCCTTGTGCACAGTGGTTTGGAAGCCGGTGGCGCTTGCAGAGACGTCGTAGTTTCCAGGGAGGACTGACTCGATACGATAGGTGCCCTCAGAGTTGGTCACCGTGGTACGCACAGCACCGGTATCTGTCGAGGTGATCGTAACGGTGGCGCCCACCAGGGCTCCGCCACTGCTGTCCGTAATCACGCCAAGGACGGTGCCGTTGGACGTCTGTGCACCGGCGATCGAGATGCCGACCAGCAACACGAGGAACAAGGAGAAAATGCGGCTGCGAAAAGTCACTTTGGATCTCCGAACGTTGTAGTTGTGCTGAAGAGGGAAAGCCTTTGTCGCCCAATGCGAGAAGGGAGCCCACTTATGACCGCCAGTTTTGGCGGAATTTTTCGAAAACTGATTGGGGCAAAACTACCGGTTAGGTAGCATTTTGAATGCCAGTCTGAGCACGCATGAGCCTTTCGACTTGACGCTGATTCTAAATAACTTAATGTCGAAAAATTGCAGCAGTTCCGGGGCACCTGACAATTCTCGGGAGAAAATCATATGAAAATACAAAAAACTGTGGATTTCGCCGATTGAACGACAATTCGGGAACACTGCCGATGGCGTACAACATTCTGTAAATCAGTGAATTAGCTACTCATTTTCATAACTGCTTGGCATAAATATATGTTTTCATATCGATGCATCAGCGCAGAGAATCCTTGGGGTGCTGGCAGCCCTGTTTCAGAGGGTGTTCGAATCGAGCAGTGGGCTCCTCAGGCGGAGGCTGGCATCTGCATGAAATCGAGTGCGCGGGTAAGGTAATCCTTCAGATCGCGGCGGTGAACAACGGCATCCAGGAAGCCCTTCTCCAGGAGGAACTCTGACCGCTGGAAGCCTTCGGGGAGCTTCTGGCGAATCGTCTGTTCGATGACGCGCGGGCCGGCGAAACCGATGAGGGCGCCGGGTTCAGCGATGTTGAGATCGCCGAGCATTGCGAAACTGGCGGTGACACCACCAGTAGTGGGATCGGTAAGCACGCAGATGTAGGGCACTCGCGCATCATCGAGCTGTGCAAGCGCCGTAGAGATTTTCGCCATTTGCATAAGGCTGACGACGCCTTCCATCATGCGAGCTCCGCCTGAAGCGGCGACAACGATGAGAGGGTTTTTCTGGTTGCGGGCGCGGTCGACAGCGCGGGCAATGGTTTCACCAACAACGGCACCCATCGATCCCCCGATGAAGCCATACTCCATGGCGCTGACAACAACCGGATGAGAACCCATCTGCCCAACCGCATTCATGATGGCGTCGTTGAGGCCGGTCTCCTGCTGAGCCCGTTTGAGGCGCTGTTTGTAGGGTTTTACGTCAGCGAAGTTCAGCGGATCAGTGGAGCGAAGTCCTGTGTCAACCAATTCATAGCCGGGCTCCAGAAGCAGATCGAGGCGTTGCCTGGCATTGATTTTGAAGTGGTACTGACACTTTGGGCAGACATTCTGGTTGGCCTCCAGGTCGGCTTTCCAGATGGTCTGACGACAGCCGAGGCATTTGATCCAAAGCCCTTCCGTGCGGACGCTTTTCTCCTCGTCTCCGGGGCCTTCGAGATCGCCGTTTTCGCGTTTAAACCAGGACATGAGCCAGAGTCATTCTAAATGACAAAGAGCAGGGGGCAAGGGAACGAGTGGACGAGGGGACAAGAGAGCGACGGAACGGGGGGACTAGAGAAGAAGGGACTGAGCGGGCACGATTCCCGTTTGTTGTCTTGTTCCCCCGATTCTGTCTCTCAGTATTCGATGCCGCGCTGGGCGAGGATGCCTTTCTGATAGGCGTGCTTGACTTCCCGCATTTCGGTGACGGTATCGGCGAGTTCGACGAGCGTCGGGTGGGCGTTGCGCCCGGTGAGAATGACATGAACCATTTCGGGTCGGTTGCGAAGCGTCTCGGCGACTGCAGCCGGATCAAGCATTCCGTAGCCGATGGCGTAGTTGATCTCGTCGAGAACAACCATGTCCCACTCTCCCGACATGATTGCATCGCGCGCTTCTTCCCATGCGGCCTGCACCATGCGGATGTCTTCAGGATCGGTTTCGGCTCCGCCCACTTTCACGAAACCACGCCCCATCTGCCTGAGGACGAAGTTGTCGCCGAAGGACTTGGTTGAATCGAGTTCGCCGTAGTGCCACGAGCCCTTAAGGAACTGGAGCATCAGAACGCGCATACCGTTTCCGACTGCGCGGAGAGCCGTACCCATCGCGGCCGTGGTTTTGCCCTTGCCGGGACCTGTGTTGATGAGGATGAGACCGCGACGGGATGATTGATCGGAGTTCATAGTTTTTTGTTCACAATTGGAAGTTCGCAGTTCGCGGTTGGTTTCACTTCGCAGTTCAGAAGCGCGGTAACTATGAAGTGTGAACTGTGAACAGGAAAATCAGTGGCCGGAGTGATAGGGATGGCCTGTGAGGATTGTAAATGCGCGGTAGAGTTGTTCGGCGAGGACGAGGCGCGCAAGAGCGTGGGCGAGAGTGAAAGGGCCGAGCGAGAGCAGCAACGTTGCGCGTTTTCTCGAAGTATCAGACCAACCATCGGCTGGCCCAATGCAAAACACCAGTTGCTGCGTTGAGGAATCACGTTGACGGCCCAGCCATTCGGCGAAGGATTCAGACGTCATCTGACGGCCGTGGGTATCGAGCAGAACCGTGACCGCGGGTGAGCGACGCTGCTGGCGATCGAGCCATTCGAAGAGTGCATCTTCTGTACGAAATGCATGCTCCTGAAATCGCGCAAATGCAGAACTGCGCTTGAGGTACATCGCGACCAGCTGATCGAAGGGGTCGCGTGATGACGACTTGGGTCCAATGTGCGCCAGGACGATCTGCATGGAAGCGACGATACAGGATGGAGCGAAGAGGAGATTGTGCGTGGAAAAGGCAAAAAGCTCCAATTTGTGAAGTTCTGGAAAAAACGGGTACAGAATGTCATATCTCGATGTGATTCAAATCACTGACTCTGTTGGATTAATCCTTTAGAACGAGAAATGAGATATCGAAAGCAATTTGGCCCTCTGTTTGCAGTTAACGATGTTAGTAAATCTGTTTATCTTGGCATGGTTTTCATCACAACCTGACTTCGCGTGGTGATGACCGGCTGCTTGAAGTCTTGTTATTTTTCGTTGTTTTTTTATTAACCCTGCGAAACGGACCTAACCCTCCCCAGCTAGACCCGAGACGCCGAGCGCGATACGCGGATCGGGAAATTCAAGCACCCATTGAAGTCGCCCGATCCGGATTCGATCCGGAGGATTTTGATGCGATACTTGCGGTTGCTGAATGCAGCTTTGGCGCTAAGCCTTCTGGTGTTTGCCGGGTTCGTGGCGACCACTTCAGCTCCTGTCGTCTGTGCCCAATCCAACATCTCTGGCGACATCACCGGGACGGTGACAGATGCGTCTGGCGCCGCATTGCCTAATGCGCAAGTGACCGTAACCAGCATGGAGAAGGGGCAGGCAAAAGTGGTGACCACCGACAAAGTTGGTGATTTCCGTGTGCCGTTGCTTCCGCCCGGGAATTACGAGATCAAGGTGAGTGCGACAGGCTTCCAGCCGACGAAGGTTCAGGTCAAGGTTTCGACCGGAACCACTACGCCGGTGAACATCGCAGTCTCGATCGGCTCGGCATCAGCAACAGTGGAAGTGAACAGCGGAGAAATTGCAGTATTGCATGTTGATGACGCGCAACTCTCAACGAGTTTCGATCTTCAACAATTGCAGAACCTGCCCAACCCGGGCGGCGATCTTACCTTTGTGGCGCAAACGACTCCGGGCGCCGTTATGAATACGCAGGGCGGCTATGGAAACTTCTCCACCAATGGGCTTCCAGGTACGTCGAACACATTCACCGTGAATGGCGGATACGAAGGCGATCCTTATCTGAACCTGAACAACTCAGGAGCTACCAACCTTCTGCTTGGCTCGAACGACATCGAGAGCGTGACGGTAACCACGAACGGCTTCGATGCTGCGTTTGGCGGACTCGGTGGCGCGCAGGTGAACCAGATCTCCCGTTCCGGCGGGAACAGGTGGCACGGCAATCTCGACTATCTCTGGAACGGTTCAGTGTTGAACGCCAACAGCTGGTTCAACAAGTACAACGGGTCGCCTCGGAACTTTGACAATGCCAATCAGTGGGCGGCAGCGATAGGCGGACCCCTCAAGAGGGACAAGATCTTCGGATTTATCGACACCGAAGGGATTCGAGTTGTGATTCCCACGATCGGGCCGGTGTACGCTCCGAGCCCGAACTTCCAGGCGGCGATTCTTGGAGCCGCAGCCATCGATCCCATCTACACCACCGATGAAGAAGGCAATATCACGGGCCTGAACAACGCAAAGTCTTACATCCCCTACGGCAATCTGGCGTACAACAACAACTCCGACATGGCGCCGATGTATCAGAAAGTCTTCAGCTATTACAACAATGCGAGGAACTTCTCATCAGGGCACCAGGATCCTGATGATCCCGACACCTGGGTGTTCAACGGCCAGGCGACAAACTTCGCAAGTGAGTGGATGATCAACGATCGTGTTGACTTCGTGCTTGGCAACGAAGATCACCTCTACATCCATACCAAGGTAGACAAAGGCCTTCAGCCTACGATGACTAGTTTCCTCGACCCAGTTTTCAACGCGCAGAGTCCGCAGCCATCGTACGAAGGGCAGTTGAGCGAAACGCACACGTTCACTCCGACTCTGACCAATCAGGTGCTCTTTGCGGCCAGCTATTCCCGCGCAATCTTTACGAATACGAACGGCACAGCGCTCGGAAAGTCCGAAGTTCCCTTCGTGCTTGTCGCGTTAGGTTCTTCAACAGACTGCGTATTGAAGGATCCCACGCAGGATCCAAGCGATTCGAATCCCTGCGTCCGGTCATTCGACTGGGATTTGCAGGGTAGCTACTCCAACTTCGTCGGTGGACAGAACGTGAGCTTCCCGCAGGGCAGAAACGTCACGGGTTATCAATTCAGCGACGACCTCACATGGCTGAGAGGGAAGCACACCTGGAAATTTGGCTGGTCGTTCCGCCGCAACGACATCTCTGATTACACCCCGAGCACGCGCAATTTCGGATTTGGCGGCGGTGCGAATTATGTCATGGATCAGGGCGACTTCGCGGCGGGGTACTCCGATCAATGGACCGAGCGGTTCTCCAAGCACCTAGCTGAGCCAATTGCGATGTATGTAGAGGGCTTCTACGCACAGGACCAATACAAGCCGGTGCCGAATCTGACTATCACACTCGGGCTCCGCCTGGAGCATGATTCCGATCCGCTCTGCCGCAACAACTGCGTTTCGAACTTCTCGAAGGATTTCAGCGGTCTCCCGACCGGAAGGAACACGCCTTACAACGAACTGATCACGGCGGGGATGTCGAAGGGTTTCTTCGAGGAGCAGATGCTTGGGTGGCAGCCGCGCCTCGGATTTTCCTACGTTCCCTTCGGTCCTGGTTCGAAGACCACCATTCGCGGCGGCGTAGGAATCTTCAACGACTACTTCCCGGCGCAAATCATGGGCTCGTTGATCACAAACGTACCAAACTCGATCCGCTTCAACGTTCTTGGTCCGGCACAAGGGGGAGACGCGATCGCGATGGATCCCCGGCGCACGGATAGCGGTCACGCAACCGCCGTAGCATCAAATGACGCCCTCCAGGCGTTGTTCTCTCAGGGTGGTTACTACAGGAGCACATCGGGCGCCTGCCCTGATCCGTTGAGCATCTATTGCGCCACGGGCGGCGTATTCACGCGTCCGACGATCGTATCTGTCGCGCACAAGGTGTATCTGCCGACCTATGACGAATGGAACCTCGCCATCGAACACCAGGTAGCCAGGAACACGGCGGTTGGCATTACTTATGTCGGAAACCGCTCCTATCATCAGCCAGTTTCAAGGCTGCCGAACGCTTACAACCCATATGGAACGAACGAAACGTTGAATGCGGGCGCGCGGCCAAATGCGGCACTTGGTTCAGTCACCGAGTACTACAACGGATCATGGTCCAACTTCAACGGACTGCAAACGACGGCAACTACCCGGCTGGGCTGGCTCACTGCGCAATTGAACTACACCTATGGACACGCGCTGGATACAACCTCGAACGGCGGATTCAACGCATTCGGTATCAACAGCAATTCGCAGATCAACCCTACCGATCTCAAGCAGAACTATGGCAACGCGGACTATGATGTTCGCCACTACATCAGCGCCAACTATGCACTTACGATTCCGTATTTTCACGGAGCGAGAATGCTGACTGAAGGTTGGCAGCTTTCCGGAACCATGTTCCATAACTCCGGATATCCGTTCTCTGTGTTGGATGGCACGGGCGACAACGTGTACGGAAGCACAGCTCTGGCCAGGCAGATCGATAACAACTTCAATCACCACTGCGGCGGGAAGGAGCACGTCGACACGCCGTGCGATTTTGCATCGCATTTCACGAGTTCCACCGATTTCGGGCAGCAACGGCGCAACCAGCTTTATGGTCCGAACTTCACGGATTTCGATACCACGATCTCGAAAAGCTTCCGCGTTGCTCCGCAGTGGGAGTCGGCGAAGCTGAAGCTGGCTGTGCAGTTCTTCAATACGTTCAATCATCCGAACTTCCAGCTTCCGTTGGCCGACGTCACTTACGGTGGTTCAAATGGAACCATCTATGGCGCATCGAGCACGCCGACTTCGGTGCTAGGCGCATTCCTTGGTGGCGATGCATCACCCAGGTTGATCCAGCTGAAGGGCAGCTTCGTTTTTTGACGCCGATCGTCAGATCGAATTTGAAGGGCGCTCTTCGGAGCGCCCTTCACTTTTGTTGAAGTACGCGCAAGCACAAGGAAACATCTTCCTGAGTCATTTGCGACCGCTCGCGCTTGCATTTCAAGTGCTTTCTGTTTTTAGAATTTAAGCCCGTTGTTCTCCGAAAATCTGTAGGGCAACGATGCCTGCTCGTTGCCCAATACCCAGGTAATTCCTTTCTTCTCAACGTACTTACCTGGACAGCGGAGTGGCACGCTTCGTGCACAAGGATTCGCGCACGTTGTCCCTGTACTTCCCCGCACGCCCTGGGACAAAGCAAGACCTAAATACAAGACTTTTAGCGCGGTCTAAGTTAGATCGATCCGCGAACGTACGTCCCTGTGCGCAAGCATGCGTCTGGACGCAAGCGAGCCATTTTTGCGAACTGCTTTGAGGGCCCCCATTGTGGGGTCTTTTCGGCTTGCAATCGAATTGGAGGAGTTATATGCACTTTATGCGGTCAAGAACGTTGGTCCTGGCGCTCAGCCTTTTCGCTGCTGCCGGATTTTTGACCAACTGGGTAGCTATGGATGGCTACGGTCAATCGAACATCTCCGGCGACATCTCCGGCAGTGTGCTGGACGCGTCTGGAGCTGCGGTTGCAAACGCACAGGTCACCGTAACCAACATCGACAAGAACAATCAGAGCGCGGCAACGACAGATCAGTCGGGCAACTTCCGGGTTGCACTTCTTCCGCCGGGCCGGTACAAGATCAGCGCAACCGCTCCTGGATTCAGCACAGCTACGGCGAACGCCTCAGTTTCGGCGGGCCAAGTGACGCCGCTCCAGATGAAGCTTGCGGTAGGATCTGCCGCGACGACGGTCGAAGTCACCGCGGGTTCAGGCGAGGTTCTGCACACCGACGATGCGCAGATGTCGACGAGCTTTAACCTGGAGCAGATCCAGACGCTGCCGAATCCCGGCAACGATCTCACGTTTGTCGCGCAGACAACTCCCGGCGCGGTGATGAACACGCAGGGCGGCTACGGCAACTTCTCAGTGAATGGTCTGCCGGGGACGTCGAACACCTTCACGATTAATGGCGCATACGAAGGTGATCCTTACCTGAACCTGAACAACTCAGGCGCGACCAACCTGCTGCTCGGCAACAACGATGTCGAACAGGTTACGGTGATCACGAACAGCTACGACGCAGCGTTTGGCGGCTTGGGCGGCGCGCAGGTAAATGAAATATCGCGTTCAGGCGGCAACAAGTTTCACGGCAATCTCGACTACTGGTGGAACGGCCGCGTGATGAACTCGAACAGCTTCTTCAACAAGCAAGCTGACGCTCCGCGCAATTTCAGCAACGCCAATCAGTGGGCGGCGGCTATTGGCGGTCCTCTCAAGAGAGACAAGATATTCGGATTCATTGACACAGAAGGCATTCGCGTCATCATCCCGGTAAGCAGCCCGGCGTTTGGACCCAGCCCTCAGTTCCAATCGGCCATCCTGAATCCGGCGCCGATTACCGATCCGGCGCTTGATGCTACGAATCCGAACGGCCTAGTTCCCTATGGCAATCTCGCAGCGAACGGCAATTCAAGCGAGGCACCGCTCTACCAGGCGATGTTCAACTACTACAACAATGCGCCGAACTGGGCGTCGGGTCACCAGGATCCTGACGATCCCGATACCTGGATATGGCAGGGGCAGACGACGAATTTCGGTCGTGAGTGGCTGATCAATGACCGCGTCGACTTCAACCTCGGATCGAACGATCATTTGTTCATTCACAGCAAGACCGACAAGGGAGTTCAGCCGACGCAGACGAGCTTCCTCGACCCGGTTTTCAACGCTGAGAGCCCTCAGCCCTCGTATGAAGGCCAGATCAACGAGACGCACACCTTCACGCCAAATCTGACCAACCAGTTCCTGTTCGGTGCGAGCTACTACCGCGCGATTTTCACGAACACGCGGGCGAAGGAATTGGCGAGCACGATTCCGTTCGTTCTGATTCCGGAAGCATTCGCAAGCGGCTGCGTATCGGATGCGAATGACAACTGCATTCGTTACTTCGACTGGGATAACAACCTGAACGCCAGCTCGTGGATTGGTGGCGCGAACTATGCGTTCCCTCAAGGGCGTACGGTTACCGGATATCAATTCAACGACGACGTGAGCTGGACGCGCGGCAGGCACACGGTAAAAGTTGGCTGGACTATGCGCCGCAATGACATCACGGATTACACCGCGAGCGAGCACGACATCAACTTCGCCGGCGGCGAGAACTTCATTCTCGATCCGAGCGATTTTGCAGCCGGCTACTCGGATGAGTGGGCGGAGCGGTTCCCGCAGCGTCTGTCGAATCCCGTAGCTCTCTATGTGATGGGCGGATATGTGCAGGATCAGTGGAAAGCAGCGCCGAACCTCACGTTCACGATCGGTCTCCGCCTGGAGCACAACTCGAATCCTGTCTGCCGGACGAATTGCGTGTCAAATCTGGCAGCGGACTTCGACAGCTCTCCGGCAACTACTTCGACTGCGTACAACACGCTGCTGTCCTCCGGGCGCAAGCGGGCTTTCTTCTCGCAGCAGAACATCGCCTGGGAGCCGAGGATTGGTTTCTCCTTCGTACCCGGCGGTCCCGACGGCAGGACGACGATCCGCGGCGGATTCGGTATGTTCTCCGACTACTTCCCGGCGCAGATCATGGGTGACCTGTTAGCTAACATGCCTTCGGTGAATCGCTTCACGGTCCTGGGAGCTGCATTTGGAAATCCGATCACTGTGGACGCAGCAAGCTCGGTAAGCGGTCATGCTCAGGCAGTCCAGTCAAATGACGCACTGACCAGCCTTTACTCGCAGGGCGCCTGCTATACGGGATGCGATCCGAGTCTGAGCCTGCGAGAACTCACCGGAGGCGTATTCGCTCGTCCGACGATCTCGTCGGTTGCTCATCATGTTTCGCTGCCCACGTACGAAGAGTGGAGTCTCTCGGTGGAGCGCGAGATCGTCAGGAACACGGTGTTCTCGGCAAACTACATTGGCAACCGCAGCTATCACCAGCCGGTTTCCAGGCTGCCGAATGCATACGATTCGGCGGGCGACATTGCCAGTCTGCCGACTAGCCGTCCGAATGCGGCCCTGGGATCTGTAACTGAGTATTACAGCGGTTCGTGGTCCAACTACAACGGCGTAATCGGAACCCTGACGAGCCGTATCAACTGGCTCAGAATGCAGTTCAACTACGCCTACAGCCACGCGCTCGACACCACATCAAACGGCGGATTCGATGCGTTCGGCGTGAACAGTGCGGGTCAGATCAATCCGTATGATCTGACGCAGAACTACGGAAACGCTGACTACGATACGCGGCATTACATCAGCGCCAACTATTCGATCACGGTGCCCCACTACCACGGAGCACGCTCCGTTGTTGGAGACTGGGATTTCGCCGGGGCGATCTTCCACAACTCCGGATATCCGTTCTCGGTTACCAACAACAACGGCAACGTGGCCTTCGGAAATGCTCCCCTGGCTGCGCAGCTTGACAACAACTTCAACCATCACTGCGGTGGAGTGAGCCACACACTCGGGTACGGTACGCCGTGCGATTTTGCTTCGCACTTCGCACCGTCAACCGATTTCGGTCAGCAGCGTCGCAACCAGCTCTACGGTCCGAACTACACGGACTTCGATCTGGATATCGCGAAGGGCTTCAAGTTGCCTGGTTCGGAATCTGCACGGCTGAAGATCGGTGCTCAGTTCTTCAATCTGTTCAATCATCCGAACTTCCAGATTCCGGACTTCGACGTGAACGACTCGACTCTGGGTGTCATCACCAGCACAGCGAACACGCCGACCTCGATTCTGGGCGCGTTCCTTGGCGGCGATGCCTCCCCGAGACTGATCCAGTTCAAGGGAGCGATTACGTTTTAAGCAATTGCTCAAAAAGAAGCGGGCAGCCGGATTTCGGCTGCCCATTCTTTTGCTCAAGGTGTTTCTGCCCTACTTCTTTACCGTCTTCCTGCTTGCGGATTTCTTTTTGGCAACAAGTTCCTTCTCTGTTTTTCTGGTGGTGGTTTTCTTTGGTGTCGCGGCCTTTGTCGCTTTTTTATTGCCACCATCGATGGTTTTGCCACGGGCAGCTCGCGTCTTGGCGGCGAGCGCCTGCTTTAGCTCCGCATCGAATTCAGCGGGCGTAAGCGGGCGCGCGGACTTGCGCAGGCGCTCAATGTCGTAGAAGGCACGCCGTTCGGTAAGGAAGACGTGCGCGACGAAATCGACGTAGTCGAGAAGAACCCAGTCGCCCCGGCGGCGGCCTTCGACGGAGTGCGGGATTACCCCGAAGTCCTTCTTCAGGCGGCCTTCAATTTCGTCGGCGATCGCGACAGCCTGCCGATCGTTTGTTGCTGAAGTAATCAGGAAGAAGTCGGCCAATCCGGAATCGATCGGATCGAGTTCGAGGATGCGGGTATCTTCCCCTTTTTTGCTTTCACAGGCAGCGGCGGCGGCCTGGACGAGGATGCGGGTTTGTTCGTGCGCCGAGGTTGTACTCATGCAGCGGAATGTCTCTCCACGGTCATCGTATAGCAAAAAAACGAGGGGCGTATGCTGCGGGACTGGGCAGCGCCAGGCAATCAAACTGAATTGCCCCCAGCTTTTGCTTCAGGGTTCTGGATTCATTCGATAGCGACAATGGTTGCTTCAGAGTCGGCGGGGACCCTTACGCGGACCGATAGAGGCGGTGGGTTGCGATGTAATCGCAGACCGCGTCGGGCAGCAGGTCATGACCGGAGCAGAGGCGACCAAGTGCAGCGCCGGCATTCTGGCGGATATCCGATGCGCTGATTTCGATCTCGAGTCCGGGCAGAAGATAGAGCGGGGCCTCGGCGCCCGCCGGGTTGGCAACTGTGAACACTTCCAGAACTCCAGCCCGGTTTTCGTTTGACTCTTTCTCAGCGCGGATGGTGACTCCATCGGGTAGCTCAGCCGCCAGGTGTTCGAGCCCCTGGCCCGGCCGGGAGGCAACAATGAGGGGCGCGACGAAGGGGATTTCAGATCCGCGATACCAGCGGCGAAGACTGAGAAAGGAGTCCGCGCCCATCAGCGTGAAAAGCTGCTCGGAAGGAAACTGGGCCTGTAGCCGATTCAGGGTGTCGATCGTGTAGTTCGGCTCACCGGACGGATCGGGAGCGTCAGCAAGAGAGATTGCGAAGTTCGGCAGGCCGCGAATGGCGAGCTCAGTCATGGCGACTCGGTCTTCGAAGCTTGCGCCAGGCCCCATTGGCTTGAGGGGCTGAGATCCAACAGGGGTGAAGAGCACAGTCTCGAGCTCGAGGACCGCTTGAGCGGCGCGCGCTATGCCGAGGTGTCCCATGTGAGGAGGATCGAAGCTGCCGCCGAAAAACGCGAGTCGCCCAGAGCCGCTCGAAGGAACATCCATAAGTCCATGTTAGCGCGGGGGCAAGCCGTAACCCTGACATCGCACTCGAAGAGTGAAGGCTCTTCACGATACCTCTGAATTACATCCGATTTGGCAAAATGCGGTAGCATCAGACTCACGATGCGATACGTGATTGCGGTTTTTGCGCTGGCCGGCGCGTTGGTTTCGTTTCTGGCGCTCCAGGTGCATTACTCGACCACCACGAGTCCCTGCTCGATCAATGAGAAATGGGATTGCGGAATTGTGAACCACAGTTCCTATGCAGTGATCGAAGGCATTCCGGTTGCTTTGATTGGGATTTTGGGATATCTGGCGATTCTGTGGCTTGGTTTTGCGGAACAGCGGCTTGCGGTTCTGATTGCGTCGCTTGCGGGTCTAGGATTCTCGCTGTATTTGACCCATATCGAGCGCGATGTGCTTGGGGTCTGGTGTCTATATTGCGTGATTTCGCTGGGCATCATCGCTGCGATTCCTATGCTTGATCTGTTCTGGATGTTTATAGAGGCGAGCCAGCGGAGGCGTAATCGCTGGCACTGGTAAACTTGAACTCAGGACATGTTCAGGAAACAGTACGCGCGCTGGATGTATGAGTGGGAAACCCGGCTTACGACGCGCGATGAAAATCGGATTGTGCGGCCGCTGGAGTGGGGCTTTGAATGGCTCGAACCATTCCTGGAGTCTCATGGGTTCGGCGCTGCGCTTCCTGGTGCAGACGCGAGACGAGATGATACATCCGCAGAACAAGCGATAGTCCGGATCAACCATTTGTTGATCCGGCATAGCGATGTGTTTTTTGGGTATGAGCGCCCGACCGACTTTCGGCTGGAAGAGCGGCATCCTGAGCTGTTCCCGACTAACGTGAGGCCGGAGACGCTGGCGAAAGATGCGGAGATCAAGCGTCTGGCTACGGAAGGCAAGACGTCCAAGGCGCAATTCCTTCGCTTCACATCGCCGGAGCGGACGCAGCATCCGGAGAATGATCTGGTGAATGCGCGCTGGTATCCTGCGCCAGAGCACACAGAACCGGGTCGGCCGAAGCAGGCGATTGTGGTGATGCCACAGTGGAATGCGGATGCGTTCAGCCACAATGCGCTGTGTGCGATTTTCAATCGCATGGGAATATCGGCGCTACGGCTGTCGAAGCCGTACCACGATATCCGGCGGCCCGCGGAGCTGGAGCGGTCAGACTACGCGGTGAGCGCGAATATTGGGCGGACGATTTCGGCATGCCGGCAGGCGGTGGTGGATATTCGCTGCTGCATCGACTGGTTGGAGACTCAGGGGTACGAGCAGTTCGGCGTGCTGGGGACAAGTCTTGGGTCGTGCTATGCGTTTCTGGCAAGCGCGCATGACAAGCGGATTCGCGTGAATGCGTTCAATCATGCTTCGACCGCGTTCGGCGATGTGGTGTGGGCGGGACAGAGCACGCGGCACATTCGGCAGGCGCTGGAAGACGCGGGACTCAGCCAACCGCGGATTCGCGCGCTGTATTCCGCAATCAGCCCTATGAGCTATTTCGAGCGGATAGCGAGCAAGGAAGTGGATGGGCCGCTGAAAAAGGTATTGCTCGTGTATGCGAATTACGATTTGACGTTTCCGAAGGAATACTCGCTGCAGGTTGTGGAGGCATTTAACCGAGTCGGCTTGGATTTTGAAAAACGTGTGCTGCCGTGTGGTCACTACACGACGGGCGAGACGCCTTTCCAGTACATGGACGGCTGGTATATGGGATCGTTCGTGTATCGCGCCTTCAAGGCATTGCGACGCGAAAGAGCGAAGGCTCCGGCTTCAATGGTCGAGCAACCGGTGGAAACGGAAGAAGACCTGGTCTCGCGCTGATCGTTCTCAGCGGGTGGTATTCAGATTCAATCGCAGGAGTTTTGCGGGATCGAGGTAGGCGCTCTGCCAGCGAACGGCCCAGTGCAGGTGAGGGCCTGTGACGCGGCCGGTGGCGCCGCTGAGGCCAAGCTTGTCTCCGGCTTCGAGGTGCTGGCCTTCGTGGACGTCGATGCGGCTGAAGTGCATCGAGAGTGTGTAGAGGCCGAGACCGTGGTCGATGATGACGCAGTTCCCTTCGAAATAGAGATGCCGCGCTAGGACGACGACTCCGCTGTTGGAGGCGCGAACTACGGTGCCGGCGGGTGCGCGGAAATCCATGCCTTTGTGAATGCTGGCCAGTTTGCCGTTGAACATGCGACGGGTGCCGAAACTGTCAGTGGGCGGGAACTTGACCGGAGCGCGGAAGCTGCCCTGCCATAGGGGTTCCGCCGCGGTGGCGGCAAAAAGTTTGGCTTTTATCTCGGAATCAGCGGCGATTTCTTTCTGCTCTTCCGGGCCGGGCTCGACGAATTTGGGAGCGACGGTGAGTTTGCCGGTGCGGTAGTGGGAGGGATGGATGTCGATGGTCCTGCTGAAGTCGCGAGCTCCGGTTGGCGTGTGTGCGGTGATGTGCAGAGTCGACGTTTGCGGAGTTGTTTCGACGTCCACGCCGCCGAGAGCTATCCATTTGCCTTCGTGGTGAAAGAAGTGCAGCTCATGTCCGAGCCATTCGCCTTCCATGCTGGTCGCTTCACGCGCGAAGATGGCGATCAGCTCGGGTGAGCCAACTTGAACCACTGCGGGCCTGATGGTGAAGGCTGCTTTCGCGCTTTGCTGCGAGTGCGCGGCGGTGAAAGCTGCGAAGAAGAACAGAGACGGAAGCAGCCGGGAAAAACGAGAGCCGGTCATGGGTTCAGCATAACCGGCCCCTGGTTGCCGGGGGAGGGAGAGTTGATTATTGCGCTGCGGTCCTGCTGTTGTGCTTCTGGCGATAGATCTGACGGCTGACGCTGTTCTGGCGATGATTGATGTTGCGGCGCTCCTGCGGAGTTAGCCTGCCGCCGTTGGCGGAGCGATCGGCGGCGATGCTGCGATTGATGTTCCGCTCGCGGTTTTCAGTGCGCGCCGCTTCGCCGGCGGTCATCTGTCCGCTGCGAATGCCTTGCGCGATTCGGTCCTGCTGATTCTCGCGACGCTGTCCCACTTCATTGTTGCCGTAGTGCGCCCGGGCGGCGTTGTGTTTGTCAGCGTAGATAGACCGGCTCATGTTGTTCTGCTGGCGGTTTACCTGACGGCGGTCCTGCGCGGTAAGCTTTCCACCATTTGCCTGGCGATCGTTCTTGATCTCGCGGTTGAGATTCGCTTCACGCGTTTCAAGGCGTTTAGTTTCTCCGGCGGTGAGCTGTCCGGATTGCACGCCATTGGCGATGCGCTGCTGCTGGTCCTGGCGCCGGTCGTTCACCGAACCTTCCTTCGGCTGTTCGGTGGGTTGCTGTGCAAACAAGGGCGCCGTGGCGAATAAGGTGGCCAGGGCAAGCATTGGAAGTGTGCGTCGCATGTATTTCTCCAGCGGGCCTCGGTGACTGATCTCCGGCCCGATGTTTGTACCGGACCCAGGCTCACAACGAAAGTTTTGCGACGTCCAAGTAAATCTCACTTATTGCGGCACTCTCGCAGGGGGCATTCGCAATGCCAGTTACGAGCGCGCTAAAAAATCAGCCACCGTGTAACCCGGTTGAACGATTCGGAGTCATAGGTTTGTATGGCTTCTCCCTTCCTGAATCGAGATCGCAGGATTTTGGCGCTGCTGGTTCTGTGCCTGTGGAGTATCTCGGCGCTGCCTGGAGCGGCACAGTCACAGGCGGCGAATGAAAAGCCGCATCGCGTTCCCGTACTCGTCGAGCTGTTCACCTCCGAGGGTTGCTCTGACTGTCCGCCAGCGGATGCGCTTCTGGCGGAATTGGACGCGAAGCAATTTGTTCCCGGCGCGGAAGCCATTGTGCTGAGCGAGCATGTGACCTACTGGGACCGTCTTGGCTGGCGTGACCCGTTCTCCCTGGACGCGATGACCGAGCGGCAGGAGGCGTATGTTCGCCGCTTTGCGCTTGACTCCGCCTACACGCCGCAGGCTGTCGTCGACGGTACCAGTCAATTCGTCGGCAGTGATGGGCGGGCATTGCTGGCTGCCGTAAGCAAAGCCGCGGCCAAGCCGAAGATGAGTTTAGCGATCGAGAACGCAAGCTGGGATCACGGCACGATTCGCTTTGCCGTGCGCGGCGAGAAGGCCGATGGGTCGAGGCTCGTCGTCGTACTTGCCTCCAATGCGACCCACTCTGAAGTAGCACGAGGGGAGAACGCCGGCCGAACGCTCCATCACACGGCGGTGGTGCGCGCAATGAAGGAGATGGACGGACGAGCGGCCGACGGACGGCCGCTGACTCTCGACGCCGGGAACGCGCAGCGAGAAGGCAAAACGGATGGCGAAATGCGGCTGGTGGTGTTCGCGACCGACAGCAGGACTGGGCGCGTAATTGCCGCGGCTGAGCAGATGCTGCACTGACTACTATTCCGCGCGGAGAGCGGTGCTGGGATCGATGCGCGCGGCGCGGATGGCCGGAACCAGGGATGCCGCACTGGCGATGCACACGAGCACAAAGACAGAGGCAAGCAGCACCCATGGATCGCGTGCGGAGATGCCGTAGAGGAGCGACGTAAGTGCTCTCGCTGCAAACCAGGAGACCACGAGTCCGGCCAGCGAACCGTAGACTGCGACCCATGCGTTCTCCCGGAAGACGAGACCGACTACCTGCGCGGGTTTCGCACCGAGCGCCATGCGAATGCCGATTTCGCTGGTGCGGCGGGCGGTGGAATAAGCAAGCGTCCCGTAGAGTCCGATGGCAGTGACAAGCAGCGCACAGGTCGCGAAGAAGACCGCGAGCATGGCCATGATGCGCTCCGAGGCGATGGACCCGTCGATATCCGTCATCATGGGAGTGAGAATAGGCGCGGGAATCTCCGGAGCCATTCTTGAGGCGAGCTGGCGTGCGGCGGCAGCGAATGGCACAACCGACCCCTCGATGCGAGTGACGGCTTCGTAGTTCGGCTTGTGATCGGTGTTCTGCGTTATGCAGAGATACGCTTCGGGCGGCGCCTCTTTGCGCAGAGATGTGTAGTGAATGTCTCCAACGATCGCGACGACCTGATAGCTCTTCTTGCTCATATCAACGGATTGCCCGACGGCATTCTGGCCGGGGAAGAGCTTTTGTGCCGCGTGCTCACTGAGAATGACCTTGAGCCCGGATGTTATGTTGTCACTCCATTGAAAGTCTCGCCCCGCCAGCATGGGGACTTTGAGGGTCCGGAAGTATCCGGACGAAATGGAATTCATGTAGATTTGCTGCTCGCCGTGGCTGATCGTCGAGTGCATGGTCTCAGTCCATGCGCTTCCGCTCATGGGAGGAAAGCTGACATACGCAGCAGCCCTTACTCCCGGAAGACGCGAGAGAGCATCGAGGTACTGGCGGTACCAGGCCAAGAGAGCGTCGCCATCACGGCTCTGCTTGTTCATGTCCAGAGCGAGATCGACGAGGTTCTTCGGCTGGAAGCCGAGGTCGATGGCATGCAGCCGCTGCAGGCTGGTGGCGAGGAGGCCTGCGCCGAAGACGAGGATGAGAGCGAGCGCAACCTGCATGCTCATGAGGAAGCGCGGAAGAAAATGATGCTGACGTGTATGAACGGACTGAGAGCCAGATTTGATCTGCTCGTTAAGGCCTTTTGAGGTCGCGCGCAAGGCGGGAACCAACCCTACAAGAAGTGTCGAGACCACGGCAACGATGGCCACAAATGCAAGGACACGCAGATCGAGCGAGGTGTCGAGAATAACGAAGGCACCGTTTCCGCCGACCAGCACGGCGGCTAGAAGTCGGCTCACTACGGGTGCGGCCATGAGTCCGGCCGCAGTGCCGAGCACGGCGATGAGGAGGCTTTCGACAAGAAGTTGCTGAATGAGGCGGAGACGGGAAGCGCCCATAGCCAGGCGGGTGGCCAGTTCACGCTCGCGTGCTGCGGCGCGAGCCATAAGCAGGCTGGCGAGATTGAGGCAAGCCAGCAGCAGCATGGCGCTGCAGAGCACAAACACAATAACCAGAGGCTTGCGAAACGTGTCGCGCATGTACGAATAACCGCGCGAGCCGGGCTCCGCCACAAAGCGGAAATGATGATCGCGAGCTTCCTTGATCCACTTTGCATCGGGGATCGATTGATCGAGGATGCCATCGGAGAGCGAACCGAGCGCGGCATTTGCCTTGTCCAGCGAGACGCCGGGGGCGCGACGCCCGATCAGGCGCATCCACCAGGAGTGATGGCCGCTGGCGATGGCATTGTAGGGCGCGTCGACGATGGGTTCGGCCCAGATGGGAACGTAGATTTCAGGCCGGTACATGGGGTCGGCTCCGACGAAGCTTGACGGCATGACTCCGACGATGGTGAAGGTCTTGTTGGCGATGGTGAGTGTACGGCCAATAACAGCAGGATCGCGGTGGAACCTGGTTTTCCAATAGCTGTCACTAATCACGGCTACGGTTGCCTGTCCTTCGCGGTCGTCCAGCGGTGAGAGCCAGCGGCCTAGAAGCGGAGGAGCTTCCAGCATCTGGAAGAAGTGACCGCTCACCATCGCACCGGGCACTCGTACGTTGGTGGATTCGTTCCGGACCTGGAATGGGTGGCTAGAGTAGCCGGCGATCGACTCGAAGCCGTCGTGATGCTGCTCGAGGGCTCGAAGAAACGGTGATCCGAATGAGTAAGCGGGGCCGTGTTCGTCGTCGCTACGATCACTTCGGATGACCGCGAGCTCGTCGGCATGCGGAGACGGGAGCGGACGGAGCAGAATGCAGTTGAGCAGTGAAAAGACCGCAATGTTTGCTCCGAGACCGAGAGCGAGCGTCAGGACCGCGGTGAGGGTGAAGCCGGGCGACCTGCGCAACTGGCGCGCGGCGTAGCGGAGATCGCGCGCGAACTGTTCGAGATGGGGAAAGCCGCGCTGGATGCGGTAAGTTTCGCGGGTCTGGGCAACGCCGCCGAAGACACGGAGGGCGGCAGTCCTGGCATCGGCTTGGGACATCCCGTTGGCGATGTTTTCCTGAATCAGCAAATCAAGATGCGCGGCGATCTCATCATCGAGATTGTTATCGCGGTGGGGATGGGCGAATAGCTCGGCGGTGCGGCTGAGCAGAGTGCGGAGGAAGTCCATCGGCGGCTCCCGTACGCAGTTTTAATTGGAGGGCGCGAGGAAGCGCGCCATGGTGGCAGCAATGCGTTCCCAATTCTCAGTTTCTTCGGCGATCTTTTTGCGGCCGATGCGGCTGAGTGAGTAGAAGCGCGCGCGGCGATTGGTTTCAGAAGTGCCCCACTCGGATTTGATCCACCCACGCTGCTCGAGGCGCAACAGAGCCGGGTAAATGGTGCCCTGGTTGAGTACAAGAGAGTCGCCGCTCACCTGCTCAATGCGTCGCGCAATCCCGTATCCGTGCAGAGGGCTCATCGCTTCAAGAGTCTTGAGAACGATCAGATCGAGGGTGCCTTGCAATACGTCAGATCTGTTGTCGCCCATTGTCGCTCCTGTTGAGATTCAACATATATGCCCTTTATAGGCGGAATGTCAACAGGAGTGTGCCCAAAACTGCGTTGTGAACGCATGCTGAAAATCAGGCTGTTGATGCCGTAGAATCCTAATATGACCGACCGCATGGCCCTTTCCCTTGCCCAAGCCGATCCTGAAGTAGCAGCCGCCATTGACCACGAGATCCTTCGACAACATGAAGGGCTGGAGATGATTGCGAGCGAGAACTTCGTCTCTGAAGCGGTACTGGAGGCGGCCGGTTCGGTGTTTACGAACAAGTATGCCGAGGGCTACCCGGGGCGGCGCTACTACGGTGGCTGCGAGTACACCGACGTGGTGGAGAATCTTGCGCGCGACAGGGCAAAGCAGATCTTCGATGCGGAGTTCGTCAATGTGCAGCCGCACTCGGGGTCGCAGGCCAATGCGGGCGCGTACATGGCGGTGCTGCAGGCGGGCGATACCATTCTTGGACTGGATCTGGCGCATGGCGGCCACCTGACGCACGGGCACAAGCTGAGCTTCAGCGGCAAGCTGTATCGGCCAACCTTCTACACGGTCCGACGCGATACGGAAGTCATCGACTACGACGAGCTGGAGGCCATCGCCCTGAGGGAAAAGCCGAAAGCGATCATCGGCGGAGCGAGCGCGTATCCGCGGCTATGGGATTTTGCGCGCATGCGACAGATCGCGGACAAGGTTGGCGCGGTTTACATCTTCGATATGGCGCACATCGCCGGGTTGGTTGCCGGCGGCTCGCATCCGTCGCCCATTCCTCATGCACACATCACGACGACGACCACGCACAAAACGCTGCGTGGGCCGCGCGCCGGGATGATCCTGTGCGGGAAGAACTACCAGGTTGGCGAAAAGGCTGAGCAAACGATTGGCAAAGCGATCGATATGGCAGTCTTCCCAGGTCAGCAAGGTGGTCCGCTGGTGCATATCATCGCCGCGAAGGCGGTTGCGTTTGGTGAAGTGCTTCGGCCGGAATTCAAGACCTATGCTTCGCAGACTGTCTCGAATGCCAAGGCTCTTGCGGAATCGCTTCAGGAGGCCGGCTATCGCATCGTTTCGGGCGGAACGGACAACCACCTGATGCTGGTCGATGTGTTCCAGAAGGGCATTCTCGGTTCGGAAGCGGAGGCGGCCCTGGGCAAGGCTGGAATCACGGTGAACAAAAATGCGATCCCGTATGACACGAATCCGCCGCTGAAGCCTTCGGGCATCCGCATCGGAACGCCCGCGCTGACTACGCGAGGAATGCAGGAGCCGGAGATGAGGGTGATCGGCGGGTGGATTGCGAAGGCTCTGGACAGGCGTAACGACGATGCGGCGCTGGATCGCATCCGCGGCGAAGTTGCAGAGTTGGCGAACCGGTTCCCGCTGTACGCGTGGCGGCGTGCTCCTGCGGCGGTTGTGGCCTGATTGCGGATTCGCGCATCGGAACTTCGTGACAATCCAGCACGAGTCTTAAGTAATGCATCGGGATTTCTGAAGGTGAGCTAGAGTAGGTGCACTTCGGCACCTGCCTTCAGAACTCGTTCGTGCCGTGCTTTTCCTTGCATAGCCGTACAGTTTCGTCCTTGAAGGCTTCAGGGAGGAACCATGCGCATCGCACCTCTTGCGGTTGCAGGCATTCTGGCTTTCAGTCTTCCGGCATTTGCAGAACATGACGATAATAGTGACCGCATGGATCGCGAGTATTCGCGGACCGCGCCGGTGCAGGGCCCGAGAGAGTACCACGGCCATCCGCACCAGTACTACGAGGGCTGGGACTTCCAGGATCATCACGGACATCCGTACTACCCGCATGTGGACGGGGTGCGCTGGGTTGGCCACGATACCGGCCGCAGCGACGAACATTATCGAGTTGAGAGTCCGTGGGAGCACGGCCGCTGGGAGGGCGGGTATGGACGCGAACACGTGTGGCGTTTAGGCGGCGGATCTGCAGTGCAGTTTTCATTCAGTGGGTGGAATTGGAACGTTGCGCCGTATGACGCAGCTTATTGCGGTGACTGGGACTGGAAGTCGGATACGGTTTCTATTTACGGAGATCCGGATCACGCGGGCTGGTATCTCGCCTATAACTTACGCCTCGGAACCTATGTTCACGTGATGTACCTCGGGCGCTAGGGATATAGTCATTTGAAAGAAGGAACAGGCGGCCGACGGGCCGCCTTTTCCATTTGCAGCGGTGAACCGCATCTGATCCAATGGTTGCGCTTGTCTCTATCCAGATGAAGCTGCATGCAGTTGCAGGCGCTGCAACTTGAAGGGGCGATGCGTGTTTCTAGAGCTGTGAGAGGAAGTAGATCAACTGGAGCGGCCAATCACTTTGTATGCTGCTCCGCGTACGCAAAGGAGGAAAACAAGATGCGTACAGTGAATATGTTTCTAGCGGCTCTGTTGACGGCGGGTTTGCCGGCTATTGCCCAACAGCACCCCCAGGATCACGGAAGGCCGGCGATGCCGCCGCCTTCGCGCGGGCCGGCGCCTTATCATGCGCCCAAAGCAGCACCTGCGCACAAAACGAACGATGTGCGCCAGCAGCAGGTTCAACAGCGCAACTATTCCGATCAGAAGGGTCACCCGAACGCTCCGCATGTGGACCGCGGCAACAAATGGGTCGGGCATGACACCGGTCGCGATGACGATCGCTATCGCGTGCAGAAGCCATGGGAACATGGGCGTTTCACCGGTGGGTTTGGACCTTCGCATCGCTGGAGTCTTGCAGGCGGAGGACCGAATCGCTTCAAGTTCGACAATTGGTACTGGAGCGTTGCGCCAGCCGATTTTGCATTTTGCGGTGGCTGGAACTGGGATGCTGATGAGATTTTGATCTATCCCGACCCGGACCACGACGGCTACTATCTTGCCTATAACGTTCGGCTCGGAACCTATATCCACGTGATGTTCATGGGTCCGATGTAAGAAAAAGACAAAGCGGAAGCTGGAAGGGCGGGCCGAATCGGCTCGCCTTTTCTCATTGTGTTCCGCTTGCATATACATATTGCGGCGGTTGGCGATAAGATGATCCGTTTGCCGGGAGCAGCGCGGCGTTATCGCGAAGGGCTCTCCATCTCTTCGTAAAAGGATCAGCAATGTCTTCATTGTTCTTTCGCAATGGTGCTCTTCGTAAACTTCCCGGGCTTGTTGCGGCTCTGGGGTTGCTCGTGACCCTGGCGGCAGAGAGAATCGCGCATGCCGCATCGGCGCCAATTGTGTTGACCGGCGCGGACCGCCGCTCGGCTACGTCTCTCGATGGCGAGTGGGCGTCCATCATGGATCCATATTTTTCAGGCTTGTTCAGTTTCCATCATGAAGAGAAGAAAAATGGCTGGTTCATGAACTACAAGGCCAAGCCGGGCGATCCATTTCCAACGGAATATGACTACTCAAAAGCGCCCAAGCTGAAGGTTCCGGGAGATTGGAACACGCAGCGGGAATCCCTGATGTTCTATGAGGGGCCGGTTTGGTACGAGAAGGATCTCACCTATGAGCCGAAGCCACGCACACACATTTTCCTGCATGTTGGAGCGGCGAATTATCACTCATGGTTCTGGGTGAACGGGCAGAAGGTCTGCGAGCACGAAGGAGGATATACCTCGTTCAACTGTGAGATTACGCAGGCCGTACGTTCCGGGAACAACTTCGTTGTCGCGGCAGTCGATAACACCCGGCGCGAAGACAATGTGCCGACGCTCGAAACCGACTGGTGGAATTATGGCGGACTCACGCGCGATGTTTCATTGATCGAGGTTCCGGAAGCCTTTATCGACCAATATGATCTGCATCTCAGCCGGACGGAAGAAGGCGTTATCGAAGGATGGGTGCATGTAACAGGGGCAGCCGCGGGAGAGAAGGCGGAGATCCAGATTCCTGAGTTGCAGGCAAGCTTCACCGCAGAAGTAGGAGCCGATGGACGCGCAACGCTGCACTTTAACGTGAAGGGACTGGAGCGCTGGTCGCCTGAAACGCCGAGGCTGTACAAGGTGGCGATTCGCGCAGGCCAGGATTCGATCGATGAGCTCATGGGTTTCCGGACCATTGAAGTTCGCGGGACTGAGATTCTTCTCAATGGCAAGCCGATCTTCCTGCGTGGTATCTGCATTCACGCGGAAGCGCCGTATCGGACGGGCCGCGCCTATTCCGATAAGGATGCGGAGACGCTGCTTGGCTGGGTGAAGGAGCTTGGCGGCAATTTTGCGCGCCTTGCGCATTATCCGCATGCGGAAACCATGTTGCGCGCCGCGGATCGCATGGGTGTGCTGGTTTGGTCGGAGAACCCGGTGTATTGGGCCGTGCAGTTTGAGAATCCCAAAGTACTGGCCAAGGCTGAGCAGCAGCTGGATGAAGAGATTAATACTTCGCGCAGTCACGCTGCGATTGTTCTCTGGTCGATGGCCAACGAGACGCCAAACACACCTGCGCGAACGCAGTTCATAGGCACGCTGGCGTCACGGGCACGCGGCCTCGATCCAACGCGGCTGATTACGGCGGCTCTATTGGTGCGTGCGCACGGGAATACGAAGATCATCGACGATCCACTGGGGCAGGCTCTCGATGTGATTGGATTCAACGAATACATCGGTTGGTATGAGGGGCATCCTGAAAGCGCGGACAGCATGGAATGGCAGGTTTCGTATCAGAAGCCGCTGATTGTGAGCGAATTCGGCGGCGATGCGAAAGCAGGTCTGCACGGCAATGAGAACGAGCGCTGGACCGAGGAGTACCAGGCGAATATCTATCGTCATCAACTGCCGATGCTGAACAAGATTGCGCAATTGCGAGGAATGAGCCCGTGGCTGCTGATGGATTTCCGTTCGCCAAATCGGCCGCTCACTGGCATCCAGGATGAATTCAATCGCAAAGGACTTATTTCGGATCAGGGCCAGAAAAAGCAGGCATTCTCGATTTTGCAGAAGGCATACAAGGATAAGAGCATCGGTAACCCGAAGTAAGTAACCCCGAATTGCGCGAATGTAAGTACCACGTTTCTCATCTGTTCGCCAGGGCGATTCATTTATGCTCTTTGTATGTCGATGGAATCTATCCTTGCCGAAATTGACGCGGAGATTGCAAGACTAACTCAGGTGCGTTCTCTGCTCGCAGGTTCACGATCGAATAGTTCGTCGAGTTCCGCAAACAAATCAACCAAGGGGCCAGGCAAAAGAAGAAAGAAGCGCGTACTCAGCCCGGATGCACGCAAGCGAATTGCTGAGGCACAACGCAAGCGCTGGGCAGCGCAGAAAGCCAAGGGGAAATAGGAGTAACCACACAGGTTCGCGGTTGCGTGGTTCTGGTCAAGAGCCGGAATCGCAATTACCAGGTTTCAACCGCGAGGATGTTCGGTGGGCCGGAGTGGCCTTCAATCACCTGAGTCTCAATCACTGCTTCCATGTTCATTTTTTCCCAGTTGGCGGGCGCCTTCGCGAGCAGTGTATTGAGATAAACGGGGTTATAGAGGATCTCTCCGGCAGCTTCTGTACCTTCTTCAGAGATGCCGGCAGCAATGATCACCGGCTGTCCCGTGGTGTTGTCGTGGATGCGCGCTACGATTGCGTAATCCTTTGACAGTTTCTGATAGGGAAGATCCCAATTGGTGGTCCAGGTAGTTTTGTCTCCGCTCTTGCGGTCGACAAGCAGCGCGTCGCCATTTTTCGATTCAAAACCGAACCGCAGCTTCTGGGTTACGCGAAGCGTCCAGATATTATCGAACGCGCCGATCAAGACAATTGGTCCCTCGCGAAGCTGTGAGAAGGTGGCTTCAGAGGCCGGTACGACTCGGAACGCTTTGTGTCGTGCCTGCAGGGCGGCAGCAGTCCGCGTCAGCGTGGTTACATCCGCAAGCGCAAAAAGCCCGGCCATGTGCAGCCGGACATAAAGCTGCTGAGGCTGGGAGTGAGTCGTTACAGGAGCTTCGAAAGAATCGATCGAGTCCATGTCGATGTTCTTGGCTGGCTCTCCCAGGCAAAACGTGGTGATGCCCGGGCTGGAGAGGAACGGCTCCCAGAATCGATCGATATTGGAAGGTTGCTCTGCGGGAGGCGCAGGTTGGATCCGCATGCCAATCAAAACGCCAATCACACATCCAGCCCCGGTGAGGAGCCCTAAAAGCGGCCAACGCAGCCGCGAAGGTCTTGCAGGAGCAGCCGCCTCAGTGGTGGTTGGCGGGGCGAGTAGTTCGGATTGTGCAGCAGCGAGCGAAAGGGACGCAGGCTCCGATACCTCATGCTTCGATTCGCTGGAGCCCTCAGGCTGGCGGAAAACCGGAACGTACGAACCGACAGGCAACTCGATGACGAGTTCGCCAGTGTGTGTTGAGTCGTAGTAGTAGAGGCCGAGTCTTTTGCGGACCTCTCCTGCGGTGATGCGGACTACCGGGTCGGCATTTGCATCGTAGGTGGGTGTCCGTCCGAAGACCTCGATCCCGATGCTGCGCTCTTTCAACTCGCCTGCATTGCCGAGGAGAGTCTGCTCCACCGTGTATGCAAGCAGAGCGGGGTATCGCTTGCTATTTGAAAAGAGCGGGTGAGCAAGGAGCCTGTGCAGTTGTTCGCGAACAGCGGCAGGATGGGAAGCCAGCGGCGGCTGTTCCACGTCCGGCATGGATTTCGGCGCCAGCGGCATCAGTACTCCTCAAGCGGCTCTAGCCCAGATGGGTGAAAGTCGTGCGATCGGTAGTTGCGCAATGGCGAACGACGCCTTAACGCATTCTCAGCAAAAGTTCACGACGGAAGGACAACTCTGCGCAAAAGAATCTCAGAGCGCTTTCCCCAAAATGCTCGGGCCAACGAACACCCGTGTGGAAAACGAGGCGTCTCAATTTCTGGATTCCCTGCATTGCGTATAATACGTCCCAGTTTCGGGCTTGTCCAGAATAGATTAAACACTGCAATTTGTTTATGTTATAGGCACAAACGCAGGACTGCTACCCGAACAAACCTTTTTGAGACATTCAGTTTTGCATACATTTGAAACAGGTCCAGGAGATGTGCCGAAAGTGTGTCGCACCAACGGCGCGTTTTCTTGTGATTGCGGCTCCTCGCCCCTCCGGTTACCAGACCTGGACAAATCCAGGCAGGACTAATCGGGGGGCGCTTTTTAGGTGGAGACACCACGCGAGTTGCGCACATTGGTCTTGTGACCTGCGGAGTCTGAGAGACCCTGATGAAGGTGGGACTCAATCTCCCGAGAGATCAAGACACAGCCAAACATCCCCTCAATGGAATATGCTTTTCAGTCCCCGGGGAGGGACTCATTCGTTCATGCGAAATATCTGGCCAGTGAGATCGATTTTTCTACTCAGTTGTTTTTTTGCACTCACCGCATCCATGCCGGCTCAGTCCGGCAGTATCAATGCCGCCGAAGCCCATCGACGGGCCGAGGCTCTGCTCAAGCAAATGAACGTCGACGAAAAGATTGGGCAGATGAATCAGGCCGCGGGAGTGGTGATGCCGATGCTCGGCGGTCAGAAGCCCGATGAGCTGATCGCAAAAGGAGGGGTCGGCTCGGTGCTATGGCTCATCGATGTGAAGGAGATCAACCGTCTTCAGCACATCGCGATGGAGCAGTCACGGCTTCACATTCCGATTCTGTTCGCCTATGACGTGATCCATGGATACAGGACCGTCTTTCCGGTGCCGCTGGCGATGGCGTCCTCCTGGGATCCTTCAGTGGAAGAGTCGGCTCAGCACTATGCGGGTCAGGATGCGCGGGCCGCCGGGATTCTCTGGACGTTTACGCCGATGGTCGATATCGCACGAGATTCACGCTGGGGGCGCATCACGGAAGGCGCCGGCGAAGATCCCTATCTGGGAGCAGCAATGGCGCGCGCCCAGGTGCGCGGGTTCCAGGGAGAGACCGTTGGGCCGGATAGTGTGCTGGTGTGCGTGAAGCACTTCGCGGGTTACGGAGCGGCCGATGGTGGTCGCGATTATGACTCTTCTTATATTCCGGAAGAGCTGATGCAGAACGTCTATCTGGTTCCATTCCACGCTGCGGCAGAGGCGGGTGCAGGCAGCTTTATGAGCGCGTACATGGACCTGAACGATGTTCCAGCTTCGGGCAATCATTGGCTGCTCACGGACGTGCTCCGCAACCAGTGGGGATACAAAGGATTTGTGGTCTCGGATGCATTTGCTGTGGGCAGCCTGCAGGTGCACGGATTCGCGAAGGATCCTGAAGATGCCGCCTACAAGGGCGTGAGCGCTGGGCTGAATATGGACATGGCCAGCGGGACTTACGTCAAGAACATCGGCAAGCTGGTGAGCGCCGGGAAGATCACCCAGGCTCAACTGGATGCGATGGTGCTGCCGATTCTCGAGGCCAAGTACAAGCTCGGATTGTTCGATCATCCATATGTGGATGAATCGAAGGTGGAGACGACGCTGAATCGGCCGGAAGGCAGAGAGTTGGCACGCAAAGTAGCAGCTCGCTCAATGGTTTTATTGAAAAACGAGAACCACGCACTGCCGCTGAGCAAGGACTTGAAGAAAGTTGCCGTCATCGGTGCGCTTGCTGACCGCGGATCAGATATGGAAGGTGGCTGGGCTGTCGAGGGGTTGTTCGGCGGTGCCTCGAAGAGCAATCCAGTTACAGTGTTATCCGGTTTGAAGAAGAGACTTCCAGGCGCGGAGTTCACTTACGTTCCCGGTCCGGTCCCAGGCCGCACTTACCCTTCGTTGATCGACCAGATCACCAACGCGAAGAAAATCATTCCGCCGACGGAGGCCGAGATTAACGAAACGATAGCCAAGACCAAAGAGGCGGCCGCCTCCGCGGATCTCGTGATCGCGGTTCTGGGCGAAACCGCCAACATGAGCAGCGAGGCTGCCTCCCGCGCGTCGATGAACCTGCCGGGAATACAGGAGCAGATGCTGGAGACAGCGGTGGCCTCGGGCAAGCCGGTTGTTCTTGTGCTCCTGAACGGTCGTCCGCTCGACATCAACTGGGCGGCCCAGCACGTGCCCGCAATTCTCGAGGCTTGGTATCCGGGCAGCGAGGGCGGCAACGCGATCAGCGATGTTCTATTTGGCGATGTGAATCCGGGCGGCAAGCTTCCGGTGAGCTGGGCACATATGGCCGGCGAAGAGCCTCTTTATTACAACCACAACCTGACGCACGAACCGGAAGACCGGCCCAACTTTACCTCCCGTTATTGGGACGTGGCGAGCAAGCCGCTGTTCCCGTTTGGATATGGGCTCAGCTATACGAGCTTCAAGTTCGAAAACCTGAAGCTCAGCAAAACCAGCATGAAGGCCGGCGAGGCCGCCGAGGTCCAGGTTGAGGTGACGAATACGGGAAGCGTTGCAGGAGATGCGGTGGCACAGCTTTACATCCATCAGCGCTGGGGTTCGGCTTCGCGGCCGGTGCGCCAGCTTGAGGGATTCAAGCGCGTTGCACTCAAACCCGGCGAAACGCAGACCCTGAAATTCACTCTGGGCAAGAACGAACTGCAGTTCTGGAATCCGCAGACGAAGAAGTGGGTCGTGGAGCCGAGTAGTTTTGACGTATGGGCGGGAGAGGATTCAACGGCCAGCCTGCATGCAGAGCTGACGGTCACTGAATAGATCGGCTGATCTGAACAATCCGCAACAAGCAAAAGGGCCGGGAGAAAACTCCTGGCCCGTTTTGGTTGCAGAAGCTGGTTGGCGCCTACACGGAAAGCAAACGCCCAAAGAATGCGCGGTAGCGCCGCAGGGCCAGGCGCAGCTCTTCGGTCGAAACACTGTCGCCGCGATCCCATTGCTTTTCCAGGCGGTCTCGTTCGGCTGCAAATCCTTCGGCGAGGCGCTTCATTGCGCCGGCGACCAAGGCATCGGCCTTCTCAACGGCCTGGCGAGGTTCGTCGACGAAACCGACCTGGATGGAATCCCACTCGCTCCGCAGCTTGCTGGTCTCGTCGTTCGAGAAGAGGGCGGTGCGTTCGTCGGTTTCAGCTGGCTGTGCGGAATTGGCGTTCGTGCGGGTTGTTGTTTCGCTGCGATCATAGCCATCCACGGGCTGCGCCGAGCGCTCGTCTGTGTACGTGTCCTGCTGTGCTGTTTCGTCGGCATGCGCGAGGGCTGCCGTTGAAAGGCCGGAACTGCTGAAGCTCTCTTCTCTTCTAATCTCTGCCATATACTCCTCCTGCTTTATCTGCGGCTCACCTGGGTCGATTCGAATGTACGGATCTAATGGCGTTCTGATTCCCCAGAAAAGGCGTCAGCAGTTTGAGATGAGTGCCCGTTGCAAAGGTTGCCCTGTGGAGAGCTCAAGCGGAGACCGGGAGCCGACAGGCTGAACATTTCGAGCAAGTTGGCGGGCAGAGGGAACGAAAGCGCAAGCTTCGTACAGACCTTCGACCCGTGTCGTTGGTAATACATCGGACGTTGCAAGCCACATTGACATTCCCCAAAACAGGCTCAGGATTGAGAAAAACCAACAGGTTCAACCTATGAAGACCTTGTACTCCTTTTTGCTTGGTTGCCTCGTCGTCGTGTCGTCAGTCAACTGCGGTGCTCAGGACATCCGGTCGCGGATGGACGAGATGAAGACCGCCTACACCGCTTCGGGCAGCATCGTGGTGCTCGATGGGCAGACGCTTGTGATCGAACCCAATATGCCGGGGCCGATCTGCGCGCTCCCGCGGCAAGAGGATGGGAAGACCACCTGGTACAAATATGCCTTTCCGCTGGCCTCGATCACGGTCCCGCTGGCTTCGATCGATGAAAACGTTGTGAGCGAAGATCGAGTATTCACCAATCCTGCGGCCCCTCAGGCTTATAAGCCGGGAGACCAGGGTGACGCCACGATGATTGTTGTGGTGGGCATGCCCGGCAAGAAGTTCCCGGCGCTCGTCTACGATCGCGAGAAGCTTGAACACCTTAGCCCAGGTCCGCACAGCGCCGCGGACTACGGCCAGTTTCAGGACCAGGTTGAGGCATTCGGGCTGACGTTTGCCGACAACATCGCTGCCCGCGAATTCGTCACTGCTCTCAGAAACGCGGTGAGAATGGCGAAGACGCAGGCGATGGCGACTAACCAGCGCTAGGCTCGATCGGGGGGTTACGGCAGCTCGCGGACCCAGATGTTCCTGAAGCTCATGGGTTCGCTCTTGTCTCCATGAGCCTGGAGCTTGATGGGGGCCGTGTCGTACTTCTTGTAGAACGGCTTGCCGATGTAGAGGGTCTGGCCTTTCAGCTCAAAGTGATTCTCCACCAGCACGCCATTCAGAAGGACGGTTGCGTACGCCGGAGTCTTCACTGAACCGTCTTCGTTGAATGTTGGCGCGGTCCAGACGATGTCGTAGGCCTGCCACTCGCCGGGTTTGCGGCTGGCGTTGGCCAGCGGAATGGCCTGCTTGTAAATGCTGCCTACCATGCCGTTCACATAGGTCGAGTTGTTGTAGCCATCGAGTACCTGCAGCTCGTAGCCGTCATCGCTGGGGCCAGTAGACGCCAGGAAGATGCCGCTGTTTCCGCGGCCCTGTCCGGTGCCGGTGATGCTTGCGGGGATCTTGTACTCCACATGCAGCTGGTAGTTCTTGAAGCTGCGTTTGGTCTCGATGTTGCCACCCTTTTTGTTCACGGTCATCAGGCCGTCGTGAACATCCCACGTCGCGGCTGCTTTGTCCTTCACGTTCACCCACTCGTCGATGTTCTTTCCATCGAAAAGAACGACGGCGTCCGACGGCGGCGCATTACATTCGGTGGCAGGTGTAACGACCTTGGGTTCCGGTTTCCAGATCTCGGTCTCTTCTGGTTTAGGCTTGGCTGGCGCGGGCTGTTGCGCATTGGAGGGAAGAGTCACGAAAAGGATAGATGCGAAAAAGAGGAGCTTCGAAACGCGTGTCAGCATATCGACCGGAGTATACACGACGCGATTGTCAATTCCCCTTTTCAACACTCCATGCCGAAGCCTTCGTGAATCACGCACATGCTTACCAGAGGCATCAGGATCTGGTCGTACGCCGTGCGCGCACCCGCATCCATGGCGTGAATGCCATCGAGCATCTTCACGATCTCTTTCTGGTTGAAGTAGGAGATCGAAGCCATCGTTTTGCCACGCAGAAGGTCCTGTACGTAGATGTTGAAAGTCTGGTCAGGATTGAGAGTCGCAGGCGGGCTCAGGAAGGGATGCTTCTGACGCTTGTACACGGTGTCGGTGATGACGTCGCGCACCGCTTCACGCAGAACGAACTTTTCGGTCAGGCCGCGAATCTTCATGTTCACCGGCTGACGACAGATGCACTCGACGACATGATGGTCGAGGAAAGGCACGCGGCCCTCGATGGAGTGGCCCATCTCCATCCGGTCGCCAAGGACAGTGAGGATGTAATTGGCCAACACCGATTTGCCCCAGAGGTAGAGCGACTGGTTCAGCGCGTCGCGGCCTTTCAACTGACCGGGCACATCGATGTCGGAGAGCAACTGGAGATAGCTTTCCCGGTGCCTGAATCGACAGCTGAAGTCCTCGGCCAGCAGCGGACGCGCTTTGACAGCACGTGATGAGAACGTCTCAAACCAGGAGGGCACATAGCCCAGGATTCGCCGAACCGCCTCCAGATTCCCGACATCGCCGTCGGGAAGCAGCAGGCCGCGCGATACGGTGTTGTTCTCGTTGAGCCATTTCAGCAGTTGCTCGATCTCTGCAGGATCCTGCCCCTCGTGGTTGTAGAGAAGCATGTCGCGCCGGAAGTGGGCGTAGCCGCCCAGAATCTCGTCAGAGCCTTCGCCGGTGATCACCACCTTGTATCCGGCGTCGCGAACGGCCTTGCTGAGCAGGAATTTTGCTACTCCATGCGCGTTAACGCAGAGCATTTCTGATTGCAGTGTCGCATCGGCGAAGTTTTCAGCGAGCTTGTTCTGATCGATCGGAATGGCGTGGAACCTGGCCCCGGCCCGGGAGGCCATTTCCTTCGCAATTGGCCCTTCATCGTAGGCGACATCCTCGAAGGTCAATGTGAAGGCCTGAATCGGTTCCGGATGGTGCCGCGCGGCGAGACCAAGGACCGCGCAAGAGTCGAGTCCGCCGCTCAGGTACACGCCTACGGGCACATCGGCGCGCAGGCGGACGCGGACGGCTTGTTCCAGTTCGTGCCGAAACTCCGCGAGGTAGTCTGCGTCGCTTTTGCGCTGGCTGGAAGCGCCTGCGACGGGATAGTTGAAATCCCAGTAGCGCGTGATCTGGAAATGCTTTTCCGTTACAACCAGATAATGCCCGGGCGGAACCGAGAAGACGCCATCGTAAAGCGTGCGCATCTGGTGCCCACCGAAGGTGAACGAGTTGTACACGCTCTCCGGATCCCATCGCGCGGGGACGCCGGCTGCAAGGAGGGCCTTTACCTCCGAGGCAACGTAGAGCTTTTCATGGTGCCACGAGTAGAACAGCGGCTTAATGCCGAACCTGTCGCGCCCGGCAAACAGAGTCTGCTGCTTCTCATCCCAGATGACAAACGCAAACTCGCCGCGGAGGCGATGCAGGCAATGCACGCCGACCTCTTCATAGAGGTGAAGGGCGATCTCGCTGTCGGATCTGGTTCGCAGATGATGGCCGCGCGCTTCGAGCTCACGCTGGATGGTCTCGTACTCGTAGAATTCGCCGTTGGCGACGAGGTGGGTTCGATCATCTTCACTGGCGATGGGCTGGTCGCCGGTTGCAAGGTCGATGATGCTGAGGCGTGCGTGGCCCAGGCCGACGCGGCCGTCGCGACTGATCCACTGGCGTTGTCCGTCCGGGCCACGGTGATAGAGACGCTTCGTTGCGCGTTCGAGAGTCCCTGGAGAGATTGGTTCCCGGCGCGAGTATACTGCCACAATTCCGCACATCTTGCGTGCTCCTAAGGCGGTTCAGAGAATCCAGGCTGTCCGAGGTTTCTGAGAGGGAGGCGGGCAGCGCGAGAAGAATACGCGTGGGCTGAGTGAGCGCGCAATTCATTTCTAAACAAAGAACCACGAAAGAAAGACCTCGCGCTGACGCGAGGTCTCCCCGTCGATAGGTTGTGAATGCGATCAGTTGGTGCGCAGTGCCACCGTTGGATTAATGCGCGAGGCGCGAAACGCGGGGATGTATCCGGAAAGAGCGGCGATGATCAGAAGCAGCAAAGCCATGCTTCCGTAGGTGGCGACATCCCAGGGCGAAGTGCCGAATAGGAGTGCGGCAATCAATCGTGCCCCGGCAATCGACGCACCTACCCCGATCGCGACTCCAATCAAAGCAAGACGCAGCGTGCTTGTGAGAATGCGACGGCGTACGTGACTGGCTGAGGCGCCGAGCGCCATTCGGATCCCGATTTCCTGGGTCTGGCGCGTTACCGAGTACGAGATCACGCCGTAGATGCCCAGCGCAGCAAGAAGCAATCCGAGGCCGGCGAACGAGACAACCAGAAGCATGAAGAATTGCCTGCCCGAAACTGCATGATTCACAAGCAGCCGGATCGGCCTGAATTCAGCTGCAGGCTGTTTGGGATTCATCTCGCGAAGGGCGGCCAGGACGGAACCCGCAAGGGACGCAGGATTCATCCTTGTACGCACGACAAGCTCTGCGCCGCTAGGTCCAGCCTGCGTCATCGGGTAATAAATCTGCCAGCCCGCATCACCGTCCACGCTCTCTTCATGCACGTCATCGACGATGCCGACAATGTGCAGATCCTGGCCGCCGTTGGACAAGGCCTGGCCCACTGCATCGCCGTTCGGCCACTTCGCGTATCCGTCGAGGAACTTCGCGAAGCTCCTGTTGATCATCACGACCCGTTCAGTTTTGGGAAGATCGGACCATGCAAAATCGCGGCCGCGGATTGACGTGCCCATCGCCCGCATATATCCGGGGCTGATGACGTAGACCAGCGGGCCCGACTCAATTCCCTTGGGTCGCTTCACGCCTTTCGGAAATGGGAGACCCCAGGCGCGATTCTGACCGAGCGGGAGATAGTCCACCATCCCTGCTGCTTCAACGCCGGGCAGAGCACCTACGCGATTGATGATCTGCTGGAAGATGACGCCGCGCTTCTGTGCGCGCAAACTTCCGTCTTTATCATTAGGAACGCTGTCATCGTAATCAACCTTGATTGCCGCGGCGTGGTCCGGTTCAAATCCCAAATCGACCTTCAGAACATTCATAAAGCTGCGGAGCAGCAGGCCTGCTCCAACCAGCAGCATGCACGCCAAGGCAACTTCTGACACAACCAGCACTGATCTTATGCGCTCGTGTTTGCGGCTCGCCGTGGCGCCGGGGCCGGCGTCTTTCAAAGACTCATAGACGTTTCCACCGGCCATTCGGAGCCCGGGCACGATGCCGAAGATCGTGGCTGAAAAGACCGCGATCAGCACCGTCCAACCCAAAGCGGCGCCGTCCATGTGCAACGTACTCAGCAGGGGAAGTGCGATTGCGCCCTGATGCGCGAGCCATTGCACCAGTACAGCGGCCAGCATGAATCCGAACACGGCGCCCATTCCGGACAAGACGAGGCTTTCGGTCAGCAGTTGCCGCACAATGCGTCCACGGCTCGCGCCGAGAGCTCCTCGCATCGCAAATTCCTTTGCGCGCGCAGCGCCACGCGCCAGCAGCAGGTTAGAGAGATTCACGCAGGCGATGAGAAGGATAGCTCCGACAGCGCTCCAAAGGACGATGAGCGAGCGCCGCAGCTTGCCGCCGATGTAGTCCTTGAGTCCGACCGGAACGACAGCGCCCTTGTAGTCCCCACAGGTTTCAGGGCGCTTGTTGTTCCAGCACATGTGCGGGGCGACACGCGCAGCTTCGTCTACCGCCTGGCCAAGGGTGATGCCCGGCTTCATGCGGCCGATGAGCGTGATGATGTTGCCCCAATCGCGAGGAGGTCCGTACAGGTTGAGCGGAGTGATCGCATCGACCTTGGTACCAGGCGCAAACACCGCGCCAAAGTCGAACGAGGCCGGCAACACGCCGATCACGGTTGTTTGCCGTCCGTTCATGTCGAACGACTTACCAACAATGTTGGGGTCGGCATTGAACTGGCGTTTCCACCACGCATTCGACAACAGGACAACAGGTGCAGAGCCGTTTCGCGCATCTTCAGCGGTGAATACCCGCCCCATCTGAGCATGTACGCCGAGTACCTGAAAGAAATTCTCAATGACGTCGATACTTGTCGCCGGAATGGGAGCGCCGCCGAGATTCAAACTCAGATTGTCTGCGCCGGAAAAGGCAAAATAGCCGGTGACGTCCTGATAGGACCGGCTGCCCGCGCGAAATTCATCGTAAGCATCGGTCGAGTAGGTGGCGCAGGACATACCGCATTTGGTCGGTGGCGGAGCGATCCATACGAGCTCATGCGCGTTGGGAAACGGCAGCGGCCTTAGCAGCAGGGTGTTTACGACGCTGAATACCGCAATGTTGGCGCCGGTGGCGAGCGCCAGGATCAAGACCGCGACAATGGTGAAGCTGGGATCGTGCCATAGCGTCCGCAGCGTGTACTTGAAGTCCTGTTTGAAAATATCGAGAGTCATAAAGCCTCGTGCTTCACGGTGTTGGTAGCGGGCCTGATCCATGCCCCCAATGCTGATGAGCGCCATGCGTCGTGCCTCAGTGCGCGACATGCCTCTCGCGATGTTGTCGTCAATCGCGAACTGGAGGTGCGCTGCGAGTTCGTCTTCGAGGTCATCATCCAGAGGTTTTCTACGGATGAACGCCCAAAGCCTCTTCACAAGCCTCAAGGTCTCGCTCATGCATCCGCTCCTTCGGCGGAGTTGTCCATGGTGAGCACGCGTTCCATTACGTCTTTCAGACGCTCCCAGTGGCGCGCGTCGGCAACAAGCTGTCGTTTACCGGTCGCGGTGATCGAATAAAACTTTGCCTTGCGGTTGTTATCGGAGGTGCCCCAATTCGAGGAGATCCAGCCGCGCTGTTCCAATCGGACGAGCGATGCGTAAATGGTCCCCTGGTTCAGCAGCACTTCATCGGCGCTGACTTGCTCGATGCGGCGAGCAATTCCGTATCCGTGCATGGAGCCCATCACGGTGAGGGTTTGAAGGACCATGAGGTCCAGCGTTCCTTGCAGCAGATCGAGTTTTTCCGGCGACATGTTGAGTCCTGTGGTACAGCCACAGAAGTATTGCATGTCCCTGTGGGCATGCCACAGAAATGTGACGAGACGCGAGTTCTACGGCCGAACCGATCGGAATTCAGGCATTTGTCTCGATGTTGGACAGGGTTAAGTCACTCATTCAGTGCCACGTAAGTATCATTGTTAACCGGCTAGCAGCGAGATACTCTGACCGAAAGAGGAGAACTTGTCCGCCTCCTCGGGTGCAATTCCGGGACGAGAAAGCACGATCATTCTCATTCCACTCCAGATCGCCTGCTTCCTGCTGACGGCGACCGCAATCGTGAGTTCGTTTGTTCACATGCATCGACGCGAGCGTCGTTCATGGGAAGCAATCATGGCTCGCATGAGCCCCGATGGCAGGCGTGCATGGAATCTTTCTGACCGGTTTGAGGCACTGGATTCTACATGGACGCGGACGCCTCGGGTTGCTTTTCGCGACGCCGGTGTATTGATGGAGATGGCGGATTACATGGAACGCAACTCGACCAGTTGCGATGGCACTCGACTGGAACTCGTCCGCAGTGCTGCGGTTGATTTGCGATTTGCGGCCGCCGGTGCGATCTTCAGCCGCATTTTATTCCGCTGATTTCGTAGTGTTAGGTCAACGCACGATCAAGGTGTACGTATCCGCCGTCGACAATCAGATGCTGGCCAGTTGTGTGCGCTGACTGCGCAGGCGAAAGCAGAAACACAGCCGCTGCCGCGATCTCAGAGGCCAGCGTCATGCGATGGCCAAGAGGAATCTTGTCGGTAATGCGCTTTAGTTCCGCATCGGGATCGCCGAGGGTATCGAGCCAGCGGCGGTACAGAGGAGTCATCACTTCGGCCGGAAGCACGGCATTGACGCGGATGTTGTACTTCAACAATTCGGCGGCCCACTCGCGGGTCAAGGCAAGCTGTGCACCCTTGCTGGCAGCATAGCCGGAGGTGTTGCCCTGGCCGGTGAAGGCGACCTTGGAGCTGATGTTGACGATCGATCCCTGCGTCCGCTTTAGCGAAGGAAGAGCGTAGTGCGCAAGGGCGTAGTAGTGAATGAGATTCTTTTGCAGGCTTTCGACAAACTTGTCGACGCTGCCATTCTCCAGACCGGCACCGTCATTGACGCCTGCGTTGTTGACCAGCCCGTAGATGTCGCCATGGAGCTCTTCGATTTCGCTGATCGCTGTACGGCACCGGTCGAGATCCTCGAGATGTGCCTCGATGAAGTGGCAAGGTTGCGATGCAACCTGCATTTCCGTGATGAAGGCCTGTACGTTCTCTGAGGGGCGGCCGAGCACGACGACGCGCGCTCCTTCATCGAGACATGCACGTGAGATGCCAGCGCCAATACCGGCGCCACCGCCCGTGACGACGACCAGTTTGTTCTTGAGTCCTAGATCCATATCTATCGATTCTCTCTCACGGCACGTCAGATGGAAGGCGTGTGCCAGTCCCGAAATTGTTACATGCTGGTTATGGCTGCTGTGGGCTGCCGGTCAGGATGCGGGCTGTTGAACCGAACTTATGGTAACGAGTGAACTCTGTTTTGTTTAAGTGCCTTTCGATGCCGATGCCGTCGATCTTCTCAATGGCGGTGTTGTGAAGCTCGGTGAGCGCAACGCTCCAGACGGGGCAAAGGTACGGCTTGCCGGCGATCAAGATTCGCCCATACTGAACCGCCATCGAAGACTTGGTAACCGGGGCTGATTCTGCCAGATCAGCATCAAGGGTGATCCGGTCGATCTCGCCGTTCATGGGATTGATGTACATTTCGCCCCGATATGGCGGCTTGTCTTTGAACGAGTGCTCGGTTGGATCGTCTTCGGCTCGCCGGTAGCAGCAGAAGTCGACAGTGTAATGCGAAGACGCGCGCGGGATTCTGTAGCGGAAGACCGCTACGGTGGAGGCTGATTCGCTTCTCTGCCATCGACTCCATCGCAATGTCTCGTCGGAGGTGTCAGCGAGCACCACTTTCAGAATCGCTCCAAACTCACCCCAGCTGGATAAGCCAGAGGCGAGCCCGGAATTCCCTGCTCCTTCATTTGCTGATGTCGCCCAGTACACTTCCTTCCCGTTCCGAACTGCGATTTCGCGTCGCGCCTCACTGGCGAAGTGCATCTCGACGGTGGGCCTCTGATGCTTCTTTGTAGCCTGGATGGGCAGGTTGTTAAACGCTCGCGTCTCGCGAACGGCAAGGAAATCCGGGACCACGCGCAGCGCATCCCCGGCGTACTCACGCGCGGATCTGACTATCTTCTTTTGTGTCGGCTGATCTGGAGGCGGCTCGCCCGGCAACTCTGCAGGTGGAGGGGGCTGAAGGAGGGAGACGGCGGCCAGGAACTCAAGTTGTTCCTCTGTCTTCGGTCCCGGTGTTGCTTCAGCGAAGATGCGAGCGAGGCTCTTTGACGTGAGTTGTTCGGAGAGTTCCACCTTGCCGAGCCGGCGAGCGATCTCGGCGTCAGACAACTTTTCCGTATGCGAGTGGGTAAGAAACTGTTCCAGCTGTGCCACGGTCACAGGGGTTGCGGCAGATGCAGGAAGAGTCAAAACCATGAGACACAACAGAACAGAAGAAGTCCGCACAGTCGGTTCACCCATTTCGATCCACGCCGTACTGTGGTTCTTCGACGATTTCAGTTCATACCTGTCATCACCAGCATGCGGGGTTCTGTCATTTCTTCGATAGCGAAACGGATGCCCTCGCGGCCAAGGCCTGAGTCTTTAACGCCGCCATAGGGCATGGGATCGAGCCGCCATGCCGGCGTGTCACCCACAATCAGCGCGCCAACCTCAAGCTCACGGAAGGCTGTCAGGATGCGTCCCGCGTCGCGCGTAAGCAGTCCGGCCTGCAGGCCGAAGCGAGAGTGGTTGACTTCAGCCAGGGCCTCTTCGAAGTCGGTGTACGGCTCGACAAGAACGACCGGGCCAAAGACCTCTTCGTCGCGGACTTTCATTCCGGTTTTGGTGCCGGTTAGAATCGCAGGCTTTACCAGGCTACCCTGACGCTCGCCGCCTTCGATCAGACGAGCTCCCGCCGCTACGGCTTCCTTGATCCAGGATTCGACGCGCTCTGCCTCCGCTTGTCTGATCATCGGACCCAAGTCTGTGGTCTCATGAGATGGGTCCCCGGCGACCAGTTTGCCAACAACCTCCACCAGCTTCCACAGGAAGGTCTGGAAGATATTCTTGTCCACAAACACGCGCTGTACGCTGATACACGACTGTCCGGCATAACCGAATGCGGCATGCGCCGTGCGCTCGGCGGCACTGTCCAAATCGCGATAGTCGCTATGGATGATGAGCGCCGCGCTGCCGCCGAGTTCGAGCAGAACGCGCTTGCGGCCGGAGTGCGCCTTCAATCCCCATCCCACTTTGGCAGAACCGGTGAAGCTGACGAGCTTGATGCGGTCCTCTTTCTCTGCGAGCCATGCCGTATCGACGTTTTCAAGCGGCAGAACTGCGAGCGCCTCCTCCGGCCAACCTGCCTTGAGAATTACCTCACCCAGAGCGAGCGCAGTGAATGGGGTTTGCGGGGAGGGTTTGACTAGAATCGGGCATCCGGCAGCAAGCGCCGGCGCTACTTTGTGAGCTACGAGGTTCAAGGGGAAATTAAACGGAGTGATGGCCAGCACCGGGCCGACGGCAAATCGCTGCACAAGCCCCCAGCGATTTTCATTGCCTTCGGTCAGGTCGAGCGGTATGGTCTCGCCACCCAGTCGGGCTGCCTCTTCGGCGGCGGTCTTGAAGGTGAGGACAGCGCGGTCCACTTCGGTTCGTGCGAGACGCAGGGGTTTGCCCGCCTCCGCGACGATGAGATTGGCGAAACGTTCCTTCTGCTCGATCAATGAAGCTGCGACGTCTTCAAGGATTTCCCGGCGCTTCCAGCGCGGCAAAGCCCGGGTACGACGAAGGCTGGCAACCGCGTGGTTTACAGCTTCACGCGCATCGGCCCTGGTTGCCACAGTGACCTTGCCGATCAGCCCCTGATCCCACGGAGAGCGAACTTCGAGCGCGTCTCCATCGCTCCACTCTTTACCGCAGAGAAGAAACCCTGTCTGCGTACCTGGACGCATTTTCATGATAGGAGCTGCTCCCTTAACAAGTTTGTTCGCGTTCCTATAGCAGATAGTATGCGAAGCGAACGGCGGATGCCGCCGCAATCAGACTATCGCGTGGTGAACTGCTTCGGCGCCCTCCACCTATCCCACGCCCAGACGACGAACTGCGCGGCGGCCAACAGCGAGAGCCACAGTACCGGCAGGCGATAACGAACGTCGCTGACGACGATGTAGTACATAAGGGGATAGATCAGGAGGGCAGGAAGAACGAACCCCAGGGCGCGATCACGTCTGCGCGCCATGATCAGCAGGCCTGGAAAAGAAAGGACGGTTGCAATCCAGATCACGATTGACTGGAACAAGCTGTCCCAGGGCACAGGAAACCAGAAGTCCTTGATGCGTTCCAGCGTGAGGTGGGAAAACGCAGAGGGGTGCGTGCGAATCCAGGTCTTTGCGTCGGATGTGCGCATGCGATCGTATGCAACTTCGCCGAGTGAGCTGAGAAGCGAGGCCTCCTCAACGCTGGTATTCGGATGGTGAGCCTCATAGCAGTAGCTCAGTTCAGACTCTTTCATGCTGGGTCTCGCGCAGTCGTTGTTCGAGGCATAAAGGGTCATTCCCAGGTTGGTGCGAATCGTAAAGTGTCCCAGTCGTTGCTGGTTGCGGAATCCCCATGCCGAGCTGGCAATCAGAAGAACAGACAACGCGATGCAGCAATAGGTGGCTGTTTGCCGGAGTGTGCTGCGATGCTGAAAGGCCAGCCAGAAGAGCCACGGACCAAAGATCAACAGCGTCGAAGGATTGAAAAGAAACAGGGCAGACACAAGCAGGCCCGCAACCATTGCATGCAAGCTTGATCTGGGCTTTGCAATCGTTGCCGACGAGAAGAGGCAAAAGATCAGTATCGTCAGAACCGTGAGTTCAACGTCCCAACTCGGCAACAGCGGACATGCGAAGATCCAGAAAATCGCGGCGACGGTTCCGGGACGTCCATCGCCGAAGAACAAGATCGAAATCCGGGGCAGCAATATTGCAGTGATCGCATTCGCAACGATATTTCCCAAGGTTGCGGCAAGCGCGACCAATGCAGATGAATGAAGAAGCTTGAAGGCAATGGCGAGAATGAACGGGTAGAGAGGCGGATTGGCGGCAGTAGGCCCGGTGGCGAGAACACCAAACGGATTGGCGTAGGTACCGTGTTCGGCGAGGTTCTGGGCGAGAGCCACCATTTCGAAGCCTCGCCCGAACGGCACGACGTGTGTTGCCATTTCGACTAGTCCAACGAGACCGCTCAAAGCAAGAAGAAACGTGGAGCTGTCGTTCTTCGCCCGGGCTGGGCTGGGTGCGCTCTCGATCTTCGGTTTGGTTGCTGGGCCGGTTCCTTGATTCAATAAAAGCCTCGAGTTTGGCGCGCGGCAGGATTTGAGGGTGATCAGCCATCATTATGACCCAGTCAGCCGATCGCTCTGGATGTCGGTCGTTGCCGAGTCGCACTGAGAGTAATGAGCGCCGTCGAAGGCGATTCGATAGACTGGTTTCTCGATGATTCACGATGGAAAAAGCAGAAAGCTTCCCTTTGACGCTGCTGAGGCAGTCGCCCATCTTCGCGCGAGCGATCCCAAGCTTGGTGCACTAATGGACAGGGTCGGCGAGTTCAGGCTTCGTCTCGATCCGTCACCCTCGCCTTTCGAGTCGCTGCTCGAGTCAATTCTCTATCAGCAACTGCACGGGAAGGCGGCAGCGACCATCCATCGGCGCGTTCGCGAGTTTTTCCACGGCGATCCTACGCCTCAGCAATTGCTCGACACGCCTGATGGACCATTGAGAGCGGCCGGCGTTTCCGGCAACAAGATCAAGGCGATGCGCGACCTCGCGGCGAAGACCCTCGACGGAACTGTGCCAACCCACAAGGCCATTCTGAAGATGCCCGATGCAGACATTGTCGAGCGGCTGACGGAGGTGCGCGGCATCGGTCCGTGGACCGTGGAGATGTTGCTTATCTTCAGGCTTGGACGGCCTGATGTTCTACCGGTCACGGATTATGGCGTCCGCAAAGGATTTGCTCTTACATTTCAGCGACTCCCGAAAAATCGTCCGCTGGAAGCATCGGACCTGCCCAAAGCGGATGTGCTGTTCCGTCGCGCTCAGCGATGGCGGCCATTCCGTTCAGTGGCGAGCTGGTACATGTGGCGTGCGTGCGACCTGGCCAAGGGCACTCCACCCGCGGGCCGGGCGGTGAAGCCGGAAGAATCCAGTTCCTAGGCGACGACGAGGTGCGCAGCCGACCGACACTGAGCAGTCCGAGAGTCAAGACCGCCGCTGAGCGTTAAAGCCTACAATATCTAAGCACGATCATTTCATTTACTGCACCCGGAGAGCATGGCAGCAGCGCAACGATTCATCTGCATCCACGGGCACTTCTATCAGCCCCCGCGCGAGAACCCGTGGCTTGAGACGGTTGAGACGCAGGACTCCGCTGCGCCGTATCACGACTGGAATGAGCGTGTATGCGCAGAGAGCTACGCGACCAATGGAGCGGCCCGCACCGTAAACAACAAAAACCAGATCATCCGGATCGTCAATAACTACTCGCGGATGAGCTTCAACTTCGGGCCAACGCTGATGAGCTGGCTGAAGGAGAATGCGCCGCGTACGTACCGCATGATTCTCGATGGGGAACGGCGCAGCCGGAGGATCAACGACGGGCACAGTTCCGCAATCGCGCAGGTTTATAACCACGTCATCATGCCGCTTGCCAATCGGCGCGACAAGATCACGCAGATTCGCTGGGGTATTGCCGATTATGAAAGCCACTATGGCACGATGCCAGAAGGCATGTGGCTTTCAGAAACGGCCGTTGATTCCGAAAGCCTGGAACTGCTGGCGCAGCATGGCATCAAGTTCACGATTCTCGCTCCGAGCCAGTGCAAGCGCGTCCGCCCGCTGAAGGAAGACGCCACCGATGCAGAACCTGCGTGGACCACGCCGCTGGCTAATTCCGTCGACACCACGCGTCCTTACCTGATGCGATTCGAGTCGGGTGTTTCGATCGCCATCTTCTTCTACGACGGAGCTACATCGCGCGCCATCGCATTCGAAGGACTGCTGAATTCGGGGGAGGTTTTCGCGGCACGTCTCAAGGGTGGCTTCAAAGACAATCAGCAGCCGCAGCTTGAGAGCGTGGCGACCGACGGCGAATCATACGGGCATCACCATCGGCACGGCGAAATGGCGCTGGCGTACGCGGTGAAGCTGCTCGAGCGCGACAAGACCGTTAAGCTGACGAACTATGCCATTTTTCTCGAGGAGTTTCCGCCTGAGTGGGAGTGCGAGGTCGCTGAAGACACCTCCTGGAGCTGTGCTCATGGCGTGGAGCGGTGGCGCTCCGATTGCGGCTGCAATGGCGGGAAGCCGGGCTTCAATCAGAAATGGCGCGCACCGCTGCGCGAGGCTCTCGATGAGCTGCGGGATGCCATCACCTTGCTGACGGAAGTAGAGGGGCCGAAGCTGTTCGCAGACATCTGGGCAGCGCGCGATGCATACATTAGCGTGATTCTCGATCGCAGCGAAGAGACGGTAGAGCGATTTCTGCTTGATCATCAGAAACACTTGCTCAACGCCACCGAGCGCGTCCGTGCAATGCAGGTGATGGAGATGCAGCGCCATGCGCAACTGATGTACACAAGCTGCGGGTGGTTTTTCGACGATATTTCAGGCATCGAGACGGTCCAGGTGATCGCCTATGCCGCGCGTGCTCTGCAACTGGCGCGTGAACTTTTTGGCGAGCTCGCGGCCGAACTTGAACCGGCATTTCTGACGCGATTGGCTGAAGCGAAGTCCAATGTTGTTACGGCCGGAGATGGCGCACGTATCTACAAGGAAAAGGTTGTGCCGATGCAGCTTGGCCTTGAACAGGTTGCTGCTCACTACGCCATCAGCAGTATCTTCTCTTCGTTTGCAGAAGAGACGGAGCTGTTCTGTTACCGCGTGCGCCGAGGCTCCTATGAAGTATTCAGCTCCGGGCGGGGGAGGCTTGCTCTTGGGCGCGCGCACATCACCAGCGCGATCACCGGAAAGGCGCAGGACTTCAGCTTTGCGGTTTTGCATTTCGGCGATCAGAACATCACCGCCGCAGTCAAACCGTACATCGACGAGGACGCGACGCAATTCGAAGCGTTTGTGCAAGAGGTTTCAGAGCAGGTACAGCGCGCGGACTTTCCGGACGTGATCCGGTCGATCGATCGCTACTACGGACATGTCGACTACTCGCTGACTTCGTTGTTTAGTGACGAGCAGCGGCGGATTGTGCAGCTCATTCTGAACTCGACGCTGTGGGACATCGAGAGCTCGCTGACGAATATCTACGAAGATCATGCCAGCCTGTTGCACTATCTTTCGCAGGCCGGTCTTCCCAAGCCGCCGGCGCTCACGCTTGCGGCCGAGTTTGCGATTAACGCGGGGCTGCGTCGCGCGCTCGAAGGAGAGCCAGTGGATCAAGCGATGCTGCGCTCTTTTCTGCAACTCGCCAAGTCTGACAAAGTGAAGCTCGATACTACGACACTCTCGTATATCGCCGATCAGCGGATGAAGCGCGCCATGGTCGAGCTGCAGATGTCTGCCGGCTCGCTGGAAATGCTGGAACGTGCTCTAACGCTGGCACACACCATCACCGAGCTGCCGTTTGAGTTGAACCTGTGGCAGGCGCAGAACATCTGGTACGAGATTCTGCGCACGTCGAGTTATGGGCTGACCTCGCAGGTGGCCGATGACCGGGCACAGTGGGACAAAGATTTCAACGAGCTGGGCAAGTGTCTGTCGATCGACACCACGGCCATGCTCGCGCCGGATCAACTGGTGGAAGTGACGGGAGATTAGCAAGATATTACGCAGCGACACTAGCTCCGCTGAGTCACCTTGATATGCAGTTCCCGGAGTTGCTGATCGCTGACGGTGGTGGGCGCGTCTGCCATGAGATCGATTGCCTTTGCGGTCTTGGGGAAGGTAATGACTTCGCGCAAGCTCGGCGCGCCGGCCAGCAGCATCACGATGCGGTCGAGACCGAGGGCGATACCGCCGTGCGGGGGAGTGCCATACTCCAGCGCATCGAGGAAGAAGCCGAAACGCTGCTTTGCTTCTTCTTCGGAGATGCCGAGTGAAGCGAAGATCTGCTGCTGCACGTCTTTGCGATGGATACGGATTGAACCAGAGCCGAGTTCGAGGCCGTTCATGGCGAGGTCGTAGCAGTCAGCGCGGACGGAAGCAGGATCAGTGGTGAGGTTCGCCATGTCGGCTTCGTAGGGCGCGGTGAACGGGTGATGCGCCGGCATCCACTTGCCGCTGGCGAGGTCGTACTCGAACATCGGAAAGTCGACGATCCAGATGGGATGAAAGGCTTTCGCTCCGTCCAGCTTGTTGGCACTCCGTGATTCTGCATTTTGGACGAGCTCATCGGTCAGCGTAAACGCTTTGTGCCGGTCGGCGTACTTCTTTGCCAGCTCACTGCGGAAGTTGCCCGCAGCCATGTAGACGTTGATTTCGCGCTCGCTGAGCCGGCCTTCGAACTTGGTGTCGCTGGCCTTGATGTGGTGCGCTGGATCGCCTGCGACCACGATCAGGAAGTCGCCCTCCGCTGCGCCGGTCAGCTCGCGAATTTTCGTTACTGTATCCGGAAAGGACTTCGCCAGCCTCTTCAGGTCGTCGATGAATTTTGCGCCCTTCTTCTGGTCGAAGAGCGGGTGGTTATCTTCGCGTTCCTTCCGGCTCAGTTCGCCGACGTTGGGGATGCGCAGCGTCACGATCGGAAGAGCCGGATCGATCTGCAGAGTCTCGAGCGATCCCTCTGGAAAGGCCGCCTTCACATCGGTTAGTCCCGGCAAGCGCAAGTCCGGCTTGTCGGAACCGTATTGCCGGATCGATTCGTCGTAGGTGATCCGCGGGAATGGAGTGGGCAGCAAGACTCCGGCAGCGGCCCAGGCCGCGGCGCAGAACTTCTCCACAATGCCGAAGACATGCTCGCGGCGCGGGTAGCTCATTTCGAGATCGACTTGAGTGAACTCGAGTTGGCGGTCGGCGCGCTGATCTTCGTCGCGGAAGCATCGCGCGACCTGGAAGTAGCGGTCGAAGCCGGAGATCATCAGGATCTGCTTGAAGATCTGCGGCGACTGCGGCAGGGCATAGAACTCGCCCGGGTGCACACGGCTCGGCACCAGGAAGTCGCGCGCTCCTTCGGGCGTTGATTTGCAGAGGATCGGCGTTTCGATTTCGAGGAAGCCTTGGTTGCTGAGGCTCTCGCGAATGGCCCGCGTGATCTCGTGGCGGAGGAGGAAGTTGCGCTGCATCTCGGCACGGCGCAGGTCGATATAGCGGTATTTGAGGCGCACTTCTTCGTTCTGGATCGCCTCTTCGGACGGGGAAAACGGAGCCAGCTTGGTGTCGTTGAGAACGCGAAGTTCGGTCGCTTCGATCTCCACCTCGCCGGTGGGCATCTTGGGATTGATGGCATCCTTGCCGCGCAGGCGAACCTTGCCCACAGCTGCGATCACGTACTCGGGTCGGACCTGCTCGCCCTTTAAATGACCTTCCGGTGTAAGTTCTTTGTCGAGGACGACCTGGGCGATGCCGCTGCGGTCGCGGACGTCGAGGAAAATGAGGTTGCCATGATCGCGACGCCGGTTCACCCAGCCCATCAGAACTACGTGCTGGCCTGTGTTGGCGGCCCGAAGTTCGCCGCACATGTGGGTGCGTTCAAGATTGCCTAAAAAGTCGAGCACAACGTCAATCCTTCGCCGTCCTGGAGGGGACACGACTGAGTCGCGCCGCAAGACGAGTGAAAATGCTGAGGGCTTTGGAATCCGGGGATGGCCCGGCTAAAAACTGACAAGTGATTCTGTTCATTGATCGCTGGGCGCTTTCAACACGCCCGCCAGTTCCGCGCGCGGAACCTTGGTCTGGATTCCGGTTGAAAAGTCCTTCACGGTTAGGATACCGGATGCCACTTCATCCTCTCCCATGATGATGATTCGCCGGGCAGTCCGGTCCGCAGCGTCGAACGACTTCTTCAGCCGGAAAGACCCGTCTCCCAGCTCGATTGTCAGCCCGCTCCGACGCAGTTCGCGAGCCAGTGCCAGGGCTGCGGCATTCACCGTCTCGCCCAGTGGAGCAATGTAGGCATCGGCTTTCTCCGGTTTTGCCGCTTCGAGCGCTTGCAAAGTTAGAACGAGCCGATCCTCGCCCATGGCGAAGCCGATGCCGGGAGCCTTGGGACCGCCGATCGCCTCGCTCAGCCCGTCGTAGCGCCCGCCGCCCAGCAGCGCATTTTGCGCCCCAAGGCCGCCATGGGTGAACTCGAACGTGGTGCGGGTGTAGTAGTCGAGGCCGCGCACAAGGCGGTGATTGCGCGTGTAGGGAACGCCGGAAGCATCGAGCGCTACGGTCACCGCCGCGAAGTGGGACTTTGATTCGTCGTCCAGCGAGTCGACTATTTTGGGGAGCGTTTCGATAATGGGCTGGTCCTCGGGAACCTTGCAGTCGAGCACCCGCAACGGATTCGTCACGGCGCGACGCTGGCAGTCCTCGCACATCTTCGGCGCGAGGGGTATCAGCGCCTGCCGCAAAGTCTCGTTGTATCGCGCCCGGTCCGCAGCCGAGCCGACAGAATTAAGCTCCAGCGTCCAGCCGGTGATGCCAAGCTCATCGAGGAGCGTTGCCAGCATCTCGAGGATCTCGGCGTCGCGAAGGGGGCTCTCACTACCTGCGTGAGGAGGCCCAATGACCTCTGCTCCGATCTGCGAGAACTGCCGGTAGCGCCCCTTCTGCGGTCGTTCGCGGCGGAACTGCGGTCCGATGTAGTAGAGCTTCTGCAACTGCCCGGTTTCGCCCAGCTTGTGCTCGATGTAGGCACGGACGACGCCTGCTGTATTCTCCGGCCTCAGCGTCAACGATTGGGGCTTCTCCGACTGCGCCCGGGCCCGATCCTCCCACGTATACATTTCCTTCGAAACAATGTCAGTCTCTTCGCCGACGCTGCGCGAAAAGAGGGAAGTATCCTCGAACACCGGGGTCCGGATTTCGCCGAAGTTGTAACGGGCGAAGACGGCACGCGCTGTCGCCTCGATCCGGTTCCAGAGCGCGGTTTCGGGCGGCAGAAGGTCGCGGGTGCCGCGCACGGCTTTCAAAGTGGCCATAACTCTCTAGTCTAAATGGAAGAAAAAAGGGCTTCAGCCGGACGCCGAAACCCTTTGTGTCACTCCGTGATCATTATTTTGTGTGTGTTGCCGCATGGTGCGCGAGCCGGCTGCACGCGGCATCCGTTGCGGTAGGGTCAAGTGCGGTGTTCCCGACATCGACAAACGCGATTTTGCCCTCCTTATCGACGACATAAGTCACGCGATTGGCCATGCCATCAGGACGCAGAACACCATAAGCCTTCAAGGTTGAACGGTCACGGAAATCGCTCAACAATGGGTAACTCAGCTTGAGTTGTTCGGCGAAGACTTTCAGGGAAGGAACATTGTCGGCGCTGATGCCGAACACCTTGGTGTCGTAGCCTTCAAATTTTGCGATACCAGCCTGGTACGCTGTCATTTCCTTCGTTCAGCCACCGGTGAAAGCGGCGGGGAAGAAGGCCAGTACAACAGGGTTCCTGGCTCTGAAGTCCGACAGCTTGATCTTGGCGCCCGCAGTCGAAGTGAGCAAAAAATCCGGCGCCTGGTCCCCAACCTTAAGCGGCGTCGCGTCTCCCGGCTTCTGGCCAGGCACGACCGCACAGGACATGACGATCAGGGCGGCAGTTGCGAGTAGCCTCATGAGAGTTCCTTCAGCTAGAGAGTAGCGCAGTTCACAGGTATGCACGCAATCCTGTCGTGACGTGGCAGACGATTTGAGTCTTCCCGCATCCTCAATTGCGCTCGTGCATCCAAAACGCCATGGAATACAGACTTCTGGGAGGCTCGGGCCTCAAGGTTCCGGTTTTGAGTTTCGGCACCGGTACGTTCGGTGGCGGAAACGAGTTCTTTAAAGCATGGGGCAATACGGACGTTGCCGAAGCGAAGCGGCTGGTCGACGTGTGTCTCGAGGCGGGTGTCAACCTGTTCGATACGGCGGATGGATACTCGAACGGGCGATCGGAGGAGATCCTGGGCAAGGCGCTCGAAGGCCGCCGCGACCAGGTGCTGGTTTCGACCAAGACTTACTTCCGGATCGGCGATGGGCCGAACGATGCCGGTACATCGAGATCTAGAATGCGCCGCGCGATCGAAGCAAGCCTGAAGCGGCTGCAGACAGACTACATCGACATCTACCACATGCATGCGTTCGACGCCTTGACGCCGATTGAAGAGGTGCAGGATACGCTGCAATCCCTTGTTCGCGAGGGCAAGGTGCGGTACACGGCGGCTTCGAATTTCTCAGGCTGGCACCTGATGAAGTCGCTGGCGATTGCGGATCGCTATGGGTGGCCGCGGTTCGTGGGGCACCAGGTCTACTACTCGCTTGTGGGCCGGGATTACGAGTGGGAACTGATGCCGCTGGGGCAGCAGGAGAAGGTGGGCGCGCTGGTGTGGAGTCCTCTTGGCTGGGGACGGCTGACGGGAAAGATCCGGCGCGGCCAGCCACTGCCCAAGGTGAGCCGCCTTCACAAGGCCGCAGATCCAGGGCCGCAGGTCCCGGACGAATATCTGTACAAGGTCGTTGACGTCCTCGACGAGGTGGCTACGGAAACCGGCAAGACTGTTCCACAGGTCGCGATCAACTGGCTGTTGCAGAGGCCTACTGTATCGTCGATCATCCTGGGTGCGCGGAACGAGGAGCAGTTGAAGCAGAACCTGGGCGCCGTGGGTTGGAACCTGAAGCCCGAGCAGGTAGCGAAGCTGGATGCAGCGAGCGCCGTGCAGCCGGCATACCCCTATTGGCACCAGAGGAATACGCCGGAACGGAATCCACTGCCGGTGTGAAGGGCGGTTGCCAGTTCAGTCTTCAGTTGTGAGTCTTCCACGTCTCAAAAGCGAGATGGTGGGACGCCCGGAAATTGGGGACTGATGACGGTGATTCTCAGCGATAATCTTCCGGGTCCCAGCGGTGGTGCTTCTTGAACACGTAGTGGCCGATCATCCAACCGAAGGCGCTGCCCACCAGCACATCGGAAGGAAAGTGCTGCTGGCCGAGCACGCGAGTCAGGCTCACGCCCGTTGCGACACCGTAGAACGCGAGCGTATTCAAGCGTGACGGATACTCGTCGGCAAGAACCGCAGCGCTGGACCAGGCAAGCATGCTGTGGTTCGAGGGAAACGAGCCATCGACGCCGACGCTCGTCTGGAAGAACTTGCCTCTTGCCCCATCTACCGTGGGCCGTTCACGCAGGAAAATCAGCTTCATTCCCTGCTCCACGACGAGGCTGTCGATCAATGCTTCGCCGGTCAGAATGCCGGTTTCGCGCGCATGATCGCTGTGGGAAAGATGCCCAGCCCCATACATCACAATCGGCGCCGCGATGAAGGGGCTGACGAGGACGTTAGAAGCCTTGGTGTTCTTATCGTTGAAGCTCTTGTCCTGCGAAACCTTGTCGCTCATGACCTGGTGGTCCGTTGTCATGGCGACCGTAACCATCAGTCCAAGCGGTACGAGGTAGCCGAAGTCTTTATCGCGAATGCGCGCGGGGCTCGACCAGATTGCGCTCTGGTCCTTCAGCAGGTTCAGGGGTACGTCACGCACACTCACTTTCGCAGGCTGAGGAGCGTTCGGGAGCGGTGTGATCGGGGCAGGTGGCCAGGTCTGGGCGTGGCTGCTGAGAGTTGTGGCAACGATGGCGAGCAGAATCGCGCGCCGGCGGAACGGCTTCAATTTGCATGTGTTCACGTCAACTTCAATGTTAAACGGACGGAGGTGCAGCAGGAATTGCGAATGCTGGGCGTCCTCCTACTTATCAATTTCTGACAGATAGATCTTCACGTAATCGAGGTAATTCTGCGCGTATTGCAGAATCAGTTTGCGATCCTCGTCACCCAAGTCGCGACGCTGTTTGCCCGGCACTCCAGCCCACAAGGTCCTCGGCGGAACGACCGTGTGCTCCGGCAGAACGGCGCCGGCGGCAATGATGGAACCCTCCCCGATGCGGCAGTCGTTCAGGATCGTTACCCCCATCCCGATCAGCACCGAATCCTCGACGACGCAGCCATGGACGGTAGCATTGTGTCCGATGGTGACCCAGTCGCCGATGGTGACGGAGTAGAGGTAGCGCTGGCCGTGAAGTACCGCGCAGTCCTGGACATTCGAGTTCGACCCCAGCCGGATGGAGTTCACGTCGCCTCGCAGCACAGCGTTCATCCAAACCGACGAATTCTCGCCAAGGACGACATCTCCAATTAACTGTGCAGAAACATCGACATAGCAACTGGCGGGAACTGTGGGCAACTGGCCCTGATAACGGCGAATCATGGGAGCGTCAAACCTCAGCGCCAGTGTACGCGAGAGCGGGCGACTCTCGGAGTGGCAACGGAAGGGGCTTTTTATTTCTGAGCAGGAAACTTGTTCGACGATGTAATTTCAGCGACGAAATCTAAATCTATCAATATCCTAGGGTTTTCCCGGAGTTGAAGAATCCGGGACTGTTCCCGTATCATCACTGCTGGGCCTTTCTGGCAAGTCTGGAGGTGGGACCCCCTTGGCTGAGGTTCGCTTGCAAGAAGGCGAACCGCTTGAAAACGCACTGCGCCGGTTTAAACGCAAGGTACAGCAGGAAGACATCATCAAGGAAGTGAAGCGTCATTCCTACTACCTGAAGCCCGGCGAGAAGCGCCGCGTCAAAGCAGCACTGGCGCGCAAGCGGAATCGTAAAAAGGCTCGCAAAGAGCAGGACTAAGGTTTTCGAACAAATGTCGTAACATGTGCCGACCGAGGCTTTTCCCGTTCTGACTGGATCAGCCGAAAAAAAGTACGATACCGGTCGGCACTTTACGACTTTTTTAATTGCGCTGTTTTGTTAAATCTTCCCGGTTTGCGGAGATTGCTGATCGCCGCCTAATGTTTGGCGGCCCGGGCCCTTGTTGTTCTTGAGGACTGTCAAAGACAGGGAAACGGGACCAGCGAGCTCTCAGGTTGATCGCCAAGCTACGTCCTTCCCTTCTTTGGGGAAGCCGGCCATGGAATTTGTCGACAGGGTTCTGAAATGTAGTGACTGCGGGGCCGAATTTGTGTTCACCGCGGGCGAGCAGCTTTTCTTTCACGATAAGCAATTCAAGAACGATCCCAAGCACTGCAAGCAGTGCAAGGCGAAACGTGCAAGCGGCGGGCGCGCTCGGGCCGAAACCCGGACAACCTGCTCGGCATGCGGTACGGAAACCACGGTCCCCTTCAAACCAACCCAGGGCAGACCTGTACTCTGCCGTGCGTGCTTTCAGAAGGAACTGAAGACCGCGCCGGCGATGCCGACCAAATCCACCACGATTGCAACGAACTGAGTCGTTGCTTGCGGAGATTTCGCAACGGGACCGCCCGAGGCTTACGAGGCTAAGGCGCTTGGGAACTAGTGTGACTTCTTGAGTGCCCTGTGGCCGATGTCGTGGCGATAGTAGATTCCATCGAAGTGAATTTGGGCCATCGCCTCGTAAGCGCGCCCCAGCGCTTGTTCGAGCGAGTCCCCCCTTGCGGTCACTCCCAGCACTCGGCCGCCATTGGTGACGATCTGGCCATCAACCTGCGCCGTCCCCGAATGAAACACCTCTACCCCGGGAACCTGAGAGGCGTTGTTCAAGCCGCTAATCGGCAAACCCGTCTTGTAGCCTCCGGGGTATCCCGCGGAGCTGGCAATGACGCAGGCGGAAGCTCCTGGCGCCCAGCGAAATTCTGTTTCAGCGAGACAGCCGTCGACGCAAGCCTCCAGTACATCAATCAAGTCCGATTCCAACCGCACCAGGATCGCCTGGGTCTCCGGATCGCCGAACCGCGCATTGTACTCCAGCACCTGTGGCCCTTTGGCCGTCATCATCAGGCCGCAGTAGAGGACTCCCGTGAACGGCACGTTTTCTTCAGCCATTCCGCGTACGGTCGGCTCCGCGATGTGGTGCAGGATCCACTCCGTCATGGTGGGCTCAAGCATCTGGCCGGTTGAGTACACGCCCATGCCGCCGGTGTTGGGCCCGGTATCGCCTTCGCCGATCCTCTTGTGATCCTGCGCGGGCACCAGAGGCGTCACGTGCTTGCCGTCGCTGAGGCAGAGAAAGCTTAGCTCTTCACCCTCCAGAAACTCCTCGATGACGATCTGCCTCTCCTTCGATCCCAGCAAATCGCCGCTGAAGAGCCCCTGGGCGGTCTCCAGCGCAAAATGCCGGGTTGGACAGATGATCACGCCTTTCCCTGCCGCCAGCCCATCGGCTTTGACGACGATGGGAGGATGGAAGTGCTTCAGGGAATCTTCAACCTCTTTGGCGCTGGTGCAGACTGCGTAGTTTGCGGTCGGAATCTGGTAGCGCTTCATGAACTGCTTGGCGAAGGCCTTGCTCGACTCAAGCTGCGCGGCTGCGCGCGTGGGTCCGAAGATACGGAAGCCGCGCTCCCGGAAGGCATCTACAACGCCGAGGGAGAGGGGCAGTTCCGGACCGACAATCGTCAGGCCGGGTTGTTCCGCTTCTGCCAGGCGCACCATCGCGTCCACATCTTTCAGGTCGACGGGAACACAGCGCGCTACCTGCGCAATGCCGCCGTTGCCGGGAGCGCAGATCACTTCGGTGACACGCTGGCTGCGGCTCACGGCCCAGGCCAGGGCATGTTCGCGACCGCCGGAACCAAGGATTAGAACTTTCATTGAACGGCGCACCTTCTGACAGCTTTCGTCTGATACCGGAAAGACAATCGTCGGCAATGAGGCCGGGCTAAGTCAAACTATGATTGGAATACACTTGGATGCTGCGAATCCTGATCATCTCGTTGCTTGCGGCGTCGGTCATTGCCGCTGAGGCTGAGCCACGTTGGTGTTCAATTACGGGCAAAGCGGCTGCCGACAAAATCTCCTATCCACCCATCGCGAAAGCCGCGCGCGTTGAGGGTGTCGTGGTTAGCCGCATCATCTTCGAGCCGAATGGCAAGGTAGAACGCTTCGAAGCCGTCTTTGGGCCTCCAATGCTTTTCAAGTTCCTGGAGCAAGCGATGTCGAGCTGGAGTCTGGTTACTGACGCGAGAGGCTACGAGACCTGCGAGACGTTGGTCATTGCGAGGTTTCAATTCAAAGAACCCCCGTCGTGCAATCCTGCTCCCGATGTTCCGACGGAATACGATTTCAGCACGCCAAGCATTCTCCGTCTCAGCCTTGGCGCGAACCCTTATCTCATTTGCGATCCTGCCAGCACGGTCACCTCAATAAGTCCGTGGAGGGTCTTGTTTTATAGACTGAAGCGTGGTTTCCGTCGTCCGTTTCGCGGACGAGAACCGCTGGTCCCGATGCTCTGATGGTTAAACACCGCATCAAGCCGTACCAGCAGCAGGTCGCCGAGCACGAACGGCGCGAGATTCAGCGGCGGGCTTTTCGACGCAACCAGGTGTTCGGATTGCTCATCATCGCGGCAGCGATACTGGTCTGGTGGCTGTTCCACACCAACCCGAAGTGGATATTTCCCACCGGTTGGTGGCGGCCGTGAAGACAGGGACATAGGGACTAGGGACTAGAATCACGCCTTCGATGAATTCTGTTTCAAAACCTGAGCCGCTTGTTGTTCTCCTGCTCGGGCCAACCGGCAGCGGCAAGACTGCCCTTTCTCTCGCGGTGGCCGAGCGCTTTGATGGCGAGATCGTGAGCTGCGACTCCGTTGCGGTCTATCGCGGCATGGACCTGGGGACGGCCAAACCCAGTGCGGAAGAGCGCGGCCGGGTTCCGCATCATCTCATCGACATTGCAGATCCTGATGAGCCGTTTACTGCCGGAGAGTACAGCCGCCGGGCACGCGCGGTTTTGCGTGAGATTGCCGGGCGCGGCAAACTGCCCATCGTTACAGGCGGGACCGGACTCTACCTACGTGCACTTGTCGAAGGACTGTTTGCCGGTCCTGCGCGGCTCGAAGAAATGCGGGAACGCCTTCGGCAGAGTGCAGATCGACGAGGGAGCGCATGGCTGCATCGCATTTTGGCCCGCCTTGACCCAGCTTCCGCTACCCGCATTCACGCCAACGACATTCCGAAGCTCATCCGGGCGATCGAGGTCTGCCTCGCCTCCCGAGAGCCCATGTCCGAGGTGCTCGCGCGCGATCCACTCACCGGATTCCGTCTTCTGCGGATCGGGCTGAATCCGCCGCGGGCCGCACTCTACGACCGCCTGAACGAACGCTGCGCCGCGATGTTCACCGCCGGGCTGAGCGACGAGACGCGCAATCTGCTGGCGCGTTATGGCTCCATCAAAGCCCTGGACTCTCTGGGTTATCGCCAGGCCCGCAGCGTGCTCGACGGAACCGCAACCGAACAGGAAGCGCTGGCAGCCGCGCAGCAGGGGCATCGGAACTACGCCAAGCGCCAGCTCACCTGGTTTCGTCGCGAACCCGATGTCCGCTGGATCGAAGCCTTCGGCGATCAGCTTGAAACGCTGCGTGCCGCAACGGACCTGGTGCAGGCGAATCAGTGAGTTCCAGCTGAACATCCAATCAGTAACAGGCATTTAGACTGGACTATGGCGTGCGCACCAGATCATAAGCGCGCAGGATTGGAGCTCGATCGTGGCGGAAACACTCTATGACGTTGCAATCATCGGGAGCGGCCCCGCTGGATACACCGCGGCCATCCGCGCGGGACAGCTCGGTCTGAAGGTGGCGCTGATCGAATCCGCCAAGGTGCTCGGCGGAACCTGTCTCCACGTGGGGTGCATTCCGACCAAGGCACTCCTCTTCAACGCCGAGCTCTGGGACCACTTGAAGCAGGCCGCGGAATACGGCATCGACAACGTCGATGGGCGCACCCTCAACTGGGATGCCGTCCAGAAGCGAAAGACCTCGATCGTCAACAAGCACACCAAGGGCCTCGAGTTCCTGATGAAGAAGAACAAGGTCACGGTGATCGCTGGCTACGGACGCCTGACCGGTGCTGCGAAGAACGGAATCCACACCGTCGAACTGACTGGCGCGGATGGCGCGAAATCCGAGGTGAAAGCGAAGAACATCATTCTCGCTACAGGGTCGGACGCGAAGATGATCTTCGGTCTGCAGCCTGACGACCGCGTTCTTACCAACATCGAAATCCTGTCGATTCCAAATGTCCCGAAATCACTCATCGTCATCGGTGCTGGGGCGGTTGGCGTGGAGTTCAGCTCGATCTTCCGCAGCTTCGGAACTGAAGTGAGCCTCGTCGAATTCCTTCCGCGCATCATGCCGCTGGAAGATGAAGAGGTTTCAAAGGAACTCACTCGAGTTTTCAAGAAGCGCGGCATTGACATCAACACGGGCGCCAAGGTCGAGAAGATCGAAAAGACAGATGCCGGGGTCAAGGTCACCTGGACTGGCGCCAATGGCAAACAGGTCGAGAAGGAAGCCGAGAAGGTTCTGGTCGCAGTTGGTCGAGCGCCGCGTATTGCCGACGTGGGCATCGACAAAACGAAGATCGAACTGGACCGCGGATTCGTAAAGATCCACGAAGCCGGCGAGACGGCCGAGCCCGGCATCTACGCAATCGGAGACATCGTCGCCGGGTTCCCGCAGCTGGCTCACGTTGGCGGGATGAGCGGCATCGTTACGGTAACGAAAATCGCCGGCCGTCCTTATCGCGGCGTGAAGCGCGAGCGCATCCCGGCCTGCACATATTGCGACCCTCAGATCGGTTCGGCGGGGCTGACAGAAGCCCAAGCCAAAGAGCGCGGCCTGGAAATCAAGGTCGGCAAGTTCCCCTTCGCCGGAAACTCGAAAGCCACCATCGTCGGCAGCCACGATGGATTCGTGAAGATCGTTGCCGACGCCAAGTATGGCGAGATTCTCGGCGTGCACATTATCGGTCCCCAGGCTACCGAGCTCATCGCCGAAGCCGTTGCAGTGATGGAACTCGAAGGCACGATCGACGAGCTGATGTTCACGATCCATGCTCACCCAACGATTAGTGAAGCCATGCTCGATGCCTACGCGGCGGTGGAATGCATGGCGATCAACGCCTAACGGAAGTCGCCTCTATGGCCCTTAGCGCGCAGTAAACTTTCAAGGTTGGTCTTTAGGAGGTCTTCACATGAAGGCGTTGGTTAAGGCGCGAGCGGAGCGCGGACTCTGGCTTGAGGACATTCCCGAACCCGCGATGGGAATCAACGACGTCCTCATCCGCGTGAAGTACACCGGCATCTGCGGAACCGACGTCCACATCTACAACTGGGATGAGTGGGCGCAGAAGACTATCCCCGTGCCAATGGCGATCGGTCACGAATTTGTGGGCGAGATCGTCGCGGTCGGCTCCAATGTCAACGACTTTTTCCCGGGCGACATTGTGAGCGGAGAAGGCCACGTGACCTGCGGCCGCTGTCGCAATTGCCTCGCTGGGCGCCGCCATCTCTGCAAGTCAACCCAGGGAGTTGGAGTCAATCGCCCCGGAGCGTTCGCCGAGCTCATCGTTCTGCCGATGACCAATATCTGGCGTCACCACGCGGGCATCAATCTCGAAGTGGCCGCCATCTTCGATCCTTTTGGTAATGCTGTTCACACGGCGCTGTCGTTCCCTGTGCTTGGCGAGGACGTGCTGATTACCGGCGCCGGCCCTATCGGCATCATGGCTATTCCGGTGGTGCGCCACGCCGGAGCGCGTCATATCGTCATCACCGACCTGAATCCATTTCGTCTCGAACTCGCGCGCAAGATGGGCGCCACGCACGCCGTCAATTCCGCAGAGACGCCGCTCGCTGAAGTGCAGAAGCAGCTGGGAATGACCGAAGGATTCGATGTCGGCCTTGAGATGTCGGGAAATCCGCAGGCCCTCAGCGACATGCTCGCCAATATGAGTCACGGTGCGAAGATCGCGGTGCTGGGGATTCCGGCGAGGAGTGCCCCCATCGATCTGCGCACCATTATCTTCAACATGCTCACGATCAAGGGTATCTACGGGCGCGAGATGTATGAGACCTGGTACAAGATGTCGGTGATGCTCGATTCTGGTCTCGATATTTCTCCGGTCATCACCCACCGCTTCCCCTACGACGAATACGAAAAGGGCTTTGCGGCGATGACCTCGGGCAATGCCGGCAAAGTCATCCTCGACTGGACCGGCCTGGGCTGAGTCTCGCGAACTCGAGTTCAACTAGAAAAGGCCGCGCAGAGTGTGCACGGCCTTTTTTATTTTTCCCACGACTTCTAGAGCTCCGTCGATTTGCTCTCAACCAGCCCCTTCGCCTTTGCGATGAACTCGGCCAGAGGCATTGATCCCTGGTCGCCCTTGCCGCGTGTCCGTACCGAAACTGCCCCGGCCGATTCTTCCTTGTCGCCGAAGACCAGAATGTACGGAATTTTCTGGTTGGCGAGATCGCGGATCTTGGCGTTCATCTTCTCGTTGCGAGCGTCGGTTTCGACGCGGAAGCCAGCGGCCTTCAGTTCTGCCTCGACTTTGGCCGCGTAAGCCGTATGGCGTTCGCTGATGGGCACGAGTCCAATCTGCACCGGAGAAAGCCAGAACGGAAATGCCCCAGCGTAGTGTTCGATGAGAACGCCGAAGAAGCGCTCCACCGAGCCGAACAGCGCGCGATGCACCATCACCGGCTGGTGACGGCTGCCGTCTTCGCCCACATATTCCAGCTCGAACCTCGCCGGTAGCGTGAAGTCAAACTGTACTGTCGACAGCTGCCAGAGTCGTCCCAGAACGTCGACGAGCTTGATATCGATCTTCGGGCCGTAGAATGCCGCCTCGCCCGGAATCGTCTTATACGCAATTCCCTTGGCCTTCAACACTCGTTCCAGCGACCCGATCGCGAGGTTCCAATTCTCGTCTGAACCCGTATAACTCTTCCGGTCCTTCGGATCCCATGTCGAAAGTTCAACTTTGAACTCATTGAACCCAAACGTGTGCAGCACCGCTTCGGCAAAGTCGATGCAGGCCTCAACCTCGCTCTCAATCTGGCTTGGCATGCAGAAGATGTGCGCATCGTCCTGCGTGAAACCGCGCACGCGCAGCAGTCCATGCATCGTTCCCGAGCGCTCGTAGCGATACACATTCCCCAGCTCCGCATAGCGCTGCGGCAGATCGCGATAGCTCTTCGGCGAATTCTTGTAGATGAGAATATGGCCGGGGCAGTTCATCGGCTTCAACCGATACTCGGCGTCATCCAGCTCCATCGGCGTATACATGTTCCCGGAGTAGTAGCCTTCGTGGCCGCTCACCTTCCACAGCTCGCGCCGCATCACATGTGGTGTAAAGACCAGCAGATATCCGCGACGCAGACACTCTTCGCGCATCCAGTCTTCCATCACCTTGCGGATGACCCCGCCCTTTGGATGCCAGAAGATCAGCCCCGCGCCCGCCAGTTCCTGGATCGAGAACAGATCGAGCTGCTTGCCGAGTACACGGTGATCGCGCTTCGCCGCTTCTTCGAGCCGGGCGAAGTGCGCGTCCATGTCCTTCTGAGAGAAGAATGCTGTTCCGTAGATACGTTGCAGTTGAGGATTCTTTTCGTCTCCCAGCCAGTAGGCTCCCGCCAGGGTGGTCACCTTCACAGCCTTCACCCGTCCTGTCGAAGGCACGTGCGGACCGCGGCAGAAGTCGACGAACTTGCCATTGCGGTAAAAGCTCACCTGCGAGCCGGGCTCCGTGAACCTGGTCACGAAGTGCGTCTTCATGAAGTCGCCGTCTTTGTCAAAGCCTTCCAGGCTCTTCTCCCTTGGAGCAAATTCATGCACAAATGGCTCGTCCCGCGCGACCACTTCGGCCATCTTCTTCTCGATCGCTGCCAGGTCGTCGGGCGTGAACGGCTTCTCGCGATAGAAATCGTAGAAGAATCCAGAATCCGTGGCGGGACCGTGGCCCAGCTTCGTTTCGGGAAAGAGCTCTAGCACCGCCGTAGCCAGGACGTGTGCAGCGGAGTGACGCACCACCTTCAGAGCCTCGGGATCCGACTCCTTCAGCAACTCGATTTTGGCGTCTTCATTCAGGGGAGTCGCGAGGTCCACAAGGCGTGGGGCCGAGGCATCTTCAGCCGCGTACATTGCGGCTTCGGCCGACGAGGTCTCTGACCCGCCCTCGGCTTTTTCCTGGACGGTCGCATTCACCGGGGTGATCCGCGCTACGACGGAGGCTGCTGCGAGCCTGGGCGAGATGTCATTGGCAATCTGGAACGGCGTTGTGCCCGCCGGAACTTCTTTGACCGACCCGTCAGGTAAATGAATGGCGATAGATGACTTGCTCATAATCGAAAATCCGTCTCCCGGTTTTGGGAATCCTGAAAAACGCGTTGTTTAACCTTACAGGATAGTTGCGATAGCCCTTTTGCGTCGAGCAACATAAGTTGTAACGAAGCTGTTTGGCAGCGAAGGGCAAACCCACAATTTCCGCGCGAATCTGAGTACCTATGCATTGGCTGACTCTTGCTTTTTGGATCGTTGGCTGCCTTGCAGTCGGCGGTCTCGGCGGCCGCTGGACCGCACCGGAGATTCCCGGCTGGTATCGCGCACTCGCCAAACCGTCCTTCAATCCTCCCAGTTGGGTCTTCGGGCCAGTGTGGACGATGCTTTACATCCTTATGGCGATCGCTGCATGGCTTGTGAGTGAATCGCCGGATTCGCCGTCTCGCAGCCTTGCGCTCGCCCTTTTCATGTTTCAGCTGGCTCTTAATCTCGCCTGGAGCTGGATCTTCTTCCGTAAGCACGCCATCGGCTCGGCTGCGCTCGAAGTTATCTTGTTGTGGTGCGCAATCGGGGCGACGACGCTCGTCCTCTGCCGCGTCTCAATGACCGCTGCACGGCTTATGGTTCCCTACTGGGCCTGGGTTACCTTTGCCTCAATCCTCAATGTAGCGATCTGGCGGCTGAATCCAAAGGTTAGCTGAACCCTCCCGGCTTGCCCTAACGCAAGCCGCCGGAATACCCTGAGTACATGCGTCGATGTCGCTAACGCCGTCCTGGTGTCTGCTGCGATGCACGTGTGCGCTCTTCGCCCCCGGCCTCCTCTTCTGAACCTGCTGCAAGCGGCACTATCACCTCACCTGAATCCCATTTGCCTGCTGGGTCATCTGCCCAGAATGAAGGAGCTATCGCATGGCGCGTATCGCCGCAGACGTCACTGAACTTATCGGACATACCCCCCTGGTCAGATTGAACCGGGTCACCGCCGGCCTACCCGGCACCGTTGTTGCCAAGCTCGAAAGCCAGAACCCTCTTGCCAGCGTGAAAGACCGTATTGGCTTCGCCATGATCGAGGACGCCGAAAAGGCCGGCAAAATCGCACCGGGTAAGACCACGCTGATTGAACCGACCAGCGGCAACACCGGAATCGCTCTCGCCTTTGTGGCGGCGGTGAAGGGATACAAGATCATCCTCACCATGCCCGAGACGATGAGCATGGAACGCCGCATTCTGCTTCGCGCCTTCGGTGCCGAACTCGTGCTCACTCCCGGCCCGAACGGCATGAAGGGAGCCATTGCCAAGGCCAACGAGATTCTCGCGAGAACGCCGGACGGCTACATTCTCCAGCAATTCGACAATCCGGCCAATCCCGCCATCCATCTCCGAACCACCGGCCCGGAGATATGGGAGGACACCGACGGCAAAGCCGACATCCTGATCTCCGGCGTCGGCACGGGGGGGACCATTACGGGAGTCGCACGCTATATCAAGGAGCGCAAGCCTGAGTTCAAAGCCATCGCGGTTGAGCCGACTGACAGCGCGGTGCTCTCCGGAGGGAAGCCGGGACCGCACAAAATCCAGGGAATCGGGGCGGGATTCATCCCCAGCATCGTCGATACACACCTCATAGACGAAGTCGTCCAGGTCACGAACGACGAGTCGATCGCGATGGCGCGCCGCCTTCCGCTCGAGGAAGGGCTCTTTGTCGGCATTAGCTCTGGAGCTGCCGTCGCCGCGGCGCTCAAAGTGGCTGCGCGGCCTGAAAACGCGGGCAAGCTGATCGTGGTTGTGCTTCCGAGCTTCGGCGAGCGCTACCTGTCCAGCGTCCTGTTCGACTCGCTCCGCCAGGAAGCGCTGGCATTGCCCACGCACCCGGTTACGCTGTAACGTCAGCAGAAAGGCCCCGCCGATGTTCACCCGGATTCGCGAAGACGTTCGCTCGGTGATGGAGCGCGACCCAGCTGCGCGCTCCCAGCTCGAGGTACTGCTTTGCTATCCGGGATTGTGGGCTGTCTGGTACCACCGCGTCTCGCATCGGCTCTGGCGCATGAAGCTGCGGCTGCTGGCCCGGCTTCTCTCCCAATTCGCGCGGTTTCTTACGGGAGTCGACATTCATCCCGGAGCGCTGCTCGGTCGCCGGCTCTTTATCGATCATGCAACCGGAGTTGTGATCGGTGAGACAGCCATTGTAGGCAGTGACGTGACGCTGTATCAGGGCGTGACGCTCGGCGGCACCGGGAAGGGCCATGGCAAACGGCACCCCACACTTTGCGACGGCGTGTTTGTCGGCAATAACGCAAACGTGCTCGGCAACATCACCGTCGGCCAGAATTCGCGTGTCGGCGCCGGCTCGGTGGTTCTCACCGATGTTCCGCCGAACTCAACGGTCGTCGGCGTACCCGCTCACATCGTCTATCGCAATGGCCAGCGTGTACTCCTCACCGATCCGCACGACATCAAGGATCCGCTGTCAGACGCCCTGATCGCGCTTGCGGCCCGCGTCGAGGAACTTGAGGGAAGGCTCGGCGCGCACGTTCGACAGTTGCAGCCCTTCGCGACCGAAGAAGCCGAGCGCTCCGCATACCGCGAGGAGCTTAACCAGCTTTCGGAGTATGTATCGATGGGAGAAGGCATCTGACCCGGCAAATCTGGGTCGGGCTCATATTTGTGGCGGAGATTCCGGAAAAGCCGAGAATCGGAGTCTAACTAACGTCCGCTCAGGCGAACGGTCATACCACGGGGTCATGGGAAGCCGGCCAAGACCACTCATGACCCGTGGCCGCCTGCTGCCTTTCCAGCGTTGAGCACCCCTGGAGTCAAGCAGCAAACCTACCCCTTCACCATCGGACTTTGGTAACGTGACGGTCAATAACACTTAAAGGTAGGTGCTGCGGAAAACTCATTGTAAAGAAACTCTTCATCCCTTCCCGAGCACTCGCATGATGTTCGCCGGAGGCCGACCCGCTCTCAATTCGGCCGCCATGAACTGCATGTACGGATCGATGTGCTTGAAGAAGTGCTTGTAACCCGCGCAGAGAAAATTCAAGCCGGCCTCACCGTCAGGCGTGGTCATGAAGCGGTGCTTCGGGCATTCGCCATTGCAGGCAAAGCGGACTTCGCAGTTCCGGCACATCTTAGGCAGCGATTCGAGCTTTGCCTGGCCGAATGCCTTCTGCTCCGGAGAGTCGACCAGTTTCTCCATCGCCGTCTCCATGATGTTGCCCAGCTTGTTCTCGGCATAGACGAAGTGGTCGCACGAATAGAGGTCGCCGGTGTGCTCCATCGCCAGCGCCGAGCCGCATGTTTTCCGAAAGACGCAGAGGCTCGCATCCAGGCCCAGCCAGCTCTCGAGCGCGACATCGAATAACTGCACAAATGTGCGTCCTACATCCTTCTTCACCCATTCATCAAAGATGCGCGAGAGAAACTTGCCGTAAGCGTCCGGTTCAACCGACCACTCTGTGACCTCCGCTGCAGTATCAAACGATGGCTTGATTAAGACCAGCCCGTCACCGTCGGCGGTCGCCGCCTTGCGCTCTACGATCGGAATGAACTGGATGAATCCGCTTCCGATCTCCTTGAGAAACCGGTAAACCTCCAGCGGATGTTCTGAGTTTCTCCGATGGACCACGGTCAGCGTGTTGAAGTCGGCTTTTTGCCGCTTGAGATGAGCGATCCCTCCCATCACTCGATCGAACGTCGGCGCCTGTCCTTTGTCGACGCGATAGCAGTCATGCAGTTCGCGGGGGCCGTCGATCGAAACACCGACCAGAAAATTGTGCTCGGCCAGGAACCCACCCCACTGATCGTCGATCAGCACGCCGTTCGTTTGCAGCGCGTTGTGGATCGTTTTGCCATTCGCATATAGCCGCTGCAGTTCGACGACGGTGCGGAAGAAATCTACCCCGAGCAGCGTTGGTTCGCCGCCCTGCCAAGCGAAATGAACCTCGTCTCCAGGCTGGGCGGCAATGTATTCCCGTATGTAGCGCTCCAGCACTTCGCCGGACATTTGCCATTTCTTCGTGCCCGGGTACAGCTTCTCTTTTTCGAGATAGAAGCAATACTTGCAGTCGAGATTGCAGATGGGGCCGACGGGCTTGGTCATGATGTGAAAAGAGGAATGTGCCATCGGGACCCCTGCTGGCTTTCGATGATACGCGTGTCCACTCGCCGCTGCGGATGTGCAAGATTCTTCGTTGACCTCGACCGGGTTGCCGGTTTATTACTGCTTTCCAACAGAGGGGAATGATGGAGACTCGCCGAACCGTTCTCAAGTACATGGCAGGCGCAGCTGCGGCAACAGCCTGCGGCATCGACTCCCTGGAAGCCTACGCACGCGGGCTTGGCGGTCAGACGAATCAAACGCAGAAGCCAAACATCGTCTGCTTTGTTGGCGAAGGGCTGCGCTGGGACGAGTTCTCTTCGGCGGGCAACAAGATCCTTCGCACTCCGAATATGGATCGCATTGGCCGCGAGGGCTGTACGTTCCGCAATGCATTCGTCGTGAATGCGCTATGCCTGCCCTCGCGCGCAACCATGTTGACTGGCATGTACTCGCACACCACCGGCGCCGTTTCGAACGTTGCCGGCAAGATTCCGCCCCGCTTTCCGCTTGTCTCGGACATGCTGCAGAATGCCGGATACGAGACCGCCTTCCTCGGCAAGTCGCATATTGAAGGCGCACTGATGGAGCACAACTGGGACTACTACTTCGGCTTCGTCGGCCAGGCTGACTACTATCGTCCGGTTATCACGGAAGGAGTACGCGGGAAATACGGTAAGGCGCAACTTTACGAAGGCCAGTACGTCGATACGCTTCTCACGCAAAAAGCAGTGGAATGGTTGAAGCAGGAGCGCACCAAGCCATTTTGTCTCTTCCTCTGGTTCTATGCGCCGCACGCGCCGTTCTACCGGCCCAAGGACATGGTCGACGACTTCAATGGGGTGCCGATTCCAAGGCCCGCAACGTTTGACGAAGATCAGAAAGGCTACCCCGGCAAACCCCGGGCTGTAGCCGATGCAGATAACAAGGTCGGCTACTCTGAGGTCTTCAACGACGATCCGCGCTCGCTTGAAGAATTGGTGAAGGATCATTACGCCGGGGTGCAGGACAACGATCGAAATGTGGGCGCCGTATGGCAGGAACTCGAGCGTCAGAAAATTATCGACAACACCGCCATCCTGCTCAGCTCCGATCATGGATTCTTTCTCGGCGAACATCACTTTTACGACAAGCGGCTGATGTATGAACCATCGATCCGCGTGCCGATGATGTTGCGTTATCCCGGCAAGGTGAAGCCCGGCGCAGCCAGAGATGAAATGGTGCTCAACCTCGACATGGCTCCCACGCTGCTGGAGATCGCCGGCCTCTCCGTTCCCAATGACATGCAGGGCAAAAGCATGCTGCCGCTTGCCGAAGGCGAGAACGTGCAGTGGCGCAAAGACTGGCTGTATGAGTTCTACGAGTATCCCGGCTTTGAAAACGTTCGTCCTTCCCGCGGCGTGCGCACCGAACGCTACAAGCTGATCCACTTCTTTCTCGATCCGGAAGAGTGGGAGCTCTACGATCTGAAATCAGATCCGGACGAAACCAATAATCTTTACGGCAAGCCGGGAAACGAAGAAATCACGCAACATCTCAAGGAACGTCTGCAGGCGCTTCGTGCCGAAACGCAGGATACTTACGAGTACAAGCCGACCGGCATACCCAGGCACCCGACGGTCCGCACCACCACCGAATCGGGCCTGACAAAGAGCAATCAGAAGTAGCGCGTCCGATGCGGGCGCTGCGCCCAAGATCTTGACGGGCGAGATCGCTGCTTGTCGGATCAGTGCACATCCACCGATCGATCGCCCTCATACTCCATGATGTGGAAGTATGCCTCCCATCCGGTCCATGACACCGGCGCAGGCAGCCTGGCCATCGGGCCCCCCAAATGATTCTCGTAGGCCTGCACCAGTTCGCGCGTCCGGTAAACGCCGGTGAGCCAGTCGCCGCGGTACCAGTTCTTCCATTTGCCGTACTCCGCGGAATGCATGGAAGCCTGAATTGCATCGAGCGAGACGTCCGCTTCGTGCGCCTCGAACTCCGCCTTCTGCACGTCTCCAGCCTCGTCGTCCTGCAGCGCCCGGGCGATCTGCATCAGCGCGCGGTTGCTCTCGCGATTGATGGTGATCATCGTCAGCACGGCAGCCTGGTAGTAGTCGCGCCGCTCTGCCGAAACCAGCACTTTGGCCGCCACCGCATCCTGCCACACCGCATCCCATCTCGGTTGCGCGTCTTCGCATTCCTGAATATCCCGTGCCAGCAAACTCTTCTTCTGCTCCGCTGAGAACTGCGGCACAAGCCGTGGCGGCGTCCACTTCGGAGACTGGCTGGGAACGCTCGCCACTTGTCCCTCGCTCAGCCGGTCCAGAAGCAGCCGCCGCATCTCCGTGTGGTAATGCTGATCGCCATTCTCCCGCGGCACCCTGCTGTACTCAGGCCGCGGCGGTGGAGCATTGCCCGCGGACGTCAGCCCGGGCAACGGCAAATTGCTTCGCATGGACGGAGCAGCGAAGTACTCCCTGTAGACCGTCGCAACTGCATCCGCCGCATTCGCTCCAAACTCCTCTGTGGCCCATTGCTTGTAGAACGCGATGTCTGCGTCCTGCCCATCCGGCGCGCCACCCCACGCCGCATCCATCACCGCGCGCGTCGTCATTGCCACTGGCCGGATGTCGCTGGTGTTCACAAGGAAATAGGCCGTCGCGCCGGCTTTGATGTAGCGGCCCAGTTCCTCATCGATCACCGAGACCGGCACCATCTCCGAAAGCTGATTGGCATTGAAGTTCATCATCGCCACGTGGAAGTACGCGCCCTGCCCTGCCGCGACCCTGCCGTTGTCCTGCATATCGCCGTAGCCCGTGTCCGCCCACACCAGCGTCACCTCAGGCGGAATCTTCAGCAGGCCCTTCTGCATCAGGCGCGCGCCCTCCTGCCACAGATCGGTCACGAACTGAGCCTTCGGATACTTCGCTCGCACAATCTTCAGCTGTTCGGAGATGGCATCGCTGATGCGCTTGGCCAGCAACTCGTCGTTGTCACGCACGCTGGGATCGAGCGAGGCGTAGCTGGAGTCCGACAAGCCGCGCAGCCCGACACTCCATAGGATTTCTTCGTCCCGTTTGTATGTCGCAACGGCGTTCGTCCACGCACGCTCGAGAATCTCCGGATGCGTTGAGAAGTTATAAGACACGTCTTGTGGCCAGCGCGCCACATTTACGCCCAGCGGGATCGCATGATGCTGGTTGATGATCAGTCCGCGTTTCGATGCGGCCTCAACCTGCCCGTCATCCGGGAAGATCCAGGTTCCTGGAACGATCATGTTGCCCTTGAGCCGCAGAATCGTTTCGAAAATGTTGTCCCACACGCGCAGGGAGATTCCCGTTCGCTCGCTCTTCGTTGCAGGCATCCATCCGGTCAGCAGATCCTCATCGTTCGGAAAGAAGCCGCGATATTTGATCACCGGACTGGGATGGACTTTCGCAAAGTCTGCCGGCAGCGTGATCGAGCTGTGCTTGTCCGGACGTTTGTCTGTCCACAGATACATCGGATCGGTTCCCAGTACCATCTGCGAGAACTGGTAGATCGCGTAGATCGTTCCACGCATGTCAGAGCCCGTCAGGCAGATCATGTCGCGTACCTGGCGGCCTCCCAGATGGACAATCGAGAACGCAAACGACTCTGTTCCCGAAGGGATTTTGCAGCGAGCTCCAAAATCCGACGGCTTCGGCCCGGAGATCAGGATCGCAATCTGCCCCGAATCTTCCAGATGGTCCGTAAGGTTGGGTTCCTGTCCAAACACTTTGTTGAAGTCGTTCAGGAGATCTTCGGTGGCTCGTCGCACAGGAGTTGGCTCGTCGAGGCTCTCGATGATCGTTACTGAGCTGTCGATCGTCACGGTCACGGGTCTTCGCTCCGCAAAAACAACTCCGACACACACCGCCGAAATGAAAAGTGGCATCAATGTGCGCAATGAGTTCTTCACAAGCGCTTTCGTGAGCATGAGCTCTCCCCTTTGCGACCAAATTGTAACCAAAGCCACTCTACGTGAACTGGGCGAATTGCGCTCAGATAAGCAGAAGAAAGGCCCGCCATGTCGCGGCGGGCCTCAGAGTGGACTGAGCCTTCTTACCATCTATATACGGTCATGTTGTCCACAAAAACATGAGACCCGCCGCTGCCGCTGCTTGATCCGTCGATCTGCACGTTCGCTGTCAACGACGGACCCCAGCCGAGCGCGTACGCACTGAACGTGGTGACCCAGATGTTGGACACCTTCCCATCCAGCGTCACAGTCTTGTACGTGACCCAGCCGGAATCGTTGCGTGAATAGAGAATCTTCACGTGATGCCACTGGTTTGTTCCCCAGCTATGCGGATTGCAGTATGCCGAGGTATTTACCCAATGTGGCTTGGGGCTCGATGCCGAGCCTCTGTTCGTTGAAAAGTCCCACGTACTCGACCATCCATTGCATTGAAATCCGTACAGGATGGTCTGCCCATTCGACAACACCTGGTTGAGATCAAGCTCGAGGATCTGCACTCCGGTTGACGGGGATTGCAAATACACCCACATATCTAGTTCGAAATTGTGCGCGGACTCATCGTCGTTGAAATTCACGCTATAACGTTCGCCGCCGTAGTTGGTATAGCTCGTCGCGAATTGCCGAGCCGAGCCGCTCATCGAAGGAGAGCTGACGATATTCATCCATCCGCTCGATGTTCCCGGCGTTCCGCTATCGTGCATCTTGATCCAGTTGCCCAGGGTCTCCAAGGAACTGTTGCTCGATGCATACGATGGAACGGTGGAGGATGAGCTGGTCACGTTGAACGTCACATCAGTAACGCAAACACCTCCGGCGTTTCCCCAAGCCTTCACGTGCAACGTGTGACCGCCTGCTGACGCGGATATCGAAGTGTTGATGGTCTGACTTTTGAAGGTTGTCGTGCTTGTGCTGCTGTCGAGCGAGTAGCCGGTCGTAACAACACTCTGCGATCCACACCAGTTCGAATATGCCGAGAGCTTGAACGGCGAACTCACGCTGGCGCCGTTTCCGGGACTGTAGATGATTACACCTGCCACTGCGGGTACTGAAACTGCGGGTAAAACGAGCAAGAGAGCGATTTTTTTCATCATTTGATTGATTCCTTCAGCAAACCGGGATATGGATCCTGCGATGCATTTCGCTCGTATCCGTGGGAGCGGATTGGTCCCTGCTCGGAGAGGCGCTCCCCAAAGAGGTCCCTCCAGCGGAGTACGAGTTTCTGCAATAGCTTGTTATTCGCGTAGCTCTCCCCATCTCCTGACGACAAGGAGTAACTGGACACTGCATTTCAGTGGGGCTGTTTTGAGCCGGAGGCGGTCAGCGCCTGAGAGTACTACTCAACAACCTCTTTAATCTGCATTCGCCTCCACCTGACAAGAGCTGTTCAGGCGACGGACTTTCCGGCAGAAGTCTCAGAGTCGGAGTTGAAGTGCAGATGCGCCTTGCTTGGGGCCCGCTCAACTCTTCTGGCACTCAAAAACTTTTGACCGGCAGGCAACCAGTCTCAGAGTTTTTCGATAAGCAAATCTTCACACTTTCGCTCGAAAGTGGCAACCCCGTTTTCACATTGAATCCAGCCAGAATTTCCGGCCGTCTCGCATTCTGACGATTGCATTGCCGTTCACCCAGGAATGCTTTGCCATGCAGGGTCGAGTGGAATCCAGGAGGGGCGTGCCGCACTTGAGGCGATCTGTCACGCGTGATCTTGTGTGCTGAAATGTGGTGCTAAAGCAAATTGTTCTCAGCTTGCTTACAGGTTCGGATCAGCGGAGTCGCAGGCTTTAAGTAGTTTGCGTCAGTGCGGTAGTTGCGTAGTATCCCAGCCGCCGCCCAGCGCGCGAATCAGTCCCACACTCGCAGCAAATTGGCGAGTCTTCAGGTCTGTCAGTGTTCGCTGATTCGACAGCAGCGTCGTTTCTGCTATCAAGACTTCGAGATAACTCGTCGCACCGCCCTTGTACCGCTGGTTGGAGAGATCGAGCGAGTGCTGTGCGGCATCCACGGCGCGGCGTTCTGTCGTTGTTTCGTCATTCAAGACTCGCAGGTCTGAAAGCCGGTCCTCCACTTCGTTGAATGCGCTCAGCACGGTGGCCCTGTACGTTGCCGCATCCGCCTCATACAAGTGCCGCGCCTGCTCGGTAATTGCGTGCCGTCGTCCGGCATCGAACAGAATTTGCGTTGCCTGAGCCCCGAGGCTCCAGAGCGCGCTTGGTCCCTGGATCAGAGTGCCGATGTTGGTGCTTTCGAACCCGCCTCCGCCACCAATCACCACGTTGGGATAGTAGGCGCTGACAGCAATACCGATTCGCGCATTGGCTTGTGCGGTACGCCGCTCTGTCGCCGAAATGTCAGGGCGTCTCTCGATCAGCTGGGAAGGAACTCCGACCGGAATGCCGGGCAATTCCAAATCGAGCGGGGCCAGCTGCAGGGTCACCTCGCGTGCTTCCTTATTGATTAGCGTTGCGATTGCATGCTCGAACTGGCTGCGCGCCTGGTTCACATCCACAAGCTGTGCGCGTGTAGTCTCCAGCTGCGTCAAAGCCTGCGCCACAACCACCTCAGTCGCGAGTCCCCCTTTGACGAGTTGCTGGTTCAGGTCGACCTGATGCTGATAGTCGCCAACGGCCTTCTCCAGGAGTCGAGCATCTGAGTCGAGGCCGCGCAGTTCGAAGTAGTCCATCGCGAGTTCGGCGTGCAGCGATAGGTCGAGGTTGGCCAAGTCTGCAGCGGTCGCCTGGGCATTTTCATGCGCAGCTTCTACGCTGCGGCGAATTCGTCCCCAGAAGTCGGGCTCCCAACTTGCCTGCCCGCCGAGCTGAAGATCGGTGTACTGCGTTGCGGCGCCGGGCTGTACAAGAGGCCGATGTGCCGAGACTTTGGCGCGGGTGCCTGCAGCATTTCCCGAAAGCGTCGGATAGAAATCCGCGCGAGCAATGCGCACCTGGTCGCGGGCTGCGAGGTAGTTCTCCATAGCCGCGCGCAGATTCTGGTTCTGCCCGGCAATCTGATCTTCGAGCGCATTCAGCTGCTGATCGTTGTAGGCCTCCCACCACTTTCCGCGCAACATCCCGTCCGACGGCGTGGCGGGCTTCCAAGTGCCGCCATTCGGATTCGGTGGCGGCACAACTTCGCTTGCCGGCGCGGTCTCCTTATATGCCGGAGGCGGCGGCGCGGGAAGATCAGGCCGACGGTAGTTTGGTCCTACGGTGCAGCCGGCTAGCAGAGACACGAGCGCCACGAGCCCCCGGCCCCGCAGTTTGGACATCAACTGCGTCACCCTTTGCCTCCCTGTTGAGCGTTCTGCTGTTCCTCACCTGGGTGTTGCGGGTTCACCTTTTCACCTTCGATCAGGGAGTCCGGCGGATCTTGAATTACGAGATCGTTCGCCTTCAATCCGCTCACGATCTGAACCGTCCGGCCGTCGTCCTGGCCGATCGTTACCGGCACTATGTGCGCTGTGTTATCGGCGCCAAGCGTGCCCACCTGTGTTCCGTCGCGGCGGAAGATGATGGCCGAGACGGGCACGATGAATGTCTGCATGGCCGCTGCTTTGAAGTGAACCTGTGCCAGTGCACCAGGCAACAACTCGCCCTTGCGGTTATCGACGTCGATCTCCACCAGCAGCGTGCGGCTTGTCGGGTCGATCGCGTTCGAAGTTCTCACCAACGTTCCCTGATAAGTCTGGCCTGGATGCTCAGGGAAAAATATCTCCATCTTTGTTCCGCGCTTCAGATTGGCGGAGTACACCTGCGGCACGTTCGTATACACGCGCAGGGTGTTGAGGGCCTGCATGTGAAAGAGCTCGCGAGCAGCTCCTGTATCGATCAGCTGGCCGGTATCGATCGAGCGTCCGGTAACCACGCCATCGAACGGAGCATAGATTTTTTCAAACGATTGCAACTGCTTCAGCCGGTCCACATTCGCCTGGGCCGACTTCACCGACGAAGCCGTGGCTGTCGCCTGATTGGCAAAGGTCTCCGTGTCTTGCTGCGAAACCGCATTCGTTGTCACCAGCCCCTGGTAGCGCTGCGCTTGCGCCTTCGCATTTTTGGCGTTGGCTTCAGCGGTACCGAGGTCTGCCTCTGACTGGGCGAGCTGCTGATCGAGCTCGGGAGTTGCGATCTCCGCGAGCAGCGCACCCTTCTTTACGTGAGAGCCGATATCGTAATACCACTTCGTCAGGTAGCCGGACGTGCGTGCATAGATGGGCGAATCAGTGTATGCCGTGACGTTGCCCGGCAGCGAGAACGTATCGGTCGTCGCACCCTGCCTGGCCGCGAGGGCGATCACCACAGGAGCGGCGAGTTCTTGTGTCGACTTTGCCAGAACCTTCGTATGATGGATCCGGCTCAGGATTCCAAACGTGGCCAGCGCTGCGAACACGATCAGCACGATCACGAGCGCCGCCATCGCGAGTCCTGTGGCGATTGGCTTTGCCTCGGGGGCGTGCTGGTTGTCGTGCCCCTCGTGCGGAATTTGTTTTCTGGCTCCCCGGCTTGCATTGGGAGTCGATTGGTCACTCATAACCTGCTCCAAAGTTCATTGCTGATCCTTAGTCGAACTCATCGAACGTTGCGGATTGCTTGTCATGGCGCGTGGAGCGCGTCTTCTTTTCCAGCCATCCATGTACCACCGAGAAGAACGCGGGAACGAAAAACAACGTTGCAACCGTACCCAGCAGCAATCCGCCAATCACTGCGCGTCCGAGTGGCGCATTCTGCTCGCCGCCTTCTCCCAGCCCCAGCGCCATAGGCATCATGCCCAGGATCATTGCGAGCGCCGTCATCAGCACTGGCCGCAGCCTTACGAAGCCGGCATTGAGCGCAGCCTGCCGTGCGTCGCCTACCAACTCTTCGAGCTGCTCCCGAGCGAAGGTGACTACCAGAATCGAATTCGCAGTGGCCACTCCCATGCACATGATGGCTCCGGTCAGCGCCGGTACGCTCAGCCGGGTTCCAGTCAAAAACAGAAACCATGCGATCCCCGCCAGCGCCGCAGGTAAACCCGAAATGATCAGAAACGGGTCCAGCCACGATTGGAAGTTGACCACGATCAGCAGATAGACCAGCAGCACCGAAAAGACGAGTCCCATCAGCAGCCCCATATACGACTTCTGCATAGTGTCGCTCTGCCCGCGCAGCACGATGTGCGAACCACGAGGCAGCTGCTTCTCGTATTTCTCTTTGATCCGCTCCACCTCACGTGTGACCGTGCCCAAGTCCGTCCCCACTACGTTCGTGTAGATGTCGATCACCGGCTGCACGTCGTAGTGGCTCACCGTTCCCAGCTCCGCGCCGGGCTTGAATTCCGCGAGGTTGCCGAGAATCTGCACGGGCTGCGATGCGCCGGGAGCTGCTGTCGCGGGCCGTGCGGAACCCGCACCTGTATTTCCTGGCGGGTTCCCGCCAGCGCTCGCTCCGGCATTGCCTGATCTCGTTACCGGCAAACTCTGCAATCCTGAAATCGTATCGAGCCGGTATTGCGGAGTCTGCACCGCCACGTTGTAGCTCACACCGTTGCGCGGATCGAGATAGAAGCTCGGCGTCGTCTGGAAACTGCCGCTCAACGCCACCAGCAGGCTCTGCGCTACATCGCGCTGCGTAAACCCGATTGCCTGTGCGCGAGTCCGGTCCACATTCACTGTGAAGTTCGGAAGATCGAACGGCTGCTGAATGCGCGCATCCGATGCGCCTGTTACGTAGCGAACTTCATTCAGCATTTTTTCTGCAACCGCGCGGTTGCCATAGAGATTTGGCCCGACGATCTGGACGTCGATCGGTGCGGACAGTCCGAAATTTAGAATTTGCGTAACGATGTCCACCGGAAGCACGTAGAAGGTGACGCCCGGGTAATCGTGCGCCAGCACGCCTCTTAGCTCCTCAACATATTCATTCGTCGGGCGGTGCTTTTCCGACAGCTGCACCTGGATGTCGGCGTCGGCGGGTCCAATCGGTGCGGATGTCGAATAGGAGAGGTTCAGTCCCGAGTAGGGCAGCCCGATGTTGTCCACGATCGTTCCCATTTCATCGGCGGGAATCTGCTGGCGGATCGTGCGGTCGATGTGATCGCACAGCGCGGCGGTCTCTTCGATGCGTGTGCCGGTCCTCGCCCTGACGTGGATCTTGAACTGCCCGGCATCAACTGACGGAAAGAAGTCCTGTCCCAGCCACGGCACCAGCAGCGCAACTGAACCAACAGCAAACACAATAAAGATGATCAGGAAGGCGCCGGCGTAATTGACGCAGAAGGTCAGTAGCCTCATATAGCCGCTCCGGAACCCGGCAAAAACTCTTTCAAAGCCGCTCTGGAAACGTACGAAAGGATTCCGGCTGGCCCATTTCCGGGCGACCGACGCATCGTCGTGCTCATGCAACAGGTACTTGGCCATGGTGGGCACCAGCGTTCTCGACAGCAGATAGCTGGCCAACATGGCGAAGATCACAGCCTCCGCCATGGGCACAAACAAGTACCGTGCCACGCCGCTCAACAGGAACATAGGCACGAACACAATGCAGATTGCCAGTGTAGAAACAAACGCGGGAATGGCGATCTGCGCCGAACCGTCTAGAATCGCCTGCTCCAGTTCCTTCCCCTGCTCCAGATAGCGATTGATGTTCTCGATGGCCACGGTCGCGTCATCGACAAGGATGCCGACGGCCAGCGCCAGTCCGCCGAGCGTCATGATGTTGATGGTTTCGCCGAGAGCTGAAAGAACAATCAGTGAACAGAGAATCGAAAGCGGGATCGAGACCGCGATGATGATCGTCGATCGCCAGCTTCCCAGAAACACCAGGATCATCAAGGCAGTCAGGCATGCCGCGATCAGAGCTTCTCGTACGACCCCATTGATCGCGCCGCGTACAAAGATCGACTGGTCTGAGAGTGACTCGACCCTCATCTGTGAGGGCAACTGCCCCTTTACATAGTCGAGCTTCCCGCGAACGTCCTTGATGATGTTCAGCGTCGAGGCCGAGCCCGTCTTCATGATCGACATCATGACCGACCGTTGCCCGTCCACGCGCACAATGTTGGTCTGCGGCGGGTTGCCATCGCGCACGTGCGCCACGTCGCGGACATAGATCATCGCGCCATTGACGACGCGGATCGGCAGATTGTTCAGCTGATCAACCACGGCCGGTGCCGAATTTGTCTCGATGGAATATTCGAACTGGCCCATTTTCATGGTGCCGGATGGCACGATGAGATTCTGTGCCGAGACAGCGCTCACAACGTCTGCGGGAGACAATTGATGAGCCTGCAGCGCCCTTGGATCGATGTCCACCTGAATCTGGCGCTGTTTACCGCCATACGGATACGGGGTCTGCGCGCCTTCAACCGTGGCAAGTTGCGTGCGGATCGTATTCTGGCCCGCATCGAACAACTCCTGCTCGTCCATCCCGGCACCCGAAAGTCCCAGCATCAGCACCGGGACGCTCGATGCGTTGTACTGGATGATGAACGGCGGGGTTGCTCCGGGAGGTAGCTGCCGCAACAGTGCTTGCGAAATCGACGTTACCTGGGCAACAGCGCTGGCGACGTTGGCGTGAGGTTGAAAGAAGATCTTGATCACGGCAACACCGGCAAGGCTTTGGGATTCGATGTGCTCAATGTCGCTTACGGTCGTGGTCATGCCCCGTTCGCTGTTGCTGACGATCCGGTTCGCCATCTCCTCCGCTGACAAACCGGCATAGTTCCACACCACCGTGATGACGGGGATGTCGATGTTCGGAAAAATATCCGTCGGCATCGACAGGATGCTGTACACGCCCAGAATCAGGATCAAGAGCGCAAAAACGATAAATGTATACGGCCGCCGAAGCGCAAGCCGAACAATCCACATACGGTGGTACCCGCTCCTACGGCAAAACCTCGGAAATCAAGTTCTGCCCGATTCCTTCCCGGTCGATGCTCCTGCTCGCATCGACTTTATTGCTGTGGTCAGGGACACGTGATCCCTGTGTCTGGATGAGGCGATTTGCCGGTTAACGATCGGGAGAGGAACGCCTCGCGAACCGTGGCGAACCGTTCAAGGCAAAAGCGGCTCAAATGAAATCCGGAGCGGGCGGCAAGGCGCCGGGGCCCGTCCGGTCGAAGTAACAGCTAAACACACAATCTTAGTCGATGACGCGCTTCTGGCTGAAGACGTCGTCTAACCATCCGAAAGCGGCTTGCTATACACAAGCGGCTCCATGCTCTATTAGGACGTCGTTTCGAGCCTCAAGGCTTCATTTTCGCGAAGACATGTATCAGCATGCGAGCAGGCTCAAGAATCTGGGATTCGAGCCGGATTTAAGGTTCCTTTCATCTGTGGATCCGATCATTGCTTTGAGCATGACGCAACGCTTCTCTATTCCGGTTCATCAGAACGAGAACTCTGCGAAACCGCCCGTTTCTTTCAGTTCCGGTGCTCGGTTGTTTTTGTAAGATGGCTCCGAAATGAAACGCCGGTTTCCGGCGCTTTGGACGACGCGCACCCATTGGGGCAGCAGGAAACCTTTCACTCCTCAAAACCGTCCGTATAGAGGGTGCCCGCGCTGCAAGAAACTCTCCCGATGCTCCGTGTTTTCAGCCGGATAAGCTGAAATTGATTCTTTGAAGAATATGAATGACTGGAAGCCATAAACATGCCGATTCAAAACGCCACTGAGCCGGATTTGTCCAGGACGGGCGAGTCACAGCCTCACAAGAGCCCGTGGATCCGGGTTTTCATCTACTTTGTGCTCATCGCCGCCGGAGCGTTCATTGGTTGGCGCGTCTATCAGAACAAGGAGAAAACTGCTGCCAACACAGCTCATCAGGCCGCTGCCCTGATGAATCGTCCCGTCCCCGTACAGGTGGTGCCGGCTGAACAGAAGCCGATGCCGATCTACCTAACGGGGCTCGGCACCGTGACTCCCAACTTCACCGTCACCGTCAAGGCGCGGGTCAACGGCGAACTGCTCCCCGTTAAGTTCACCGAAGGCCAGGAGGTGAAAGAGGGCGAGACCATCATGGAAATCGACCCCAGGCCGTACCAGGCATCGCTGGATCAGGCTAAAGGTACGCTGGCTCATGACCAGGCTCTCCTGAAAAACGCCCAGGCTGAGGTCAACCGCTACAAGGCCCTCTTTGCGGCGGGGGTAGTTTCCAAGGAATCTCTCGAAGCCAACGAGGCTCAACTCGGCCAGTACGAGGGCGCGATTCAATCAGACAACGCGGCCGTTGAAAACGCCCAGCTCCAGTTGAACTGGTGCCACATCAAGGCGCCGATCACAGGCAGAATCGGACTTCGCCTTGTCGATCCCGGCAACATCATTTCAGCAAATTCCACCAATCTCGTCGTCATTAACCAGTTGAAGCCAATCGCTGTCTACTTCACTCTTCCGGAGAACCAGCTTCCCCAGGTCCTGAAGCGGCTAGCGGCCGATAAACGCATGCCGGTCGATGCTTTTGATCGCAGCGATACCCAGTCGCTCACCAAAGGTAATTTGCTGACGGCCGACAACCAGATCGATCCGACCACCGGTACCGGGAAGCTAAAAGCGGTCTTTAATAATCAGGACTCCGTTCTCTTTCCCAACCAGTTCGTCAACATCCATCTCGTGCTCGAGAACCGGCCGAACGCTCTGGTTGTTCCGTCCGCAGCTATCCAGACCGGGCTGAATGGTTCTCTTTTTGTCTGGACCGTGGACAGCGACGGCAAAGGCGGGCAGGTTGCGAAGATGCAGCCCATCAAGGTGGCCCTGGCTGAAGGCCAGAACACGATTCTGGATAGCGGCCCGGCACCCGGCACACAGGTAGTCGTCGACGGTGCGGAACGGCTCCGCCCCGACCAGCCAGTCACTACTTCCGCTGGTCGTCAGCGCCAGGCCGGCAAAGGGCAGGGAGGACAAGCAGTGGGTTCGGGCGATGGCGAGACCGGGACAGGTAAACCCGGAGCTGATCAGCCCGCTTCAGGCCAGCCCGGGACTGGCCAGCAACCCGGTAACTCCACCCCGGGTCAGCCCGGAGCTAACCGGCGCTCTGGTCCGAACCGCAGCAGTCAAAGACCGGCCACCAATCAAAGGCAGCCGCAGTGAGTATCAATCCATCCCGGCCATTCATTCTTCGCCCCATCGCTACCTCGTTGCTGATGGCGGCCATCATGCTGGCGGGCGGTGTTGCCTACCTGCAATTGCCGGTCTCTGCGTTGCCCGAGGTGGACTACCCCATCATCCAGGTACTCACCTTCTATCCCGGCGCCGGCCCCGAAGTGATGGCCTCGTCTGTCACTGCCCCACTGGAGCGCCAATTCGGCCAGATGCCCGGCCTCAAGCAGATGACCTCCACGAGTTCCGGTGGCGGCTCGGTCATCACCCTTGAGTTCAACCTCGACGAAAACATCGACGTCGCCGAGCAGGAAGTTCAGGCGGCCATCAACGCGGCGAACAGCTTCTTGCCCAACGACCTCCCCAACCCACCGGTCTACAGCAAGGTAAACCCCGCCGACGCGCCGATCCTGACGCTAGCGCTCACCTCCGACTCGCTGCCTCTCGATAAGGTTGAAGACGCAGCCGATACCAACCTCGCCCAGAAAATCTCCCAGGTCACCGGAGTCGGCCTCGTTTCTATTGCCGGCGGACAGAAACCCGCTGTCCGCGTTCAGGCCAATCCTGCGCAGCTTGCTGCCTACAATCTCAGCCTCGAAGACCTCCGTACGGCCCTTGCCGCGGCTAATGTCGACCAGGCCAAAGGCACCCTCAACGGCAGCCGGCAGTCGTACACCATCAACGCCAACGATCAGCTGCTGTCGAGCGCCGACTATCTACCGGTTATCGTCGCGTATCGGAATGGCGCGCCGGTCCGCACCTCCGACGTTGCCAGCGTGATCGATGCTCCGGAGAACACGCAGCAGGCTGCCTGGATGAACCGTCAGCCGGCAGTCATCGTCAACGTGCAGCGCCAGCCCGGCGCCAACATCATCGCCGTCGTCGATCGCATTCACAAGCTGCTCCCAACACTGCAGGCCAGCCTTCCGGCCAATGTTCAGGTTCACATTCTTACCGATCGAACCAGTACCATCCGCGCATCGGTCAAAGACGTCGAGTTCGAGCTGATGCTCACCGTGGCGCTGGTCGTCATGGTCATCTTTCTTTTCCTGCGTAATTTCGCCGCGACTGTCATTCCATCGGTCGCCGTGCCGCTCTCCATTGTCGGTACCTTCGGCGTGATGTACCTGCTGGGCTACAGCCTCAACAACCTCACGCTGATGGCGCTCACCATCTCCACCGGATTTGTTGTTGACGATGCCATCGTCATGATCGAGAACATCTCGCGCTTCATCGAAGAAGGCGAGTCGCCGATGAAGGCCGCTCTCAAGGGCAGCGCTCAGATCGGCTTCACCATCATGTCGCTGACGGTCTCGCTGATCGCGGTACTCATTCCGCTTCTCTTTATGAGCGATGTGGTCGGACGTCTCTTCCGTGAATTCGCCATCACACTCGCGGTTACGATCCTGGTCTCGGCGGTCGTGTCCCTGACCCTGACGCCGATGATGTGTTCACGCATCCTCAAGGACAAGTCGCACGCGAAGCAAACCCGCTTCTACTACTGGTCTGAGTCGATCTTCAACTCCATCATCGACTCCTATGGCCGCGCATTGAAGAAGGTCCTCGAACATCGCTTCATTACCCTGCTCGTAACCATCTCTACGTTTGTTGCAACCGTTCTCCTGTTTATCGCAATCCCCAAGGGCTTCTTTCCGGTGCAGGACACGGGCGTGATTCTCGGCATCAGCGAGGCGCCGCAAACCGTCAGCTTCACAGACATGGCCGAGCGGCAGCAAAGGCTCGTCGATATCGTGCTTCAGGATCCAGCAGTCGATAACATCTCCTCGTTCATCGGCATCGACAACGTCAACACCACGCTGAACTCCGGCCGAATTCAGATCACGCTCAAGCCTCTTGATGATCGCAAGATTTCAGCCAGCGAAGTCATTCAGCGCCTGCAGCCCAAAGTCGCCGACGTAAACGGCATTCAGCTTTTCCTGCAGCCGCTTCAGGATCTCTCGGTCGAAGACCGCGTCAGCCGCACGCAGTTCCAGTACTCGCTTGAGGATCCGAACTCCACGGAACTTGCCGCCTACACTCGCAAGATGGTGCTGGAGCTCAGCAAGGATCCGGCTGTAACCGACGTAGCCAGCGACCTGCAGGACCAGGGACTCGGCGCACAGCTCGTCATCAATCGCGACACAGCGGCGCGACTCGGTATCGCCATGGCCGACATCGACAACACGCTCTACGATGCCTTCGGCCAGCGCCAGATTTCCACCATCTTCACGCAGCTGAATCAGTACCACGTGGTCATGGAGGTCGGGCACAATTTCCAGACCAACCCGACCACGCTGAACAATCTCTACGTCAAATCGAGCAATGGCACGCAAGTCCCGCTCAGCATGCTCGCGCACTGGGAGCAGACGCGCGCGCAGCTTTCCATCGGACACCAGGGGCAGTTCCCGTCCACGGTCGTCAGTTTCAATCTCGCGCCCGGAAAGGCTCTCGGCGACGCGGTGAAAGCTGTCAATGCGGTCGAGCAGCACATCGGCATGCCGAACAGCATCAACGCCAGTTTCCAAGGCACAGCCGCCGCATTCCAGACATCGCTCGCCAACGAGCCCATCTTGATTCTGGCCGCGCTGATCACCGTTTACATCGTGCTGGGAGTGCTCTATGAGAGCTATATCCATCCGATCACGATCATCTCAACGTTGCCGTCCGCCGGGGTCGGAGCGCTGCTCGCACTCATGTTGTTCCGGATTGAATTCAGCGTCATCGCGCTCATAGGCATCATCCTGCTGATCGGTATCGTGCAGAAGAACGCCATCATGATGATCGACTTCGCTCTGCAGGCTGAACGCGAAGAAGGCAAATCTTCTGAGGATGCTATCTTCCAGGCCTGCCTGTTGCGCTTCCGGCCCATCATCATGACCACCATGGCCGCACTGCTTGGCGGATTGCCGCTCGCTCTCGGAGGTGGCACAGGCGCAGAGCTTCGTATGCCCCTCGGCGTCAGCATCGTTGGCGGCCTCATCTTCTCGCAATTGCTCACCCTTTTCACCACTCCGGTTGTTTACCTCTATTTCGACAGGCTGGCGAAGCGCATGCAGCCTCGCGATCTGACAACGCAAGAAAGGCAGATGGCTACGGCCGACTAAGGCAAGGCGACGATGCATCTCTCCGCACCATTCATCCAACGTCCGGTAGCTACTTCCTTGCTGAGCATTGCGCTTCTGCTCGCGGGATCGGTGGCCTATTCGGTGCTGCCCGTCGCCTCGTTGCCCGACGTCGATTTTCCTGTCATTGGTGTGGGAGCCGGTCTTCCCGGCGCCAGCCCCGAAACCGTCGCTTCCGCCGTCGCAACCCCGCTCGAGCGGCAGTTTGGCCGCATCGCCGGTGTCAACCAGATGACGTCGAGCAGCTCCCTCGGTTCCGCAAATGTCACTCTTCAGTTCGACCTCAACCGCGACATCGACGCCGCATCCCGCGATGTACAAGCCGCAATCAATGGCGCGCGCAGCCAGCTGCCGGCGTACATGCCGCAGAACCCGAGCTACCGCAAGGCGAATCCGGCCGACGCTCCGATCCTCATTCTGACGCTTACTTCCGACATCGTTCCCAAGCCCCAGATCTACGATATGGCCGACTCGATCCTCGCCCAGAAGATCGCGCAGATTCAGGGCGTCGGACAGGTCTTCGTTGGAGGCAGCGCGCAGCCGGCAGTCCGTGCCGAGCTCAACCCCATGCAACTCGCCAACAATGGCATCGGGCTTGAGGCGGTGCGCACTGCGCTGACCAATGCCAACGCGAACAGGCCGAAAGGCAGTTTTAACGACGCTCAGCACCGCTGGCAGATCGACGACAACGATCAGATCTTCAAGGCATCGGAATACAAACCCACGATCGTCGGCTTCAACAAACAGACCGGAGCCACGGTGCGCCTTGGCGATCTCGGCGAGGTGGTCGACTCCGTCTCCGATATTCACACCGCGGGATTCGCCGGCAACAACGAGGCTGGTCACAGCGGGACTCTTAAAGAGTCCATTCTGATTATCATCTCCAAGATTCCGGGCGCCAACGTCATCGATACCGTCGACGCTGTGTTGAAGGAGATGCCGCGCCTTCAGGCAGAAATCCCGCCGACCATCAAGATGAACATAGCGGTGGACCGCACCACCACTATTCGCGCCAGCGTTCGCGACGTTGAAATATCGCTCCTCATTAGCGTCATCCTCGTCGTTCTTGTGGTCTTTATCTTCCTGCGCGAAATCTGGGCCACCATTATTCCATCCATCGCAGTGCCCCTTTCGCTGGTCGCCACATTCGGTGTGATGTATTTGCTGGGCTATACGATCGACAACCTCTCGCTGATGGCCCTCACCATCTCCACCGGTTTTGTGGTCGATGATGCAATCGTCGTCATCGAGAACATTACGCGCTATCTCGAAGAGGGCATGAAGCCCTACGAAGCTGCCATGAGGGGTTCAAAAGAGATTGGTTTCACCGTCCTCTCCATGAGCACTTCGCTGATCGCCGTCTTCATTCCCATCCTTCTCATGGGCGGCATCATCGGCAAGCTCTTCCGCGAGTTCGCGGTCACCCTGAGCGTCGCCATCGCTGTCTCAATGCTCGTTTCTCTCACGACGACCCCCATGCTCTGTGCGCGGTTCCTGAAGCAGCGCGACGAGAGCCGACATGGGCGCCTTTATCGCCTCTTCGAAAATGCCTTTCAGTGGATTCATCACGAGTACAACTCCGCATTGCGCTGGGTTCTCCGTCATCAGGGGCTCACCCTCGCCGTCGCCATCGTCTGCGCTTTCCTGAACGTCTACCTGTTCATGATCGTGCCCAAGGGCTTCTTCCCGCAGCAGGACACCGGCAGAATGGGTGGCCAGACCATCGGCGAGCAGGACATTAGTTTCCCCTCGATGAGGGATAAACAACAGAAGCTCGCTCAGATCGTATTGAACGATCCTGCAATTGCCACCGTCACTGCATTTGCAGGCGGCGGCCGGGGCAGCAACAACACGGGCTTCATGTTCGTCGCTCTCAAAGATCCCAATAAGCGCCCGTTTCGCCCCTACTCCGACGATTGGTTTGGCCGTCTCCGACAGAAGCTGCACATCAGCCCTGGCCACCTCTCTGCCGATGAGGTTGTGAATCGGCTTCGCGGAAAGCTTCTCAGCGTAGCCGGGGCCCGAACCTTCCTCCAGGCCCAGCAGGATATCCAGGTTGGCGGCCGTGGCAGCGCCGCGCAATATCAGTACACCCTATCCGATCCCGATGTGGATGAAATGAACACGTGGGCGCCGCGTCTCGAAGCCAAAGCGCGCACCATGCCCGAACTGCGCGACGTCTCCACCGACCAGCAGAATCATGGGCTCTCAGAAACGCTTGTCATCAATCGCGACACTGCTGCCCGGCTCGGCATCACGACATCCGCCATAGACCAGGTTCTCTACGACGCCTTCGGACAGCGCCAGGTCTCCACCATGTACACCGGCCTGAATCAGTACTTCGTCGTCATGGAGGTGGCTCCGGAATTTCAGCTCAGTCCCGATTCGCTGAATAGCATCTACATCAAAGCCGGTTCAACCGGGGCCGCGGCATCCGTGCCTCTGCTCGGAACAATAGCTGCTCCGGCAGCTCCAGCTGTTTCCGGAGCCTCGTCCACCTCAGGTTCGACCGCTGCGACCACCGGAGCCGCCGCCCTCTTTCCTACCTCAGGGGGACAACTGGCAAGTTCAAGCAGCAGCTCCCTTTCCAGCACTAACCCCAGCTCTTCCCTGACCACCAGCACACCGTCAGCATCCACAACCACCAATCCGGTTGCGTCCAATATCGCGGCCGTTGCCGCCGCAAACAACGAAACGACCACCGCAGCGGCCATCGGCTCCGGCACACTCACGGGCATAACATCTCTGCCATTTGCTGTTGAGAGCGCCTCTTCATCGGGCGCTGCGACCCCGGCAACAACCGTGGCCTCCGCGACCGGAGCCATGGTTCCGCTCTCGGCGATTGCGCACTGGGAAGAGAAGCGCACCTCGCTGACTGTCAATCACCAGGGCCAATATCCTGCTGTCACTCTCACCTTCAATCTCGCGCCCAATGTCGCACTCGGCGATGCCGTTACCGCGCTGCAAAGAGCGCAGGCTGACATCGGAATGCCTTCCACCGTTCACGCCACATTCCAGGGAACCGCACAGGCATTTCAGGAGTCGCTCAAAAACGAACCGTACCTGATCCTCGCCGCGATCGTCGCTGTCTACATCGTTCTGGGCATCCTTTACGAGAGTCTTATTCACCCCCTGACGATTCTTTCCACGCTGCCTCCGGCGGGGGTCGGCGCCATTCTCGCGTTGCTCATCACCGGCACCGAACTCAGCATCATGGCGCTGATCGGAATCCTTCTTCTCATTGGGATCGTGAAGAAGAATGCCATCATGATGATCGACTTCGCGCTTCAGGCCGAGCGCGAGGAAGGTTTGCCTCCCGTGGAAGCCATTTATCAGGCTTGTCTGCTGCGCTTCAGGCCTATCATGATGACGACCCTGGCTGCGATGTTTGGCGGCCTACCGCTCGCCATTGGCATGGGCGTCGGCTCCGAGTTGCGCCAGCCCCTCGGCATCACCATCGTCGGCGGACTGCTTGTCTCGCAGGCCCTGACGCTCTTCACTACCCCCGTTGTCTATCTCTTCTTCGACAAACTGCAGTGGCGCGTGATGAAGCTTCACAGAATCGGATCCGAACTTGAGGAGCCAAGCGGCAACTGACTTGGGCGCCTCGGGGATTGCCCTAGGTAGAGTGATTACCTTCGTTCGGAAGATAATCATTTTTAAATTCAGTAATTTACATTCTTTGGCTGTCACTAAAGTCCGATCGAGTACACCCTTTGGGTAATGTCTCATATGGTGACTTCCGACTATTGTTGCGTGCATAGCAGCTTCGATTCTGATACGTCACATCCGCCGATCCCACGCCCTCCTCGTTCTTGAGAATTAGCGGACCAGATAGAAGTGGATTCCGGCGAAGACTGCTGAAGGAGATCCGATGGGCAACCAGGGCTACCGGTCGAACTACTTCGCGGCTTTTGAAAGCGCCAACCATCAACTGGAGTACATCTACTCCGAGTACCACGACCTCCAGCGTCGTAAGGAAAAGCTTGAGGGGGTGTTGGCCGCGCTTGAGCCCTTCCTTCAGTCCGTGTCCAATTTCAATCAGGAAGGCTACGCCGCAGAGCCGGCACGTCAGGAACTCGAGCCAACATACGCCGAGCAGTATTCTGCTCCCCAGCCTGTCTCTGAATTGGTCGTTCGTGCCGAAAGGTTTGAATCCTCTGCTCCACCGGCGTTTGCCCCGGCAGAACAGGAACTCGATCCCCTCCAGCTTCGCATCAATCGCGCTCTCGGCCTTGCGGTCGCGTAGCAATTCAAATCAGTTCAGAACGTTGGCCGGGCGCAACAAGCTCGGCCTTTGTTTTTCCGAACGGATTGCGTTCCTCTGGACGCGGTGCTCTGCTTAGCTAGAAAGAAAGGGCGGATCCGTTGAGGAATCCGCCCTAAGCTTTTAAACTCTTAAGTTCAAACTCTCACGTATACCGGCTCTTCCACCCCAGCCTTCGTCGGTTCTAAAAGACGCACCGGGTAATACGCATTGCGGGTGTACTGCTTTACCATGCGATTCGTATTAAAGTACGACCCATTGAACGCCAGCGTGTTTCGCATCATCTTCGCCCACTTCTCCGGCTCGTTCCGGTACAAGGGCACCACGGCATTCTCGAGTTTCGCGTACAGGTTCACAGCCTCTTCCGCATCGTTGACGCCGTCCTCGATCGCCCATCCCGTTGCGCCTTCGATGCAGCCCTCGATCCACCAGCCATCCAGGATCGACAGGCTGGGCACACCGTTCAGCGCTGCCTTCATTCCGCTTGTTCCAGAGGCCTCGTAGGGACGCCGCGGCGTGTTCACCCACACATCAACACCTGCGGTCAGGAGAGCACCAAGATCCCAGGCATAGTTCTCGAGGTACACAATCCGGAGCATGTCGTTTGAGAGCTTCCCCGCCGTCTCAATTACGCTATGAATGAGCATCTTGCCCGGTTCATCGGCCGGATGTGCTTTGCCTGCATACAGAATCTGCAGTCCACCAGCTTGCATTGCGATCTTCAGCAACCGCTCAGGATCGGTGAACATCAGGCTCGCCCGCTTGTAGGTCGCTGCGCGGCGGGCAAATCCCAGAGTCAACACATTCGGATTCAGAACCAGCCCGGTCCGCGATGCGACTTCAGTGAGCAGTGCTTCCTTAGCCCGGTGATGGGCAGCCAGAATCTCCTGCTCCGGCAGATCGATCGCATTTCGCAGGTAAAGATTGTCGCGTCGCCACGCGGGAATATGTGTGTCGAGCATTTGCTGGACCGGCTCGGAAATCCAGGTCGGGGCATGCACGCCGTTCGTAATCGAATCGATCTGATACTGCGGGAACATTTCCCGCGATACCTTCCCATGCTGCATGGCTACGCCGTTCGCATAGCGCGAGAAGCGAAGGGCCAGCATCGTCATATTCAGCAGGCCGCCCTCGAAGACGCCCAGTTTCTCCAGCCGTGACGTCCTGTCGCCGCCGAGAATGCGAATTGTCTGCTCTGTCGAAAACCGGTCGTGTCCTGCCGGAACCGGCGTGTGCGTCGTGAACACGCACTTGTTACGCACCTGCTGAATGTCGGCTTCAGTGGGCGAATTCAACGGGCCGCCGCCCATCTCGCTCTCCAGCAACGCCAGGGTCAGCAGGGCCGCATGACCCTCATTCATGTGATAGACGTTTACTCTCAGTCCCATCGCATTTGCGAGGCGAACGCCGCCGAGTCCCAGAACAATCTCCTGCTGGAGGCGGTAATTGGTATCGCCGCCGTAGAGGTGATCCGTCAACCCGCGATCCCAACCCCCATTGCCATCGAGGTCTGTATCGAGCAGGTAGATCGGCACGATATGGCCATAGCGGCCGACCAGATCGTACCGCCAGGCACGGACCGTCACATCGCGACCTTCCACTGACACCCGGATCCGCGCCGCTTCTTCTGCGCACAAATCAGCGGGATTCCAGGGTTGCACTTCTTCCGTTTGATCGCCGGCCGGGTTCAGATGCTGCTGGAAGTATCCCTTGCGGTGCACCAGCGAAAACGCGACGAGGGGAACTCCAAGGTCCGCTGCGGAGCGAAGCGTATCTCCGGCCAGCATTCCCAAGCCACCGGAATACGTGGGGATCCGCCGGTCGATCGCAATCTCCATCGAGAAGTAAGCGACCAAACCAGAAGAAGGGGTTATTTCATAGGAGAAGGGTTTATTCAAATTCTGCTGCATCCTCTATATCTCTCTGCCTGCTCAAATGCCGCTCGGCATGAAATCAGGAACTCAACTGGTTCTGCGACAATCCGTTCGCATAAATCTCGCTTGAAAAGTTGCCGGCCGAAGACTCCGTACGCTCCTGGTCAGTTCTGGGCCACTTCTGTGAAAACCTGTTCAAGATTCTAGCAAGGAAAAACGCTTTTGTTCTTCGGATACAGCTTCTCCGGGGTGACTTCAGAGAGCCGTATTTTCCACATAATGGTTATGAGATGCAGTAGTGCTCCTTTGGGAAAAGCGTGGGTCTTTCAATGCGAGAGGCTTTCTGCCACCTTGTGCGCCCCGCTTGAAGCGTGGCAAATGTGGATCTGCGGCATGATACCTGTTGCATCCGCGTAATTTGCGCCCAGCGCCTGAGCGAATCCGGACGCTTCCTTCTGATCCACCAGATTGATCGTGCACCCGCCAAATCCGCCTCCGGTGAGTCTTGCACCTATCAGGCCAGGAAGCTTGTTTGCCAACATGACCATGGTGTCGGCTTCGCTGCAGCTTGCCTCAAAATCCTTGCTGTAGCTTTCGTGGGCCTCAGCCATCAATCTGCCGAGTTCTTTCAGATCGTGACGGATCAGCGCTTCCGCTGCTGCAACAGTCCGAGTGTTTTCGGTAATGACGTGACGCGCGCGTTTCAGGGCATTGGGGCTCATCTCCGAGCCCCACTTCTTCAGATCATCAACCGTTGCGTCGCGCAGAAAACGAACTTCCGGTCTGTGTCGCGCAATCACGCTGGCGGCCTCTTCTACCTCGGCACGACGCGTCGTGTACTCGCCGCCTGCAACCGAGTGCTTCACCATCGTATTGGCAATGACGAGTGCCACATTCTTGGGAATCGGCGCCAGCCTGAAACTCAGATCCCGGCAGTCCAAAAGCAGCGCATGATTTTCTTCGCCGTTCGCTGAAATGAATTGGTCCATGATGCCGCAGCTTGAACCTACGAACTCGTTTTCCGCCCGCTGGCAAAGTCGTGCCAGCTGCGGGCGCGGGTAACGAACGTTGAGTAGTGAAGTGACTGCCAGAGCAGTTGCGACTTCAATTGCGGCCGAACTTGAAAGCCCAGAACCAAGGGGCACGTCACCGAACAGGCTCAGGCTGAAACCCGCCGTCCGGTGTCCTTCCCCTGCAAGAAGCTCGACGACGCCCAGCGGATAATCGCTCCAGTGATTGCTGGCACTCAGGGGCAGCGCCGCAGCTTCAAACGCGCGCTCTTCCTGGAAGTTTTCGGAGTAAATTGCAATCTGGCCGTCGGTCCTCGGTGAGATTGCTGCCAGTGTCGCAAAATCGATTGCCGCAGGCATGACAAATCCCTCGGCATAGTCAGTGTGCTCTCCGATCAGATTCACTCGGCCGGGAGCAGCGAAAATCTCGGGCTCAGCCTTAAAGCGGCTCACATGCAAGGAACGCAATGCCTCAGGATCATGCATTTGTTTTATCTCTCGATTCGTTCGATCTCAACCTGCATTGGCCACGAAAATGATTCACCCGGCACAAGCTCGCGCGACCACGGACCACTGACAGCAAGCGAGTCCACCGGCGCAGTCGACGGCTCCATTGCTACACAAACCTGTTTCGGTCCAGGCCGCTCCGGCCATCCTCCATAGCAGATCCAAAGGCCCAGATACGGAGTTGCGGCAGAATCGAATCGCACGCGGATGCTCAGGCCAGCGGATACACGTTCCAGGACACACCAGTTTTCCGTCGTATTCAGTCGGCCTGCAAAGAGCTTGTCGCCAATGCCGGAGTCGCCGCGATCGACAATGCTCAAGTCCGCGGTGCCGCCAGCCGCGAGTTCCGCAATGGGCCACGCCACTGAACCGCCGCTCTTACCCAGGCGTTCTCCGCCTGATCCTTCCACCTTCAGCGAGCGGATTGAATTCGGCAGCACAATCCGATCACCTTCTTCGCAGGCAAACAGCGGATGCGCCGCCCACGACCACGGCACGGCACATTTGCCGTAGTTTTGGACGCGATAGCTCAATTCCAGCCGCCAGCCGCGTTCGTTCTCACTCACAGCGATCGATCTCTCAAGTTCCAGCGCCAGTGAGAAACACCTGCCGGTAAGCGTCAGTGAACTTCCTGCTGCGACCGAACCCCCTGACCCCTGTTCCCAGCCACCTACCGGGGTCGAAGGGTTTTTGTTCGTTGGGGAGGCTGTTCCCCTTCTCTCCCACTCGACGCGCCAGAGATCCCCGTGATCAGGAATCGCGGCCGGTCCTGCTTCCGTCTTGACCAAACATGCGCCAACGGAGGGAAGGCACTCGTCCCATCCGCTTGCGTCGCCTTGGTCGAAGGACATCGAGTTGGTCCGGACGGCAATCGGAGATAGCGGTTGTTGAAGAAGCTCGTTCTGTCCGATTCGAATTGAACTGATCTTGCCACCAAAGCGGGGAAGAACAGTGAGCTCGCACTCACCGGCTGCAATGAGAACGTTTTCACTTTCGGCGATAGAAGTTCTTCCCTCAGCCATCTTCAGCCATTCTCCACTTTAGAGCTGGCGCCGCACAACTCTTCCCAGATTCGATCCAGCCACGCCTCATGCTCCGGCTTCATCAACACAGACCGGAGGCAGGTCACCAGCTCTTCACGGCTGCTGGCAGGTCCAAACCAGAATTGCGGCAATTGTACTAGCGCCAGATGCAGGTTGCGTTCTGCGCAGGCCGAAAAAATCGATTGCGCCATGGCCGAGGCCATTCTGGCGGTGTCGGCCTTGATCTTCCAGACAACGATGTCGAGTTCCGGTCCTCCGCCCGCAAGTGCCTCGAACCTTGCGTCGGTCCGCAGCCGTCGATCCAGTTCCAATGCTGCTCTCCGGCCCTTTGTCAGCCCATCCGCAAACTCCCCATCCGGTCGCAATGGCAACAATCTCTGCGTGGCCCAAAGGGCAACCGCAGCAGCCCCCGCCCGCGAGCACTCAAGGCTGATCTCGCCCAGATGCAGCTCCGTTGAGGTGAAGTAGGTGTAAGGAGAGTCGTGTTTGTAGAAACGCCCCACCGCGGGATCACGAAACAAGACGCATCCACATCCATATGGCTGCAAACCATGCTTGTGCGGATCGATCACGATCGAGTCCGCCTGGCCGATGGCTTGGTATGCCCGTCGCGCCGGCTCCTCCAGATTGTTCTCGATGAGCTTGAAATAACCGCCATAGGCAGCGTCGACATGCACCCGAAAACCATATTTATCCTGGAGTTGCAGAATTTCAGGTAGCGGGTCCACCGCGCCGATGGCAGTCGTTCCCAGGGTCACGACCACCGTGCCCACGTCGCCTTCTCGCAATTCATCTTCCAGCGCATCGAGGCGCATCCGGCCCCGGGCATCCGCCGCCACTGAGCTGTACCTCAGCTTCAGTACGCTCGAAATCCTATGATGCGTGTAGTGCGCCTGCTCCGAACCGATGATTCGGTTTCGGAGCTTGGTCCCTGGTCCCTTCTCCGCCACCTGTCCCGCCACCCAAAGGGCTTCGAGGTTCGCCATCGTGCCCCCAGATGTCAGGTGGCCAAGGTATTCGCTCCAGCCGAACATCCCAGCGATCTCTGCCACGGCTTCGATCTCCATGGCCGAACTGGCTCGTCCTCCATCGCGCGCGTGATTGTTGGGGTTGATCGTCATGGCCAGGGCATATGCCGCTCGCGCCACCGGATGTGGCGGTTTCAGCATCTGCCCGGCGTACATTGGATGGAAGTAAGGATAGTTGTCGCCCAGTCGCCGCGCGGTTTCCTCGAGGACTTCCGACAAGGCGTCGCCATCCGAGTCCACGGTACGCTCCGGCCGGAAGGGAGGCAGGCGCTCAAACTCCCGCTCTAAAGACGCAGCAGCGCGTGCGAGCAAGTTGGGAACTCGGTCGTCTGTCATAGCGACTTTTCACCCTATCACAATCGACGGCGGTAACCCCTCCTGTGTCAACGGAGTTCCAAATCCCCGACTTTCGTTATCGCCAATAACGGAGAATGGTTTTGCCGCGCGATGGTACACTGAAAGCAGCGTTAGAGTGGAACCGGGCGTGAGCAGTAACTCGCCCTTGCATTTCGGGAAATCCTGAAATGCCGATCCAGCAAGATTCTGCCAGTGGTCGCTCCGATTCATCCAGCGCAATTCAATACCAGGAAACACGGAAAAAATGGAACAAGGTACTGTGAAGTGGTTCAACGACGCGAAGGGCTTTGGCTTCATTTCGCGCCAGAACGGTGAAGACGTATTTGTGCACTACTCGGCGATTACCTCCAGCGGCTTCAAGAGCTTGCAGGAAGGTCAAGCCGTGCAGTTCAACGTAGTGAAGGGCCCCAAGGGCTGGCAAGCGTCTGACGTTCAGCCGCTGTAAGCCACATTCTCGGCAGAATCTTCAGCAATCCGCAGCAGACAGAGCCAAGCGCTGGAAGCGATTCCGGCCCTTGGCTTTTCCTGCGTCCAGAACTAGTCAGGCTTAGCAAGCACAGCGAGGTCCGGCCACCAGTACGCGACCTCCATCAGCCGCGCACCTCCGATCTCGATCACTTTGGAGGCCGCAAGCCGCCCGCCACAGATCTCATAAAAGTTTCGCGAGCGGTTTCGTTCGAGTACCCATAAGGCGATGCTGCGGAATCCGCGCTGTTGCAGAACGGCCGCGACCGCTGTGAGCAGAGCGCGTCCGATTCCGCGCCCCTGTGATTCCTTTAGCAGATAGAGCGAATAGACTTCGGCATCGGCGGTCTCGATCGCTTCACGAATATTTCCAGCGTGTACGAATCCCACTACCCCGCCTTTCCGCTCGGCCACCAGCACCACGGCGCCGCTGCTCAACCACTCCTGCCACAGCTTTACGCGCAGGGTCTCGTCGAGTCCTGCCAGATAGTCGTCCGGCACGATTCCAGCGTAGGTGGTACGCCAGCTCTCCACATGCACGCGCGCAATCGCCACTGCATCGTACGAATTCGCAGCTCGAATGGAGACCATCTCCGAACACTACCGTACTCTGGTTCGGAACTAACACTTTCGTGGACCGCAAACCAGTTACTACTGATTCGCCGGCGATTACAAACAGTGGATTGTTCGTCCGCGGAGCCGATAACACAATTACCGGACAGGCCTAAATCCTGCAGGAGCATCGAAATGAACCTTATCCAGACGGCAGTATGCTTCCTTCGCAATCTGGTCCTCCGCGAGAGCGGGCAGGACTTGGTTGAGTATTCCCTGGTTTTTGCAATGATCGCCCTCGGTTCTGTCACCGGAATGGGATCACTCGCGTCCGGCATCAATGTTGTGTTCTCTTCGGTCGGATCAACCCTCACCACTAACGTCTGATAGCTTTCCCGTTTCCAATGCGAGGCGCTCGAATCTGTCGACGAGCTCTCGCGAAGTCTTTTCGTCGCAATCCTCAATCCCTCCACAAGCAGACATCCCCTCCACAGCACACTTCGGTCACTTCTGATCGGGGCCTCATTTACGTTTTCCACTCAGGATCACGGTAGTATCGATTCAACAACGCATTTATTTAAGTTTCAAAGCGTCTAGCCTGTACGACCTCGTACGGAACGTTGGGGGGGTGGCTAGCGTCACGGGCCGATTGTGCGACGACTACCACCTTCGGCCCGTGATCCATACTCCGCCTGCTTTCTTTCGAGTACATTGATATTCATCGCAGTTGCTACTGTAATCCCATTACTTTAGGGTGCTTACCTGCGGAGACTTTCGATATTTTCACTCGTTACCGATGCTAGACTTCGCCCAGTAACACAGCAGAAGTGAGGAGAATTATGGATCCCTATCGCGTCGCCTACGAACAAGCCATGACCGAGCTGAACGAGATCACCCGGAAGTTCGATCTCCTCCGGCTGCAGAAGGCTCAGGTCGAGAATTTGATCAACGCCTTCCGTCCCCTGATCGACAGCAACGATCAAACCGCCAACGCCATCGCAGGATAATTCTGCCACTCGTTCGCAATCCATGCCGGCCCCGCGCCGGCATTCCTGCCTGTGCGGGAAGCAACTTCCATGTTCGCCAATCGCGTGGGGCTCAGCCGCAGGCTACCATCCAATCCAACCCATCTCAAATCCACCGACTGACCCGCCACACGAACTGCTATCCCGAGCGCAGCCAAGGGACATGCGGTTGATTTCTCACATCGGCAAGTAGCCCGGCTGAGTCTTACCTATCTCATCGTCAACCATGTCCCGAAGACAGCGGCAATTGCGGCTTATCCCGCATCAAAGCTAGCGGCGTCAGAGTCGACTGTCGCTCATCTGCTCCAGCAACTCCGTGCGTGGTAGAGCTCGCCGGGAAGAAGCGGGAGCGACCGAATGGAGAAGTATGCGGGTCACTGTATCGCACAACCGACGGAAAGATGAAATAGTGCGGTCTGTCGATCGCTCATTTGACGATCTATTCAAAGGCTTTGGAACTGTTCCAATACAGATCGCAAACGAATCGAGGCAGTGGACTGGAAGCAGAATGAATTTTTCTTTCGACGCGAAGCTGGGGATCGTCAGCGCGCCGATTAAAGGGTTCATCGACATCACAGACAAGGACGTAACGGTGGAGGCAGATCTGGGGTGGCTCGAAAGACTGTTTCCTGCGAAACAAGCACAAGCAACCCTTGAGGGACGGATCAAAGGGCTGCTGTCCTAGAAGCCGGTGCCCCACTCCTACCTGTGGAGACATAGGACTCTACGCTACTTTTTTCAACCTGCCCGTTGTGAACGTGAGAAACAGAAATCGGGTTCCGCATGACCGCGCGCACTGCCTTAACCGTAGTTCGCAGGCTCTTCGAACTGTCGACCAAGAGCCTGGAGCTAAGAACTGGAAGCTGGCAGCTAGCAGCTGCTTCACCCCGTATTCCTCAAACCCGCCGAGATCCCGCTGATCGTCGCTGAAATCGCGCGATTCACCTCGGGGGTATCTTCGCCGGCGCGCTTTCTTCGCAACATATCCACCTGAATCAGGTGCATGGGATCCACATACGGATTACGAAGCTTAATCGAATGCGCCAGTACGCTGTTCGTTTCAAGCAGCTCTTTCTGGCTGGTCACGGCGAGTATGGCCTTCTCCGTCCGATGGAACTCCGCTTCGAACATCTCGTAAATCCGCTCGCGCAGCTTTGCGTTTGCCACCAGCTCCGAGTACAACCGGGCCGTCGACAGATCCACCTTCCCCAGCGCCATCTCCACGTTGCGCAGCAGATCGATGAACAGCGGAAACTCCCTGGCCATCACCCGCAGCAGATCGAGCGATCTGGCGTTCTTTGTGAACTCCTCAATTGCAAATCCCACGCCGAACCATGCCGGCACCAGCAGCCGCGACTGTGTCCATCCAAAAACCCAGGGAATCGCGCGCAGATCCGATAGTTTGGGCGACTTGTTCCGCCGCGCCGGCCGGGACCCGATCTTCGCGTGCTCCAGTTCTCCGACGGGAGTCGATTGCTCGAAGTACGTCACCACATCCGGATTCTCGAGCACGTTTTTCCGATAGAATCCGAACGAAATCTCAGACAGCTCGTCGAGCGCTGCTTCCCACTCCGGCTTCAAGATTCCTGTGAAGTGTCCCTGCGGATCGCGCGCATTTGGCCGCGCCAGCGCGTCGAGTGATGCCGCAATCATCAACTCAAGATTGCGCTCCGCCAGCACCTCGTCCGCGTACTTGAAATTCAGCACCTCGCCCTGTTCTGTGATCCGCAGCTGTCCCTCGAACGCATCCATCGGCTGCGCAAAGATCGCGCGATGTGTTGGCCCGCCGCCTCGGCCTACCGTTCCGCCACGGCCGTGGAAGAGCCGCAACTTCACTCCGCACTCGCGTGCCACCTCGTGCAATCCTCGATGCGCGCGGAAGATCTCCCACGTGCTGGTCAGCATTCCGCCGTCTTTGTTCGAGTCGGAATACCCCAGCATCACCTCCTGCCAGTTTCCCCACGACGCCAGCAGCTTCTTGTAATCCGGACGGCTCCACAACTCGCGGCAAATCTCCGGCGCCTCCCGTAAATCCTCGATCGACTCGAACAGCGGTACCGGCATCAACCCCGGATCACGCTTCGATCCTTCGACGGTCACGCCGCCCAGTCGCGCCAATCGCACCACGGCCAGCACATCCTCCACGCTTGAAGCCCCGCTGATCACGTACTGCCGGATTACCTCAGGCGAGCAGCCCTCCTTCATTTCAGCGACAACGCGAAATGTCTCCAGCACCCCAGTCGTCTCAGCCGACATCTCCCCAGGCAGCACCGGCGCAATTGTGTCGCTGATCGCCTCCTGCAGCGCCGCCGCATGGACGCGTGCATGCTGCCGGATATCGAGCGTATGCAGATGCAGCCCGAAGGTCCGCACCTGCAGAATCAACGGATCAATCAGCGTCTCCGCGATTCGGAGTCCGGCGTTGGCAGCGAGCGATGCCCGCAGCACCTCTAGATCCTCGAGGAACTTATCCACCGAGCAGTATTCCGGCAGAACCTGCGCGAGCTTCTGTTGTCCCTGCGTTAGCGTGTACGGCATCACCGGCAGCATCGTCGAACCATGTTTGCCGGTAAGTTCCAGCGTCCGCTGGATTCGCGCCTTCACACAGATGATGAACCGCCGGTAGTACTCAAACTCATATTGGGCGCCAAACACCTGCGCCTCCGGAGTGTGTACCAGCGCCACGTACGCATCCAGCCGTTCGCGCAGCTGCTTGCTCACAGGACGCTGCTGCGCGCTTGTCGTCAACAAATCGATAATCTCGTCCAGCCGTGCCTGGTAGTAGAGCAGCAGATGCCCCCGCGCAAGTTGAATCGCATCGCGCGTCACTTCCGGCGTCACAAACGGATTTCCATCGCGATCGCCGCCGATCCAGGAGCCAAACCTCAATACCTGGGGCAGCTCATGCGGCTCGACCTCCAGCCCGTAGGATGCCCGCAGGGCCTCCGAGATCTCTCTGTAAAGGCCGGGTAGCGTGGCAAAAATTGAGACATCGTAATAATCGAGTCCCATCTTCACTTCGTCGTACACGGTGGGCCGCCGCGACCTCACCTCATCCGTCTGCCATAGGCTGGTGATCTCGGCGCGAATCGCGTTCTCGAGCCGCGCCAGTTCCAGCTCCGGCACCGGAATCTGGTCCAGCCGCGCCAGAAACTCTCCGATCCTCCGGCGCTTCGTCATCACCGTGCGCCGCGCCACTTCGGTTGGGTGCGCAGTAAACACGGGCACAATCAGGATTCGTCGTAGCCATCCCATCGCTTCATCAGCCGTAATTCCCACTCGCCGCATCTCGCAGAGCGTTCCAGCCAGCGAACCGCGCTGTCTTTCCGCCTCGCCGCTCAGTTGCAGGGCAATGCGCCGTCGCTTGCGGTGGTTCGTCTCCGCCAGGTTGATCAGCTCGAAGTAAAACGCGAATGCCCGCGTCAGCAGGAGCGCCCGTTCGGCAGGCAGCGAGTGGACAAGTTCCAGCGCCTTGGCGCCGTGACGTTCCGCCTCTTCTTCGTTTCCCCGAGCCTCGGCATCCCGCCGTCGGATTGTCCCCTGCCGCAATGCTTCCACGTGCGCAAACAAGTCCTCGCCCGCCTGCTCGCGAAGCACCTCGCCAAGCAGAGTTCCCAGCGAGCGCACGTCTCGCCGCAGCGGAGCTTCCTTCAGCTCGCCCGAACGCGCCTCGAGTTCCGCCAGCCTCTGCGACCAGCTCTCCGGACTCCACAAAAGGGCCATCGTGTCTCAATTATCTACGACCCGCAATGGCTGCCGCCTCCGGCATCCGAATCCTAATCTGTGACATCTGCTCGAAGAACAGACCTCGTCCACCAATTCAGCTATCCTTTGTATGGCGAGTCAACAGGATCTCGCCCGCAGATTCGCGAACTAAAAAAGGCTGGAGCCCGAGTGCGTTCTCCCATCTGGTTGTCTGGTGTTCTTCTCGCAGCTCTTTCCATCTCCGCCGCCTGCTCACTTGCTCAAGTAGGCAACCAGCCCCAGGGACAGCCGAAGCCCTCCACTGTTCCGCAGACACCCGTTCGAACGCAGCCAACCTCCGGCGTGAAAGTGCCGCTCATCGACCATGAGCTCACGCTCAACGACTTCAACGATATGGCGCCGCGTCCGGATTTGCGCGACCGCCTCTCCCATGTCGAACAGTTCATCCAGAACCAGCCCACGGATGGAGCACCTGCCACTGAGAACACTGAGGCCTGGCTCGCTCGAACGACCACCACGCTCTACGTGGTCTTCATCTGCTTCGATCACCATCCTGACCAGATCCGCTCTCATCTCGCACGGCGCGAAAACATCCAGAAAGACGATTGGGTTTCGGTCCTGCTCGACCCCTTCCAGGACCGCCAGCGTGGCGTGCGCTTCGAAGTGAATCCTGCCGGCGTGCAGGCCGACGCATCCTGGACTGAAGCCGTTGGTCCCGACTACAGCTACGACCAGGTCTGGAACTCCGACGGCCGCGTCACCAGCAAGGGATGGATGGCTCTCATCGCCATTCCATTCCGAAGTCTCCGCTTCCCGGCTGCAGGACACGATTGGGGCGTGGTCTTCTGGCGCAATTTCCCGCGCAACAGCGAAGTCGATTTCTGGCCGCGGATTAACGCGAGCGTCAGTGGAGTACTCAGTCAGGAAGGCGCTCTTCGAGGTATCGCCGGCGTCACCGGCTCCCACAACATCCAGCTCAACCCATACGTGCTTGGGCAGAATGTGCACGTCCTCGACACGCTCGATCCCAACAATCCCTACTTCAGCACCCGGAATGCCGAAGCCACTGGTGGCGGCGAAGCCAAAGCCGTCTGGCGCGATTCCATCGTCTTTGACGCCACCTTCAATCCCGACTTCAGCGATGTCGAAAGCGATCAGCCGCAGTTCACCGTCGATCAGCGATACCCGGTCTACTTCCCCGAACTCCGTCCCTTCTTCCTCGAGAACGCCAGCTACTTCTCCACGCCCCTCACGCTTCTCTATACGCGGAACATTATTCGGCCCGACTGGGGTCTGCGTGTAACGGGCAAGACTGGACACACTAATCTTGGATTCCTCGCCATCGACGATCGCCAGCCGGGACGCACCATCCCTCCCGGAGATCCACTCCACGACAACAAGGCCGGCTTCTACGTGGGCCGCGTCTCGCAAGACATCGGCGAGGGATCGAACGTAGGCCTGATGTATACCGACGAGGAATTCGGCGGCGGTTGGAACCGGATCGGGGGAGCCGATCTCACCTGGCGCATCGACAAACACTGGACCGTGCTCGCCCAGATGGTCGAGAGCTCCACGCATCAGAGTGACTCGAACAGCGCCGCTTCGGTCTTTCCATCTGGCTACTCCGCCGGTCCTGCCGCCGATGTGCAGGTCACACGCAGCGGCCACGCCTTTAACATGTTCAACGAGTACCAGGACATCAGCCGCGGCTTTGAAACCCTCCTCGGCTTCATTCAGACGGCCAACATCCGCAGCAACCATCTCCACGGAAACTACCAGTGGTACCCGAAGAAGAGCGTCGTTCAGTCCTTCGGCCTCGAGTTGAACCAGCAGATCGCCTTCGACCACCAGCACAACCGCGTTTTCCGCTACACCACCTTCGATCCGTTCTGGCTGCTGCCCCGCAGCATCGTCCTGGCGCCGGTGATTGGCCAAAACTCCGACACCGTCGGACCCCAAAACGGCTATCCGCTCGCGTCCAACCGCAACTTCACTGAGAACCAGGGTGGATTCGTTGCGCGCGGCCAGCCATGGTCTCTGCTGAACTTCAACATCATCGCCCTCCGAAGCGGCAACGTAAACTACAACCCCGTCTCCGGCTCAGCGCCCTTCCTCATGAACCAGCAGACCGTCCAGGCGATCGTCGGCGTCAACCCGCTTCGCAAGCTCACCGTCGACAACACCTGGCTCTTCGATCGCGACAAGTCCGTCAGCGACGGCAAACTCGTCTACGAGATCGAGGTCTTTCGCACCAAGCTCAATTACCAGTTCACCCGCGCATGGTCCGCACGCATCATCGCCGAGTACGACACCACCCTTGCCAATCCCCTCGAGACCTCACTGCAGCGGACAAAGCAGATCCAGACCCAGGCCCTGCTCACCTGGCTTCCGCACCCCGGTACCGTGATCTACGCCGGCTGGAACAACGACCTGCAGAACTACAACCACACGCTCTGCACACTCCAGCCCGCAACAACTCCCCAGCGGTGCGACCCTGGCTTTCCCATCCTCCCACGCGGCCCCGACTACCTCAACGACGGCCGCCAGTTCTTCATCAAAGGCAGCTATCTCTTCCGGTTCTGAACCAAGGATGTGACAGCCGTCCCGAACTTTCGAGATGCGGTATGCGGAAGCCTACATTCGGCACCTTCCTGGGGCAGCGAACTAAGAATTCGCGTTGATCCGAATGACCCCACTCGATCTGTTCCGGTAAATCGTCTAAGGACTTACTTCCGCCTTTCGCAACTTCGTTAGCAGCGATTCGCGTAACTCTCGTTTGGTGGCCAATTGAGAAATCTTCACAATCGCGATGGCTTTAGACGCACACCCTTCAAGCTGATTGCTCGATTCATGCAGCTTCCTGTACTCTCCGAAAAGAGTTCCCCCATGTCCATCGACCGCCGCCGATTCCTACAGCTTGGCTCAAGCTCTGTAGCATTGAGCCTTATCCCCTCAGAGATAGCAGCGATACCAGTCCGGCAGAAGATCATTGACGTGCATCTTCACGCATACCCGGACGACATGCCCATTCCTCCTGCAGTCAATCCAATCACCGGCAAAGCCGTACAGCTAAAAAACGGCGCAGCCCACCGCTCCGCCTGTCTTGCTGAAATGAAACGACTGAACATCGTCAAAGGTATCGTCAGCGGGGGCGATGGCGACCGCATTGCGGCCGCAATGTCCTGGCATGATGCCGATGCCGGCAGAATCATCCCCGGTGCCGGCGTGCGCGGCTCTGAAGATACCCCCTTGCCCGACCTGAACCTGTTGAGAAGCGCGTTCAAAGAGGGTCGCCTCAAAGTCCTCGGCGAAGTCACGACGCAATATGCGGGACTCACACTCGATGATCCGAAGTACGCTGCGTACCTGGCTCTTGCAGAAGAGCTGGATATCCCCGTAGCCTTGCACACGGGAACCATGCCGCCCGGCATGTCCTTTGATTCCTGTTGCCGAAAAGCTCGCGCCCGTCTGGGAGATCCCATCCTCGTCGAAGAAGCGCTGAATCGCTATCCGAAGCTCCGCCTCAATCTGATGCACGCAGGCTGGCCTTATCTGGACGACACGATCTCAATCCTTTTCCATTACCCGCAGGTCAACGCTGACCTCGGTGCAATCAACTGGCTTCTCCCGAGGGCGGAGTTCCACCACTACCTCGAAGCTCTGATGAGGGCTGGGTTCGAAAAGCGATTGATGTTCGGTTCAGACCAGATGTACTGGCCAGAAGGTATCGCCATGGCCGTCGACGCAGTTTCATCCGCGCCATTTCTCAGCCCGGACCAAAAGCAGAACATCTTCTACGAAAACGCCGCCAGGTTCTACCGGTTGAGCTAATCTGACCGTTCGACCCTGGAAAGACGAAAGAAGTGCATGGGGAACTATCCCGTCCAAGGATGCACCAAATCTTTAGGTTGGTTCGTTTTGGGAGCGCTGTATGTCGGATCGTTGGTGCGCTTTCTCTATGCCCACTGCCCTTAGTCCGAACTACTTTCACTTGACTGTATTGAGCCCCTCAACGGTCTGGGCGGACTGTGGACAATTAGAAAGTTTCGGATGAGCCAGAGCTGGTGCCCCATGCTTGCGTAGCAAGAGTGGGAGGATTACTCTTTGCTCTCGGAGTTGTTGCTCCCCGTCGCCGCCTTCAACGCCTTCTTCACGCCACGAAAAGACTTCACCAGCGCATTCCCCGTTTTCCGCTGAGCCGTATCCAGAGCTCCCGACGTGTTCGTATCCGCGGCCGTCAGCGCTGAATCCGTCGCGCGCAGACCAGTGGCCGCTCCACCCAGCGCTTCGTCTCCGCCGAGAATGACTGCCTGCGCGGGCCTCTTCCCGGGGTTTGCCCATGCGATGTTGTCTGCCGGCAGACCATCCAGCCGCGTTGTGAGCGCCGTATCGAAGTCGCTCCTGGCCATCTTTTGCTTCAATGTCCACTGCGGCGATCCGACCCAAGTCGCGCCGTTCATGGGAGCCGAAAGCTCACCCAGATTCTTCACTTCAGAGTCATCCAGCGGTTGCGTGTCCTGGCAGTCATCCGCGCCGCAGCCGAACCTGCACGCCTTCTTACTCAGAAAGGCGCCATGCTTTCCGGCAGAGACCCAGATCGCGGGTCCTCGCAACTCGGCATCCAGCACCTTGGCCCGGGCAATCTGGCTGGCATCGCACACAGTGTTCTCGTGAGCCGCCGCGTACCAATACTTGGCCCTCCAACTTCCTGTGTCGTCGTGTGAAACAAGAACCGATACGTGCTCCGCGTCAAGATCGTGACCTGCCTGACCGCAGTCCTTCCGCCACAGATCGTAATAGTGCAATTCAATTGCGTCCGGACGACCGGGTGCAGGGAACACCTGCCCGTAGATCACGCCATTATCTGCCGATGCAACCGGCCTCTCCATAAGCGGGGTGAACTCCGCCGGCTTGATGGAGCAATCGTTGCCGCTGATCAGGAACCGCGGCTGAAACTGCCGAAGCAATGACTGCTCGACCGCATCGGCCAGCCCATCGTGATCGCTGTCGAGCGAAATTTCATTTCCGGGGTTTTGTGCAGTGGACGGCGCCAGCCCAAGAAAAAAGAGGGCCGCAAAGACGAAAAACCGCATGGCTCATCCTACTCCCCCTGTTGACTCTCGCGAAAATTGAGCAACGTTGACGAGTGCGAGCTAATCGCGGCTTGTTTGATTAGGCGTGACTTCTACGCCGCTGCGACGGAATTTGTAGTGCAGGAGCCAGGTGCTCGGAGCTGCGTGGCCATTCTGCTGTGGCGGTTTGAATTTCCAATTCCGCGCTGATTCGAGAGCGATACGGGCAAAGTATGCGCTTGGTCCGTGATTAGCGAAGTCGGCGTTGGTGATTGCCCCGGTGGGATCGACGCTGACGCGCACGACGACGCCCACGGTGCCGCGAATGGTGTTGCTCGCGCGTTGAGGAACGTCGGGCACATCGCGGCTGAGAACATCGCCACCGACAGAGACTGTTGAAGGTGAAACCGGTGCTGCCGCAGGTGCAGCTGCCGCTGGAGCCGACGGGACGGGTGTGGTGGACTGGGGCGATTTTTGCTCCGGCTTTGATTCGGGTTCAGCATTGGATGCCTGGGGAGCGGTTCCGGTCTGTGGTGGAGCGGAGCTGCTTTTGCGGCTACGCATACTGAGACCGACGATGATGGCGGTGAGTAGCACGAGACCGATGACGAGCGGAAGGAACGGCATCCGCGCTGGGAGGGGCTTGTCTTCCAGACCGGGCTGGTGAGGCGGGTGCAAGGGTGCCTCAGAGACTTTCGCAAGGGGCCGTTTGGATGGGCTCTCGAGGAGGGTGCGAATTTCGGCGATGGTGCAGCGTCGGGCCGGATCGGCGTGGAGGCATCTGCGAGCGATCTCGGCAAAGGGTGCTGGAATAGTGGCGGGCAGAACGGGTTCGGCATCGCTGGCGGCGTCCCAGATGGGGAGTTGCTGGGTGAGCGCTTCGACGAGAGTGATGCCGAGGGACCAAACGTCAGCTTGAGGAGAGGCAAGACCGGTTGCGTTCCCAGGTGCGATGTGGATGTCGTTGGTGAGAAGTTCGGGAGAGGGTTTACCGGCGGAAAGCAGTCCGTCAGAAGAGATCTTGATTTCGTTTTCGACGACAAGGACGTTGGAGGGCTTGAGGTGGCCGTGGACGTACCCGGCGTTGTGCAGGTAGTCGAGGGCGCCGAGGATGGGAACGAGCATTTGGCGAGCTTCATCCGCGGTCAGAGAACGCTCCGGAATTATCTGGGAAAGGAGCTCCTCGGCCAGATCGTAGACGATGTAGACGCACGGTTTCCCGTCCACGTCCGCCCGGCCGAAGTGGTGAATCCGGGCGAGGTGTGAGTGAAAGAGCTTCGCCGCAGCCGGCCAACCCGCGAGGCGATCCTCTGAGTGGGGTGAAGACGGGAGGAGTTTGACGGCTGCTCTGCGAGAACCCAGGCCGTCTAGTTCGGTGAGGAAGGTGCCGCTGGTGCCGGACCCGCCGAGCCACTCGAGGAGGGGGTACCTCCCGTCGATGACCTGGCCAACCCAGTCGCCGCGAACGGAAACAGCATCCATGGCTTTCCCAGTGTAGTCGAGCGAGAGCAGGGACCGAGGGACAAGAGAACCAGGGAACACAGGTGGGAACTGATGGGACTGTCAGCTGTTCGTCGTCGGCTCTCATGCGTTCAGCTTGTTTTGTTGCGACGACGTTGTTGGCCACAGGCCCCTCGTTTCAGTGTCTGGAATGTATCCGGTTCAAAATGTCAGGAATCTCCGGTTCAGGGAGTACCCCCCTCCCCCCCGTTATCTTTGTTTTCAATGGTGTACGGCGGAGAGTGCGCCGCAAATGTCTCTTTCCAAATAACTTAGCTGTAAATATTTCCAGATAAACGACTTAGGGATGGGCCAAGTGGAGGAAACGAGGAGACGAGGGAAAATTGGAATAAGGAGAGGAGCGGACAGACTCGGTTCAATGGGTTGGTTCCACATGCTTCAATTGTGCGCGTTTCCGCGAATTAACCTGCAAAAGTGCGGGGAAAATTTTCGGTGTTTCGGATCGGAGTCAGGGGTTGGTGAGCAGTTTGCCCGATTATCGAGAAGGATGAGATGTTATTTAACCGTTCGGTAATGTACGGATTGGCCACAATCCTCGCGGATGGCGCAAAGAATCAAACTTTCGCTACGCTCACCGTCACCAGATTGCTCCACACAGTTTCAGTTTTGGGCTGTCTCGGTTCCGGTCGAATCACCGCCTACTCGGAAGTAAACCCGATTTTGGATTATTTCCGGATCGCCCACAACTCAACCGGAACTTCATCTACCGGGGCTGGCGCGATCTCTTCTGCCTGAAGGAATCGCCAACGATCATCGTTGTGCATACGAGAATTGCGAGGATCATATACAAAGTAAGGGAAAAATCCGCAAACTCCGGGGATAGAAGCCTCCCGATGAATTCCCAAGGATATTGGAGTACCGAAACGCCAACACCGAGAAGCAAAACCAAGTTCGGACCGGGAGAATATCCCTGGAGTTGAAAAAGCGCTCGCCCCAGAAAGACTAAAAGTGCAACTCCTCCGCCGATTACGAGCGTGAACAGAATGAACTCCGCACATAAACTTGCGAATGCTCTGTTCCAGTGTCCTATCTCGCCCTTATCTACGTCGTGAAATACATAAACCGAAATAGCTGCAGTAAATAACGCGGTGCAGAACATTCCTAGCATCAAGTTGAGAATCGCTCGTCGCATGCTTTGATTGGAGCCAAGTATATCCGGACGCGATTATTCCCACGTCAACCGGCTAGGGTCGTATTACCGCCTACTCTGACGTTACACTTTTTGGTGCAAAAACGGGTAGGCGAAGTATGGGGGACCCTTCGGGGCTATAGGTTGGTGCGCTTATGATTCGACTCTCATGCAACTGAAAGTTCAGATCGTCCGTTATGCAGACGACAATTTTTCCCGGCTTCGTTTCGGTTGTCAGACACCTGTTTCGATGAGCTATCGAGAGGTTCGTTATTTTGGGAAATAGATGGTGATGGAGCCGGCGTCGGCGTTGGCAGTGATGATTGCGGCTCGCGAATCGGATGTGAGACGCGCCACTGCAACAGATCCCCAGCCGCCGGCTATCGGCAGGTTTGTGGCGTTGAAGGTGCCTGCCGGGGCCTGCCGGTAGATGCGGAGTGTGCGGCTCTCGGCGCAGGCGACCACAATGCTGCGAAGGCCGTTTCCGCCGAGGTCACCGGTTGCGATGCTGTTTGGGCCACGGCAGTCGCCTAGCGGGAGCGGAGAACCAGGCATCGGATGGAAGGCGCCGCGGCCGTCGCCGAGAAGCACTGTGACGGCATTCTCAATCGGTCCGTTGATGTCGCGCTGATAGGGGATGATGACGAGATCGGAGTTGCCATCCTGGTTCAGGTCACCAACAGCAACTTCCCATGGCTTGGCGCCGGCAGGAAAGGGCGATCCGGCGGCGTTGTGCAGAGTGCCGTGACCATCGCCGAGCAGGATTGACACAGTCGAGTCATCAAGATTTGTGGTGACGATGTCGGGATGACCATCGTGGTTGAAGTCAGCGGTACGGAGCCGTTCGTATGGACGGTGGCCGGCTGAGAAGAATGTGCCGGGCGTAAGCAGACGGCCTGTTCCGTCCCCGAGAAGGATTTCGATCTGGTTATTGCCCCAGCTGTCCGTGGCGGCGTCAGGTTTTCCATCCGAGTTGAAGTCGGCGACCGCGATGCCGTGCGGATGTGGGTTCGAGTGGACGTCGACGGGGGAGCCGGGGGCGAGATGGAAACTGCCGCGACCATCTCCCAGAAAAACACGCAGGAAAGGTGATTGATGATTGGCGATGATGAGGTCGGGATGGCCGTCGTTGTTCATGTCGGCGAGAGCGATGTCATTTGGCAAATGGCCGGCAGGAAATGGCGATCCCGAAGCGGGGCGGAAGGCTCCCCGGCCGTCACCGAACAGTACCGTGATGGAACCGGAGTCGGAGCTGTCTGAACCGGCGTTGGCAACGACGATGTCTGGGTTGCGATCGTTGTTCAGGTCGGCGACAGCAATCCAGCGCGGACTGGGTCCGGTGGGAATGATCGCCTGACGGAATGGCTGTGCAGAGGAGCAAGCACTGCTTGTGAGAAACAGGATTGCGACTTGTGCTGTGTTGCGCATTCGGCCCGTCGCAGGCGAGATTAACGCAAAAGGCACAGGACAGGAAGGGGACGCCGGGTGAATTGACAGCAGGAACGGTTCGCGGGAAGTCAGGGAATTTGGCCTGGTTCGAACTCGGTAGCGGGGTGGTGTGTCGGTTTTGCGGGTCAAGTTATTGCATCTGCACTTACTTTTGTACCGCTAAAGTCGCATTGAGGACACAATTGTCGCGTGTCAGCATTGCCACACATGGAAGATCGCAACGCACCCGCGTCCCGTGCCGCAGATATCCTGGGTTTCGTTGGGTTGGCGCTTGCGGTTCTTGGCCTGGCCGATGTGCCGCTTCTGTACCGGCTCGTTTGCTTGTTTGGCGCTGCGATCTTTCTGCCATTGTCGTTCCATCGGCAAAGCGAATGGCCTGGCTGGGTGCGGTGGGTCCTTTCTATGACGGTGAACGCCTTTCTGGCGTACGTTGCGTGGTCGGCTATGCGCCTCCGGTAGCATGGCCGTCGCACATTGGCAGCGCCAAGATCATCAAGGCAAGCGCATACGAGTGCGGCCCCGATCGGGCCGGATTTCTTCGGGCGGGATTAGTAGAATCGTGGGATGCTTCCGTCGATGCATATCGGGATTGTTGCGTGTTCGGCCGAGGGAGCTTCGCTCTGCTACCGGACAATCTGCGAGAAGGGGGCGCAGTTGCTGGGGGCGCACGGGCATCCGGAGATCACGATGCACACGCATTCGCTGGCGGCGTATGTCGAGTGCCTGGACCGGAATGACTGGGAAGGCGTAGCGGATCTGATGCTTGATTCTGCGCGAAAGCTGGAGCGGGCGGGAGCGGAATTCCTGATTTGCCCCGACAATACAATTCACCAGGCGATGTCGCTGGTGGAACCAGGGTCGCCGTTGCCGTGGCTGCATATCGCCGAGGTGGTGGCGGATGAGGCCGTGGAACGGGTGTATCAGCGTGTGGGGCTCATGGGAACGAAGTGGCTTGTGCAGAGTGAAGTGTATCCGGAGAAGCTGGGAGCTCGGGGGATCGAGTTTCTGCGTCCGACGGATGAAGAGCGGCGGGAGATCGATCGCATCATTATGGATGAGCTGGTGTATGGAGTGTTCCGGCCGGAGTCGGTTACATATTTTCAGCTGGTGATCCGGCGGATGAAGGATGAGGGGTGCGATGCGGTGGTGCTGGGATGCACGGAGATCCCGCTGGTGATCAGCAACCGGAATTCCCCGCTGCCGGTGCTGGATTCGACTCGGCTGCTGGCTTGGGCAGCGTTGCGGAAGTCTGTGGCGGCGCACGTGTGAGAGAGAATCGAATGAAAGTGGATGGGCGCCGGGTGGCGCCCTTTTTCATTTTGCGCATGGCCCACTCATCGCGATGAAACTGCGATGAATGGGGCACAAATTGGGTTTCTTTCGGATAGCTATTTCTTGGCGGGTTGAGTGGCGATGATCATGCTTGAGATTTTGGCGTAAGTTGCGGCCGGGACGATGCCCTTGGTCTTGAGCTGGGTTTTGTTCGCATAGGGACGGCCGGCAATGATTTTTCCGGAATAAGCGTCGCCGATTCCGGGAAGGGCCTTGAGCTGATCAGCGCTTGCGGAGTTGATGTCGACGAGGTCGGTTTTGGCTGCGGTGGTCTGTGCGGATTTGGCCGTGGATTTCGCGGTGGACTTGGCAGGCGCAGACTGGGCGGCGGCGGGGAGGACGCTGAGCAGGGAGCATGCGGTCAACCCGAGGATGAGGGAGGTGAAACGTCCGAGGCGCATAAATGTGTCTCCTTGTATCTACGAATGGATGTGATGCGGTGACGATGGCCGGCGGAAAGGGTGCCGGTGAGCGAAACCATGCTATCCGGTCGGGTTGGCAGGACGGAAGAGGTAAAGTCGTTCTGCGATCCAGTTCGAATTGCAAGATACGCCGCGATCGAGAAGAACGAAAAGGGCGCCCGGAGGCGCCCCAGCGAGTGCTGCTCAGATGAGTTAATTGATTTGCTGGTCTTCTGTGCGGCGGGAGCCCTTGCGGCGTTCAACTTTGTTGGCGCGCCAATCGGGCGAGCCCGAGCGGCGTTCGCTAGCGTTGGCACGACGTTCGGGAATCTTTCTCGCGTCGGGAAGGACGACCATTGCGGTGGTGGTTGAGTCGAGGTTCATCAACTCTTCAGAGATTTCGACTTTGCAGGCGACGTTGCCAGTGGTGAGGAGGCGGTTGAGCACGGGAATTTTGGCGCGCTGAGTTTCGATGTAGTCGACGCCCTCCGCCGTAAGGGAAAAGTCAGAGTTGTCCGCCCTGGTGATGAAACCCTTCTTGGTCAGATACCAGGTGGTGAAGTCGAGGTAGTCGCGGGGGAAGCCCATGCGGCGCTCGATTTCGGCGAGGCTGACCTGCGGGTCGAAGGGGTTGGAGCGGCGCTTGTAATAGAGGACGGCCAGGACGGCGAGTCGGCGATTGAGCTCACCCTGGACGTGGTCCATGAAGTCGACAGACTCGGAGAGAGGAACTTGGCGGACCGGCTCTTCGCGCTCGTATTCGCGATCGTACTCGGACCGGCGTTCGGGGTCGGAGAGAACGTCGTAGGCGGATTTGAGAAGGAAGAACTTTTCGGGGTCGCCGGTTTCGGGATTGTCCGGGTGGAAGCGAGACGCGAGGTAGCGGTACACACGATGAATGGTCTCGTAGTCTGCGTGGGAACTGATCTGGAGAAACTCGTAGTAGTCCAACGTCTTTGTCGCTTCGAGCATCGGGAATGACCTCTGGCAGTTGGTGCTGTTGTATGAGGAATCTTGCATCGCAGCACGGGTTAGCAACAATCACACGATATGGGTAGGGGATGGACTTGCGTAACTCAAATACAGGTGACGAACGGGAAGTGCAAGCGCCACACGGCAGCGAAGCGGAGCAGGATCAATGGTTTGTAAGACGAGGTTAGTCCGGACAGAGATCAGTTGTAGGTGTGTTGTCTCTTTTGTGTGAGGGAGTATCTCGAAGACGCTGCTGATGAAGGCCGCGCATTCGCAAGCGGCGGAGGCGCGCCGATATACTCGGGATTTGGGCGCGAACTGCGCGCCCTGGAGATTGGTGATTGTCCTTCAGCCGCCGCGGATTTTTGAAATCTCTTTCCAGGACTGCTCTGGTTTTATCCCTTGAAGATGTGCTGAGCCTGGCCCGGCCAATGTTTGGGCAGCAGGCAGCTCAGAAGCCGAAAGGGAGCGCGCGGCAGTCGTATGAGGCGCCGCCGCGGCCAGCACCGAAGGGCCCTCCTTCTCCGGTGACGGGGACGTCACTTGGTGTGCAGTTTGTGGATGTGGCGAAGGAAGCCGGGCTGAATGTGGAGATGATCTTCGGCGGCGAGCACCGGAACAAGTATCTGCTGGAGACGACGGGGTGTGGGGCGGCGTTCTTCGACTACGACCAGGATGACTGGGTGGATATTTTTCTGGTGAACGGATCGAGGCTGGGGGGATTTCCTAAAGGCAAAGAGCCTGTATGCCGGCTGTTCAAGAACAATCGCGATGGGACGTTCACGGATGTGACGATGAAGTCGGGGCTGGCGCGACCGGGTTGGGGACAGGCGTGCTGCGTGGGTGACTACAACAATGATGGATGGAACGATCTGTTCGTGAGTTATTACGGGCAGAATTCACTTTTTCGCAACAACGGGAACGGGACGTTTACCGATGTCACGAAGGAGGCGGGGCTGCTGCAGGACCGGCTGCGTTGGAACTCGGGATGCACGTTTCTGGATTACGACAAAGATGGGCGCCTTGATTTGTTTGTTGGGAACTATATCGATCTGGATCTGAAGACGACGCCGCTGCCGGAGGATGCGAATTGCACGTACAAGGGAATCGTGGTTGCGTGCGGGCCGCCGGGGCTGGAGGGCGGGAAGAACATTCTCTATCGCAACAAGGGCGACGGGACGTTCGAGGACGTGAGCGAGAAGGCGGGGATGTGGGGGACGCTGGGGACGTATGCGCTGAGTTGCGCGGCGGCGGACCTGGACAATTCGGGTTGGCCGAATATCTATGTTGCGAATGATTCGACTTCAGCGACATATTACGTGAATCAGAAGGATGGGACGTTCAAGGACCAGGCGATTGAGGCTGGTGTGGCGTACTCGCCTGACGGAAAGCCGCAGGCGGGTATGGGCGTGTCGGTGGGCGATTTCAATCGCGACGGAATGCTGGATATTGTGAAAACGAATTTCGCGGGAGATACCGACTCCTTATATATGAACCTGGGGGACGGGTCTTTCGATGACCGCACGTACCAGGCGGGGCTCGGGATCAACACACGGCTGCTGGGCTGGGGCATCAGCTTCATTGATATGGACAACGATGGATGGCTCGACATCCTGGTGGCCAATGGGCACGTGTATCCCGAGGTGGACGGAACGCAGGTGGATGCGGCGTATGCGGAGAGGAAATATCTCTATCGGAACCTGCGGCAGGGGCAGTTTGAGGATGTGAGCATGGCCGGCGGATCGGGGATCGCGACGGATGCGAAGGCGCGCGGGTTTGCGGTGGGCGACTTTGATAACGATGGCGATTTGGATGCGGTGGTGAATTGCGTGAATGCGGTTCCGCAACTACTTCGTTGCGATTCGGATCTTAAGCGGAGTTGGGTGAAGATCCGGCTGGTGGGAACGAAGTCGAACAAGACGGGGATCGGTGCGCGGATCAAAGTCACGGCGCAGACGGGAACCGGGTACGTCGGTGGGAAGAGTGTTCCGGGGCTCACGCAGATTGAGGACGTGAAGTCGTGCAACGGGTACTACTCGGCAAGCGATCTGCGGATTCATTTCGGGCTTGGTGAGGCCAAGAAGGTGGATGCAGTGGAGATTCGGTGGCCATCGGGCGCAGTGGATACGCTGAAGGATCTGGATGTGAACCGGTTGTACGTGGTGGAAGAGGGCGGGAAGATTCTGAAGAATGAGGCCCTGGTGGCGGCAAAGAAGAAGGCGTGAGGTTGCATTCCACGTTATCCCCAATCCCAGTCAACGAATTTGGTGAAGGCGACTTTGTTCCCATCGGCTCGGAGGGGCAGCCAGGTTTCTGGGCAGGACGTAGAGCAGCCAGATGGCTGCGCCCTCAAAACAGGCGGCTGGGGCGGTTTTCGTGATCGAGGAGCCAGCGTTTGCGCTCGATGCCGCCGCCGTATCCGGTGAGAGAGCCATTTGAACCGATGACGCGGTGACAAGGCACGACGACGGCAATGGGGTTATCGCCGTTGGCTGCGCCCACCGCCCTGACCGCGGTAGGGTGACCGATGCGGCGTGCGAGTTCGCCGTAAGAGGTGGTCGAGCCGCACGGGATGTTGCGCAGTTCGTGCCACACTTCGCGCTGGAAGGGAGTGCCGCCAGTGCCGACCGGGATCGTGTCGATGGCGGCTAGGTCTCCGGCGAAGTAGCGAGAGATAGCTGCGGACAGGCCGTGTGGGTTTCGGGTTTGCTCAAGGTTGAATCCGCTCTTCCCGTAGTGGAGGCGAAGCTGGCGGCCAAGTACGCTTTCGTCTTCTGTGAAGAGCGCGACGCGGAGGTTTCCGTGCTGATCGGCGGCAATCATCAGAGAACCGATCGGGGTGGGAATGAGGTCAAGGAGAAGTTCGAGGTGTTCGGGCATTTTGATCCTGTGTTTCTCAGGATTCCTCAGGCATGGAATTGGATTCTCGCATCGCGGAATGTTGGCTCCGATCCTAATATCCAGCCGATGGCATTTCACAATGAAGTGATCATTGAGCGTCAACAGAGTGCTTTGCATTCGAGCATGATCCGGCGCAAGTGCCAGGCGGGGTTGAATCTGGTAATCATGCGGTCCGCGGAAGGCAGAGGCGGCTAGGCAAGGACGACGCTGGAACGCGTCCTGGAGTTCTCGCCGAAAGAGGGGGGCAAGGAGATTCTTCTGCCGATCGGCGCGGGCAGAGCCGAGATGTGGGCTTCAGTGACAGTCGAAAAGGCGCGAGGCATTCGAAGCGTCAATACCCAGCTAAGAACTGCGCCAACAGCGGGTACGGAATGTCATACCCAAGTAGCTCTTGTGGTGAGGGTCAAGCCAAGCAGAGGTGTGATATTGACCGTAGCGCCTAGAGCTTGAATCAGCGCGCTTGCTCTTCTCCTAGTCTCGGCATTGAGAACTTTTAAAAGATATGCAGAATCAACCATTTGATAGAGAGAAGGGTCGATCTGGAGGAGGAGAGAAGATAGCAGCGTAGCGCGAATCCTATCGCTATCTGCTGCTCTTGAATGACATATCAAATAGTAATTAAAACCATGTATTTGTGCTATTGGCGGAGCAAAAAAGACAAGCCAAGGCAGGATTTCCGGGAATAGCAAGAGGGATATGCCGTGGAGGCAGTTGCGCAGGTAAATCGCTTTATATAGAGCTTTTTGGGGACGGGCCGACCAGCGCTTTTGATGCGCAGTATATGGGCGACTCAACGAGTAAAGGTTTCCCGCCAATGACATATCGATTTTGGGCTTTTCTGTGAATGTTTTCCGTCATTTAACGTTGACAGGGCTTGCACTTTTCAGTACTGTTTCGATTTGCTCCGGAGTCTCTAAATTTCTTGCTCCCTATCTGTGTTCGGGAGGAGCGACGCCGGAAGGCGATCCTGTCAACGCGACAGGTGAGCAGGTAGCAAGCCGACTAGCCGAAGTCGAAAATGCCAGGCGGCAGAATCACCCATAAGTTGAGAGAAGAGAACACGGCTTTAATTTTTCAGGAGACCGCATGAACAAGATTTTCCGCACAGCACTCGTGCTGGCAGTATTTGCCTGCGCGAGCTCACTCCTCATTGTTTCGGCGAGTGCACAATCGGTTTACGGATCGATTTTCGGCACGGTGTCCGACAAGAGCGGGGCTGTCATTCCGAACGCCACGATCACCGTGACGGACGAAGCCAAAGGCACCGTAGTGACCGTATTATCGAACGGTTCCGGTGACTACAGCGTCCCGCACCTTATCTCGGGCGTATACGACCTGCGGGTCGTCGCCAAGAGCTTCAGGCCATTTGAGACTAAGGGAATTCAAGTCCTGGTAGATACAGCGCCCCGTATCGATCCCACGCTGGAAGTGGGCTCGGACACAGGAACCACCGTTGAAGTCAATGCGGAGTCGGTTCCACTGCTGAAGACGGAGAAGGCCGACGTGGCCACCGTGTTTGATCAGCAGCAGGTATCCAGTCTTCCGGTTGGCGACCAGAACTTCACCAATCTGCAACTTCTGCTTCCGGGCGCGCAACAGCTTGGCTGGTCGCACGCGGCGACCGAAGATCCGCAGGGATCAAAGCAGATCCAGGTAGACGGCCAGGCGTTCGGCGGCACGGCGTTCGAGCTGGACGGCACCGACAACCAGGATCCGATCCTGGGAATCATCGTCATCAATCCTTCAATGGATGCGGTGACGGAAACCAAGATCACCACACAGAACTATGACGCCGAGCTGGGCAAAGCCGTTTCGGCGGTTGTGACGGCGCAAACTCGTTCGGGTTCGAACCAGTTCCATGGCAGCGCTTATGACTTCCGCACGGGCAATGCCAACTACGCAAAGAATCCTTACAGCACGGCGCCGATTCCGGCCGGCCTGAAGAACCGTTACGGCGGATCGATTGGCGGCCGCATCATCCGCGATAAGGCGTTCTTCTTCGGCAACTACGAAGCACAGCGGTCAAAGGTTGGAACGTCGAATACCGTGTCGGTTCCGACGCAACACCTGATCAACTCCTGCCTGGGCACCGAAGCTCCCTATGCAGGCACGGTGGCTGGTTGCGACTTCAGCGAGTATGCAAAGCTCGTCTCGACCAGGCTCGACAAGCAGCTGGTGTATGACAACACAGACCCTAATGTCTCGACACCCTATCCGAACAACGTCATCCCGGCGAGTCAGCTGTCGGCACCAGCGCTGGCGATTCTGACGCTGATGAAACCATACGCGCCGAACAACGGCGCTTCACCGACGGACCAGAATTTCATCTTCAACAACTTCAGCGGCAGCGGCTCGGGTCTGTTTAATGCCGACCAGTGGACGGTGCGCGGCGACTACACGGTCAATGACAAGATGCACGCATTCGGCCGGTTTTCACGCTTCACCGACACGCTGTCAGGCAAGGCGATGTTCGGCGACGCGGGCGGAGTAGGCTTCGGTACTGGCGGCCTGGCCGGCAGCTCGAAGGGATCCAACGACAGCCTGGCTTCGGGCATGGACATCGCTATCAACCAGAACCTTCTCACCGACTTCCGGATCGGCTACTACCGTTACAACATCACCACCGCGAAGTATGACCAGGGTGATGAATTCGCGACCCAGATTGGCATACCGAACATCAACGACGGTAGTTACTTCAAATCCGGCGCCCCTGGATTTGTAGTCCCCACTGGCGTAAAGGATTCGGGCGGTAATATGATCAACGCGAACATCGGCGCCGGCCTGAACATCGGCCGTTGCAACTGTCCGCTGACCGAAAAGGAATCGCAGCTGCAGTTTGTGAATAACTGGACCCGGGTAATGGGTGCACACACGGTTAAGGTAGGTTTCGATCTTCGCTTTGCGAATAACCTTCGTGTACCGTCTGATACTGATCGTGCCGGCGAGTTTGATTTCGCAGGAGGTCAGACATCTAATCAGGGCGACCAGGGAGCAGGCTGGGCCAGCTTCGTTCTGGGCTCGGTCAACCACTTCGGCCGTTACGTGTCAGTATCGACAGATGCCAAGGAAGCGCAGAAGCGTCTCTTCTTTTACGGGCAGGATACCTGGCGCGTAAACAAGGACCTGACCCTGAACCTGGGGCTGCGCTGGGAGTTGTACACGCCTGAAGCCGTCAATCACGCCGGCAACGGCGCCTTGTTGAATCTCGACGATGGCTATATGCACGTAGCCGGCATCGGCGTGGTACCCAAGGACATGGGCTGGACAACGCAAAAGGCCAAAGGGCTCGCACCACGCATCGGTATCACCTATCAACTTGATAACAAGACAGTCCTACGCGCTGGATACGGACGCAGCTTTGACCTCGGCGTTTTCGGTTCGATTTTCGGTCACGTCGTAACCCAGAACCTTCCCATCCTGGCGGCACAGAGCGTGCAGACAGGCTCACCCACCGCAGCCGCATTCAACATGAGCGCAGGTCCGCCGGCGGCAGCACTCCCGACGGTTCCTTCCAATGGCCTGTTGCCCGCACAGGGTTACTCGGTCAGCCCGAAGGCGCGTCCCAACCCTCTACAGTTCCCGACGATCGATGCCTGGAATTTGAGCATTCAGCGCGCGCTTACTTCGACGACGAGCCTCACGGTTGCTTATGTGGCAAACAAGGGCACGCACACGCTGGGGGACACCAACCAGAACAACACGAATCCTAACGAGTCAGGTCTGTTCCTTCCTGCACAATACAGTGTTACTGGCCAGGCTCTTAACTGGGATCCGGCCGGATTGGATGGAATTCTCCCCGCCGGTTACTCGGGCGGTGTGAAGAACTCTGACTACTTGAAGCGGTATTACGGCGGGTCGCTCGCAGCCTGCCGCGACACTGCTTATGCAACTCCGACCAGCCCGAACATCAAGCCGGGAATGTGCGGATGGAACCAGGGCATCAGCTACTACGGAGATGACCAGAACACCGAGTTTGACGCTCTCCAGATCACCCTGGCGCAGCAAATGTCCAAGGGACTGGCTTTCACTAGCAATTACCAGTGGGCGAGTGCCTATGGCGATCAGAACGGATACTGGACCTGGGATCATCACGTAACTCACCTTCGGGATAGCAATGTGCGCCGGCAACAGCTGACGGTGTACGGCAGCTACGATTTCCCGTTTGGCAAGGGCAAGCAGTTCGGCTCCGGCATGAACAAAGCCGCCGATCTTCTGATCGGTGGATACCAGGTGTCAGCAACTGCCAGCATTGCCAGCGGTCTGCCATGGTCTCCGGGCTACGATGACTTCAACGCCGGCGGAACGGGCAATCCTCAAAACTGCCAATGGAACGTGGGCGGCACAGCAGCTCCATGCCGTCCGAACGCCAACGGGCACATGAAGACCAAGCTGAGCAGTTTCGACGCGAACAAGCACCAGCGCACGTTCTTCACGGCGCAACCTCGGCAAGGCGGGATCTTCTCATTCCCAGGACTCAACAAAATCGGCAATGCAGGCGCCAATACGTACTTTGGACCCTCCATCTGGACTTCGGATGTGGCTGTCTCGAAAAGCTTTTCGGTTTGGGAGAGCGTAGCCATCAAGTTCCGCGTGGATGCCTTCAATGCCTTCAACCACATCACCACGGGACAACCAAATAACGATGTTCTCGGCGGTGGCAGTGCGAACGCAGGGGATGCAGCCGGTAACATCACCGGAATGGGACAGGGATGCGATCAGCCGGATTCAAGCTGCGGACCGCGTCACCTTCAACTAGCTCTTCGCGTTCAGTTCTAGGGACGTGTGGCAACTCGCCCTGCGGGAAGTTGCCGGGACACAACCAGAGGGGAGCTTCGGCTCCCCTCTTTCTTTTGGTGCGAGTTCGTGAATGACAGAGGACGGCCAGGCGCAGTCAAAAGGGAAGAACTCGCGGGGAGTTAAACTGAGTCGATTGGGTAAAACATGGTTCGCGTGATCGGTATTGCAGTACTTTGTTGTTGGCTCGTCGCGACGTCTGGAATTCAAGCGCAGGAAGCGACAACGACCTCGAGCGGGAATGCAGCCGGTACGGTGACGTTTGACTCGGCCAAGGAACTGGCGGGGAGAGGACGGCTGGACCTGGCGATGGCGCAGCTGGATGAGCTGGCAGCGCGGACTCCGGAGCCGGCGGGAGTCGAGCGGCTGAGGGGGATGATCTTTTATCAGCGCGAGCAGTTTCCGCAGGCAATTCAGGCATTTGCGAAGGCGTCGGAGCAGGATCCGAATGACCACGAGTCGGTGGAGATGCAGGGGGTGAGCCTGTTCCGGCTGGGGAGGATTCAGGAGGCGCTGCCACTGCTGGAGAAGGCTCGCACGGGAGTTGAAGGCGCAAACGTCGATCCAAATTATGTACTGGCGCTGTGCTATGCCGATTTGCAGCGTTATGATGATGCGCGGCGTGCGTTTGCGAGCCAGTATGGATTCGAGCCCGATTCGGCGGAAGCACACCTGCTGACGGGGAGATTGTTTCTGCGGCGTGAGTTGCGCGATCAGGCCGGAGTGGAGGCGACGAAGGCGCTGGCGATGAATCCTTCCTTACCTCTGGCGCACGAACTGCTGGGTGAAGTTGCGCTATCCCGAGGTGATACAGCGGGCGCGATTCAGGAGCTTGAGGCGGAGAGGAAGATCAATCCTCTGAACCCGGACCTGTACGATCGGCTGGGTGATGCGTATTTGCGCGGAGGGAAATACACAGAAGCGCAGCAGGCGTTGAATCGGGCGGTGCTGCTGGAGCCGACATCGACGGGACCCTATATTTTGCTTGGGGAAACATTTCTCAAAATGAAGCAGCCCATCCAGGCGGTGCACTATCTTGCTCGCGCGTTGAAGATGGATCCATCGAATTATGTGACGCACAATCTGATGGGGCAGGCATATAAGGCGACGGGGCAGTTGGCTGAGGCGACCCGCGAATTCAAGACGGTGGTGGAACTTCAACATCGAAACGATCCGAAGCCAGCGGAGAAGTAGCTGATGCGCTGGCATTCAACCGGGCTGAGCTGGGTCACGCTGATTGCGTTTGTGACAGCGGCTGGCGGCCAGAAATCGACGAAGCCGGCTGCTGATGTGATCAAGCGCGCAGACGCTGCGTTTCGTGCGGGAGTTGCGGCCCGCGAATCAGGCAACCTGGAGGTTGCTCGAAGCAAATTCGTAGAGGTTGTGCGGTTGCAGCCGCGGATTGTGGAAGGGCACGAGGCGCTCGGAGCCGTGCTGGCTGAACTGGGCAAACCGTTGGAGGGAGCAAAGGAGTTCGAGGAGGCTGCGAAAATCCGCCCTAACGATGATGTGATCGAGATCAATCTTGCGCTGGCCTATGCGCAGGCAGGAGAATCTGCGAAAGCAATTCCCCATTTTCAGGCGGCTGAGGCTCTTTCGAAGAAGCCAGAGCATGCAGGCCTTGATGCACCTTTCTATGATGCGTATGGACGTGCGCTCGCCAGCGCGGGAAAGCCCGATCAGGCGGAGGTTCAGTTTCTGGCAGAGGAGTCTCTGACGGGTCCGCGAGCGGATGTGTCGGATTCGATCGGCATGCTTTATGCGCAGCAGAGCAAGTGGCCGGAAGCACGAACGAGATTCGAACGCGCTTTGGAAATTGATGAGTCTTATGTGAAGGCGCGCATTCACCTGGCGGTGGTTTTACGGGCTCAGAAGGACCTGCAAAGAGCCTTGAACACGCTCGCACCGGCAGCAACGCTGGATCCGCCGAATGCCGAGGTTCTCGTCGAGATGGGTCGTACGCTGGCCGCAGCGGGTAGAGACGAGGATGCGCTCGAGCAGTTCGATGCCGCGGCGAAGACGGACTCCAAGGTGCCGGGCGTGCAGCTTGAGATGGCGATGGTGCTGCAGCGGCTCGGACGGCAGCAGGAAGCGGTGCCATGGTTTCAGCAGGCCATTGAGAGCGAACCCAGGAACGAGATGGCGTTGACGAATCTCGGGCTGGCGTTGACGCTCACGGGAAAGGGTAAGGACGCACTCGCGTATTTCAAACGAGCGCTGGCGGAGAATGCCAAGAATCCGGTGATCTACAAGGACCTCGGCGTCTGCCATATACAGCTTTCGGCATTCGATGAAGCAATCGAGGACTTCACGAAAGCATTGGAGCTGCAGCCCGACGATCCGCAGCTTCATTACGATCTGGGGCTGGCGTACAAGTTCAAGGACCGGACGGATGAGGCGGTTGCGGAGCTGAGCAAGGCGGGCGAGATCGATCCGAAGCTGCAGGATCCGCCATATACGCTCGGCATCCTTTATATGCAATTGGGCAGGCTGGATGAGGCCGTCACGGAGTTGAGAAAGGCCGTGGCATTGCGGCCGGAGAACGGCGATGCGTGGGCGATTCTGGGCAGCACGCTGAAGCAGAACTCGCGTCTTCCGGAGGCCGCGGAGGCGCTGAAGAAGGCGATTCCGTTGCAGCCGGGGCAACCGGGTCCACGGGTGACGCTTGCGGGGGTATTGGCGGAGCAAGCGGGAAATCTGAGCCAGCAGGCCGATGCAGCGGAAGCGGCGGGGGATCATCAGAAGGCGGAGAATCTGCGTGTGCAGATGAAGCAGTTCCGGAGCGAAGCCGCCGATTATCGCAAGGAAGCGGCGGAGCTGTCGCGCACTGCCGTCAGTCGGCAAAAGGCCAACTTCGCGCTCAATGCGGGAAATCAGCAGATGCTGCGCGGAGACATTGCAGGCGCTATAGGGCGATACCAGGAGGCGATTGCGGCAGATCCGACTTTTGCCGAGGCGCACAATCAGCTGGCGATTGCGTATGAGCGGCAGGGCCGGGCTGATGAGGCTCGCTCGGAACGCGCGAAGGCATCGGAGCCAGGCAAGACGCAGTAGAATTCTCCTTCACAATCTGTGCAGCTTTGGAGTCCTTATGAGAAATCGAATCTCGCTCTCCGGTGGCGTGTACCGTTCTATCGCCTCTCGCCTTCTGATCTTTCTGTTCATTCTCGCTGGTTGTTCCGTGGTGGAAGGACAGCGATGGACGGAGGCGCAGGCGAACGACTGGTACGCGAAGCAGGCGTGGCCGGTGGGCGCGGACTTTTTGCCGTCATCAGCGATCAATGAGCTGGAGATGTTCCAGGCGGATACGTTCGACGAGGCGACAATCGATCGCGAACTGGGATGGGCCGAGAACGCGGGCATGAACACAATGCGGGTGTTTCTGCACAATTTGCTGTGGGAGCAGGATGCGAAGGGATTCCAGCAGCGGATCGACCGTTTTCTCGCGATTTCGGCAAAGCATCACATCCGGCCGATGCTGGTGCTCTTTGATTCGTGCTGGGATCCGAATCCGAAGCTGGGGCCGCAGCACCCGCCGATTCCGGGGGTGCACAACTCGGGGTGGGTGCAGGCGCCGGGCGCGGCGATCTTAAGTGATTCGACCCAGTATCCGAAGCTGGAGAAATATGTCGAGGGCGTGGTGAGGGCCTTCGCAAATGATCCGCGCATCCTGGCGTGGGATTTGTGGAACGAGCCGGACAACGGGAACGACTCGTCGTACCTGCACGGGGAGCCGAAGAACAAGAACGAGATTATTGCGGGGCTGCTGCCGCAGGTGTTTGCGTGGGCGCGATCGGCGCATCCAACACAGCCGCTGACGAGCGGAGTGTGGCACGGAGACTGGACGTCGACGGCGACGATGACGGCGGTGGGCAAGATTCAGATCGAGCAGTCGGATGTGATCAGCTTTCACAACTATGGATGGCCGGAGGATTTTGAAGCGCATGTGAAATTACTGCTGCCGTATCACCGGCCGGTTATCTGCACAGAGTATATGGCGCGGAATATTGGAAGCACGTTCGATGCGATTCTGCCGATTGCAAAGAAGTATCACGTGGGCGCGATCAACTGGGGGCTGGTGGCCGGGAAAAGCCAGACGTGGATTCCGTGGGACTCGTGGCAGCGGCCTTACGTATCGGATCAGCCGGCGTTGTGGCAGCACGACGTGTTCCGCGTGGATGGAGAGCCATACCGGGAGCGTGAGATTGAGGTGTTGCGGGAGATGACGAAGAGCAGCTACTAGCTGCCAGCCTTTAGCTTCTGCAAATTGCTTTCGATGGCTCGGTGCACCGTCTGCGGTCTGGACCACCCGCGGATGGGGCTCGTCTTTCTTGCTTGCGGCGCGATCTGTTGACCGCCTATAGTCGGCCCATGGGTTCAAATAGCCGCCGCTTCTTCCTCAGGCAGGCAGCAACACTTGCCGGCGCATTTTCAACGAACAGTCTTTTTCAGCAGGCGCATGCCGCGGAGTTTTTGCGCGCGGGATCGCGGATTGGCGGAGCGAACGCGGAGGTTGCGGCGCAGGATGAAGACTACTGGAGCGTGATCCAGCGCGCGTACTCGGTGAATCCGAACCTGATCAATCTGAACAATGGGGGAGTGTCGCCGGCGCCGATCGTGGTGCAGCAGGCGGTGGAGAGATACAACGAGCTTGCGAACGAGGGCCCGTCGTACTACATGTGGCGGGTGATCGATCAGGGCCGCGAGCCGCTGCGGGAGAAGCTGGCGCTGCTTGCTGGAACGAAGTCCGAAGAGATTGCGATCAATCGCAATTCGACTGAATCGCTGAACACGATCATCTATGGACTGGATTTCAAGCCTGGCGATGAGGTGATCGGGACGAAGCAGGACTATCCCAACATGATCCAGGCGTACCGGCAGAGGGCGATGCGCGAGGGGATCGTGTACAAGCAGATCAGCTTTGACTTCCCGATCGAAGATGATGAGCAGATCGTGAAGGCGTACGAGCAGGCCATTACGCCGCGGACCAAGCTGATCCACGTGACACACATGGTGAACTGGGTGGGGCAGACGATGCCGGTGGCGAAGATCGCCGATATGGCACATGCGCACGGGATCGAAGTGCTGGTGGACGGCGCGCACTCGTTTGGGCTGATGGACTTCAAGATTCCCGACCTTCACTGCGAGTACTTTGGCACGAGCCTGCACAAGTTTCTTTCTGCGCCAATCGGGACAGGGATGATGTGGGTGCGGCAAGACAAGATCGAGAAGGTGTGGCCTCTGACCTGCAATGACAAACCGAGATCAAGCGGCATTCGAAAATTCGAGACGCTGGGGACGCGGAGTTTTCCGCTGGAACAGGGGATCGGAGAAGCGATCAACTTTCATGAAGGGATCGGAGCAAAGCGTAAAGAAGAGCGGATCCGGTATTTGAAGGACTACTGGGCATCGCGAGTGCAGAACGTGAAGAAGGTGAAACTGCACACCTCGTTGAATGCGAAGTACTCTTGTGCGATTTGCGGTGTGAGTATCGATGGGATGACCCCCGCGGAGCTGGAGAATGCGTTATTCAACAAGTACAAGATTCATGCCGTGGGGATTGTGTGGGAGAACATCAGCTGTGTGAGGGTGACGCCGCACGTCTATACGCCGCTTGCTGATCTGGACAAGCTGGTGCGGGCAATCGAGACGATTGCGGCGTAATTCGCACGATGCGGGTGACGGCGGGCACCAGCCGCGGAACAGACTAGAGCTATGATCGTCGGCTATGGATCGACGATTGTTTTTGCTCGCCGGTACGAGCATTGGAGTGATGGGTTGCGGCACGGCGATGGCCGAGGCTGCACCGAGAAGCACATCTAGCAGTACCTCTGAAAGCGCGAGGAGAATTGCGCTTGCGACCGCGGCGGGGATGACAATGCAGCGGCGCGACTGGGAACAGGGCATCTTCGCGCAGGCAATGCTCGAGTCGGGACAGCGCGAGAAGCTGATACAGCTGACGCGTGCGGCGATGGCTCAACAGACCTCAGATGGAAGGATGGGAGTTGTGGTGAGCGGAGGGGTCACCGATCCGGCGATGGGTGGTGCAGGCTATGCGCAGGCGGCGAGATGGACGGGTGATCCGCAGATGCGGGATGCGGTGGAACGAATGGTGCAGTGGATCCTGCACAAAGCTCCGCGGAGCGCGGACGGCGTGCTGTATCACACGTTTGAAGCGCCACAGATGTGGTCGGATGGGATCAATGGCGCGCCGCCGTTTCTTGCGGCGATGGGATATCACGTTGAGGCGATCCAGCAGATCGAGGGATACCGGAAGCTGCTGTTTGATCCGCAGAAGAAGCTGATGGCGCATATCTGGGATGACGGAAAGAAGCAGTTCGCAGATGCCGGATTCTGGGGCGGCGGAAACGGTTGGACGGCGGCGGGACTGGCCCGGGTGATTCGGAGCTTGCCGGTGGAGCGGCGTGGAGATCGGGAGCACCTTGCCGAATTTGCAAGGGCAGTGATCGACGGATGTCTTGCGCATCAGCGAGCGGACGGGCTGTTTCATGACGTGGTGGACAAGCCAGAGACGTTTGTCGAGACCAACCTGGCACAAATGCTGGCGTTTGCGATTTTTACCGGGATCACGGGCGGCTGGCTGCCGAAAAACTATCTTCAGCATGCGGCGGGAATGCGCACGGCGGCGCGCCTGAAGATGGATGAGCACGGCTTCGTGCAGGGTGCGTGCGGCGCGCCCAACTTCGACCGAGCTGGGATCTCAACGGAAGCGCAGGCGTTTTGCGGGATGATGGAGGCGGCTGGGCAGGCTTTTCAGTCTTAGTTGCTGCGCGGTTTCCAACCTAGCCAGTCGAGGATCCATTGCCAGGTGGCGTCCTGGGTGTGGGGGGCGGCAGGAGGCGGGGGAAGTGTTGCGGTGGGGAAGGCGACGGGCTTGCCCCGGTAGTTTTCCGCTATGCCTCTGAAGACATGGCCGGCGGGTTTGACTTTGCCGTCGTTGGTGAGCAGGCCGAGGGTGTACTCGAGCGGGTTGAAGCTGTACTTGCGGTCGACGTCGTGACTATCCCAGTAGGTATACCAGCTGACGCCCTGTTCGATGGCGGTGCCAACTGCCTTGCTGAGCCATGAGGCTTGCTCGGCTTCTGAGAGCTTTTCGATACAGGTATTGAATTCGCCGGCGAAGATGGGCTTCTGCTGCGTGCCGGCGTAGGAGCGGATGAGCGCTGCCATGGCGGCGAGGAGCTTGACGCTGGGCGGGTCCATGGGGCCGCCGTATTTGAGGGCTCCGGTCCACCATGGATAGCAGTGCATGACGGGGAACTTTTGTGAGGCGAGGGCTCGGGGCGAGAAGGTGGTGTCTCTGAACCAGGGATTGTGGTCGACGCCATTGACGTGGAGGCGGTTGGGAAGCGCGGAGTTCATTAGGGAGAAGGTGCGGTCCATCCATGCGTCGCCGGTGGGCGGGTCGGTGTCCCAGCAGGTGTTAATCTCGTTGCCCATGTCGTAGCCGATGACGTTCTGGTGCGGGGCGAGGGTGCGGCTGAGCTCGCGGATGAAGAGTTCCTGGGCGTCGAGCATGATGTGGTCGGTGAAGAAGCCATTGGAGAGGCGGTTGAACGGCGGGAGGAAGTACCAGCCGCTGAGCTGACCGGTGAAGACGGTGACGAGAGCGTCGAGATGGCGCTCGCCCATGAGCGCGATGAGCTGATCGAGGCGTTCGAGGTGAGCGGGGCTGACCCATGTGGGGTTGGGCTGGAAGAAGGGCCAGACGAGCAGGATGCGGAGGTGGTCGGCCCCGAGGGCGGCGATGGCGTCGAGGTCACGGCGGATGGGGTCGGGGTTCCAGTCGTTCCAGCAGAACCACCAGTTGTGAGAGGGAGTGTAGTTGACGCCGAAGCGATGGCGGGTGAGGTCGAGGCCGGATGAGGAAGGCGTCTGCGCACTGGTGATTGCGCGGGCGACAGAACTGGCGGAGAGGATCGTGCTACCTGTGACTGCGGCGGAGGTTGAGATGAAGCTGCGTCGGTTCATGAAGTTGTTGTCCTTCTGACGAAAGGAAAGAGTACTGCGGGGTGGCGGCGTTGGTCCAGGAATGTCACTCTTTCGAAAACAGGCAGAGGAGTGATTCACGACATCGCCGACCTAGAATGAGATGTGCGCAAAGTACTGCTTGGTATTGTTCTGCTCGTGATTCTTGTGCCGATCGTGGTGGTTGTGGCGCGTTCGGCGAGGCCTGTGCTTGATCTGACAACGGACGTAAAGACGATCGGACAGGCTACGCCCGTCAGCGTACATGTGACCGATCCACGCGGGATACGGAGTGCTTCGGCGACCGTGGTGCAGAACGCCACGAGCTACCAGGTCTGGCAGCTTGGGCAGGCATCGAAGGCGAAGGAAGCGACGTGGAACTTCACGGCGGGCGTAAGGACGACAGCGCTGTTAAAGGATGGACCGGCAAAGCTGATTGTTGAGGCGACATCGAACGATCTGTTGCGAAAGTCTGCGCGGGTAGAGCGGGACGTGACAGTAGTGACGCGGCCGCCGACGGTGAGTGTGGACTCAGAGCAGCACTATATCTATATCGGAATGGCGGACCTGGCGACATTCGATGTGTCGGGCGCGTACACGGCGGCGGGTGTTCGAGTGGGAGATCAGTCGTTCAGGGCATGGCCGATGCCGGGCGGGAAGCAGGGAATGTTCTCGCTGTATGCGTTTGCGTGGAATATGCCGCAGACGACGGTTCCGGTGGTGTTTGCTGCGAATGGTGCGGGCAACGATGTGACCAGTCCGCTGACGGTGATCTTTCCGAAAAAGGAGCAGCCGCATTACACGGTTCATCAGCTGCAGATCAGCGACCAGTTCATGCAGAAGGTGGTGGGCGAGCTTGATCCAAATGGAACGGGCGACATGGTGGCGCGCTTCGTGAAAATCAACAACGAGATGCGGAAGGCGAACAACAAGACGCTGGCGGAGTTGCGCTTCAAGACAGCGGATCATTTCCTGTTCTCGCAGACGTTTCAGAGGCAATCGCACTCGTCGGCGGAGGCCACGTTTGCCGATCTTCGGCACTACATCTACCAGGGAAAAGAGATCGATCAGCAGGTGCATCTTGGGTACGACCTGGCCGTGACGCAGCATGTAGGAGTGGAGTCATCGAATGACGGCAAGGTGGTGTGGGCTGCTCCACTGGGGATCTATGGGAACTGCATCGTGGTCGATCACGGATATGGGCTGCAGACGATTTATGGGCATATGAGCCATATCGATGTGCATGAGGGCGACGTGGTGAAGCGCGGGCAGGTGATGGGGCAAAGCGGCATGACGGGCATGGCCGGTGGTGACCATATCCACTTCGCGATGCAGCTGGATGGGGTGCAGATCGATCCGAAGGAGTGGTGGGATCCTCATTGGATCCAGGACCATGTAGCGCGGCGGGTGGAGCTGATGGGGTTTCGGCCGTAGCAGTTCTTAGCAGCCATTGATCGGCCACAGTGCTAAGGGGGCGAAGATTGTGATGGGAAGGGGTTCGGATGTAGACACGACCGCCTCCCGTTTGTATGGGGAGGCGGGGTGGTCAGAAGACCCGGTTAGTCAGCGACGGCAGGGGCGGCGACTGGCTCAGCAACTTCCTGAGCTGCATCGGCGGCAACGTGGACGCCGACGTGAGCGGTTACTTCGCGGTGCAGTTTCACTGACACGGTGAAGTTGCCCAGGCTCTTGATCGGCTCGGATAGCTGGATCTTGCGGCGGTCGATGTCGAAGCCTTTGGCGGCGAGCTCACCAGCAATGTCGGCAGTGGTGACAGAGCCGAAGAGCTGGCCGTTTTCGCCGGACTTGCGAGTGAAGCTGAGGGTGAGGGGTTCGAGCTTGGCAACGAGGGCCTGCGCCTGAACCTTTTCTTCGGCGGAGCGGCGCGTGGCAGCGGCTTTCATCTGTTCAATGACGGCCTTGTTTGCCAGTGTTGCCTGCAAGGCCAGCTTGCGAGGAAGAAGGAAATTGCGTCCGTAGCCGTCGGCAACTTTCACGACATCGCCGCGATGGCCGAGGTTGGCTACGTCTTCTTTCAGGATGACTTCCATTTGAAACTCTCCAGATTTACGGGCAGCTGAACGAGAGGCCGTCCGTCCGTTGTGTTAGACACAGGCGTACTACTTTCAGTTGCGCCGCGCCAGATTCTATCGCGACTCAAGCGCGGGCGTCGCCTGCGAAATTGTTAAACCGGCTACAACTAACGCGCCATTCGCAAAGACGCGCGAACGGCGTGCTGGTTAGTGCCGAGTTGCAAAGGGCAGCAAGGCAATGTTGCGTGCCTGCTTGATGGCACGGCTGAGGCGGCGCTGGTGCGTGGTGCAGACGCCGGTCAGGCGACGGGGCACGATTTTGCCACGTTCGGCCACAAACCCTTGCAACAGACGGACATCCCGGTAGGGGATGGCATCGATCTTCTCGGTGCAGAACTTGCAGACCTTCTTGCGGCGGAAGAACTTTCCGCGTCCGCCGGGTCCACCGGGACCGCCGGGACGTCCACCGGGGCGTCCACCGCCGTGACCACCGGGTCCAGGACCGCCGGAAGGAGGACCGCTCTGGGCCGCTGGTGCGGCTGGTGCGTCGGGTGCTTTTACCTGGTTCTCATCAGACATGTTGATTCCTTTTCGAGTACTGTCGGGTTTATCGACCCTTCAGGGGCTAAAGCCCAGTTGATTTCAGTGCCGTTACGGCACGGGTGAACTCGTGCCCTGATACAAACCTCCGTTTGGCTGCAACATCGGCCTTGTCGTTTCCCACCCATTCGCAAAAAGAAACGGTATGGATGGAGCACCCGAGAGTCATTGAGACCCCGGCTGCCGATCAAGGCTAGGCGCTGGCCGGGACGGCCTCGGTCGTGGCAGCTTCCGCGGGGGGCGGTGGGGCAACAGGCGCAGCGGGCGCTTCCGCGCTCACTTTGCGACGGGTACCCCGGAGCGCTTTGACCTTGGCGAGACGCTTCTCCTCCTCGTCGATGCGGACGGTGATGAACTTGATCACCGGCTCGGAGACGCGGAGACGGCGCTCGAGTTCCAGCACCACGGGACCACCGGCTTCGATGGTCATCAGGATGTAGTTGCCGTCGTTGAATTTGCGAACAAGATAGGCGAGCTTGCGGCGGCCCATCTTCTCGACGTTCTTCACCACGCCGCCACCATTGGTGACGCTGGTAGTGAAGCCGGCGATCAGCTTGTCGACGTCTTCATCGACCGCATCGGGTCGAACAATGAACATTACCTCATACAAACGAGACATCCGTGTTTCCTTTCGCCGCAACAGCGGCAGTGATCAGTGTTCAGTGAACAGGGATCAGAAGTTGCTGATCCTGCCACCGGGAATCTCTTGCTGCCGCAAACTGCGGGTCGAGAGCCGTTTCACTCTGAACCCTGAACACTGATCTGTGATCACTGTTCTTTGCGGTTAAACTCGTTCATCGCGGGGCCCGGCCCCTCCTGGATGATGCGCCGCGTGGCGGTTGCCACCTTGTCGAGCACCTCGTCCAGTTTGGCCAGATCCCCTTTGCGCATCGGCGAGAGCAGATAATCCCTGCCGGGCCGTTTGCCGCCAGCCTCTTTGGCTTCGGGCGGCAAATCGAGTCCAACTCCTATGCGCAACCGCAGCCATTCCTGGCTACCGAGAGCGCTGGTGACGCTGCGGGCTCCGTTGTGTCCCGCGGGCGAACCACGCTCCCTGATCTTGAATGTCCCCAGCACTAGGTCCAGCTCGTCGTAAATGACGAGAAGGTCTCGTGCTGGGTCCACCTCGAACTCCTGAATCAAAGCGGCAACCGAAACACCGCTGAGATTCATAAATGTTTCCGGCTTGGCCAAGACCACCTCGCGCCCTGCCACACGGCAGGTTGCGGTAACGGCCCGGCATCGCCGGTTAGCGACCACAACACCTTCTTGTTCGGCGATGCGGTCAATTGCCATGAACCCCGCGTTATGCGGCGTCCATAAATACCCGAGTCCAGGATTGCCAAGCCCCACCACCAAAAAAGGTCGACTTGGCCCAGGCCTGTTTTCGTTCTCGAGCACTTCGTCCAATGCCTACTTCTTCGCCGGGGCAGCGGCTTCTGCTGCCGGTTCGGTCTTGCCCTTCTTTGCCACTTCGGGTTCGGCAGGTGCAGCACCGGCTTCTCCGACTGCTGCAACTTCGCCCTCGGCTGGCGCAGCGACTACTTCTTCGCGGATGGTGACAACGTGCGCCACAGTCGCGTCTTCGTTGGTCAGGTACTTGATCTTGTCGCTGTGCGGCAGGTCGCTGACGCGGAGCACACCGTGGAGGGCGAGCTCAGTGACATCGACATCGATATGGTTCGGGATGTCGGCCGGAAGACACTCGATTTCAACTTCACGGAGAACTTGATCGAGGATGCCGCCTTCCGTCTTGACGCCCACCGGCACGCCGAGCAGCTTGACGCGGACGCTGACCTGGAGGAGCTTGTCGAGCGCGATGCGCTTCATATCGATGTGAATGAGCCGGTCCATGATGGGCTCACGCTGCCACTCGACGATCATGGCCTTAGCCGACTGAACACCGTCGACCTGCACATCGAAGATGGTGTTGTGGCCGGTTTCAGAGAAGAGGATCCTGGTGATCTGCTTGGGATCGACTTCGACGGCGATGGCATCTGCTCCGGCTCCATAAAGGACAGCGGGGATCTTTCCGGCGGCGCGCACGCGGCGCGCGGCATTTTTATTGAATTTGCCCTCTCTGGGCTTTGCTACGACGACTTCAGGCATTCTGAATCTCTCTTTTCTGTATTCGGGCACGAAAAGCAGCTGTTAGCTTCTAGCTCCCAGCCTCTAGCTCGAGGCATCGGGAGGTTCGTTGCTGCTGGCTGAGTTTGTCGCTCCCTTTGTTGGGAAGCTGCGAGCTTTTAGCTGTTAGCTATTAGCTTTTAGCTTCATGTTCCTATCTACTGACGAAATCAAAATTGACTCGTCCCAAAGCCCTTCGCGCGATTCGCGAAGGCCGATTCTCAATTGCTGTAGCTCATAGCTAACGGCTACAAGCTAAAGGCTGTCTTTACGAGAACAGCGTACTGACGCTGGTCTCCATGTGGATGCTTTCGATCGCTGCGCCTAACAGGCCGGCAATCGAGAGCACCTTGATCTTGGGCAATTTCTGGGCGGCTTCACGCAAAGGAACAGTGTTGGTGACAACGACCTGTTCGAGGCGGGAAGCGGCAATGCGTTCAATGGCCGGACCGGAGAAGATGGCGTGGCTGGCGCAAGCGTGCACGGTGGCGGCGCCGTTGGCATAGAGCGCGTCCACGGTCTTCACGAGGGTTCCGGCGGTGTCGATGATGTCGTCGATGATGAGACAGGATTTGCCGTGCACATCGCCGACTACGTTCATGATTTCAGCAACGTTGATATCGGTGCGGCGCTTGTCAACGATGGCGAGCGGAGCGCCCATCTTCTGAGCGAAGAAGCGCGCGCGTTCCACGCCACCGGCATCTGGTGAGACAACGATCAGGTTGGGAAGATTGAGTTCGCGGAAGTAGCTGACGAGAACGGGGCTGGCGAAGAGATGGTCGACGGGGATGTTGAAGAAACCTTGAATCTGCGCGGCGTGGAGGTCGACGAAAAGAGCGCGGTTGGCGCCTGCGGTGGTGAGCAGGTCGGCGATGAGCTTGGCGCTGATAGCGACGCGGGGGCGATCCTTGCGGTCCTGCCGGGCATATCCGTAATAAGGAACAACGACGGTGATGCGGGCGGCGGAGGCGCGCTTGAGAGCGTCGATGATGATGAGGAGCTCGACAAGATTCTGGTCGACGGGATAGCAGGTTGGCTGTACGACGAAGACGTCGACGCCGCGGACATTCTCAAGCAACTGGAAGTAAACTTCGCCGTCCGCAAAGCGCTGAAGCTTGGCTTCACCGACCGTGACGCCGATGTGTCGGCCAATCTCGTCGGCTAGCGCACGGTTTGCCGTGCCGCTGAAGAGCTTGAAGCGGCGGTCCTCGCTGAGATTGCGGGTTCGCTTACGCTCGGCAGCAGGCTTGGCATCCTTCGATTTGGGGTCGGGGTTCTGGCCTGGCTTGTGAGCGCCGTCCCGATTGGGGTCGGATGAGCCGTGCTGTTTTTCTTCCAATGTTACTGTCGTCGTTCCCACTTCCATCTCCAATACCTCCAAGCTGGTTGGCTTTGGCTGCATTCTGGTTGTTGCGGAAAGCGGGAGAGAAGCCTGGCTGGGCGACCTGGATTCGAACCAGGATAAATGCCTCCAAAGGGCATTGTCCTACCATTGAACGATCGCCCAACTCCACTCTTGCTTGCCGCCTGTTGCCAGCCGCTCGCGAGTCTCTACGACTTGGAGGAGCGCTGTCAATCGATTGCACAGGGACTATTCCACAATCATTTCAGTCCAATATTTGGAGCGCGGCAGCGTTTGCGTGATCTGGCTTTGGACGCCCACCGCGGTCAGCCGATCCTGGGCTGCCTGTGCCTGTTCCCGGGTCAGGTACAACCCGAAGAGTGCCGAACCAGACCCTGACAAGGACGTCACAAGAGACGAGGCATGACTGGCTGCCTCCGGAGTACCGTCGGCCACAAGAAGACGCTTGATCTCAGCAAGGGAGGGATGCTGGGGAAAGACGACTCGTTCGAAGTCGTTTTGTATCCAGCTCGTGATCCCGGTGCGGACAAGCGCGGACTCTTGAGGTCCGGCGAGGTCCCTGTCAATGGCAGGGACACCGGAGGAGCTTCGACCATGCATTGCCTCAGCGAAGGCGCTTACATAGGCGCGGCTCAACTTCTCCAGTCTATCTTCTGACGCATCAGGGGTCAAACCCTCGGCGACGCAGAGACTATCCCAATCCCGGAAGGCCTGGGGGGTGGCGACGCCAAGTGCCGGTGTGGCAATCACGCACCAAGTGGGATCGAAGTCCGGGAGGGGATAGACGATTTCGCCGCGACCACGGCCAAGAACGGCGCCGCCGACCAAAAAAAGAGGGACATCCGACCCTACTTTTGCCGCGAGATCGAGCTGACGGGCAGGCCAGTTCCCGGTGTTAAACAAAGAGAGATCGGTGTCGGGAAAGCCAATGTTTTCTGCAAATTGAGATGCGTTGAGCCAAGTCGCCGTGATGCCATTGAGAGCACGGTCTCTCTGCCGAAACCGCTCCAATTCGGTTTCCAGACCGACAAGGGCAGCTATGGCATTGGCTGAGCCGGCACCGAGCCCGCCCTGGATGGGGAGGCGCTTATCGATATAGACGGAGACGGTGGCGGAGGTGGCGAGGTCCTCTAATGCCAGGGCGACCATTTTCCACGCGGTGTTGCGGTTGTCGGTGGGGACGCGGGGGTCGTTGGAGGTGAGCCGGATGGAGGTTTCGGGCGCGGGATGAGCAGTTACGGTGACGAAATCGTGCAGTTCGATGGTCTGGTAAACGGTAGCGAGGGGGTGGAAGCCGTCCGTGCGGGGCGCGCCTATGTACAGGCCCAGGTTGATCTTGGCGTGCGAGCGGACGGTGGTGGGCATACCGGTCCATTGTAGAGCGGAGCCGTTCTGGGGTTCCGCGAGCGTGACTGGTGACCAGAGCTGAACTTCATCCCGACATGCACGTAGAATCGGGTGCATCACGCAGCAGGTGCGCAGATAGGGAGCTCGTAATGACTCGTCGAGGCAAAGCCAGATCGGGTCTCGCACTCCTGCTGTGGACGGGCGCTTCCCTGCTGGCCGGGCGATGCGTCGCGCAGGCCTCCGCGGGATCGCCTGCGTATGTGACGCCGATCGAACTTATCCATGACAAGCCGTATGTTTCAGTGATGGTGAACGGCCACGGGCCGTACCGATTTCTGATCGATACCGGAACGGGGACGCAGGCGATGATCTCGCCGGAACTGGTCCACGAACTTGGATTACCGGCGGTGGGTCACGCGCGGCTGACCGACCCCAGCAGGCAAGGCGAGCAGCGGTCCGACATGGTCTGGATTGAGTCGCTCAAGATTGGGGGACTGGAGTTCGAAGAGGTGCAGGCGGTTGAGCACGGGCTCTCGCGGGAGGAACAGAACTGTCAGGGAGTGCTTGGGTTTCCGCTGTTTGAGGACTATCTGCTGACGCTCGATTATCCGGGCCGAAGGATGATTCTGACCTCTGGCACATTGCCGGATCACGCGAATGGAACGCTCGTGCCGTTTCGCTTAACTGATGGCGTGCCAATTGCAACAATCCAGATCGATGGGCTAAACGTCGATGCCCAGATCGATACGGGCGGGACCGGCTTAAGTCTTCCCGATGCGATCGCAGAACAGATGAAGTTCCAATCTGCGCCGGTGGAGTTTGGGATTGCGGAGTCGCTGACGGCGCGTTTCTCTCTACGAGCAGCGAGGCTGCAGCAAGATGTGAGCCTGGGCTCCTATGTGTTCAGAAATGCATTCGTTGAAATCAATTCAGCGTTTCCAATGGTAAACATTGGTTCGACCCCGCTGAAGAATTTCATCATCACATTCGATCAGCAGGAAGGTGTGATGACCGTGTACGGAAGGGAAAAGATTGTGTATCTCGATGCCTCGCCGGTCCAGATGCGGATGCAGAATGAACCAGGTCAGGTTTCGGATACGAAGCTGGTGCCGGTAGGGTGAAGGGCATCGACGAGCGACTCCTTTTGGCAGGACTGAAGTCATGCCCTGACCCATTGGTACGAATCGCGTGGAGAACGTTCAATTCCTGAAACAATCTCTTTTTGTTGCGCGTACTGCTGTTAGGGCTACACTGGTGCCGCACAGGAAACCTGTGTCTACGGGCACGGAAAGGCAAACGAGCAAAATGAGGATCATTCAGGGCATGGCAGTAATTGCAGTACTGGCCGGGGCGGTTGCATTGCAGGCGCAGGCACCTACGGAGAGCACTCCTACGGCGGATGAAATCGTGGCAAAGCATATTGAGGCGATCGGCGGGAAGACCGCGATCAGCCAAGTGAAGTCGTTGACCATCGAGAGCTCGACGGCGGTGATGGGGAACGATGCTCCAACGGTGACCACGGTCGTGGATGGAGTGGGATACAAGAATGAGACAGACTTCAATGGCATGAAGATCGTCCAGTGCTACAACGACAAGGGCGGCTGGATGGTGAATCCAATGGCGGGAGCAGCCGATCCGGCGCCGATGCCAGACGACCAGTACAACCAGGGCAAGGGTCAGATCTTTGTTGGAGGACCGCTTTACGACTACGCCGCGAAGGGGAGCAAAGTCGAGCTGGTGGGCAAGGAAGGTACCGCTTACAAGCTCAAGCTCACGTCGAAAGAGAACACGGAAATCACATTTCTGATCGATTCGACGAGCTACATGGTTACGACAGTCCAGGCAAAAGGCAAGATGCAAGACCAGGACGTGGATATCACGACGAAGTTCTCTGACTACCGGAAGACGGACGCGGGCTACATGATGCCTTACGCAATCGATATCGATCTCGGGCAGTTCCAACTGTCAATTGCAGTGAAGAAGGTGGAACTCAACAAGACAATCGATCCGGCAGTGTTCCAGATGCCCAAGCCGGCGGAAGCTCCGAAACCGGCCATGTAGCAAGGCTGAGCGCTTAGGCCGCGTTCTGCACTAGAGCGCGGCCGTGGTGCTCGCCACCATCTCTCTCGCTTTGCGGAGTGAGGCGACCGCGTCGCCAATGGGCTTGAATTCCATGGCGACGACATGCCGGTACTTCAGCTGAGCAAGTTTCCGATAAACACTTGCATAATTGATTTCGCCGGTGCCGGGTTCGTGGCGGCCCGGGACGTCGGCCACGTGGATGAGGCCGATTACGTCGATGTGCTTGTCCAGCTTTTCGATGAGATTGCCTTCGGCGATCTGTTCGTGGAAGAGGTCGTAGAGGAACTGGACCCGCGGGTGGTTGACCGCGCGAACGATCTCAATGGCTTCGGCGGCTGACTGCAGGAAGTAGTGCGGGTTTTCTTCAGGATCGATGCACTCGAGAAGAAGGCGGATGGGCTGTCCGTCGATGGTCTTTCCCTCTACGAGCGCCGCGGCTCGCTTAAGGCCTTCAATGCAGCTGGCGTGCTGGTCTTCATGCGAGAGGCCGGGGACGACATTACCCGAGAGAATGATCATGGCTGGGCAGGAGAGCTTCTGCATGGAAACGAGCGCTTCTTTCAGCTCGGCCAAAAACGCATCACGGATGGCAGGGTTGGCGACGCCGTTATGCAACCCGGCGGTTGCATCAAATCGGATGTTTAGCTGCTTGGCGGCCGAGATGGCTTTGCCGAAGTCGGCTTCGGACCATTTGGCGTATTCGCCGACGAGTTCAACGTTGCTGTAGCCGGCTTCGGCGATTCTGGCGAGTCGCTGTTCGAAGGGAAGATCATTGAAGACGGTCCAGAGCATGACGGAGAGCGGAAAAGGCGCGGGGTTCTCGTCGGCGGCGGGCTGGGCTTGGGAGCGGAGGGCGGAGGCGGCGAGCGCGGCGGACGCCATTCTCTGGGCGAATTGACGACGGTTCATTGGGTCCTCTTTCTGGGCAGTTCAACTTTGCCGGAACGGCGGAGGGCTTGCCAGTCTTTTTCGGTTTGGTCGGCGTATAGACAACCGAAGCGGGCCAGGGCTTCGGCGAAGGCTTCTCCATTGCCGAGATATCCGGAGATGATGAGCGGGTCACCGGAACGAGCATGGCCGCGCGCGAGGAGTTCACCGCACACTTCAGCGAAGGCGGCGAGGCCACTTCCCGTCAGGTCGGTGAGATCGATGGAGCCTTTGTGGTCGTTGAGCTGGCGCACCAGAAACTGGCGCGAGCCGATGTGTGTCCAGCCAAGGAACGGGTCTGATTGCAGCTGCATGGCATGCTGACCGGAGGCAACTCGCCGGCCGTTGTGGTTCGAAGGATGAGCATTCTGCAGATAAGGCGTGTAGACAGAAGGGGCTTCCTCTTTGAACTGGAGAAAGAGAGGGTCATTGGGTCCGTTGCCTTCGAAGTAGATGCAGTAATCGCGAAGGCCTACCGAGCCGGTCCCAACCACTTTGAAGGCGACGTCGATGGGTCGGTAGAGGGAGAGCAGATGCTGACGTTGAGGCTCAAGAATTTCGCGGTACGGCGCCAGGGCTTCGACTATCTTCTCGGCTCGGGAGCCGGTAATCCGGCTGATGCACGATGTGATTTCCTTGAAGCGGCGCGAACCAGATTTGCCGGAGACGGGTTCGGTGAGCAGGTCGAGGCTGTGAAGAGGAGTGGCGCGCTCGGCTTTCACCAGGGCGGCGTGCACCGGCTGAATGTCCCCGATGCGGTGGACCTGAAAACGAGCGACTTCAAGGAGAGGCAGACGAGCAAAGGCGCGCATGTGTTCGGAGTAGCGAGTGATGCAGTGCTGAACGGCATCGCGGACAGAGGATTCTTTGTGGCCCGACTCGCGCCCGGCGAGAACGATGGATGCGGCCATGCGCTTGAGGTCCCATTCGAAGGGGCCGCGGATGGTTTCGTCGAAATCATTGATGTCGAAGACCAAACGGCCATCGGGTGCGGCGAAGGCCCCGAGATTGCGAACGTGAGCATCGCCGCAGATCTGGGCTTCTATCCCGGTATTGGGAATGAGAGCAAGATCGGCGGCCATGACGGGAGCCGCCCCACGGAAGAAGACGATGGGCGACTGCGCCATGAGCTGATGCTTGAGCCTGAGCAGTGCGGGAACGCGGCCGCGCTCGGCCCGCTCGAGCAGAGCAATGGGCGCAAATTTGCGGGCTTTGATGTTTAGCTGGTCGTTTTGCTGGCGGCCAATTTGCTTTCGGCGGGACTGGCCCAGGTTGCGACGCTCTTCCGGTGTTGCCCAGGACATTGAAGCGGAGCTCCTGTCTCCTACCCATGGAAGGATAGACGCTCTAGTTGCGGATGCCACTATCAGATTGCGTTGACAAGCAGTGTGCATGGGGTCGGGTAAACTGGAAACCCGGCACAGCTCCAAACGCTTGATCCTTGAAGGATAATGCCCGCATGGAGGAAGTTCCTTGAGATTGATTGCCCGCTGGCTTGCGATTGCGTCGACAGCCGCGATGATTTGTGCGTCTGGAGCAAGGGGGCAGGAGTCCGGCAAGGAGCTGACGGTCGAGAAGATTTTCGGTCACGGCCCGCTGACAGGAACACCGCCGACTGGTCTCGCCTGGTCACCCGATGCACAACACCTGACCTACATCGATGGCGGTGAGCTGATCGAGATTGATCCGGGTGTCGGAAAGCCACATATCCTGGTAAGTCACACGAAGCTCGCAACGTTGCGCGCAAAAAGCACGGTGAACGAAGAGGACAAGGATCACCGCGAGCGATACCGGATGGCGAGCTATCTATGGGCCCCGGACTCGAAACACCTGCTGTTCGATTCGAATGGAAGCCTCTGGTATTACGAGCTGGCCAACGGTACGGGGATAGACATTGGGCACACGGGTTCGGCGGCGGGTGATGATCCCAAGTTCTCGCCGAATGGAGAATATGTTTCCTTTGTACGCAATCATGGACTCGCTGTTGTGCCATTGCGGAGTGCGGATACGCCGACGATCACGTTAGCGGGATCCCCCAATGCAAATACCCTGAACGGCGAAGTGGATTGGGTATACCTGGAAGAGCTCGAAACCCGCAGCAATTATTTCTGGTCGCCGGATTCAAAGAACATCGCCTACTTGCAGACGTTGGAAGAGAACGTACCAGAGTATCCAATCGTCGACTGGATTCCAACGCACTCGACAGTGGCAAGACAACGCTACCCGCAGCCGGGCGATCCGAATCCTGACGTGCGCGTTGGAGTCGTAAGCACCAAGGGCGGAAAGACAGCGTGGGTCCATATCCCGGTCGAGCAAGGGCAGGATTACATTCCGCGATTTGGGTGGGTCGATCGTAAGACGTTGTGGGTCGAGACGTTGAGCCGCGATCAAAAGCACAGGAGGATTTACTTCGCTGATCCCGGGATGGGTGCGGCACACCTTGTCCTCGAGATCAAAGATGAGAAGTTCGTGAACGAGTACCTCGATGTGTTCGTCGCGCATGGATGCATCCTGTTGACGAACTGGGAAGACGGTCACAACCATATCTACCTGTATCGCTACGACGAGGGCAGGACTGATTCGACGCACGCGACGCTGGACAAGCAGCTGACGAAGGGGGACTTCGAGGTTGCAGAAGTGTTTCGAATGGATCCGTCGCGCAAAGAGGTACTGTACGCGTCAAACGAGGGTCAGCCGCTGGAGCGGCAGGCGTGGAAGGTTAATTTCGATGGTGAACGCACGCGCATGACGGAAGGAGCGGGTTTTCACGACGTGCAGTTTGCGTCGATGGGCGGGAATTACGCGGACAAGTTTTCAACCCGCAGAAATCCACCAGTGGTTGAGTTGTGCGGTCTGGGGACGAACTGCACGCCATTCTGGGCCTCGAACTCGGTTGACGAGTTGAGACTTCGCGCGCCGGAGCAAATTGAAGCCAAGGCGAAGGACGGAACAGTTCTCTATGGAACGTTGCTGACGCCGCCAGGTGCGAGCAACGCAGCGAGTGTGCCGCTGATTGTGAACCCATACGGCGGTCCTCATGTGCAATCGGTTGTGAACCGCTGGAGCGATTCCCTGATGTTTGACGAGTTGTTGGCGCAGCATGGGTTCGCAGTTCTGCATGCGGACAATCGCGGGATGGCAATGAGAGGACGCGATTTCGAGCAGGCGGCGTATCACAACTTCGGGCCGGTTCAATTCGAAGATCAGCGCACGATGATCGATGCCGCGCTGGCGAAGCGTCCGGAGCTCGATGGAAATCGCCTGGGTTGGTGGGGCGGAAGCTGGGGCGGAACCTTCACTCTGTATGCCATGACACACTCGGATCGATTCAAGGCAGGTGTTGCGCTTGCGCCGGTGACGGATTGGCGCGATTACGATTCGACTTACACCGAGCGCTATCTAAGCAAGCCGCAGGAAGATCCTGACGGGTATAAAGACTTCTCAGTCGTGAATTCGGCGGCGAATCTCAAGGGGCGGGTTCTACTGGTGCATGGGACCGGGGACGACAACGTGCATCTGGAGAACACGATTCAGTTTGTGCAGAGGCTGGTAGAGGGAGGCATCCCGTACGATTTGCAGATCTACCCGCGGAAAACGCATTCGTTTGCGGGAGCCAACGTGAAGGTCCATCTCTACACGCGGATCCTGGAGCATTTTGAGCGGAATCTGAAGACACCGGAGTAGCAATGGATCGAGATCGACTGCCGGCGGATGCAGCTGAGATTTTGCGACTGGAATCTTTATTGCTGAAGCCAGAAGTGAGACGCGATCGACGTCAGGTTGAAGACCTGCTGGCGGAAGACTTCGTGGAATTCGGAGCCTCGGGACGAACATGGTCGCGCGATGCAATACTCACGGAGCTAGAAATCGAATCGTATGCTCCGCCGGTGCTTGAGGATTTCGAGTGCCGGATGTTGAGCCCGGATGTTGTCCTGGTCACGTACCGAACAGTACGAACAAATATCCAAAACGCCGAGAGGGATGAGGTGGTGCTGCGGAGTTCGATCTGGCGGCACGCAGAACGAGGGTGGCGGCTAAGCTTTCACCAGGGAACACGCGCATCTCGCGGCGTGAGCGCGTCAGGGAGCTAGAGCTCGTGACGGCTGAAGAACTCGTCCTTTTTTTGCTTTGGGCAGTTGGTGCATTCGAGGCAGCAAACAAGCAAAACCGCCACCCCGAGCGTGACCAGAATGGCCAACACACTCGCGTACGAGCCGATGAATTGGGTAAGAGTATGCATATGCCAAAGTGGACTGCGCTAACCAGCCCCGCCCTTAAGGTTAGACAGCGGGATCGGTAAAACGGTTTGATTGCCTGATTTCAGCAGCCCAAGTCTACCACTTATTAGGATGAGGTCGACACTGTTCCACGTTGCAAGGCGGCGAATAAAGAGCGAATATATAGTCTCGTATGGAATTGGCCGGTGGAAATCATGGAACGGAACCGGCGCCCGAAGGGTGGCCGGAAGGAACCGTTCGGCAGGTCGCATCCGTTTCCCGGAAGGAAACGAACGGTCCGCCCTGTGTCAACTGGCTGTTCGTCGATCTAAATTCCTATTTTGCATCGGTTGAGCAGCAGGATCGGCCGGAGTTGCGGGGCAAGCCGATGGGCGTTGTTCCGATGATGGCGGATACGACATGCTGCATCGCCGCGAGCTACGAGGCGAAAGCTCATGGAGTGAAGACGGGAACGATTGTGGCGGACGCCAAGCGCATGTGTCCGAACATGGTCTTCGTGGAGGGAAGGCACGAGCTGTATGTGGATTACCACCATCGCATCGTGGAAGCCGTGGAGAGCTGTTTGCCGGTGACGGCAGTGATGTCGATCGATGAGATGGCATGCCGGCTGATGGGGCGAGAACGTCCATTGCTCGCCGCACTGGAACTGGGACGCAAGGTCAAGGCGACGATTGCAGAGAAAGTGGGCCCTTTGCTGCGGAGTTCGGTGGGACTGGCCACGAGCCGGTATCTGGCGAAGGTCGCGAGCGACATGGAGAAGCCGGACGGCCTGGTAGCCCTGACCTTGGATATGCTGCCTGACGCGCTGCGCAAGCTAACTCTGCGGGATCTGCCCGGAATTGGTGCACAGACCGAAAAGCGGCTGAACGAAAAGGGCATTCATACGATGGATGATCTGCTGAAGCTTAGCAGCGAGCAGGCAGGTGAAATGTGGGGATCGGTGTGGGGTGAGCGGCTTTGGTACTGGCTGCGCGGCGAGGACTTCGAGATGTCGGAGACGGAGCATCTGAAGTCGATCAGCCACTCGCATGTGCTTGCGCCGGAGATGCGGACGGCGGAGAAGGCGTGGGCGGTGGCGCACAAGCTGCTGCATAAGGCGGCCATGCGGCTGCGATCGCACAAGCTCTGGGCGAGCTCAATTGGGCTGGCGGTTGGATTCTGGGTACCGCGTGGGACGAACGCGCCAGTGAGCAGGTTTGGAGTACCGACGCGCGGGTGGCATCACGAGATTCGACTCATGGAGTGCCAGGACAATCAGACGCTGATCGGTGCGTTGTGCCGTTTGTGGAATGAGAAGCCGAAGGGCAAAGGCTATGACGAGCCGTACTTTATCGGAGTCAGCCTGAATGGGCTCGTGCCGGATCGGCTGCACTCGCTCAATCTGTTTGATTCATTGGAAAACGTGAAGAGCCGGACGAAACTCCTCGAGGCTATGGACCAGTTGAATCACAAGTATGGGATGAGTACGCTGGCTCCAGCGACCATGCTTGCGGCTTACAAGGCTGCGCCGACGCGCATTGCTTTTCACAGTATTCCGGATTTGTTCTGAGCGGAAATCAGTTCGAGCGCTGGAAAGCAGGGAGCCGCGAATTGGCGCGACTCCCCTTCCCGCTGCGAGGTATCAGCGGGGCATCAACGACTGAACGATAAGGTGTTCGGGACTGCTGATGAGGTGCGGAGAGCCTTTGGCCAGCTGAACCGATGTGGGAGTGATGGTGTAGACACGGAACTTCCCCGTCGCCTGGCTGATCGCATAAAGGTGGTTGCTGTTATCCCAGAAGACCTCGTTGACTGGGTCTGTGGTGAGCAGGCCGGTGTCGTGCGTGATGGGCTTGGATCCGTTGAAATGGAAGATCTGGAGACCCTGCTTTCCGGCTACGGCGAGGAGTTTGCCCGATGGGGACATCTTCATGTCGTAGGGATCGGAGATGAGGGTTGGGGGCATGTTGGAGTAGGTGCTCCTGGTGCTGAGAACGCCGGATGAACTTACGGTGTAAGTGGCCAATTGGGGCGGAAGGGCGAGGCAGTCTGGCGGGTTTGCCGGCTGCATCAGCATGGCCAGGTTGTTCGTTGGGTCGGCGGCGACCAGGTCGGGAACGAATCGGCTGAAATCTTTCGAGGGGGTGGGATAGTTGGCCAGGGACCCTCCGGATGCGAGGAGTCCGTTAGGACGGCGCTGGAAGCCATAAATTCCGTAGTACATGCAATCGGAGTTAACCGCGGTATAGGCGTAAACGTTGTTTCCAATGAAGTAGGCGATATTGTTGTCGCCGGGGAAGACGCCGGTGATGTTGACTCCGAGATAGTGCAATTTGCCGGTCAACTTGTTGAGGGCGTATGAGGCCACGCCGGTGTTGGCACAATCGGCGTTGAATTCCTGCACGTAGAGGGTCGAGCCCGTGTGGTCGAAGAAGATCTGGTTGGCAAATACGCAATCGTTGTTTGGTGCGTATTTGGAATAGTCGGCTGAGGCGACGTAGCGCAGGGCACCGCCTGGCTCAATGGCAAAGGTGTCGATGTTGGGTTGAGAGTGGTTGATCGCGGCCAGGCGGCCTCCGCTGACGGCCATCGCGTCCACGTTTTCTCGGAAGGGCGAACCTGAGACAGGCGTGAGTCTGCCGTCCGCTGCGACAGACCAGGCGGTGATTTCGTTGGTGCTGCTGTTGTTTGGGTTGTGGGCGACGTAAACGTGAGCCACTGCCTGGGAGAATGCGGTACTGGCGGCCAAGACAAGGCTAAGGGAGGCAAGGAACTGCAAGCTGCGTTTCATGGGGAGGTCTCCTCTGGAGGGGCAGACCCGCACTGGCCCGGGTACTACTTACGTCATTCGAGACATTTTGTTGACTTGCGGTTGTATGACGAGGGTGCCGCGTCCCGCGAAGTGGAAGCGATTCTCACAGAATTGATCTGAACATTTTTCTTTCGCGCGCGTAGTTTGTTGCATCCCGAACCGCGGTCTCCTGCGGATTAGAAGGTAGAAGCGAAAACATGGCGCAACGATGGCAGCCGGATTTCTTGCAGCTGGTGGACGAACACCAGTCCATGGTGTTTTCGCTGGCATGGCGCATGACCGGCGACCGCGGACTGGCGGAAGAAGTTGCGCAGGATGTTTTTCTGGAGTTGGACAGGCACATGGAGCGGCTCGAAAGCCCGGAACACGCGTTGAACTGGCTGCGGCGTGTAGCGGTGAGCCGGTCCACTGATTCGCTGAGACGGCGAAGAGTAAGAGGTGTGGACCTTTGGGTCGAGATTGACGAGAAACACGGGTCGCCCGCGGAAGAGAGACAGTCTCCCCTGGAGACGCGGCTGGAACAGCTGCTGTCGACTCTGCCTGAGGCACAGCGGGCGGCACTGGTGTTGCGCTACCAGGAGGACATGACGCCGGAGGAGATTGCGGCATCGATGGATGCACCGCTGGCAACCGTCAAGAGCAATCTTCATCGTGGGTTGAAGCTGCTTCGCGCGAAAGCGACGACGCATTTGAAGGAGTACGTTCGTGGACTTTGAATGGACGGATCAACGCGATAAGGGGACTGGGTCTGAACAGGATCGCGAGTTCGAACGTGAGTTGAAGCAGGCAATGGAACGGCGGCCTGCTCCGCCGAACCTGAAGCGCAGGATCATGCAGAAGCGGAGTGCGCGGCGGACGGAGCAGCACCACACCAGCAAGATCTGGTGGCAGAGGCTGGCGGCTTCGCTGCTGGTGGGTGCGGTGGTGGCAGGCGGCTTTGGCTGGCGGCAGATGGAAGAGCGGCGCAGGGGTGAGGAAGCGAAGCAACAAGTGCTGACCGCACTGCGGATCACGAATCAGGTTTTGAACAATATGAACCGGAAGCTTGCGGAGCACGACCGGTCGGACAACGGAAAGTAAGGAGAGATTGATGAAGAGCCTGGTGGCAATTTGGGTCTTGTGTGTGGCGGGGTTAGCGACGGCGATCGCGCAAAGTGGATTGCCGCTGCCGTCGCCTGTTGAGAAGGAGCTGGCTGCGCGTGCTTCAAACGTGACCGAGGTGACGCTGGGGAAGAACATGCTGGCGTTCGCCGCGAAGTTCCTCGATGGCAAGGACAAGGACGACGAGGCGACGCGACACCTGATCGAAGGTCTGGATGGGATTTATGTGCGCGCCTATGAGTTTGACAAGGAGGGCCAGTACTCACCGGATGATGTCGAGAAGCTGCGTTCCTATTTCGGAACCACGGACTGGTCATCGATTGTGCGCAACCGCGACCGGAAGAGCGGCGAGAGCACGGACGTGATGATGAAGATGGTCAACGGCCAGCCGCATGGGCTGTTCGTGCTCGATGCGGAGCCCAGGGAACTGAACATTGTGCTGATTCTGGGTCCGGTGAAGATGGAGGACTTGAGCAGGCTGTCGGGAATTGGCGGGCTGGGCGTGCTGGGCGACCTCGATACGGATTCGCACGGCAACACGAACAGGAACAAAGACAAAGATAAGGACAAGGACAAGACGAAGCCGCCTAAAGCGAAGACCGGCGGTGAAGAATGAGAAAGTTGCTGCTGATCCCGATCTGTTTCTTTGCGTTGGCTGTTCCGGTGGTTGTGCTGGCCAATGGCGTCAATGGCGGCTTTGACCGGGTCGTCAGTTCGATTGAAGCGCGATATCACGTGCATGCCGATCGCATTCCTCTGCTTGGGCTGGTGAACTTCGTTGCGCGGGCATCGACGAACGATGGTGTTCACGGGATGCATGTGGCGGAGATTGAAGGGTTCGAGACAGATGTAAATGGCGAAGAGCTGAACAAGCTCGTCGCGGAGAAGCTCGGAGCGGGCTGGGAGCGCGTGATCAGAGAGACAAGCCGAAATGGCGGCAACCAGACCCTGATCTTCATGCGCCCGGAAGGATCGCGGATGGGGATGTTCGTTCTCGACCTGGATGGGCACGAGATGGATGTTGTGGAGATGTCAGTGGATCCCGAGCATCTGAGCGAGAACATTGGGAAATATGAACATCATGAGAGAGATTAAGGATTAAAGAATGTAGTGAGAAGCGGCGCCCATATCTTACGGTGTGGGCGCCGCTTGTATTTTGTGCAGAGATTATCTTGCGGCTTTGGCGGAGGCGTTTGCTTCTCTGAGTTTCTGAGCGCATTCTTCGCAACAGACTTCGACGGTTTTGCCGGCAATGGTGACCTTGATTGCGTTGGCGTCGAGGGGGTAGTCGCATGCGGCGCAAGTTCCAACAGCCATGGTTTGTTTCTCCTGACCCGCGATTCGGGTAAAGACAGTAGGCCACGGAGGTTCCCGCGGGGGCTGTCGCAATCCTTAGAGGAAAGAATGCAGGATCAGCGGCCGAGGGCGGCGCGCTTAAAGGCAGACGGGGATCGCCCGTAGGTGCGGCGGAAGGCGGCGGTGAAGTGGCTGTGGCTGGAGAAGCCGACTTCGAGGGCGAGCGCGGTGAGGTCGTCGTACTGATTGAGAAGGTCGAGGGATCGCGCGAGGCGAAGGCGTAATTGATAGCGATAGAGCGGCATTCCCTCGACCTGCTGGAAGACTTGCGTGAGGTAGATGGGGGAGCCGTGAACTTCGGCCGCAATGGCGGCGAGGGTCCAGCGACGAGTGAGGTCAGAGGCGAGAAGGAGCTTGATGCGGTCGACCATTCGCTGATTGCCGAAGGATCCCCGGGGTCCGCGGGTGGTGCGGGGTCCGAGGGCGCGCTGAAGGAGAGTCAATGCGAGGCTCTCTGCCTCGAGAGGTTCGACGGTGCCTTCGCGGAGGCTATAGCGAAGCATGGCGACAAGGGCTTGAGTGCGGGCATCGATGCGAAGACGGTGAGGACGGAAGGAGCTGTCTAACTTGTTGTTGAGCAGCGAGGGAGGCGCGATCTCGGAAAGCAGTGTGGGATGTGCGATGAGAGAGAGGCTGGCATCGCCGCCAGCAACGGGGTGGCTCACGCGGTAGGATTCGGCTGCGTTGAAGAAGAGCACCTGGTTGGCTTCGGCAACGGACTGGTTTTGTCCAACGTGACGGACATAGGTTCCGCGATAGGTGAAGACGAGCGAAGTGACGCGCCCATGCTCTTCGGCGCTGCGGTCGCGGCATGTTCCCCGGCAGTAGACATCACAGATGGCAACGCTGGGCGAGTCCAGGAGGAGATCGGAGGAGATCTCGGGGCAGGGCGAGTTGTTGGCGCCGGAGCGCACGGTGCTGGAGGCAGAATAGCGGCGATGCGAGAAGTTCGATTGCATTCGAGTCCTGGCCGGAGATGGCCGAATACGATCATTGGATTACGCACGGGAAGTGGGCGCTGTCAAAAAATTTAGATAAAAGTGGGGATGCCTGCTTTGCGCCGAAGTCAGGCGCCTCGGGCGGTCATCTCGCGGACCTGGGCCCGGGCGGGAGCGAGGGCCTGCTTTGCGGCGCGATCGCCGGAACGGATAGCGGCGTGGACCGTGCCCCAATGGCCGGTGACATCAGTGTGTTCTCCGGCGAAGTAAAGGGTGTCTTCGACCGGGGTGGCCAAATCGAGAACGGCGTCGAGCGCCCGGGCGGGAATGTAGCTGTAGGCGCCGTAGCTGAATGGATCGGTTTGCCAGTCGTGCGTGGCGCAGCAGATGAGCTGGGCGCGCAGGTAGTCGACTGGGAGCGAAAAGATGCGTGCCAGCTCCTGGCAGGCTAGGTCGCCGACCTGCTCACGGGTGCACAGGTCGAAGGCGGAGGAACGCGGGCCGCCGATCCAGCCGGTCAGGGTGCGGGTTTCCCAGGGGTGGGCTGTCCACCAGACGGGCGGCATAGCGTCGTGGGCGAACAGAAAGCTTAGTTTGGAGAGATTTATGTCTTGATGGTCAGCCCACCAGCGTTCGCGGAAGAGAAGCGTAAAGCGGCGGACAGGACCCATGGAGAGCTGGTGGGCGGCGATGAGGGCGCGAGGAACGGGGTCGAATACGACGCCGAACTGCTGAAGTACACCGAGGGGAACGGCAATGACGGCTTTGTTGGCTGAAAGCTCCAGGAGTTCGCCGCCATCCCGGGCGAAAATCTGTACCCGGCCGCGCCGCCACTCAATCCTTTCGACTGGGCGGGAGAGCTCGATGCGGGCGCCTGCTTCCCGGACCTTTCGGGCAAGGAACTCGGGAAGGCGGTCATAGCCTTCCCGGATACGAAAAAGGTCGTCGCCGTGGATCTCCTCTTCGGCGGATTGCTGGACGGCAAGGGAGTGGATGCCGATCTGACGGTAGTCGGCGGCGTTGAAGCCCTGAACGTAGGCGATGATCTCTTCGCTTTTTTCACGCGAGAGCTTCTGGAGCGGAGGGTAGTCAGCGAACGCGAGGTCGGGGCCTTTCCATTTCTCGAGCTGGTTGAGGAATTTGAAGATTTCGCTTTGCTCGTCGCATTTCTTCAGTTTGTGGTCTTTATGGCAATAGTCGACGCCGTCGAGAGGGTAAGTTTCGAGGCCGGCTTCGTGGACGAGGTCCCATAGCTCGGCCGGATGACCGTGGATGAATTCCGCTCCGAGTTCGAGGATCTGATCGCCTTCGCGGAGGGTGCGGATGCGCCCACCGACACGGTCGCGAGCTTCGAGCAGAAGTACATGGCGGCCAGCACGGGCGAGATGCCGGGCAGCGGTAAGGCCAGCCATGCCGGCACCGATGACCAAAATTCGCTGCTTTCCGGGATCCATCACCGAATTGGATGCGGCCCGGGCCTGGAAGTCATCGGGAATCGGGTCACTCCCGGGTGTGGAATGCCATCTAATCGAACGTCAATAAAACTCCAGCCTCCAGGAAGATGGCTATTTCTTCAACCCGACAAAGGATCGAGGATCCAGCAGGGAGCAGTGATGAATCGAGTCCGTCGAACAATCCGTTGCTATCTAATTGCCTTCATTGCGATAACGCTCATGCTGACGAGTTCAGCGCAACAACCAGAGGCTATGAAGCCGGAACCGGATGCGACAACGACTTTGCACCATATCAAGACGGTGTTCCTGATCGTGATGGAAAACCATAACTGGACCGGCGCAGGGAGCGGGAATATCAGGGGAAACTCAGCGGCACCTTACATTAACTACACCCTGCTGCCGATGGCTTCGTACGCGAATGGGTACAAGAATCCGCCCGGGATCCATCCGAGCCTGCCCAATTATTTGTGGCTGGAGGCTGGAACCAGCTTTGGGATCGCCGATGACGGGCCGCCGTCGCAGCACAACCTGACGACACATACTCACCTCGTCAAATTGCTGGAGAATGCCGGCATTTCGTGGCGGTCCTATGACGAGAACATCAGCGGAACGAATTGTCCGTTGACCAATCAGGGATCAAAGGACGCAAACGGAAACCAGCTTTATGCGGTGAAACACGATCCGTTCGTCTATTTCAGCGATGAGACGAACAACCGATCAAGCTCGTCGTCGAATTGCATTGCGCATATCCGGCCATTCACTCAGCTTGCATACGATCTGTCGGCGAACACCGTGGCGAGGTACAACTTCATCACTCCGAATCTATGCGATGACATGCATGACAGCTGCGGTGGGAACGCGATCGCGAATGGAGACGCATGGTTGAAGAAGACGGTTCCGCTGATTTTGAACTCGACGGCATACAAGAGCGGCGGAGTTCTGTTCATTACATGGGATGAGGCAGCTTCGGGCGATGGGCCGATTCCGATGATTGTGCTCTCGCCGTTCGCGAAGGGGAATCATTACTCGAACTCGACGTACTACACGCACAGCTCGACACTGCGAACGATCCAGGAGATTTTCGGGGTCTACCCGCTGATTCGTTATGCAGATTCCGCGACGGACTTGAAGTCCATGTTCTCAGTCTTTCCGTGATTGAGCTTTTCGCTCTTAGCTTCTAGCTCCCGGCTGGTCCGGGTTCTCACCCCGGCCACTCAGGGAACTGTGGAGATTCGCTTCCCGTAGATAATGGGGGCGGGGCGGCGGCTCTTCTGCTGCCGCGAAGGAAAGAGGAAGCAATGCGCAAGTTCGTCGTGGGTTTGGTGGCAGGTGCCCTAGTGGTGGGATCGGCGGTTGCCGGTATGGCGCAGAACCGGGCAAAGACCGGCTCGGGAAAGATTGTGGTTGTGTTCAAGGACGGGCATCGGCAGAGCTTCAGTCTGGCGGATATTGCGCGAATCGAAGTGCCGCGAGGCAGCCCGGTTGTGGATGTGGGTCCGACAACGCCGGGAGCGCCCCCGAGGGGTCACTTTCTGGGAAAGTGGGAAGTGGGGGATGGCAACGGCGGGAAGTTCACGATCACTTTGAATGACGACGGGAGCGCATGGCGATCGCTGCATCGGGTTCGTGGGCGCTGGTCCTATGTAAATGGAGAGGCTCGGGTTACATGGGATGACGGAGCTCAGGACTGTATTCGGAGAACGGATGGGCAGGACAAGAAATTTGCCTATCGGGCGGGGAAACTGTTCACCGACGATCCAGACAATGTGACCGAGGCGCGGAACACGAACAGGGGACCGGTGTAGCCAGTTTCATCGTTGTTGGGGCTGGGGTCATTCCGTTTCCAGAGCCGGTTTATGACGCTTCTGGACCAGACCACAACAGGTCAGGGGAACCTTGGGAATTCGGGGTGCGTACCGACTGGTGAGAGGGATATCATCGGCCTATCGGTTTCTGAGGCCGGAGGTCGGTCTCAGCCGTCTCTAAAATACAGGGTCATCTGAGAAGAACTTTCGCCGGAATGGGTGGCTGAGGTTGTCCCTGTCTTTACGGGCAAGAGCGCCCTGGAGAAGGACCGAACCAGCGGTTCCGAACACGGAAAGTGGATTCATGAGCATTCTTGAGGCTTTCAAGCTGGCGTTTCAATCGTTGTGGGGCAACAAGATGCGCTCCATTCTTACGCTGATCGGCGTGGTGATGGGCGTGGCCTCGGTGATCATGGTGCTGACGCTGGTGCAGGGAGCGAAAAAGTACATCTCGACGAAGCTCTCCGGGTATGGCGCGGACGTGTTCACGGTGAACCGGATGTCGAGCGTCATTCTCTCGGCGGATCAGTATTTCAGCTATCAAAAGCGAAAGATCATCCGCATGGAAGATTACGAGTCGATCAAGGAGGCCTGCACCGAATGCAATGAGGTTGGGGCGATGCTCTTCAAGTCGACAAAGGTGGTGTACAACGGGCACTCGAGCAACAACACCGGAGTGCGCGGCTACACGGCGTCGATGATGTCGCTGAACAATCTTGATATCGCTTTGGGGCGCGGGTTTACACCTGCCGATGAGGAGCATGCATTCCACAGCTGCATCGTGGGATATGACATCGTGGACAACCTGGTTGGCGACAGCGATCCGCTTGGAAAAGAGATCAGGGTAGATGGCATTCCGTTCACGATTGTCGGCGTTGGCGATCGCGAAGGTAAGACACTCGGACAGTCACAGGACAACTGGGTTGCGATTCCAATCAGCGTTTACCAGCAGATCTACGGATACAACGACTCAGTGGATATCTACGCGCGTGCGTCAGGGGGGCCAGAGGTGATGACGATGGCGGAAGACCAGGCGCGCGTAATCATGCGGACGCGACGTCATGTGGCTCCAGGACAGCCGGATGATTTTGAGATTCAGACAAACGATACATTCCTGGATATCGCGAACCAGTTGCTTGGAGTCTTCGCTTGGGTGGTGCTGGGGCTGGGATCGATCGCTCTGGTGGTTGGCGGCGTGGTGATCATGAACATCATGCTGGTGAGCGTGACGGAGCGGACGCGGGAGATTGGGGTACGCAAAGCACTGGGCGCGAAGCAGCGGGATGTGCTGATGCAGTTTTTGATCGAGAGCGCCTCGCTGGCGGGGATCGGCGGCGTGTTCGGGATTCTGATGGGCGTCCTGGTTGGGAAACTGATCACAGTGTTTGTAGGGTTCCCGACGGCTGTGCCGCTCTGGGCGGTGTTCCTGGGGTTGTTTCTGGCATGCGGAGTGGGGATCTTCTTCGGAGTGTATCCGGCGAGCAAGGCGGCGAGACTGGATCCGGTAGTGGCGTTGAGGGCAGAAATGTGACGGGCAGCTGCTAGCTCCTAGCTTCTACCTGCTAGCAGATGATGATCAAACTGATCTCTGGAGCCATCCTCTTCCGCGATGCGTGAGAGAAGCTAATGGCTAGTAGCTAGAGGCTAGGAGCTGTTTTATGCGGGGACAACAGGCGGGCGAGTCGGTAAAGATGGCGCTGCAGACGATTCGCACGAACAAGCTGCGGTCGGGGCTGACGATTCTGGGCATCGTTATCGGCGTCACGACGGTGATCACAATTTCGTCGGTTATCAGCGGATTGAACAACCGCGTGCAGGATTTCGTGAGTTCGCTGGGCAGCAATGTCTTTTGGGTTTTTCATATGCCGGTGATCGGCGTTCGGCCGACGACGGAGATGCTGGCGCGCAAGAAGCTGAATTTTGACGATGTGCTTGCGCTGCGGCAGCTGCCGCATGTTGTGGCGGCCGATGGCGGCTACCAGCACGTGAAGGCGCAGTTCCGCGTGGGTGATGTCTCGGTGCGGTACAACGGGAAAAAAATAGCGGGAACGATCCTGCAGGGGTCGACGGCGCAAGTCGGACTGGTTGCAAACTTCACGATTCTCCAAGGGCGTCTATGGACGGACGAAGAGGACAAGCGGGCTGAGCACGTGGTGGTGCTTGGGCACGACACGTGGGAGGAACTGTTTGGAGACCAGAACGCCATTGGAAAAGAAGTGGCGGTCGAATCCGGTCTTTACACCGTGATTGGGGTCTTGGACAAGCAGAAGCAACCGTTCGGTGGCGGGAAGAACCCGCAGGACAACATGGCGTATTTTCCGCTAGGGACGTTTCATAACCTGCATCCGGAAGATAAGGATATGTGGGTGAGCGTGAAGTACGACGATCCGAAGAACAAGGCACTGGTCGAGGAAGAGATCCGGGAACTGCTGCGCATCCATCGGAAGGTGAAGGTGGACCAGCCTGACAACTTCGAGATCTTTGGGCCGGATTCGCTTTCAAAATTGTGGAACCAGCTTACGGGCGGCCTGGTGTTGTTCATGATTGCTGTGTCGAGCGTGGGCCTGATGGTGGGCGGCGTGGGTGTGATGAACATCATGCTGGTGAGCGTGACGGAACGGACCCGCGAAATTGGGGTGCGGAAAGCGATCGGGGCGACGAAGCGAACACTGCTGGTGCAGTTCACGACGGAGGCGGTGACACTGTGCGCGGTGGGGGGAGTTATCGGCATCCTGGTGGGTGCAGTGCTGACGTGGATCATCTACTTCCTGCCGATCGGGCTGCCTGCGACGATGTCGACGATGTGGGTGTTGACCGGCTTTACGGTGTCCTGCGGGATCGGTCTGGTCTTCGGGATTTATCCGGCATGGAAGGCGGCGAATCTGGATCCGATCGAGGCGTTGCGGTACGAATAGAGCAGCCCTTAGCTATTAGTTCTTAGCCTCTGGCTCCATTCATGTGACACTGGCCGCTTTGAAGGCGGAGAACTAAGCGCATAATTGTTGCCAGACTGCCATAGAAAGCCGGCCTACGATGGCGCAGGGACAGACTCGGGAATCCGTCAGGATGGCTCTGGACACCGTGAGGACGAACAAGCTCCGCTCGGGGCTTACGATTCTCGGCATTGTCATTGGCGTCACGACCGTCATCACCATCTCTTCTGTCATTACCGGATTAAACAATCGCGTCAACGATTGGGTGAGCTCGATGGGCTCCAATGTTCTCTGGGTTTTTCACATGCCATTGATCGGGGTGCGACCGACTAGCGAGATGTTGACCCGCAGGAAATTGACACTGGATGATGCACTGGCATTGCGCTCTCTGCCGCACGTGATCGGTGCAGACGGTTCGTACCGGCATGTGAATGAGACATTCCATGTGGGCGATGTGAGTGTGAAGTATGCAGGCAAGAAGGTTTCAGGTGCGTTCCTGATGGGGTCGACGTCGGAAGTGCAGTCGGTTTCGCAATTTTCGATGCAAACGGGGCGGTTGTGGACGGACGAGGAGGACCAGCGGCATGCACATGTATGTGCGATCGGTATTGATACAGCCGAAGCTCTGTTCGGCAACGAGAATGCCATCGGCAAAGATGTGACGGTGGGGCCGAGTCTATATACAGTCATTGGCGTGGTGGACAAGCGGAAGCAGCCATTCGGATCAGGGAAGAATCCGGCGGACAACGGGGTGTACTTTCCGCTCGGGACTTTTCACAATCTCTATCCCGAAATCAAAGACATGTACATCAGTGTGAAGTACGACGACCAGCGCAACAAAGGTCTGGTGGAAGAAGAGATTCGGGAGATGCTGCGCGTTCGGCGGAAAGTAAGAGTGGATCAGCCGGACAACTTTGATATTTTTGGGCCGGATTCGCTTTCAAAGCTATGGAATCAACTGACGGGCGGGTTGGTGCTCTTCATGATCGCGGTATCGAGCGTCGGGCTGATGGTTGGCGGCGTGGGCGTAATGAACATCATGCTGGTGAGCGTGACGGAGCGAACACGTGAGATCGGGGTACGTAAGGCGATCGGTGCGACAAAGCGAGCTTTGCTGCTGCAATTCACAGTCGAGGCGGTGACGCTGACTTCGCTCGGAGGAGTTCTTGGAATCCTGGTTGGGGCCGTATTGACATGGATCATCTATTTCCTGCCGATCGGATTGCCGGCGGCTATGTCGACGATGTGGGTGCTTATGGGATTCACGGTGTCCTGCGGGATCGGGTTGGTATTCGGGATTTATCCAGCGTGGAAGGCGGCGAATCTGGATCCGATTGAGGCGCTGAGATACGAGTAAACAATGGGCGGTGGTCAGGGAACTGGAAGACGGCTACCATCGAGCAGTTGGATTTGAATAGGGTTGTTCCCCGTCGAAATTGGCTGGAGCGCAGGAGGCGTGCTCCCGAACCTGCTGCCTGAAGAAGGCGGGAGGGCCTCAAATGGTTCTTGTCGAAGCCTCAAAATTAGCATTGCAATCGTTGTGGGGTAGCAAGCTGCGCAGCGTTCTGACGCTGCTTGGAGTTGTGATCGGTGTTGCCTCCGTGATCATGGTGGTGACGCTGACCAACGGAGCGAAGCAGTTTGTCACGTCGAAGCTCAATCGATACGGCGCAAGCGTGATCACCATCAGCAAGATGCCGCAGACGTTTATCACGATCGAGGAGTTTCTCGATTTTCAGAAGCGCCGGGACATCACAATCGACGACTTCCGCGCGATTGCTTCCGACTGCAAATCCTGCGTCACAGTGGGGGCCAGGCGCGATCGGCTTGGCAAGGTTGTGTACGGCCGGAATTCGACGACCGATACGGATATTCGCGGTTGGACGTGGACGATGCCGGGACTCTCGAATCTGGATCTGGAGTATGGCAGGACGTTCACCGAGCTCGAAGACGCACACAGCACGCGAGTAGCGATTGTGGGCGCAGACATTGTGAATAACATGCTTGGGCCGGGGGATCCGCTGGGCAAGGAGATCCGCGTAGACGGCGCGCCGTACACGATCATCGGTGTCGGCGAAGCTCAGGGGAAGATGCTGGGAATGAGCATGGACAATTGGGTGGCGGTTCCATTGAATGCGTTTCAGCAGTCGTATGGGTCCCACGCGAGCATCGATATCTACGTGGAAGCGGGTGGAGGCGGTGAGCTGATTGAAATCGTGTCGGACCAGCTGCGCACGATCATGCGCACGAGACGGCATCTGGCGCCGGGAGCATCGGACACTTTCACCATCGACACCAGCGCGACATTTCAGAATATGCTTGGCAAAATTCTGAACAACTTTGGAGCCGTGGTTGCAGCGGTCGCCGGAATTTCGCTTGTGGTTGGCGGGATCGTGATCATGAACATCATGCTGGTTTCGGTGACGGAGCGGACATCGGAAATCGGGCTACGCAAGGCTGTGGGCGCAAACCGTCACGACATCCTGATCCAGTTCCTGGTTGAATCGGCGACAGTTTCGTTGGTCGGAGGTCTCTTTGGAATTGCCGTGGGGATTTCGGTAGCCAAGGTGATCACGATGTTGATCGGATTTCCCTCTGTTGTGAAGATCTGGTCGATCGTGGTTGGGCTGGTTGTAGCCGCGACGGTTGGGATTTTCTTCGGAGTCTATCCAGCACACAAGGCAGCGCAGCTTGATCCGATCGCGGCGCTGAGAGCGGAGCAGTAGCCATGTACATGTCCAACTACAGGGAATCAGTTCGATTGGCGCTGGATACGCTGCGGCGCAACAAGATGCGGTCTGGATTGACGATCCTGGGCATCTCGATCGGAATCTCAACAGTGATCCTGATCTCGTCGGCGATCAATGGGCTGAATTCGAACATAAGCCGTTTTGTGAGCGCGCTGGGAACAAATGATCTGTGGGTGTTCCGATTCGAGCCGTTCGGAAAGAGACCGACGACAGAGGAACTGAACCGCAAGCAATTGACGTATGAGGACGGGATTGCGATGCGGAGCCTGCCGCATGTGCTGGCCGTGGATCCGGCGCTGACATATCAGAATTTTCAGTTGGGGATCGGAAATGTCTCGCTCAAGCATGGGAAACACAAGATCAACAATACGATTTTGTATGGGGAGACATCGGCGGTGACGGTCACGCAGGACTTTGAACTCCTGGAAGGACGCCTATTCACGGAGAGCGAAGAGGAGCGTCGTGCGAATGTGGTGGTGCTGGGACACGATGCTGCGGAGGACTTATTTCCGGACGGGTCGCCGATTGGAGAGGATGTGGAGTGCAGCGGGAGCGTCTTCACAGTGATCGGGGTGCTGGACAAAAGCCCGCAACCCTTTGGGAGTGGGCGAAATACGCAGGATAATGCAGCATACTTTCCATTGAACACGTTCAGGAAAATCCATCCGGAGATCAAAGATTTCTGGATCACGGTGAAATACGACAACCAGGCCAACAAGGCGCTGGTGATCGATGAGATCAGGGAACTGCTGCGACGGCGGCGGTCGGTGCGTATGGAACAGACGGATAATTTCGCGATCTTCGGGCCGGACTCACTGACCAGGTTATGGAATCAGCTTACGGGTGGACTGTTTCTGTTTATGGTTGCAGTATCGAGCGTGGGTCTGATGGTGGGCGGCGTAGGTGTGATGAACATCATGCTGGTGAGCGTGACGGAGCGAACGCGCGAGATCGGGATTCGCAAAGCGGTCGGCGCGACGAAGAAGAATATCCTTCTGCAATTCACGATGGAGGCGATTACGCTATGCGCGGTAGGCGGACTGCTGGGTATCTGCGCAGGATCGCTGTTTACGCTGATACTGCACTACGCGGTGACGTTTCTTCATGCGGCGCTGTCGACAATGTGGATTGCCTTGGCGATTGTGGTTTCATGCGCGATTGGGCTGCTGTTCGGGATTTATCCGGCATGGAAGGCGGCGAATCTGGATCCGATTGAGGCGCTGCGCTACGAGTAAGAGCTTTCAGTTCGCAGTTCACAGTTCGATTTCCTCGGGGAGGGTCGGTGGAGTTGCCGGCCTCCGTGGTCTGAGAACAACCAAGGGTATTGGTTAAACTAGGCTTCGTGCACTCACATGCAATTGCGGCGGGAATTGAAGTGCTGACCACGGTGCTAACTGTGGCGGGGATCGCGTATTTTCTCGCGGCGATTGTGGCGGCGCGTAGCTTTATTTCGTCGGGGCGGGCTGCGCTTGCGAACTATGCGCCGGGGGTCTCGATTCTGAAGTCGCTGAAGGGGCTCGATCCGGGGATGCTGGATGCGTTCCGGAGTCACTGCAGACAGGATCATGGGGGAGAGTACGAACTCCTGTTTGGAGTTTCGTCGCTGGAGGAGCCGGCGGTTGCCGCGGTTCGGGAGTTGCAGGTGGAGTTTCCTGAGCGCTCAATTCGGTTGATTGAGTGTCCGGAGCGGCTGGGTGCGAATGGGAAGGTGAGCACCCTGGCGCAGATGGCGGCGCATGCGCGGTATGAATTTCTGCTGGTGAACGATTCAGATATCACGGTGAGCTCTCACTACCTGACGCGGGTGATGGCGCATTTCGCCTCGGAACAGTCGCGGCAATTTCATCAGGCGCAGAAGACGGTGGGGTTAGTGACTGCGCTATATCGTGGGCGCGCACACGATACGTTCGGGTCGCGGCTGGAGGCGCTGGGGATCGCAACGGACTTCATGCCGAGCGTGCTGGTAGCGCGGATGTTGGAAGGTGGGCTGCGTTATGGGCTGGGATCGACGCTGGCGGTGAGCCGCGAGGCGCTGGCGAGGGTTGGCGGGTTCGAGGCCATCGTGGATCAGCTGGCGGACGACTACGAGCTGGGTGAGCGCATATTCAAGGCGGGATATCGAATCGCGCTGAGTGCAGAGGTTGTGGAGACGAGCGTGCCGGCTTATGACTGGCGCGGGTTCTGCGATCATCAATTGCGATGGCTTCGGACTGTGCGCGATGCGCGTCCGGGCGGATATGCAGGACTGATCTTCACTCATGGGTTGTCGCTGGCCATGCTGAATGTGATCGCGAGTGGCGCGAGCCTCCTGAGCTTTTGGCTGCTTGCACTCTGTTTTTTCCTCAGGCTCTCTCTGGCGATGGCAGTTGGAGCGGAGGTGCTCGGAGATCACCAGGTGCTGCCCTCGATGTGGCTGCTACCGCTGCGCGATTTGATCGCGACGGGGCTCTGGATCGGGGGATTTGCATCAAATACGGTGGTGTGGCGGGGTGAGAGATTCGAGGTCAGGCAAGGCAAGCTCCGCCCGTCGTTGTAAGAAACCACGGCGCAAAAGTCCAGCTTGCGAGATGACCTGTTCGAATGTGCCAAGCGCGGTAAGATGCGCGAGTCGCAGACCGGAAGAGGTGAACCTGATCTGCGGCTCGCCGCCATCAGCAAGCCAATGCGCAATTATCGCGCCGCCACCATGGTTGTATCCGTAGACGAGCATACTTCCATTTCTGAATTCTTCTTGCCGCGACCTTCGATGGTCATGCTAAAGATCCTGGCCGCTCGAATGTGAAACTCACTGAGGTCTTTGTGATCCCCGCATCTCCTGAAGACCAGCAGTCCCTTCGCAGGAGCAGCCCCCTGTTCCTCCGGCCGTACGCTGAACAACTGCTTGTCTCCCGTCTGAACATTCTGAATCGAAATCAGGAACGGGTTTGCCTCGCGCCTGACTTCGTAGGTTCCCGGTTCAATCACATGCCCGCTTGCCATGAATGCAAACGGCACCGTAAAAATCTCTCCCGGCGCATCCTGCGCCTGCAACGTAGCCGGTATCCCTCCGGTTCCAATCAGAACCGTTCCGAGCAATCCCGCCACAATCGACGTAACGCGCTTCATATTCTCCTCCTGATGCCCGTGCGATCCGCTCGCTTGCCTTGCGGCCCGGCACTATTGCACATCACAATTTCAGCAGCGGTTCGAAGGGCGTGCGGTCAAGATTGGCAAAGCAGAGTAAAGATTTGTAAATCCGCTGATTGCGAAACTTCTTCTGGAATACCATCGAAATCGGAGGAGTAAGTTCTCGCGAATGGATCGTGTTCTCATCGTCGACGATGACGTTCAGCTGTGCAGGCTTCTTTCCGAGCGTCTTGGCACCGAGGGCTTCGTCCTCGAATCTGTGCACGACGGTATTCGAGGACTTGAACGCGCCCTCTCCATGGAACACGCTCTGGTGGTGCTCGATCTCATGCTGCCTGGGATGGGTGGGCTCGACGTGTTGCGAAAGCTCCGAGCGCGATCGCCGATCCCCGTACTGATCCTCACCGCGCGTGGGGAAGATATCGATCGAATCCTCGGCCTCGAAATCGGTGCGGACGATTACGTTCCAAAACCCTTCAACCCGCGCGAACTCATTGCACGCGTTCGCGCCATTCTGCGCCGGACTTCAAACACCACCGCACCCGCAGGCCCGCTCATCGCGGGCGACATTCGTCTCGATCCGCAGGCACGCGAGGCCTGGTTCTGCGAAACCCCCTTGAACCTCACGAGCGTTGAATTCACTCTGCTTGAATCGCTTCTCCGACAGGCCGGTCACGTCGTCTCGCGCGAACAACTCACCGAAACGGTTCTGGGACGAAAGCTCGGCCCCTTCGATCGAGTCATCGACGTGCACATCAGCAACATCCGCAAAAAACTCGGATCCTCAGAGCACGGCCAGCGAATCAAGTCGGTGAGAGGCAGCGGCTATCTCCTGGCTGCGCGGACGGAGGCGAAGTGAAGCAGAATCATCGCAGCCTTCTTCTCAAGATCTTCCTCTCGTTCTGGGCCACCGTTCTGATCACCGCGATTGCTTCGGCAATCACGTTCTGGATTCGTGCGCATAACTCTCCCTACCAGTGGCACGCGTCGCTCATAGAAACGGCGCGGCGATCCGGAGAGACAGCGATCCAAACCTACGAACAGGATGGCCCGGTAGCGGCTGCCAGGTACATGGCGCAACTCAAGCGCGAGAATTTACTGAATCCCTGCCTGTTCGACAGGCAGCGCAACATGCTTGCCGGCGGAGACTGCGAAGGGTTTGCCGAAATGCTGCCAGATCTCAGCGGTCCCGGAGTTCCCGACTTCGGCGTCAGATCTGGCGTTGGGCGTGTGGCGCTGATCCTGAAGGGACACAGCGGGCGCGACTACATCTTTGCCACGGAACTGTCACCGCCCTTGCCGCGCGGCAGCCCGGGGATTAAACGGCTGGGCTTCGCTCTTCAATGGGGAGTTGCTCTCTTCGTATCCGGTTTCATCTGTTATCTCCTGACGCGATATCTCACTACGCCGATCCTGCGGCTGCGGGAAGCGGCCGATCAGCTCGCGTCCGGGGACCTGACCGCTCGCGCAAGCACGCGGATTTCTCCGCGCCTTGATGAGCTCGGCGATCTCGTTCGCGACTTCGATGCCATGGCCGATCGTATCGAGGACCTCGTTTCACGACAGCGCCAGCTCATCTCGGACGTCTCCCATGAACTTCGTTCGCCTCTCGGCCGCCTTAACGTTGCCATCGATCTTGCTCGCCAGCGCAAAGGGGACGATCCAGCGTTCGATCAAGCCGAACAGGATACGGCGCTCCTCAACGAGATGATCGGCCGCCTCCTTACCATTGCCAAGCTCGACGTTTCCGCGCGAGACATCCCCATGGTCGAGGTCGATCTTGCCGAACTCGTGACGCAAATTGTCCGCAACGCGAACTTCGAATCCCACCCGGACGAAGACCGCGTGAAGCTGGTCGCGGAGAGCAGCGTCACCGTCCACGGCAACCCTGAACTGCTGCACAGCGCCATTGAAAATATTGTCCGCAACGCCATTCACTACACGGACTCGGGAACCCAGGTCGAGGTTCTTCTCGAGCGCGATCCTGCACAATCTCTGGCGCGCATTGCGGTTCGCGATCACGGTCCGGGCATACCCGACTCCGAACTCACCAACATCTTCCGCCCGTTCTACCGTGTTGCAGCGGCCCGCGACCGCCAATCGGGCGGAGCAGGCCTCGGTCTCGCGATTGCCGACCGCGTCATCCGGACCCATGGGGGAAGCATCCGCGCCCAGAACGCCAGCCCTAAGGGACTTCTGATTGAAATCCTTCTCCCCGAGCAGAACAGCGGTACTCCTCAATAGCACTCGACAAGAACCATCCGTAACCTGCAGCTGCTTACCATTGCATAAAACTTGCCCCATGAAAGCGATGGACGCCCTCACCATTCCGCGTGATACATTGAGATTCCCGCAAGTATAAGGTAGAGGTCATGGCAGCAGGAATCCATCTGCCCGGCAGCAACGAAACCATCGATCTTCAGCAGCAAGTGGCCCGGCTACAGGCCCTGCTCGAGGCGTCGCGCCAGGTGCACTCCACCATTCGCGAAGAAGCCGTCCTCGGTTCAGTCCTTCGCATCGTGGTTCGCGAACTCGAAATGGCCGGCGCGGCATTCCCGGGCACCGGCCTGAGCTACGGCGAAGTTCCCGATCCCTCAGCGCAAACCGAGGATGGCCCCACGCTCCCGCTTTACCTCCTCCAGGACCGCGAAGGCAAGCGCATGGCGGAGCTCGTCGTCGCACCTCCCGATGGCCGCGAACTCACCCTTTACGAATCTGACTTCATCGAAGGCCTCGCTCTCCAGGCCGCTGTTGCCCTGGAAAACGCCCGCAATCACGAGCGCAACATGCAGTGGGCTCGTGTCCAGCAGGATCTCGATGCCGCGCGCAATATCCAGCGCTCGCTGCTTCCGCAGTCTTTGCCGGAAATCCCCGGCTACTCCGTTGCCTTCCGCTCGGTGACCTGCTACGAGGTTGGCGGCGACTATCTCGACATCGTGGAGCAGCCGGACGGGAGCCTTCTGCTGGCTGTGGCGGACGTTGCAGGCAAAGGGCTGGCCTCTGCAATGATGTCCACCAGCTTCCGGGCTGCGTTCCGAGCCATGGCCATCACCGGCCTGCCCCTCGACGAACTCGCAACCCGCATGAACGAGCACCATTGGCGAGAAGGCGAAGAGGCCCGTCGCCGTTATGTCACCGCAATCTTCATGCGGCTCTACCCTGACCTGGGCAAAATCGAGGTCGCCAACGCAGGCCACAACCCCGGATTCCTCACCATGCCCGACGGAACCACGCGGCAATTCGAAGCCGCCGGCACTCCTCTTGGCCTGCTCCCCGGTATGCGCTACGCAGTTGAGGAAGCCCCCTTCGCTCCGGGCACCCGCCTGCTCTTCTATACCGACGGTCTCACCGAAGTCTTCCGCGGCGAGGAAGAGTTTGGCTCCGAACGACTTATGGACGAATTTTCTAAATGCCCCAACGAACAAGCCGATGTTATCCTCGATGCATTGTGGACAACAATTGAGGACTTTGCCGAGGGCGGACCTCAAAGTGATGACATGACCGCACTGGCCCTGTGCCGGTGTGCGCTGGGTACGGAGACACCGGCATGAGCAATGTGAAATCCACTTCAGTGGAGGTGCGGCTGCCTTCGCAGATGGGCTACGAAAAAGTGGCCATGAGCACCGCAGCCGCTGTGGCCAAGCTGATGGGTTTCCGCGAAGATCGCGTCGAAGATTTGAAAACGGCCGTAGCCGAGGCCTGCATCAATGCGATCGAGCACGGTAATAAATTGAACGATGACCTCTCTGTTGGCGTAGTTCTCTCGACAGGCGCAAACGCCCTTGAGGTAAAAGTGATCGATGACGGCCAGGGTCTGAAAACACTCCCCCCCAAGCCCGACATCGACAAAAAGATTCACGGCGAAGAAGACCCGCGTGGCATGGGCATGTTCCTCATCCAGGCGCTTGTAGATGAAGCCGAATGGGTCAAAGGCTCCAACGGTAAGAGCAGCTATGTCAGGCTGGTCATTCGCCTGGACGTCAATGCAAACGCGGACTAAACACGACCAACACCAATACGGAGACACAAGATCGTGCAGAGCGAAACCAAAGCGCGCGTAGACCAGTTAACTACCCCAGGCGGGCACAACGTGACCGCTCTTCGCTTCGAAGGCGACATCGCCAGCACCTCCAAGGACGCGGTGCTTGGCAGTTATCAGGCGCTCCCCAAGGAGACCGCCAAACTCGTCCTCCTCGACTTCACTAAAGTGGACTACATCAACTCGAGCGGGATCGCTCTGGTCATCCAGATGCTCATCGAGGCAGCCAATTCCGGCCAGAAGGTCTACGCATTCGGCCTCTCGCCCCACTTCACCAAAGTCTTCACCATGGTAGGCATCACCAAGTACGCCGGCCTCTTCCCCACCCAGGCCGACGCCCTCGCGGCGCTGTAGTCCCCGGCGCCGCACCTCGATGTCATCTCTGGTTTTCCCGCCCAGCTCAGCCGTTCCCCTCGATCTCCTGCGAGGAGATGACGAACTTGATCACAAGCTATTGCTGGAAATGGCGGATGAGGCTATCCGCTATATCTCCGGATTCGAATGGTGTCTAGGGATCCACGAGAGATACTTCGGTGACGGGTTCGGCGGAATCGTAGCGCTCTTCATCTTCCGGGTTTCGATTCGAGATACCCGGGAACCGGAATGGATCTGGGTAATCGTAGGTGATCTTCCGTCCGCTTATCTCGAAACTAAAGGTTTCCCGAGCGCCCAGGCTGCTCTCGAAAGGTACATCGAAGGCGTCGAAGATTGGATCGACACGCCCGAGCGTGAACGGAGAACCCGTACCGATCTGCCTCCAATTTCGATGCCCAGCGGAGACGAGCACATTCAGATGTTGAAGAGCCGTATGGACACACTCCGCGCCAGCTTTTTACCTCATTTGAAGCTTGAGTAGATTCGAACTATTCCATCCGCCAAAAGACCGAGGGCGCATCGGCTAAGCCGCTGCGCCCTTCGCAATGAATCCAGTCTTCGCCAGTATGTCTAATCCCCTGCTTTCGACTCCAAGGCCCCTACATCCGCCCTGTTCAAATTGCTGTGCCCCCTTGCATACAGGAAGTAGACCACCAGTCCGATCAACATCCAGCTCCCCGCCGCAATCTTCGAGGTCGAATCCACCGAAATGATCATTGCCACGCAGAACAGCGATCCCATGATCGACACAAACGGCACCCCACGCACCCGGAACGGCCTTTCCTGTTGCGGATTCTTCTTCCGCATCACCCAGACCCCGATGCACACCAGCACAAACGCGAACAGCGTGCCCAGGTTCGTCATGTTCCCTGTAATGTCGCCCGGCAGAAATCCGCCCAGCAAGCCGACAAACACATACAGCACCAGGTTGCACTTATACGGCGTCCGGTACTTCGGATGCACCTCGGCAAACAGCTTCGGCAGCAACCCATCTCGCGACATCGAGAAGAACACGCGGCTCTGTCCCAGCAGCATCACCAGCATCACCGATGAGAATCCCGCCAGGATCGCCACCGACACCAGCACAGAAAGCCACCCATATCCGGGCATGTAGGTGTGAATCGCGTACGAGACCGAGGCCTCCATCCCTTTGTTCGGATCGATGAAGTCCAGAGCCGGCGCCACACCCGTCAGCACCCAGCTGAAGAGAATGTATAGGAACGTACAGACACCAAGAGAACCGAGAATACCGATCGGCATGTTCTTGCCCGGATTGATCGTCTCCTGCGCCGCCGTCGAAACCGCGTCGAAACCGATAAACGCAAAGAACACCACGCCGGCCCCGCCCAGCACACCACCCCAACCGTGCTTGAACATTCCCTCATGCAGTGAATCCTGCGCCAGCACGAACGGTGTGTGGTTCGCTGGGTTGATGAAGTGCCAGCCGATTGCGATGATCATCAGCACGATCGTGACCTTCACGCCAACGATGACCGCGTTCACAGTTGCCGACTCCGAGATGCCCTTGATCAGCAACAGCGTCATGACCAGCAGAATCACCAGCGCCGGCACATTCACAATCCCGTGCATCCCGCCTGGACCCGTCTGAAGCGGCGAGTGCCGCCACTGCCACGGAATCAGATTGGGGAAAAGGTTATTGAAATACTCAGTCCAATAAATGGACAGCGTAGCGGCACCCAGCCCGTACTCGAGGATCAGTGCCCACCCGATCACCCAGGCAACCAGTTCGCCCATCGTGACGTACGCATACGTGTATGCGCTTCCCGCAATCGGAATCATCGCCGCAAACTCCGCATAGCAGAGTCCCGCAAATCCGCAGCCGATCGCCGCGATGATGAAGGAAAGGGTCACGCCAGGCCCCGCGTTCTGTGCCGCCGCTGCAGGAGTGCGCGCGAACAAACCGGCACCAATAATTGCGCCGATTCCCAAGGCAATCAGACCGGGCCAGCCCAGCGTGCGCTTCAGCCCTCCTTCGTCCAGTTGTTTCAGTAAGGTGGCAAGCGGTTTAGTGCGGAAGAGGCTCATGTTAGTCCCAGAGTCTATCAGACTGAATGAACAACTCCCTACTTGAAAGCCTCGATCCCAATCCCTGGTCCCTTATCCCTGCTCTCCGAGTCTCGCATTCGTCACAATCGGCCTTGCCCAGATTCCCACGCTCAACACGCACCCGAACGTCAGATACAGAACCAGCATCCCCCAGCGCAGCCCGACCACATCTCCAATCTTCCCGATCACCAGCGGCACCACGGCACCACCCATGATCCCCGTGCACAGAATCCCCGCAAACGCCCCGTGGTGCTCCTTCACCGAGTTCAACCCCAGCGAAATGACCGTAGGCCACATGATCGACGCGAAGAATCCGATCGCCGGAAACGCATACCGTGACACTGTCGCCGTCCCGAAGAGAGCCGCCGTCAGCGCTGCCAGCGCGCACACAGCAAAACCCAGCAGCACTCTCCGGCTGTCAAACGCTTTCAGCAGGATCATCCCCAGGAAGCATCCCGCCGTCATCATCCCCCAGAACCACGAAACCGTGCTCGCCCCCACCGTGTGCGGATCGAAGCCGTGATACTGCATGAGAAACTTCGAAATCCAATCCGCCGTCCCCTGCTCCGACCCCACATACGCAAAGATGCATCCGAAGTACGCCCACACCATTCCACGCCGCAGCATCGCCGCGTACGTCTCCGCCTTCCCCGCCTGCTCCTCTTCCGTTCGTTCGATTTGCGGAAACCGCACCACGCTCAGCAGCACAACCACCGCTGCCGCAACCGCAGCAAAGATCCAGTAGATCGACACCCATCGCATCTCCGCCGGCGTAACCCGCGCAAAGATTCGCAGCACCGGCCCGCCGTTCTCGGAAACGTGGCTCACCATGTACGCATAGATCAGCGGGCTCACAAACGACGCCGCCCCGAAAACGAATTGCGCTACCGCTTCATTGAACGTGAAGTGCTCTGCCCCGCCCGCCACGCGCAGCAGCGGGTTGATCGCCACCTGCAGCATCGCCATTCCGGCCCCGATGGTGAACAGCGAAACAATCGCCATCGCATATGTCGGATGCGTCGCGAATCCGAGCGCTCCCGCCAGCGCCGCCACAAACGACGCAACCATCACCGGCTTCTCCGTGAATCGATCGACCAGGAACCCCGCCGGCACCGACAACACCCCGTACGCCAGGAAGAACGAAAACGGCAGAAAAGCCGCGGCCGTCAGGCTCACGTGAAAGCTGTCGATAATGTCCGGAATGATCGGCCCCAGGATGTTCGTCAGAAACGACAGCACGAAGAACATCAGAAAGACGATGCCGACAATGAAGCTGCTCCTCTTTGCTCGCTCCGCCATCTCTTACTCCACCGCCGTAACCTTCGTCGCGCGCTCAAACTTTCCCGCTTCGCGCCTAGCCAGCGCTGCCAGGGCCAGCGTCATCATCTGCACTGGCAGAATCTCCACGACTGTCCGCAACGCATTCGGAGCTTTCGGCAACCGGCACCCCCCCTCCGCATCGTCGGCGAACAGCACCGCCCGCGCCGTCGTTCCGTTAACATCTTTCACCAGCCGCTCATTGAGTTCCCGCGTCTTTGCGTCGCCTGCAAACACGCACACAAAAACCCCCTCCTTCAGCATCTCGAATGGACCATGCCGGAACGCCGCGCTGCTCATCCCCTCCGCATGAAAGTGCGTCGACTCCTTGATCGTCAGCGCTCCAGTCTGCGCCGCTGCCATCGATTCGCCTCGTCCCACCAGGAACACATCCAGCGCACCTCGCAGCATCTCGATCAACTCATCGACGCGCTGCTTCCACCCCTCGAGGTATTCCCGGAACACCTTCGCGGCAGGCTCCATCTCCCCCATCCGTGCCTCCGCATCCGCTCCGCTCAGCACCGCCCCCAGCATCCGCAACGCCATCTGCGTCGTCACATACGTCTTGCACGATACGGTGTACTCATCGCCCGCCGCCGTCATCACCGCGAAATCCGCCTCCCGCGCCAGCGGACTATCCGCCCAGTTCGTTACCCCAATTACACTTGCGCGCTGCGCGTTCATTTCCAGCAGTCGCACCGTCTCTGCGCTCTTCCCTGATTGCGATACCGCAACAACCAGCGTCGAAGGCCGGAGCAGCTCCGGGTAGTAGTGGATCAGCTCCGAAGTCTCCACCATCATGGGCGTCCATCCGCTCGCCGCGAGCTCCATCGCCAGCGGATGCAGCCCGAAGAACGATCCGCCCATTCCCGTCAGCACCACCCGCTCGAAGCGCGCGCGCCCGCACTCCCGCCCGATCCTCTCCAGCGCCTGCGAACCCCGCAGCTCATTCCAGGTCGACTGCAGAGCCTCCGGCTGGTTCATCAAATCGGAAAAATATCGTCCCTGAATCACACCAGCATTCAACGCCACTGCATGCTCCTTCATCGCGGCCCTCAGAATACGTCACGTCGCCTGCAGAAAGGGCCATTGTTGTTTGAACCCAAGTGATATGCTCCGGTCCATGCCATCGAAACTCGCCGGCATCCTCGCCGCATTTCTTCTGCTCGCCTCCAGCGTTACCCTTTCAGCGCGCGTAGCCCGAGTGCAAGTCATCTCGCGCCACGACGTGCTCGGAGGCAAAAGCTTCGGCAACACTGGTCCGTACGAGCGCATTCTTGGAACCGTGTACTTCTCTCTTCCCGTTGACAGCCCCCACAACGCGGGCATCGTCGATCTCAAGAATGCGGTCAATCTCCGCAACGGCCAAGTCGAGTTCTCCGCCGACTTCATCGCCATCCGCCCCAAGGATTCGCAGCGAGGCAACGGCTCCCTCCTCCTCGAAAATCCCAACCGCGGCCATAGCCGCATCATTGCTCTCGTCGATGGAGGTGATTGGAACGTCGAAAATGATGCGGGCGATGCCTGGCTTCTGCGCCAGGGCTTCACCATCGTAAGCCTCGGCTGGCAAGTGGATGCGACCGGAGACGACGCACTTCACTTCCACGCCCCCATCGCGAAGGAGAATGGCAAAACCATCACCGGCCTCCTGCGCGGCGACGTGATGCTGCCCGAAGCCACACAAGAGATTCCGCTGGGACATCTGATGCGCGACAGCATTGGCGGCTCTGAGTATCCGGTCAGCGCATCTGACGATCCGCGTAATGTCCTCACCGTCCGTGATTCCCGCAACGCACCCCGCACCATCATCCCGCGCTCGCAATGGCAGTTCGCTCACACGGTCGACGGCAATCTCGTTCCCAGCAATCGCCACATCCATCTCAACGGCGGCTTCCAGCCTGGCCGCATCTACGAGTGCGTCTACGTTGTCACAGATCCCGTCGTCTCCGGTGGCGGATTCGCCGCCGTCCGTGATTTCGCCTCTTACGCCAAGCACAATTCTGACGCAATCACACCCGCTCAGCGTGTCATTGCCGAAGGCATCTCGCAGAACGGCCGCTTTCTTCGCGACTTCCTCTATCAAGGCTTCAACGCCGACGAAGACGGCCGCATCGCCGTCGACGGAGTGCTCGCCCACGTAGCCGGGGCCGGGCGCGGCAACTTCAATTACCGCTTCGCTCAGCCCTCGCGGGATGCTCAACCTACATCCTCCGTCTTTTACCCGGTCGACATTTTTCCCTTCACCGACCAGCCCGAGACCGACCCCATCACGCACGCGACAGCCGGATTGCTCGACCGCGCCCGCACCGACAAGACCCTTCCGAAGATCTTCTTCTCCAACACCTCCTACGAATACTGGGGCCGCGCCGCCGCGCTCATCCACATCTCCGCTGATGGCAAGCACGACATGCCGATCTCCGACAATGTGCGCATCTATCACTTCACCGGCCTGCAGCACTTTTCCGGTCCATTTCCGCCCGCAAAGGGGACCGGCGATCTCCTCGGCCAGGAACCGCAGTCACCACTTCCCATCCACTTTTTCTGGCGATCCATGATCGCCAACATGGACGCCTGGGTACGCAACAATACGCCCCCTCCGTCCAGCAGCTATCCGCGTATTTCCGACGGCTCACTCGTGCCACTCGCAAAATTCGCGTTCCCGCACCTGCCCGATGTGAACACACCCCACGAAGCCAACGCAGGCGAACGTCTTGACTTCGGTCCCAACTGGCAGCACGGCATTCTCGCACTTCAGCCGCCCCGCGTCGGACCAGCCTTTCCTATCCTCGTGCCGCAAGTTGACGCCGACGGCAACGAGCGCGACGGCGTCCGCCTCCCCGAGATCACCGTTCCCCTCGCAACCATCACTGGCTGGAACTTGCGCGATCCCTCCATCGGCGCCCAAGCCGAGCGCGTCTCTTTCGAAGGCTCATGGATTCTCTTCGCCAAAACCGCCGATGACCGGACCCGCACCAAGGACCCCCGCCCCTCCATCGTCGAACGCTACACCAGCGAAGACGACTATCTCCACCGTTACACCCTGGCGCTTGATGACCTCATCAACCAGCGCTGGATCCTCCCCGAAGATCGCGACGCCCTGCTTACCCGCGCCAAACAGGAATGGTCCGAAGCCACCAAATGACTCTTCAAGCAGAACGACAGATCTACACCTGATCGCATCTCTCGCCTGCCCACTGTTCCCTTGCCCCCAACCTCAGCAGCTAGAATCTCTCCATGAACCTCGAAGCCATTCAGACTGCTCTGCGGGACAACAACCTCGATGGCTGGCTCTTTTACGACCATCACCACCGCGACCCCATCGGCGAGAGCATCCTCGGCCTAGATCCCAAAGCGCACATCACCCGGCGCTGGTACTACTTCATCCCCGCCGCTGGCGAGCCGCGCAAGCTCATGCACCGCATCGAGCAGGGAAGGCTCGATTCGCTCCCCGGTTCAAAGGGCCTTTACTCCAGCTGGCAGGAACTCCGCGCCGGCCTCAAAGCCATGCTTTCCGGATTCCGCCGCATCGCCATGCAGTACTCGCCCAACAACGACATCATGTACGTCTCGATGGTCGACGCCGGCACCATAGAATTCCTCCGCAGCCTTGGCAAACACATCGTCAGCTCCGCCGACCTCGTCAGCCAGTTTGAAGCCGTCCTCACCGAGCGCCAGATCGCCTCGCACTCCGTTGCCCAGAAAGTCATCGACGCTATCCTCGAAGAAAGCTGGCACGAGATCGCCCGCCGTCTTCGCCCGGTCAGTGGCAATCCTGGCCGCGTCACCGAATTCGACATCGTCCAGTGGCTGTCAGAAGCCATGAAGCGCGGCGGCCTCGTCTGGGAGAACGGACCAAACGTGAGTGTGAACGCCAACTGTTCCGACTCGCACTACGAGCCCACCGCCGACCGGACCTCCGAGATCAAACAAGGCGACTTCCTGCTCATCGATATCTGGGGCCGCACCGACGAGTCCGACAGCATCTTCTACGACATCACCTGGACCGGCGTGGTCGGTCGCGAGCCATCAGAGCGTGAACAGCTCGTCTTCGAAACCGTCCGCGACGCGCGCGATGCCGCCATCAGACTCGTTACGTCCGCCTTCGCCGAAAGCCGCCCCATCCGCGGCTTCGAAGCTGACGACGCTGCTCGCAATGTCATTCGTGCCGCGGGCTTCGTGGACTACTTCACGCACCGTACGGGACACAACATCGCGCATGAGATCCACGGTCCCGGCGCCCACCTCGACAACCTGGAGACTCACGACGAGCGCCGCATCCTCGCCAACACCTGCTTCTCTGTCGAGCCCGGTATTTACCTTCCCGAGTTCGGCATCCGCAGCGAAATCGACATGCTCACCGAGACCGGCAAGGCGTGGGTCACCGGCAACATCCAGCGCGAACTGGTGAGGATTTAGAAAAGGCTCCCAACCCGCCGATCGTGAAGAGATCTGTCACTCTCCATCGTGACTACTTTGTGGGCCGTTGCCGCGAAGCCCTTCCAATTGCCGATCATGAACGCGAGCGAGCGAAATTTGTGCTGCGCACCAATGAGCGCACAAAGCATGTCACTCTGCGTATCCCACGGATCGCCCTGGGTTCCGAGAAACGCGTCCGCACCGCTTCCTTCAACCAGCGCCACTCCCCATTCAAGCAACTCATAACACGCGCTGATTGATTGCTACGCAAATGCACATCACCACGAAAACGCGCCACCATGGGCCTGATACGACGCGGCGCCGGATCAGTATTTCTCTCGCAACAATGGCGGGGACAAAGCCCTGGGCGAAGTGGCCGAGCTTGTCATAGTCATTTCGCTGCAGATGAAAGTGATCGCGCACCCAGTTGAAAAGCGGAACTTGAGCATAGGTGTAGTGGCCGCCGACCAGAAGAATGCATGCATGCACCGCGATCAATAGATATGCCAGATTGGTGAAGCGAAACTGCTTGTACGCGGCCGCGAGTATCGCAATCGCGATCAAGGCTGGGAACGATTCCAGCCACCATGTCCCGCGGTCAAAGGCTCCCACCCACGACCACACCAATACCACGCCAACACAGATCAGAAGGCAAAGCGGCCAGATAAATTGGCGTCGCCCTGAGCCGTCTTGCAGATTCATGCTCTGCTTCTATATTCCGCTCTCGGTCATGTCAACAGTTCCCAAGGTCCAGGGATTCAATCCGCATCGGAAGAGCTACGCCCGGAAGGAATTTAGAGGCAAACCGGCAGATCAGCTTTACTCGATCCGCCGGCCTTTGTAACCTCTTCCTTCTTACCAGCGCGACATCTTCAGATTGTCCACATAGATCGTCGACGATCCGCTCGTGCCGATCCCATCCACCTGGAAGTTCGCAACCAGCGCCCCCAGTGCCCAGCCGAGCGCAAACTCCGACTTCACCGTCCGGTTAATTGGCGCTTCTACTCCGTCAAACCACACCGAGTGGTAAGTTACGTTGCCCGAGTCGTCGCGCGACATGCTGATCTGAATGTGATGCCACGTGTTCCGCGTCCACTTCGCCGGATTGCACGGCGCCGTCGACTTTAGCCAATGCGCTTTCGTCTGCTCCACCGTTCCGGCATTCTCCGTGTACTCCCACACCCCGGCATATCCAGAGCATTGGAAGCCATAGATCATCGTATGGCCGTTGCGCATCACCTGGTTGTTGTCCATCTCCAGGTTGCTGAGCACGCTGTCTGCACTCAGCCACACGTGAACGTCGTAGACGAAATGCGTTGAATCCGTGTCGTGCCCGTAGGTATTCGAATAAAGGATGCCGCCGGCGTTCGTGAATGCCGTATAGTACTTCTCCGTCTGGCCCGTAAGTGTTGGATCACTGACCAGCGTCATCGAACCGGTTGCGAATCCCGGAGTCGCCGGATCGTGCTTAATGCGCCATCCCGGCAGCAGATCGATCTGCTGCTGAACGTATGCGTAGGAAGGGATCTGCGGCCCCTTGGGGCTGGTCGGCTGGACAACATTGATATTCAGCGACACCTGATCGCCGACCCCTTGTCCCCAGCACTTCACACGCAGTACGTGCGCACCCGCAGGCGCATTCACCGAAGCAATGAACGAAGTCGGTTGAATCACCGAGGTTCCATTATCGATCGAGTATCCCATGGAGACAGCCGGCTTCGACCCGCATGTCCGTGTGCTCGCCGTCAGCGTGAACGGCGAAGTGACCGTCGCGCCATAGCTCGGGGCTGCAACCGTGATGTCGGAGACTGGAGCAGCCAGCACCAGAACATTCAGCAGAACCTGATCGTTCACCTTCTGGCCCCAGCACTTCACGTGCAGCACGTGCTGGCCCGGAGACGCCGTGACCTTCGCCGTGAACGAAGTCGGCTCGATGACGGCCGTGCCGCTGTCGATCGAATACCCCATCGACACTGCCGGCAATCCCGCGCATGTCTTCGTGCTTGCAGTCAGCACAAACGGCGAAGTGAGTTGCGCGCCGTTACTCGGCGTCGAAACAGTGATGGCTTGGACCGACGCTGTGCTAGTGACGAGCGCCAACGCGGCTAAAAATATCTTCTTCATCAGTGAACCCCTGGTGACGCGGCGGTATAGCACCGGCACAACAGCGGGAGAAGTTCACTGTCGGTGTTTTAAGAAGTCCCTCCAACGTGATACGCAATGCCTTTCAAGACCTTCCTGCGTTTCACTTGGAGGACACATTGATGTCCACGTTTATTTAGATCGGGGCAACTAAGACTGCAATTTCATTTCAAAGCCGCCGTGCACGGCATTCGATTGAGCTTTCTTCATCTATCTCTTCTGAGTGCGTCGTGTGTAGCTATCTCTCACCAGATCTGTTGAGCCCTCGGCATCATGTCGCGCAAACAGAAGAGAATTATTTTTACTGATCTAATTTTGCCGTATTGAATATGGGGCGCCGTGACCGCGCTCACGCATAGCACCCGCGCAGGAGTTACCGTTTGTGTCATAGAATTCGCGTATTGTGACGGGTGTCATATCGCGGGGACGAGTGCCCATAGGCCGTGTGTCCAACGATTCGAATCTCAGGCACCGAATCCGTTGCCCGACGCCTTCTGCGATTCGCTGCACCCTCTGCTATCCTCCCCGCAAGGAGCTTCCCCATGGCCGACACCGCTGGCTTCCCCTACGAGACCCGCCTCAACATCCTTCACGGCCCGCTCGAAGTCATCGACATCAATGTCCCCGACGCGAAGAACTACAAGTGGTTCAACCAGACACTATGCAAGGTCAACGATTCCGTCGTGCGTGTGGGCATCATTGAAGGTGAATACCACTGGCACAAGCACGATAACGAAGACGAATTTTTTCTCACTGTCGAAGGCCAGCTCCTCATCGATCTCGAAGGGAAAACCATCGAGCTCAATCCGGGCCAGGGCTTCGTCATCCCGCGCGGCATCGTCCACCGCACCCGCGCCCTGAAGCGCACGGTAATCCTGATGGTAGAAAACGCCGGAATCATTCCCACCGGGAACTGATGTCCTTGGCTGTACGTACCTCGATTAGCTGAGCATCACTTCACGCGAGGACAACCCTTTGAAAACTAGCCTTCTCGTCTTGCTGGCGTCCTTGATCGCAGCATCGTCCGTGGCGCGCGCTCAGGGCGCGCAAGGTCTGCCTGTCAGCGATCCCCTGTACAAAACGGTAGCTGACCTCGATACCCAGCTGTTCGGCGCATACAACGCCTGCCAGCTCGAGAAGCTAGAGTCCCTGGTGGCCGAGAACCTTGAGTTCTACCACGACAAGACCGGCTTAGCGATTGGTCGGCAACCGTTTATTGATGCCATCAGGAACAATATCTGCGGGAAGGTCCATCGCGAGCTCGTTCCAGGTTCACTCGAGGTGTATCCGATCGAAGGTTTTGGGGCCGTGGAGATCGGGGTTCACCGCTTCACCCACCCTAAAGATCCTCACGAGCTTGGAGAGGCGAAATTCGTCACCCTTTGGCAGCACAAAGACGGCTCGTGGAAGATGACGCGCGCGATCAGCTTCGACCATCATGCCGCAAACCCCTAATTCGGATCACCCGGTTCGCTGCGATATATTCGAAGAGGAATGGCAAGCACTCCCAATAAGCCTGTAGCCTCACCAGCACAACAGGGCTTCGTATTTCTTCCACTCATCGCCGGTTGGCTTATCCCCGGCGCGGGACATTTTCTGTTGCGCAAATGGGGCCGCGGCGCTCTGCTCGCCATCTCCATCGTCTGCATGTTCGCCATCGGCCTCGCCATGCAGGGTAAGCTTTACGCCAACGCGCACGACATTCTCGAGATCCTTGGCCTTCTCGGCGATCTCGGCAGTGGCCTGCTCTACCTCGTGGGCCGGGCCATGGGTCTTGGCGCGGACTCCGTCCAGCTCACCGTAGCCGATTGGGGCACGCGCTTCATCGTCGTCGCCGGCCTTCTCAACATCATCGCCGCGGTCGATGCACACAACCTGCGCACGGGGAGAAAGTCCTGATGTTCTCTCCCTCCCATTTCACTGCTGTGTTGTTGTTCGGACTCTTCGCCTCGACCGTCTTCGGCATCACCCAGCGCGAAACACCTCAGCGCATGTTCCGCTACGGCCTGTACTGCTTTTCCCTCTTCGTGGGCTCTGCCATCGTCCTGAGTTGGGTCATGTATCTGATCGCGCGTTAAAAACCAATCCCTGTCCTTGGCCCTTGTCTCTCCCACACGGCCGCATCGAACTTGTGCACGCACTCATACCCTTCGCTCTTGTAGAGACCGATCGCGTGCGAGTTCGCCTCCGTGACAGTAAGCGAAATCTCGCTCACTCCCTGCCCGATGAAATGTGCTGCCGCTACCAGCAGCATCTTGCGCGCCAGTCCCTGTCTCCGAAACTTCGGATGTACGCACAACTGCGTGATGTGCCCGCTCTGAGGGCTCACCCGTGAGCCCAGTACCAGGGCGGCCAGCTCGTGCGTGCCCCGCTCCACCACGACGTGCGAGGCCTGCGGCGAGAACACACCGCACCCCGAATAGCGCACGATGTTATGCAGAAATCGCATCGAGCCATGCACCGAGCGGTATTGGTCGTTAATCAAGCTATCCGGATGACCGTAATACGCAGTTGAGATAAGCCGCGCCGCTGAGCTTAGGTCGTCGTCGCGCCATGGCCGCAGCTCCAGCTCCGAAGGAAGCTCGATCCGGGGCCGGCTCCAATGGCCGGCGAGCGGCTGCACCATGAACTGACGCATGTACAACTCGAATCCTGATGCTCGGAAAATGTCCGCATGGGTTCCCGAGGGATGCAGCAGCAGTTGCGACTCAATGCGGTCCACATTTGGCGAATTCAGTAGCGTCTCGAACAAATGCTTCAGGAGTGTCGCTTCGATCTCTCGCCCCGGTTCGGGTTCTGTTTCATCGATATCTGGATTTCGCCCGGGCATGGCAAACACGTCACCAATGACAGCCTTTGTCTCTTCGTAGACGCAGAACGTATACCCGGTCACCTGTCCGGCTTCCAACGCGGCATATCCCGGCAGCAAATGATTATCGAGATACTGCATCAAGAGTCGCGCGCTCGACCGGTAATCCCAGTGCAGCCGCTTGCTCCACAGCTCGCCCTCTGCATCGAGCACAGGCCGTAGCACCGGCGCAGCAAAATGCCGAAGATCGAGGATCTCAAGACTCACGCCCGCTGCCATGTTTCCTCTGGCCTAGATTCAAGCTGTTGGATGCGCCCTTGCATCCCCACCCTCGGTTCAACCCAGCCGCACGTTCAAAGTAGGTCTTCCGGTCACTTTGACACGATTCGCCAGCTCACCGCAAGTTACACAATGCCCTGAGCTTGTTTGCGGGCACATCCAAAGCTATCGCGGACCCACAAGGTACACTTCCAGCCCCTGCTCCGGCCAGCTGAGAACTTCCTCGTAGTGCCGCCCTTCAAGATACTGCTGTAGCGCCGCCGGCGTGTGCAGATCCATGCCCCCCCTCCCCGTGACTCTGGCAACCAGTAGATGCTCGCCTTCGGGAACCCCGATGTCCTCGTAATTCGCTACTTCCCGGTTGCGGTAGAACGCCAGTCCGTACTCCACGTCGCGTCGTACGCGAAACACCGCGACGGTTTCATCGGGGGGCGCCAGCTGTTGGAGCCGCTCCGCCAGGGGACGCGCCGAATACGACCTGTCCAGCACATGCATCACCCTCTTCGTCGAGGTAATGGCTGGAACTCCGAAGAACGGCCCCACGCCATACAGGAAGAATGTGAGCACGACCAGTACTCCGGTAGTTGCCAGCCGCAGGCGGGCCACTCCATATCCCTTCACCACCACGATGATCAGGAGCGCAGCACCCACCGAGGCGAGTAGCGCAACCGTCCATGCTCGCGTTGGAGGGATCTCCGGTCCGTGGTTGACAAACCAGGGCATCAGCAACGCAAACATTGTCATCACGCCGCACAGTGCCGCGTGCCCTGCCAACTCCCATCGGTTCAAGCCCTGCTGCCTTTTCCGGAAGAGATAATCACCGGTCAGAATTGTGATCGGCGGAATTGACGGCAGGATGTACCCGGGCAGCTTTGAACGCGAGAACGAAAAGAACACCACGGGAATGATCGCCCAAAGTACCAGGAATTCCGGGAACGCATCTCCCGGACGGTTCGGCGCCCGCCTCTTTGGATTCAATCTCCGCAGCCGCCACTCTGCTACCGACGTTTGCACGCCATCGATGAACGCCCGCGCTGCAATCACCGTCCACGGCATCACCGCCAGCACCACCACCGCCAGGTAGTACCAGAATGGCTGCTGATGCTGATAACGGTTCGTCGCAAACCGCTCCAGGTTGTGCTGTAGAAAGAATTCCCTGAAGAACGTTGGGTTCTGATGCTGTACGGCGATAAACCATGGCAGCGTAATGGCAAAGTACAGCGCAATTCCCGGCCACCACACGGAGCGCTGCACAATCGACCACTCCTTGCGGAGAAACGCGAACGCGCAGACAATCAGCAGTGCAATGAACGGAGCGACGGGCCCTTTCGCCAGTGTCGCGACTCCGGTAAAGAAATAGATATCGAAGAGCCAGAACTTCGAGTTCGTCTCATACCAGGCATACCAACCTAGAAGGCCGATTGAGAGCGGCGCCGCCATCTGCATGTCCGTCGACGCGCCTCGCGAAAAGCCAATGATACCCGCGCATGCCACCGTGATGAGCGCCGCATCCAGGTGCCCTCCTCGTCTGAATCGCCGCATATGCAGGTAGATCAGCGCCACCATGATGAATGCGAAACTCGCCGATGGCAGCCGCGCGCTCCAGTCGTGAACCCCGAACTCCTGGAAGACGAACATTGCCCGCCAGTAGTACAGTGCCGGCTTCTCCAGCCAGGGATGGCCATAAAGATAAGGCGTAACGCACGAGGTCAGCCGATCCTTCAGCGAATGCGCCCCGTCGAAGCGCACCAGCATCTCATGCGCAATCTGTGCATACCTCGGCTCATCAGCCCCTACCAGGCCAAGGCCGTCTCCTCCAAACAGCGGCACAACTCCGTAGAGGATAAAGAAGGCACTGAAGGCCGCGAAGACCGCGGCCTCGCAGAATGTCGCCCATGTCGGCAGGCGAAATGGGCGACCCTCCGGCGATTCAGGCACGACTGGTTCCAACTGTGTTTCCACTTCCAGCGATTCTCCAGGCCGCTCCACCAGCCAGCCTTCCGGCCGACTCCAAAGGGGGTTGAAGTTCTGCCGGACAGGAAAAGTCTTTTGCGCCGTATGGTCCCAAGAACGCAGAAGCTAGGCTATCAGATTCCCACCGCTTCTCAATTACCGACTGCACTCCAGGGTCGCCCTCAACTCTTCCACAATCTGCCGCTTCGCCCGGGCCAGCGGCCCATCCAAAGTGCATCCAGCGGCATTCTCGTGACCTCCGCCGTCAAGCCGTTCCGCAATTGCGGCTACATTGACGCGTCCCTTGCTCCGCAGACTCACACGCACACGCGGCTCTGCAAGTTCGCGCAGGAACACCGCAACCTCCACCTCAGCTATCGATAGCGCTTGGTTTACGATGCCCTCGCAATCTTCCTCGGCAGCGCAACTCCGCATGAGGTCTTCATGGGTAATCCAAAGCCAGGCCAGGCGTCCCTCGCGGTGCAGGTTTCGCAGCGCCGCTCCCCGCAGCAGCAGCTTCGACATAGGAGTCGAGAGATACACCTGCTGCGCAATCCGAATCGGATCCGCTCCTGCCAGCGTCAAGTCCCGCGCCAGCTCAAAAGTCGAGGCCCTCGTCCCGCCGTAAATGAACCCTCCGGTATCCGTCAGCACCGTTGTGTAGATGCAGTGCGCCGCCTCAGCCGTTAGCGCGATACCGGCCACTTTGAACAACCGGTAAACCATCTCTCCCACACACGCGGCTTCATGGTCGATCCAGTTCAGATCGGCAAAATCTATACCGCTCGCATGGTGATCGATACTGACTTGGAAAAACTTCTCCAGCCCCTGCAGCCGCGTGCGCTCTACGCCATCGCACTCCAGCAGGATCACCGCGTCATACGGCCCGTGCACCCGCAGCGCCTTCTTGATTTTCTCGACTCCAGGCAACGCTCGGTACGCCACCGGAACCCGATCCGCGCTCACCAGGTCCGCGCGCTTTCCCATCTGCTCCAGCAGCATCCCCATCGCCAGCATGCTGCCCACCGCATCGCCATCAGGTCCCGAATGCGAGCAAACCAGAAACCGTTCTCCTCCCCGAATCGCCTCCAGGATTGCCGCAATGCGCGCTTCCGCGCTCCTTTGGTGATTGTCAGAGTCAGTTGCTCGGGCCGGCGGCGATTCCATCGCTACTTCACCGGTGGCTTCTGCCGCTTTCGCGCGCGATTCATCAGTTCCTCAATCCGCGCCTGGAACCGCCCCGATCGGTCCGCCAGAAACGTCAATTCCGGTACGTGTCGCACGCCCATCCGCTCCTTCAATTCGAAGCGGATGTATCCCTTGGCAGCATCAAGTCCGGCAATCGTATCCAGCTCGGCCTTCTCGATGTCGGGGACTGCATTGTCCACCGCAACATATACGCGCGCCGACTTTCCACCCGGATTCAGCGCCACCTCCGTCACATAGCAGAACGAAATGCGCGGATCCGAGAGCTCTCCCTCGAGCATCGCGCCAATCTCTTCGCGAAGCGTCTCGGCCACCCGGTCCTGATGATGTTTCCTTCCTCTGTGTTCCGGCATAATCAGCGCCTCCCGAGCCGCTTCAAGTAAACCAGTCAGGATAGCAGAGACTCTTTCTCGCGATCCCACTTTCCGACAAGCACGGCTCTCGCACAGAAGTGTAGGCGGAGGGGAACAGGTCACACCCCCTGTTCCTTGATTCCCTGGTCTCACGCTCCCTTGTTTCCTGCTTTTACACTGTCACTGACCGTGTCTAGCGAGACCTACCGGGGCAGGCTGGCCCCCTCACCCACCGGCTATCTCCACGTCGGGCATGCCCGCACCTTCTATCGTGCGTGGCAGCGCGCCCGTGAGGCAGGTGGGGTGCTCATCATGCGGATGGAAGATCTCGACCCCGATCGCTGTCGCCCCGAATACCGGAACGCCGCACTCGAAGATCTCCGCTGGCTCGGCCTCGACTGGGACGAAGGACCCGACATCGGCGGTCCATACGCCCCTTACGAACAGAGCCGGCGTGCTGATGTGTACCGCGCAGTCTGGCAAACACTTCGGGACGGCGGATTCATCTACCCCTGTCGCTGCTCACGCAAAGACCTTGCGGCCGCCCTCAGCGCCCCACACGAGGGAGTCGCGCGTGCCAACGACTCAGATGACGAGCCCGTCTACCCAGGTACGTGCCGTCCCATCCGTCCAGGGGATGGTCCCCTCGACTTCTGTGCCGGGCTTGGCGACTCCCCGGCAGGCCTCAACTGGCGCTTTCGCGTCCCTGACGGAGAAATCATCAAATTCCATGACGCCAACTTCGGCCTTCAGACCTTCACCTCTGGGCTCGACTTCGGCGACTTCCTTATCTGGCGTCGCGACCGAGTGCCAAGCTACCAACTCGCCTGCGTCGCAGACGATTTCGCCATGCACGTCACCGAGGTGGTCCGCGGCGCCGACCTGCTGGTATCCACAGCCCGCCAGATCCTCCTCAACCGCGCCCTCGGCTACCCAGACCCCACCTGGTATCACTGCGAATTGACCGTGGATGAGCACGGCTGCCGCCTCGCCAAGCGCTACGACGCTCTCAGCATTGGCGAACTTCGCCGTAAAGGAATGACGCCAGCCCAGATACTCTCTGCAACCCTTCGCCTGTAGCTTTGGTCCAGATCTGAAACCCCTCGTGGTGTAATCCCGGGGACCAACCCTGCAGTAAGTTTCCCGACGCGCAAGTACCCAGGTTTGCGGTGACTTCTTTCTTACCTGAGAAGGTAACCGATAGGACCTTACACATTTGTGCGATCGCGACTAACATGAACGAGTAACAAAGGAAGTTCATAGCTGTACCCGCCATTGGAAACAGGAACGAGACACCAAGATATCCAGGCGAGGCACACAGGGACCTTCACCCCCAGGAGAGCCGCACCCATGTCTCACGATCGGAAACCAAGCTTCTTTGCCTCCATCTTCGGTTCGAAGAAGAAAACCGAAGAAGAAGTCCACGCCGAACAGGAATCTCGTCAGAAACTCGAGGACCGCATCCGGGAAGTCCTCACCATAATCGAAACGCCCAATCCCGACCACGCCTGAGCAGTTCAGCCCGCCCGCTAGAGCGCGGGCTCACTGCACCCCCCAACCCAGACTCACGGCCTCTCCCTGCAATCCGCGGACAGATTCCCTGCACGCCTATTTCGCCCCTGATCCGTCCAACTCTCGTACGTTCTTACGGTTCGCTCCGCCCGGCTCCGCCAGATACAATGGGAGTACGCGCGAAAACCGGCGTTTGACGACTTCTTTATACATTTGGAGCAGGTGCACGTGATTCGTATGTTCCGCCACTGGGTTGCAGCCTATCTATGTGCCATCGCAATTCCGGCGCTCGCAGTCCCGGTCTCTCATCAACCTACGCAGACCACGCTCCTCGTCGATACCCGCGACGTCAATGGACACACTGAGGCGACCATCTTCGTTGCGGTGAGCGGTGCGGACGGATTGGGCGCTCCCGGCTCTATCACCCTCACGGACGGCGGCAAGTCCCTGGCAGGCTTCGTGCTCGATGCTCAGGGCCAGGCCACATCGACAATCACCCTCGCAGGCGGAGCCCACTCTTTTCGCGCGGTCTACTCCGGCGACTCGACTCACAGCACGTCGAATTCGGCGATCTCGACCCTTGCAGCCACAGCCGGAACTACCCCGGACTTCTCTATCGGAATTGCTCCAGGATCCGTCAGCCTCAAGCAAGGCCAAAGCGGATCGGCCCTGTTGACCGTAACCCCGGTTAACGCGGCATCGCTTGCTGCGCCGATGTTCGTCACCATCTCTTGCGCCGGCCTTCCTGATCAAGCATCCTGCTCATTCACACCCGAGAACATCGAGATCCCGGTGGGCGCCACCAAGGGTATAGTCAGTTCGATGGTGATCGCCACGCAAGCGCCGTCCTTGGCTAATGTGCAGCCCGCAAAAGTCCGCGAGTCGCATCCGACGGCATGGGCGCTCCTCCTTCCCGGCAGCCTGACCCTCGGAGGTCTGGCCTTCGGCCTTCGCCGCCGCCGGATTCTCAGCCGTCTCGTTCTGCTTGCGCTTGTAGCATTCGTCGGCGCGCTCGGCTCTACAGCCTGCTCGCCGCTCTACAACTATCGCAATCACGGTCCGCCGCCAAATCTGCCCACGCCGACCGGCACCTACAACCTGACCATCTCTGCACAGTCGAGCAATGGTGTTACGGCCACAACGCACACCACGACCATGGCCCTGACGGTCACCAAATAATTCGAACTCGAGAGCGGATGCATGGTCCCCTGGCATCCCCTGCCGTACCAGATCTTCTCACTCGTTGAACAAACGCCGGGCACAGTCCTGCTCCATAGCTCCCGTCCCGGCGAATCTACCTTCAGCCGTCTTTTCATTTCCCCTCTCCAAATCATTGAAGTCCGCGAACTCAATGAGTTGTCGGGGCTTTTCTCAACGATCGAAGAATCCATCGAACGCGGCAACCTCGCTGCCGGCTACTTCGATTACGAGTGCGCGCAATACTTCGAACCCACTGCGCACCTCCGGCCCCACCGCGATTCAGACCTCCTCGCATGGTTCGGGATCTACGATCGCTGCCAGGTCTTCGACCACCGCGCCGAAAACTTCGATCCAGATCCTTCGCTTCTGTCGCTTCTCGAGCCCAAATTGGATGAGCACGTTTTGGGGCCTGCACCCAAAATCAACTTCGGTCTGAACGAACAGCGATTTGCAAACTGTATTGAACAAATTCACAGCTGGATACGCGCCGGGGATGTCTATCAGCTCAATTTCACATTCCCGCTTCGCGCCCCATCCATTGAAGCTCCATCGAATCTGTACGCCCGTCTTGCCGTAGCTCAACCGGTCGACTACGGCGCCTTCCTTCACACACGGCCCGGACACCACATACTTTCCTTCTCGCCTGAACTCTTCTTCAGCGTCGACGGCAATCGCCACATCACCACCGAGCCAATGAAAGGCACCGCGCCCAGAGGCAGAACCACGTCTGAAGACCGCACGATTGCCGAATGGCTCGCTCAGGACGCGAAGAATCGCGCGGAAAACGTGATGATCGTCGACCTCATCCGCAACGATCTAGGCCGCATCTGTTCGTTCGGCTCCGTGCGGGTCGAAGAGCTTTTCAAAGTCGCGCGCTATCCTTCGCTCTGGCAGATGACCTCCCGCATCTCCGGAGATTTGCGGTCAGTTGTCCGCTATGAAGACATCTTCCGCGCGCTGTTCCCCTGTGGTTCCGTCACTGGCGCCCCGAAGGTACACGCCATGCAGTTGCTGGCAGAAATCGAAGAAGATCCCCGCGGCGTTTACACCGGCGCTATCGGCTACTTCTCAAACGAAAAAGCGGTCTTCAACGTCGCCATCCGAACGTTGGAAGTTGAAAACGGCACCGTCAAAGGGGGCGTCGGCAGCGGCATCGTTATTGATTCCGATCCTGCCGCCGAATACTACGAGTGCCGACTCAAAGCCAGATTTCTTACGGATCCCGTTCAACCGTTCTCTCTCATCGAAACCATGCTGTGGAAGGGCGGTTTCGAGCTACTCGAATCTCACCTCGATCGCCTGGCCGATTCCGCAAGCTACTTTGAGTTTGCCTGCAACCGGGATGCGATTCGCAACCTCCTGCTGATCGAAGCCTCCCGATTAACCGACAACGGCCCCCGCAGAATGCGCCTGCTGCTCGATCAGAATGGTGCGACGCAACTCGCGATCGAACTTCTTTCAGATCCGGGCAACAACCCGGACCCTCTGCGTGTCTGTATCGCGTCAGAACGCACCGATCCCGCCGACCGGTTCCTCTTTCACAAAACCACGCGCCGCGCACTCTACGATCGTGCCCTCGCAACCGCTCGCTCTTCGGGTTTCGCTGACGTACTTTTCCTGAACACGAGAGAAGAGGTCACTGAGGGCGCAGTCGACAACGTGTTCATCGAGAAATCCGGCCGCTGGTACACGCCCCCGCTGGATTGCGGGGTTCTCCCCGGCGTCTACCGCCGCCATCTTCTCTCGACCCGCCCCGGCACCAAAGAGAAGATCCTTACACTAAACGACCTGAAGGCCGCGGATGGCGTCTACATCTGCAACGCCGTCCGCGGCCTTCGCCGTATCACGATTGAATTCGAATCAATCATCAGTTTCTGATGCCTGATCCCCAATCCATGACCCCTGCTCTTAAAACGTTCTCGAAATCCCCGTAATCACCGTGTAATCCGAAAAAGCAGCATCGCCATGCGAATGATTCTGGATATCCGTCACGCTGATTTTGCGATTCCGCTCCATTGCCCACGGCCCGCTGGCATAGAATCCCCAACGTCCGTGGCTGTACATCATCCCTGGCTCAATCGAGATCACATACCCAGGCCTACGAAATCCGTTGCTCGCACCGAACGCGTCGCGCACCGGCACACCTTCCATCCGTCCGCCAAAACTCAGCGCCATTCCCCGCAGCAGCTTCACGCCAGTGACCGGCCGCGAGAATCCTCCACGCCAGAGGTACTGATCAGTCGCAGAAATCACATTCTCTCCGGGTGCCGACCGTGCCTGTGCCACGCCGGTCGTATCCTGCGGGCTGAACAGCCAGGATCCGGTGAAGTAAGCCGATGTGCGCCAATAGACTTCGCGATACGCTTCCGTGGCGAGTGCGAAACCATAAGTGCCGTCGCCCGGCTGGATCGACTCGTCAAACGGCTGCGTCGACACAGTGCCATTCTTCGCAACTGTTGTGCCCTTGGCGTCGTTGATCCCCGTTGGCAATTTCAACTGCGCCGAAATGGCCACGTTCCCATGGCTCTCTGTCGGCGGACGCCAAACCCATGCCTGCGCACCTACCGTCACATCCCCAATACCACCCGAGCGATAGAAGTTTTTCGCGCTCGATTGACCGTGGCGTGTTGCTTCCATAGCAGGGATCGTCGCAATAATGCTCCAACGCGGCGTGAGCTGATAATTCAAGTCCAACTCGAACAGGTTCACGTGGTTTACTACCGCATTGTGCAGTGCCTGCCGCTGCGCCTGGTAATCGGTCCCGACGTAGTGCCTGTACGAGTTGTACACGCGATAACCGGTAGAGATTGTCAGACCGTGCAGGAAGTTGGTTCCGGCGGAATGCGCGATGGCAGCCTGGTTCGTGGGATCCAGCCCCGAAATAACAGGCTGTGGAGAGTGGGCAGCGACGCAACCCTGCGCTGACGCGGAAGATTGCAGGCAGAAGAGGAGAGCAGGTAGAGCAGCGGCAGAAACCGCGCTCCGCAGCAGGAGCTTTTTCATCTTGTTGTCTCCAATAGGTAGGGAAGAACTGGACCTCGAAAATTCCACTCGGGCGAACCACAGGGTCGGGAAAGTCCTGTGTGTTTGATCCACACGAAAGTACCAGCATGATTGCGCAGCTCGCGTCGCCCAACGTGTGGATTAAGGTTTCAAACTTTCGGTTGAGTTCGGATGTTCTTCCTGCCGCTATCGTCAAGAGAAGATGCCGCCCGCCCCCAAGCGTCGGTTCAGCTCCCTCTTACTATGCTTCGCGATCCTTCCAGCGGCGTTCGGCGCAAAGCACGTTCCTGATCCCTCGTTCAAAACACTCGACGGTCAATCGCATAAGCTTTCCGCACTCCGCGGCCAGATCGTCGTCGTGAACTTCTGGGCCACGTGGTGCGGTCCCTGTCAGGAGGAACTTCCCCGGCTATCGCAGATCGCCGCATCGTACTCCGGCAAGCCAGTCAACTTCGTCTTCATTTCCATCGACGACCCCAAGGACCGCGGCAAAATCCCTTCCACTCTCGCAAAACTTCATGTCGACTTCGCCAGCTGGGTCGGCGCCGATACCGACACCCTCGACAGCTTTGGCTTGGGCAACATCGTCCCCGGCACCATCGTCCTCGATGAGACCGGCGCACCGGTCGCCCGTGTCATGGGCGAAGCCCGAGAAGAAGACGTGCGCAAAGCTGTCGACTGGCTCCTCGATGGCAAGAAGGGCGATCCCCCGCAAGCCGTCACAAAACGCTACTGACTCCCCTCACAAGCCGAAGCCAGCGTGCCGCCGAGTCGCGTCATAGAATGGGTCCGTGAACCCCACCCGGCTCTCGAGACTCGTTCTGCTTCTCGTCTTTCTGCTTTCCACCATCCCCTCTCTCTCTGCGCAAACAGCAGACCAGGCTTGGCTGAAATATCAGATGAAGGGAAGGGTTCACTCCTTCTTTCCGATTGCAGTACACGCACTCGGCCACGACGCACTCGAACAAGCTGCAATAGCCGAATTGAACCGCAACCTTGGTTTGCTGGCAGGCAAAGATGCGTCAACAATGACTGTCCGGGTGAAGGAAAGTTTCTCAGGACAAACAATACTGGGAACGGTCGAGGAGATTCAGAAGAGTTTCCCGAACGTACCCCTTCCGAAAAATCTCGGTCCTGAAGATTACTGGATCTGGGGAAATAACGAACATCGAGAGCAGCAGTTGGTCGTGATTGCTGGAGGCACCTCCAAAGGTGTTCTCTACGGCGCATTTGAGCTCCTTCGCAGGCCGGCCGTTGCTCCCAACCAGGCACTTCCTAAAGAAGGATTGCGGGGCAGTCCCGCGATGCCCATTCGCTGGACCGACGAATGGGACAACATCGACGGCTCCATCGAGCGCGGCTACGGAGGCCGCAGCATCTTCTTCGACGCCGGTCGCGTTCGCGCCGACCTTGCGCCTGTCACGGAATATGCCCGCCTCCTTGCCTCCATCGGCATTAACGGATGCAATCTCAACAACGTCAACAATGCCTCGGTCTTCTTCACGCCCGAGATGCTGAAGGAAGTCGCCCGGATCGCCGATGCGATGCGTCCGTATGGTGTCCGCGTCTCGCTCTCCGCCGACATCGCCAGCCCGCAAAAGCTCGGCGGGCTCTCCAGCTTCGATCCGCTCGATTCCGCCGTTATGCAGTGGTGGAACGACAAGGTAAATGAAATCTACTCTCTCATTCCCGATTTCGCCGGCTTCACCGTCAAAGCCGACTCCGAAGGCCAGCCCGGTCCTGCCAGTTACGGACGCTCTCCAGCAGATGCCGCGAACACGCTCGCTGCCGCCCTCGCCCCCCACGGTGGCGTCGTCCTTTATCGCGCCTTCGTCTACAACCACCACCTCGACTGGACCGATCCCAAAGCCGATCGCGCTCGCGCCGCTTACGACATCTTTCATCCCCTCGACGGCAAGTTCGCGGCCAACGTCATCATCCAGACGAAAGAAGGCCCAATCGATTTCCAGGCGCGCGAACCCGTCTCCCCTCTCTTCGGCGGCATTCCCAACACCAGCCAGGCAATGGAGCTCCAGATCACGCAGGAGTATCTCGGCCAGCGGCGGCATCTCGTCTACATCGCCCCGATGTGGAAAGAAGTCCTCGATTTCGACATGCGCGCAAACGGCGCCTCGACTCCCTTGAAGAAGATCATTGGGGGCGAGACCTTCCATCGCCCGCTGGAAGGTATTCCGGGGTCCCCATGGACAGGTCCTCGTCCGTGGGGTGGTGGCATGATCGGTGTGGCCTGCGTTGGACAAAAGGGATGGCTGGGCTCGCCGCTAGCGCTCGCCAATCTCTACGCCTTTGGCCGCCTCGCCTGGAATCCCGATCTCAAACCCGAAGAGATCGCGGCAGAGTGGACCCGTCAGACCATCTCTACCGATCCGACCGTTGTTCGCACCGTCGTCTCAGTGCTTATGCAGTCCTGGCCCGCGTATGAAAGCTACACCGGCCCGCTTGGCCTCCAGACCCTCACTGACATTACCGGCAGTCACTACGGCCCGAATGTTGAGGCAAGCGAACGCAACGGCTGGGGTCAGTGGCACAAGGCCGACCGCGATGGCGTTGGCTTCGATCGCACTGTCGCAACCGGCACGGGCTACATCGGCCAGTATGAGCCTGAAGTCGCGAAGGTCTACGAATCTACAGCCACCACTCCCGACAATCTGCTCCTCTTTTTCCATCACGTTCCCTACACCTACAAACTCCACGACGGCAAAACCGTCATCCAGTACCTCTACGATTCTCACTACGACGGTGCCGCACAGGCTGCTCAATTCGTTCACGAGTGGGCTTCACTCGAAGGTCGCATCGATCAGAAGCTTTTTGAAGACGTGCGCGAGCATCTTCGTTACCAGGCAGGCCACGCCATTGTCTGGCGCGATGCCATCACGCAGTACTTCCTCAAACTCAGCGGAATCCCCGACGCGCAACGTCGCGCCGGCAATTACCCAAATCGCCTTGAAGCCGAAGACGCTCGCCTCACCGGCTACAAAATCATCGATGTGAACCCCTGGGAGGACGCCAGTCACGGCAAAGCCGTTTCATGTGAAGGCCAACAATCCTGCGGCTCTGACTGGGTCTACAAGGGCAGGTCAGGCCAGTTCAACATTGCCGTCCAGTTCTTCGACCTGCAGGGTGGCTCTGCAAGATTTACTTTGTCTGTAAACGGCCGGCCGGCAGACGAATGGACTGCCGAAGACCACCTGCCCTCGCAACATCCGCATGGAGACAACTCAACCCGCCACATCGCGCACAACGTCGCCCTGAAAACTGGCGATGTCCTTCGTGTCGAAGGCACACCCGATGCCGCGGACCCCGCTGCCCTCGACTACATCGAAATTCTTCCGGCGACTCCCGCACCGTAGCCGCCGAAACAATCCTGTGATGCCGGGCTGTTGCGAGGGTGGGAAACCCCGTGGCGATCTTTGATTGACATCACCAATGCCCCGGCTGTATCCCGGGTTCATGGTCCGACTCAGCGTGCTCTACCCCGCCATCCCCGGCACCACTTTCGACTGGGAATACTATCTCGGCCCGCACCTCGTGCTTGCCCGTAAACTACTCGGGGCTCGTGGGCTTGTCCGCATTGAAGTGGACCGCGGCATCGGCGCGTTTCCGCCCGGAACTCCGTCGCACTATCACGCCATCGGCCATCTTTACTTCGAAACCATGCTCCATCTCGACACCGCTCTCGCCGCCACCGCGCCCGACCTCGTTGCCGACCAGCGCAAGTACTACAGCGGCGAATCCGTAGTTCAAGTCAGCGAAGTCGTACCGGTCTAAAATGAGGCAAGCTCATGATCGACGACTTCGCAGTCAAATTTGCGACAGAGTATCTCGATAAAAAGTTCGACAAAGGCGAGCCCGATCTCGTCGGGATGCTCAATCACGTCGACTACTTCGAACGTGTCGTGATGGTTGTGGACGAGGTCAACGAAACGTTGAGGCAGCGCCAATCTATCTATGTGCAACGAATCGATGGGAGAATTGTCTTCAGTCAGTCATTGGGTGATCGCGAAATTACTGAAGACGATCTGAATCGAAACGTTCAGATGTATTACGAATGGTTCAAGGCCCAGTCAAAGGCTCTGCAAGATGGCAGGGCACATATCCCGCCTGAAACCCCTGGCGGATCAACCTGATCAGTAGCCTCAATCGCAAAAGTTGAAGTCAGAAGTACGATCTATCTTCGACCGGAGCGAAGCGAGTGGAGAAACCCGCAGTTTCACATCATGGTCGACGAACCTGTCCCATCTCCCAGCAGCTGCAGTTAACGAGGCGCTTCGGCTCCGACCTTCCACACCGAGTTCTGGACCAAATACCAGGAAATGCAGAATCGAGAGGGATGATCCCCAACAACGAATTCATTTCGCCGCGTGCGGCTTCTCTCCCGACCATGTCCACGCACGAATCTTCCAGGCGCCATCCTCTTTGTGGAGTACCGCAGTGATCGAACCCTTTTCATCCATCGGCTTGCCGTGTTCCTTGTAGAGGTACTCGGTAGGCAGAATCACATACGCGAGTTCACCCTCGCGCTCGATCCGGGTGGGCGCGCTGTATTTCACCTGCCCATCGGATACTCCGGTCGCCTGGGCATGCTTGTCATATGCGGCAGCCCAGTCCTGCGCGGCGTGCGGTCCGCTCCAGCGGTGCGGAGCAAACTCATCCACGATCGTGATCTCGCCCTTTGCATAGGTCGCGTAGGCCGACGCTGTATCACCCTTGTTGAAAGCGTCGATAAACTGCCGCAGAGGCGCGGCAACATCTTCCCCGGTCGCTGCAAATGCACTAGAGGCCCACAGTACACTCGCCAGCAAGGCAAACCCAGTCTTCCTCATTGCCACGTACCTCTTTCAGGACTCGAATCCAGTGAGATTTCCTGTGAGCCTCGCATCCTGAAATCCTACATGTCAACAACGAATCTGAATGCCGGAGTCTCCACACCGTACACCGACACGTGATCAAGCGCTACTCTTGAATCAGCCACGTTCCCGATTCCCTGTGGAGGACCATGTCCCTTTCATTCGGCATCTCGCGCCGCCACTTCCTTATCGCTTCCGCTGCCACGTTTGCCGCTTCGCAGCTGCCGGCGCAATCGACCCCAGCCCCGCAGACTCTCGCCTCAATTGATGCTTTACCCAATCTCTCCGGTCAGGCCCGCCCATTCACCAACGCTGAACGCCAAGCTCGTATCGAGCGTGCCCGCGAGCTGATGACGAAGAACAGAATCGACGCCATTGTCCTCGCTAACTCCACCAGCTCCTCTGTTTACTTCGCAAACCTGCATCTCTATGGCGGCGAACGTCTCTGGACCCTCGTCATTCCCGCACGATCAAAGCCTTTCGTCGTCTGCCCCGCCTTTGAAGAGGGTCGCGCGCATGAGCTTCTCGCCAACGGCCCTCTCGCAGATAACTGCGACATCCTGACCTGGCAGGAGGACGAAAGCCCATACGCACATCTCGCCCGCGGTCTCAAGGATCGCAGGCTCTCCACCGCGACAATCGGCCTGGATGAACACATGGCCTTCGTCTTCTCCGAAGGAATCCGATCCGCCAATCCAAGTCTCAGGGTGCTCTCCGCAACTCCGATCACCGCCGGTTGCCGCATGATCAAGAGCGCGCACGAAGTCGAGTGCATGCGCCTGGCCTGTCGCGCTACCCTCCTCGTCTACCGTGCAGTTGCCCAGTCAGTCCATCCCAGCATGACCACATCCGACGTCCACCGGCTCATTGCCGCCGCATACCGCCGCATCGGCTTCGAAGGCGATGCCAGCCTCAACGTCGACGAATACACGGCGCTGCCCCACGGTTCCCGCCAGCCTCAAACGCTTCGCGAAGGCTCCATTCTCATGCTCGACGACGGCTGCTCCGTCGAAGGTTACCAGTCCGACATCACCCGCACCTTTGTCCTTGGAAAGGCAACAGACAAGATGCTCTCCGTCTTCGATCTCGTTCGCAAAGCGCAGACTGCCGCGCTCCACTCTGCGCATCCGGGCACTCCCACTGCTGAGGTCGACACAGCCGCGCGCAAGGTCATCGTAGACGGCGGATACGGTCCCGCCTTCAAGTACTTCACACACCGCCTCGGTCACGGCATCGGCCTCGATGGACACGAGTGGCCCTACTTCGTCCGCAACAACATGTACGGCTGGGATATGAACCCGAAGCTGCAGGCCAGTATGACCCTCAGTGACGAGCCCGGCATCTACATCCCCGGTGAATTCGGCATTCGTCTCGAAGACGATCTCGTCGTCACAGAGAATGGTGCCGAACTCCTCACTCCCCAATGCCCCTCCCTCGAAGATCCCTTTGCGAATGTCTCGTAACGCCAATCCGGTCCGAGCATTTACGATGGTCTGTTTCGAGAAGGAGTGTGCTTCATGCAGCCGAGCGAAAACGGCAAGTTCGACAACTCTACGACTGTGACGAGGCGCGAAGCGCTGCAAGGCATCGCCGGCATCACCGCAGCTTCCCTCGTCCCGGCCAGTTCTGCGGCAAAGCCGGTTCCAAAACATGCAGCCGCCTGGCCCTCCAACGCCGATTTCGCCACCGTCCTCAAGAACCGGCTCATTCCTTTCAACGACGAATGGCGCTTTCATCGCGGCGACGTGACTGGGGCTGAAGCCGCCTCTTTCGACCACTCCGCCTGGCGGGCCCTCGATGTTCCCCACGACTGGAGCATCGAGGACCTGCCGTCCGTCGCCGATGACAGCAAGGGAACTATCTGGAGCGACGGCACAGACCCGCTGCGGGTAGGCCCGTTCGATGCTTATGAGAGCGAAGGGCAGATCTCCACCGGCTGGACAGTCGGCGGAAGTGGCTGGTACCGCCGCTCATTCGACAGGCCTGCCATTCCAAAAGATGGAACAGCAGAGCTCCGCTTCGAAGGCGTCTATATGAATTGCGACGTCTGGCTTAACGGCACGCACCTGGGCAATCATCCCTACGGATACACGCCCTTCGCATTCGACGTCACGCCTCACCTCAAAGATGGCGCCAACACTCTCGCCGTGCGCGTCAACAACTCCGGCCGCAACAGCCGCTGGTACTCCGGCTCAGGCATCTTTCGCAAGGTATGGCTCTCCGTCAACGCCGACCTGCGCATCCCTGAGTACGGCGTCTCCGTCACCACTCCCGATGTCGCTAAAGAAACGGCAACAGTGAACGTCGAGATCGTGGCCGAAAACAAAGCCGCAACCGAAAGGCGCGCCATCGCTCGCGCCCGCCTGCTCGACTCATCCGGTGGGATCGCCGTCGAGTCTTCATCTCCACTCACGATTCCGGCAACCGGTCGCGCCACCACAACCTGTTCGTTGCATGTTGCGAACCCGCGCCTCTGGTCTCCGGCCGATCCGCATCTCTATCGCGCCGAGATTCTGATCGAAGCCGACCACAAGCCAGTCGACGCAACAACTCTCCAAATGGGCATTCGCAAGATAGAAATCGATGCAGCCCAAGGCCTGCGCGTCAACGGCGAGGCGATCAAGCTCCAGGGCGGATGCGTCCACCACGACAATGGCCCGCTCGGCTCCGCCTGCATCCCGCGCGCGGAAGAGCGGCGTGTCGAGATTCTGAAAGCCAACGGCTACAACGCAATTCGCACCAGCCACAACCCGCCTTCACGCGATTTCCTCGACGCCTGCGATCGCCTCGGCATGCTCGTCATCGACGAAGCTTTTGATTGCTGGGAAGCCGGCAACAAAAATCCTAAGGATTATCACCTCTACTTCAAGGAGTGGTGGCAGCGCGATCTTGAAAGCATGATTCTGCGCGACCGCAATCATCCAAGCGTCTTCCTCTGGAGCATCGGCAACGAAATTAACGAACGCGCCGAACCTGGCGGCGTTGAGATCGGCAAGGCTCTCGCCGCCCTCGCTCACAAGCTCGACCCTACTCGCAAAGTCACCGCGGCCATCTGTCACGCATGGGACCATCCGGGCAAGACCTGGGCCGACATACAGCCTGCTTTTACCTACCTCGACGTTGGCGGCTACAACTACCAATGGCCCGAATACGAAAAGGATCATGCCAGGTTCCCGGAGCGCATTATGGCCGGCACCGAGTCATTTCCCAACCAGGCTTACGAGAACTGGCGCGCTGTTGAAGCCAACAGTTACGTCCTGGGCGACTTCGTCTGGACGGCGATCGATTACCTTGGTGAATCGGGCATCGGTCACGCCAGCATTGCCAATGCTCAAGCCCACGATGTCTTTTCACCGCCGTATCCCTGGTTCAACTCCTATTGCGGCGACATCGACCTCATCGGAAACAAGAAGCCACAGTCTTACTTCCGCGATGTCGTCTGGCGTCGAAGCAAAATTGAGATGGCCGTTCAACGCCCCATGCCAAACGGCTACACCGAGCACATCAGCAGGTGGGGATGGAGCGACGAACTGCGCAGTTGGACATGGCCGGGATTCGAGAACACGCCCATGCATGTCCGCATCTACACCCGCGGAGACAAGGTGAAGCTCCTCCTGAACGGCAAGGAAATAGGCTCGAAAGACCTCACCGAAAAGGACGCGCTCAAAGCCGAGTTCACCGTTCCATACGTTCCCGGCGAGCTCAAGGCGGTTGCATATCAGGCAGGGAACGAGATCGGCAACACTTCATTCACCACGACCGGCAAGGCGCACAAGCTCGTGCTCACGCCCGACAGGCCAACGCTCAACGCTTCCCGCGACGACCTCAGTTACGTAATGGTGAAGATAGTCGATGAGCAGGACCATCCGGTTCCCGATGCCGTCGTTCCCGTCACCTTCACATTGACCGGCCCAGGCGAGATCGGCGCCGTTGGCAGCGCGAATCCAAAAGACGTTGCCAGCTTCCGGCAGCCACTTCACCGGACCTTCCATGGCGAATGCGTAGTGATCATCCGGCCAAAAGGAGTCCCGGGGCGCGTCGAGATTCGTGCAGAGTCTGCAGGCCTTGCGTCCGCAACTGCCCAATTGGAGATTGCTGGTTAACTCACCAGTGGAGAATTGATTTGCAATGCCAAAGGCGAACTAACGGAATTGAGTCTGCACAATTCCAGAGTTCGTCCGGAGCCGGAACGATAACCTCTGAGGGCTTTATTCTGCCTCGTGTGCCCTGCCTCTACCGACCCATTACGATCTTGCCGGCGCGCTCGTACCCTCCGAGATTGAAGACATTCTTATATCCCATCTCTTCAAGTTTCTTCTTGGCCATGCCGCTGCGCACACCCGTCGAACAATGCAGCAAGAGCACCTTGTTCTTGTCCCTCACCGCAGACGGGACAAGTACGTCAATCCGATCCAAAGGCATATTGTAGGCCTGCAGTATATGGCCAGACTCAAACTCGTTCATGCTTCTCACGTCGATCAGCATGGCGCCATTTCTCAGGTACTCGCCCGCCTCCTTCGACGAGATCTGGCCCGAGCGCTTCATCAGCATGTAGGCAAGCGCCAGCACGAGAACGATGATAAATCCAACCAACGGAGACATATAGCCAGTGTACCGCCTTTTATCCTGAGCGCGCCGGCGCGGGAAACGCCGGCGCGCTCTGATCGACACCTATTTTCGACTGAGTCCTTGATTGCGCTAGACCTTGCCAACTTCCACCAGCACTGAGTAGAAAGTTGGCGCAGCCCCAATATCCGTCAATCGTTCGCTCGTCAGTGCATTTATATTTACACCATCCGCGCTCAACTTGGCCCAATCAAGCTGAGCGGCCACTACGCCTTTCGGAACCGCTCCATCCACCATCGCCGTGAGGTTGATCTCTCCCCGATCGTTCCACACTCGCACTTTGTCCCCGTCGGAAATGCCCCTGCCCTTTGCATCGTCAGGATGCATCTCCAGCCGTTGCCTCGTCCGCGCCTCCATCTTCCGGTGCCCGTCGAGATTCGCAAACGTGGAGTTCATGTAGTTATCCGCCTTGCGCCCCAGCAATTCCAGGGGATACCGCTTTGCTCCTTCGGTCCATCGTGATTCCACGGGAGCCACATAAGAGGGAAGCCCGTCCTGTCCAACTGCAGCCAGCGATTCCGAGTAAAACTCAACCTTCCCTGATGGAGTGGGCAAAACACCTTCCGTGTACGGCATGAATGGCCGGTCGTCTGGATTGCGATGAAAATCCAGCGGAATATGGCCCTTCTCCTCCAGGTCCTCAAGGCTGATGTGCTCCATGCCTTTGTTTGTGGAGCGACCATCGAACCCGATCGCCAGTGCCTGCCGGATCATCTGCTCCTGAGTATCGCGGAAGCACTCCTCCTCGAACCCCATTCGCTGTGCCAATTCGCCAAAAAGCCAGACATTGGGGCGCGATTCACCGAGCGGCTCAATTGCCTTATTCGACAGCTGCACAAAGTAGTGCCCATAAGCGCCCTGAATATCTGTGTGCTCCAAAAATGTCGTGGCCGGCAGCACAAAGTCCGCGTAGTCCGTCGTGTCGTTAAAGAAAAGATCGTGAACAACGGTGAAGAGATCGGGTCGCGCCAGCCCTCTGCGCACCGCGTTATGGTTCGGTGCCACCGCCCCCGGGTTCGAGTTATAGACAAACAGCGCCTTCACTGCCGGCCCGCCGCTCAGCACCTCGATATCACCCGCCTCCGCGTTCAATGCCCGGCCAAGCAGCGACATGTTCACGACCCGTGCAGGCCTTCCGAGAGGCGAGTCGAGCGCCAGGTCCATCCGTTCCAGTTCCCGCTTGTTCCACTGAAACGCACCAGAGGTGGACAGCGATCCGCCGCCACCGCGATGCTTCCAGGCTCCGGTCAGCGCCGGTAGCATTGCAATAGCCCGCGTCGCCGTTCCGCCGTTGTCACATCGCTGCATGCCATAGTTCAGTCGTATCGCCGCCGGTCGGGTCGTTGCATATTCGCGCGCCAGCTGTTCAACTTCTGCAGCCGTCATCCCTGTCAAGCCCGCAACACGGTCCGGCGTATACTCGCGCACTCGCTCCGCCAGCCGCTCAAATCCGTGCGTCGTCCCGGCGATAAAGGCGCGATCTTCCAGCCCCTCGCGAAGGATGACGTGCATCATGCCTAGTGCCAGCGCTACATCGGTACCGGGCCTGATCGCGATATGCCAATCTGCCAGAGCAGCCGTACGGGTCCGATACGGGTCGATCACAATCAGCCGCCCGCCATTACGACGTGCCTGGTCCACCATTGGCCAGAGATGGACGTTGTTACCGTGGATATTGGCTCCCCAGGCAATGATCAGCTTGGCCAGCTTGAAGTCCTCGGTTGGCGTCCCAAGCTTCTTCCCGTAGACCAGATTCCACGCTTGCCCCCCAGCTTCCGCGCAAATTGTCCGATCGAGCTGGCTGCCACCCATCCGGTGAAAGAAACGCCGGTCCATCGACCCGTAGCCCAGCACCCCCATCGTTCCCGCATAGCTATAGGGCAGAATCGATTCCGGCCCGAACTCATTGCTGATCTGCTGCAGGCGGCCCGCGATGGCATCCAAGGCCTCATCCCAACTCACGCGTTCAAAGGCATCATTCTCGCGTCCCTTGGCAAGCGGCCCCTTTTCGACTCCGGGCTTCCGTCGCAATGGATAAAGGATCCGCTCCGGCGAATAAACCCGGTCCAGGTACTTCGCGACCTTGCCGCATAGAAATCCCTGGGTCACCGGCTGCGAAGGATCGCCCTGCACCTTGACAGCCTTGCCGTTCGCATCCACGGTGACCAGTACCGCGCAGGAATCCGGGCAATCGTGCGAGCACACCGTGTGCGCAACGCGAAATGGGGAGGTCTCGGCTATCGCTGCCATGTTGTCATTGTAAGCTGATTGGTACTTTCGCTTCCCGGAGGCTTTCGATGAAACGCGCCCTACTGGCGATCTGCTTGACCATGTTCCTCTCAGCACCCGACATGCTTGTAAACGCGCAGAATCCCACCAGTCATTCGTCGGACGAAGCCGAGATTCGCGCTGCCATCAAGACGCAAAGCGACGCCTGGAACCGCGCAGACATACCTGCTTTCATGCAGACCTACGAAGACTCGCCCGACACTACGTTCATTGGACAAAAACTGCGAAAGGGCTATCAGCCCATTCTCGAGCGTTACAAGCAGAGCTACACCACGCGCGAACAGATGGGAACGCTTACCTTCTCGGATATTGAAATCAGGCTACTCTCCTCAGGCTGCGGCAAGTCCGAGATCGCCCTCGTTACCGGCAAGTTCCATCTTGACCGTACCGAACACGGCGAAACTGCCAAGGACGACGGGATATTTTCCCTGGTATGGCGCAAAGGCCCTCATGGATGGAAAATCATCCTCGACCACACCAGCTGAACCAGATACACCCGATCCCGTTAGGGTGGAAACGTCGGGCGCAAAACAGGCTAAGTTGAATGCTCGCGCTTCTTGTAGATGGGACCCGCTTGCCACTCCTGGGTATCGAACATCCTTCGCGATGTGCATTTGTGGCACGTCTGGTGCGAATCAAACCTGCCCAGACGCTCGTCTCTGTTCGCCCGCGGCCAGCTCCAGGCATGGAGAGGGCACCGCAAAGCAAGCCAGAATCGGTCCATCCCTTCCACGATTTCGGTTCCGCCAACTACAAAGGGACGCGCGTTCCTGCGCGACAACCTGCGGCTGATCTTGGCATAAATGGGGAGAAGTTGAGTTGTTGCCACGTGTGAACCCTCAATGCGACCTGCGCAATTAAGACGGCCGCAGCTGTGTCACGTTCGGTCTCGACTTCGCACGTCCGACATCAACGTTGTGGGGGTCGTACCTTTCGTGCAACAGCGCTGAGCGATTCGGAGACTGACACTTATTCTATCCGCATAAGGCCGGTATGAAACAAAGCATTGAATCTGGTCCCGCAGTCGTCGGACCCATCCCCTGCACCTTCATTCTCCCGAGCCGTCGCTTTTCTGAAAGTGATTTGCATCACTTGCGCACGTCGGCAACCAATTCCGCGGTTCCTCTGCGCGCAAAAAGCCCGCCTTGCGGCGGGCTCTTTGCTTTATAAGTGCGGTTCAACACTTGCCAATGCAGAATGCACCTGATTCTCAAACTAGGGAATGCTCCGACCACCGTCAATCGATTCACGGCTCCACCACTGCACTTTGGTTATTCCTGCCCTCGGGCGAATAAAATCCCGCGGAGCACCTCGGAAAGTCAAGCAAGGCGCGAGGATCTACTTACATTAGTGTAATCAGCAGCTTACATCGCTGCATCAACCAACCTGTTCCGCTCTCACCGCATCACTCTGATGTGCGAAGAATGCAGATCGAATCATCTCTCGCCGGAAGTCACTTATTTGCTGAGGTGTCCAGTGAGTTCCGCCATTTCTCGAATCGTTATCAAATCAGATCATATATTTACGCGTTTCCCGCAGCTCGGTCAGATTGTCGGCGTCTCCGGCGCTTCCGGGTTGTATGTGGTCATGGACCTCGATCACACAAATCGGGTTGCTCAATTGATGGAAAGATCGGGGAAGCACCGTCTCATCGAAGTGCCATTTGCGTCCATTCGAACCTTCAATCGCAGGCTCGCTCAAGCCATTCACCGCTTCCTCGATGCTCGAGAAGATCCGAAGTAAGAACAATGGCGACCGTTCGCTGAATCGACCGGAAGCACATGCCACCTGTTGTCTGAAAATCAGACCTGACCTGTAGACTCTTCCTCATGAGTTGCGTCTTCTGCCAGATCATCGATGGGAGCATCCCTTCCAAGGCTATCTACCAGGATGAGCATTGCTACGCCTTTGCCGACATGAAGCCGCAGGCCCCCGTGCACATCCTCGTCGTTCCGCGTGAACATATCGCATCCATCGCCCATGCGCAGAAAGAGCAAAGGGAACTTCTCGGTCATCTTCAATGGGCTGCTGCGGAAATCGCTCGGACCAAAGGACTCTCTCAGGGATATCGAACTGTAATCAACACCGGAACGGATGGGGGCCAGACCGTTGATCACATACACGTTCACCTGCTTGGCGGCCGAGAGATGACCTGGCCGCCCGGATGATCGGGGCACAAAGAATTCTGTCGTAAAACAAGAGAACGGGCGCCAGACGGCGCCCGTTCAAAATTATTCTCACTTGTCCTAAAACGCCGGCTGTGGAACGTTATCGTCTTCCTCTTCGAGTCCGTATCTGCGAAGCAAGTTTGGGAGACTTTGCGAGAAAGCCGACCGCGGCATCACGGTGTCGCATCCGGCTTCGATCGCTTTCATTTTCAGATCCCCCTGAAGGTGATTCAGGAATCCGATAATCGAAGTGGCTTTCTTGAACTTTGTCTTAAATTTCGGAATCAGGCTCAATGGCTTTGCATTGAGATTGTTCAGGTCGAAAACCAGCAGAGTCGGCGGCTCCGTCGCATCCGTGATCCGCGAAACTGTCTCCTTCTCGCCCTTCACAAATTCGACTTTGATTCCCAGTTTCTTCGCGGTCTCCTGAATCTTCGCCTGAAAGAACAAGTCGTCAATGAAGCAGAAGATCCGTGTCGGAGCATCCGCCCGTACCGCAACGCTCGGCGAACCCACGTTCACGTCGTAGTAGTTACTTGCATGGTGCCCGTTTCCAGAAAGCGGAATTGTCGACGGGGGACCATCGGCAACATTGCCGTTCACCGCTCGATAACTGTGGTCCATCGGGCCCACAAACATTCGCGGCCCCTTTTGCCTGTCTTTGCGGCGACCCTGGTACTGGGGGACGATGCTGTTCCCTGGCTGGGGCTGCGGCTGCTGCGGCCCGCTCTTCTGCTGGAAGAACTTCTTCTTCTTCCGATGCCGTCCCGCGCCGCCCTGCTTTTGCGGCTGCTGGCCACCCGGTTGTTGCGAAGCCTGCATGTGCGGCTGAGGCGCCTGCGAAGGCGGGTTCTGCTGAACCTGGCCTTGTTGGGGCTGCTGGCTGCCTGGCTGGTTCGACTTGTTTTTGCGGCGACGCCGGCGGCGCCGATGTCCTTGCGACTGTCCCTGCCCATTGGCAGAGACCGGCCCCGAGTCTGGTTGGGGCGCTGTCGGTTCTGTTGTCATGCGTGCACTTCCTGGCACTCTGCTGTGTTTTGCCTTACTTCTCTGGGTCAGCAACTTCGAATCTGGGGTGCTGAACTTCCCTAACTCCGCCATGTGGCCCCACGGTAGAGGGGCCAACTTCAGCCGAGTGCTTCTCCGTTTTGAACGATGCCGCACACGTTGCCGGGAACCGAACTCTCGGCGCTCTCAATCGCGGCTGCAAACCCCTGGACGATTGAACGGCGGGTGTGTACCTTTCTTGCCCAGCGCACGACGTCACTCTTTTCTGCTCCCTCGACAATTTCTTGCCGTCAGGATCCCCGCTACGAACGACGCCTATTAATCTGATGCGGTCTCAGGGCCAAACATCTAAATCGAAACACTCAGGTCGTCTACCCAGTTGGAAATCTGCCTCGGCAGTCCCGTGACCATTGTAGGTACGATTTCGCCGGCGTTTCCCTGGGTATTTGCCTGTCCTATAGAGATCTTCTGACTCTCGTCGAATTTGGACGCCTCTTGTTTCGAAGATATCTTTTGTCAGCGGCGAGCCTTCTCTCCCCGAATGCGGGTGGTTCGCTTCAGCCGCCTGATAGGCAAGTTTGATAGTACAGTCTCTTGTTAAACAGCGCAAGTAGCTCACGGGCTCACACCCGCACAACCGTAACACTCGTAATCTGAGCTTGCCTCACCCGGCCCTTTAGCCTGAACGCACGAAACGCCACTTCTTTGAGTGGCGTTTCGTGTCCCTGCGCTGGTCACTGGCCTCCCAGCAATTACGGCCGGTGGTGAATCCACCGCGCCTTCTACAGGCTCCCCAGCCGGTTTGCCGCTTCTATGGCGGCTGCTTCTTGCCGGAGGTCTGCTATTTTGCGGGCTGGCCGGGTTTTCTCCAGCAGCCGGTACATCACTGGCACCCTATAGATAGCAATCGCTATGCCGTTCTACCGCGTCTGTGTTTTCAGCAGCTTACGTGTCTAGTGATCCGCTTTTCGTTTTGATTCTGGTAATGAAAGTTCCTCTAACTTCAAAAAACAATAGAAATCACTAGTGCTGACATCGAGCGCAGTAGTGAGTACTCCTTCCACCCACGACGATTCTCTTGATCCCGCTCCCGCAATTCCGGCACGGCTCCCCAGTCCGCTGATATACGTAATGCTCCAGTTGGAAGAAGCCCTTCGCGCCATCCGCATCCACGTAATCCGAAACCGAAGATCCTCCCAGACGGATCGCATGCTCCAGGACTTCCTTGATCGCCTTCCGCAGCCGCTCGAGTTCCTCCTGCGTCAGCTTTCCTGCGCGCCTTCGCGGTCGTAATCCTGCCCTGAACAAGCTCTCGTCCGCATAGATATTTCCCACGCCTGCGAGCAAAGTCTGGTTCAGCAACGCGGCCTTGATGGCCAGCTTCCTTCCGCGAAATAAATCTGCAAACTCTTTGACATTGATCGTCAACGGTTCCGCACCCGGTCTGCGAAACTCTTTCTCTTTGGCTAAATCGCGAAACTCAAGCCGTCCGAAGCGTCTGGGGTCGACGAACCGCAGCTCGCGTCCGCTTTCCAGCCCCAATCGCGCATGCGTATGCTTTACCACTGGAGCATCCGGCGTCGTAACCAGGAGACGTCCAGTCATGCCCAGGTGAACGATCCATTGCGCCGCAACCTCACCATTGCGGTCCGTGCTCCTGTCGCTTTGCGGCCCGAGCTCCACCACAATGTGTTTTCCTGTGCGGTGAACCGATTGAATCCGGCGTTCAGTCAGTCCCTTGGACTGTCGTGCAGCGGAATTCTTGAATGGCTCCCGGTGCGATCCGAACCAAATCTCGAGGATTCGATCACCTCGCACACGCGCATCCACGCCGCGCGCAATTGTCTCCACCTCGGGCAGCTCAGGCATGATTTTATTGTAGGGTCGCGGCTGGAGCGGTCCCACCTGCTGCTTCTAGTCACTTTTCGATGAACGCCGTTCGCCAGGCTCGCGAATCTTGCTCGCTTCGAAACTCACGATTCGCCAAACCCCTCGTGCGTCGCGAACGTACACACGCGTGTATCGGTAACTGCCTGACACGTTCCCATCTGGATCGGTACCCTTCACATCCGCCCGGGAAGTCACCAGCGCCGTTGTTCCATAGAGGCGAATTTTGCGATCTGAAAGATCGAGCGCAGTAAAGCGCATTGCGCCTGTGCGAAGACTAGCAAGCGCCTGCTCCTTTGATTGCAGAATGCCGGAAGGCGTGATCGCCATGTAGTCGTCTGACAGCAACCCATCCATTGCCGCAAGATTCCCGTGCAGAACTGCGTTTCTCCACGCGTCCTCAAGCCGCTCAATTTCATGCCGGACCTCGTGCTTCTCCGCGCGAGGCATCGCACCCAGCGGCACCACTGCAGTGAGCAACGCACCAGTCAGCCCGATGAAGACAGACCACCTTTTGACCACAGCCGACGTTCCCTTCAGTGTTCGCATAGGCGATAGGGATAGTAGCCGGGACCCATCAAAAGGGTCAATGCGAGAGATCACACATGCCTCCGACCGGCAATCCAGAAGTCACTCGTACACCATGACCCATGAATCACCTGTCAAAGATTTGACTGTCCGTTTGCAACCGGGGTTTGTCGCCGAGGACAAACTTCGTTTTAATCCAGCGCCGCCAGATCTTCCCGGCTCCGCTCCAGCATCTTCTGGTAGAGCCCGGCAACCGCATATTTTTTAAAGTGGGGCGACTGCCGGTGTGCCTCTTCCGCCTTGCCGTCGCTGTATTGCTCGTAAATCAGCACCGTGCAGGGTTCACCCTGCACCCAATGCGGTATGTAGCTGGCGCAACCAGGCTCCTGGCGCGAAGCCGCTGTCAGTTCGCGAAGAATCTCCGCAATCTCTGCCCGATCTTCCTGGGCGAACCTCATCCGGACGGTAAAGCTGATCATGGAGAGCTGTTCCTCATTTTTCGAAATCTTTTCTAAGCTTGGATCTCGTTCAGCGCCGCCGCAAACTCCGGAAGAATCATCGTATGATCGCGGTCGGGCCCGGTCGACACCATGCCGATCTTCGCACCGCTCTCACGCTCCTGGAAACGCAGGTATTCCTGTGCGGCTTTCGGCAGCTTATCAAAGTCCGCAATGCCCTCGGTGGAAGCCTTCCACCCTTTGAGCTTCGTGTAGACCGGCTTCACGCGCTCCAGCCCTTGCACGTCTGCGGGAATCTCGTCGCTTACCTTCCCATCCACCTGGTAACCCACACAAATAGGAATCTCATCGAGCTCATCGAGCACATCCATCTTCGTCACCACCAGCCACTCGGCGCCGTTTACCTGGTTCGAGTAGCGCAGCAATGGAATATCCAGCCATCCGCACCGCCTCGGCCGGCCCGTCACAGCTCCATACTCATTGCCTCGTGCGCGCAGCTGGTCGCCTATATCCTCATGAATCTCCGTCGGGAACGGTCCTTCTCCAACCCTGGTTACATAGGCCTTCGTCACCGAAATCACAGTCCCGATTGCCGTAGGCCCTACACCTGTACCTGTTGCAGCTCCTCCCGCCGTCGCTGACGATGACGTCACAAAAGGGTAGGTTCCGTGATCGATGTCCAGCATCGTTCCTTGCGCGCCTTCAAACATGACCGATCCACGGCTCGCGATAATTTCGTGCAGCAACCGTCCCGTATCCGTTACGAAGGGCCGTACCTCTTCCGCCGCCGCAGCATACTCCTCGTACATCTTCTGGGGCTCCAGCGGATCGGTCCCGAACAGCGCATGCGCAATGGCATTTTTCTCGCTGCATGCGGCATAGATATGAGTTTTCAGCAATTCCGGCCGCAGCAGGTCGACAATCCGCAGCCCACTGCGCGCCATCTTATCTTCATAGGCAGGGCCGATTCCGCGGCTGGTGGTTCCAATGCGCTTGCGCCCAGGGGCGCTCTCCGCTGCCAATTCGATCATCCGGTGGTACGGCAGAATGACCTGCGCCCGATTTGAAACAAAGAGCTGCCTGTCCACATCGATCCCGAGACCACGTAGTTTTCCGACTTCCTTCAGGAAAGCGATCGGATCCAGCACCACCCCATTTCCTATGATGCTTTTGCAACCCGGCCGCAGAACGCCGCAGGGAATGAGCTGAAGAACAAACTTCTGTTTGCCATGGATAACGGTGTGTCCGGCATTGTGTCCGCCCGCATAGCGGGCCACCGCACTGAACCGTTCACTCAGTACGTCAACAATCTTTCCCTTGCCCTCATCGCCCCATTGGGCGCCCAGAACCACCGCCGTCTTCGCTCGCATCAACTACCTGCTCCTTCAGAAATCACACAAACACCCGCCGCAGCCCATCCAATTCAGCTACGCGCGGGCGGAAAAATTGGCGCAAACTCATCGCACCACGAACGATTCTAAACCCTGAGTTCAAAGGAAGCTGTGAGGACCATCTCTTCCGGGAAAATCTGGATAGGGCCGAGTTCCAACCGCCAACCGTGTGAAATGCTAGACTCAGTCCCTGTCCGGCGGTCATTCCCCATGATTACGAATCCCGAGCGCGAAATCGAAATTGATCGCTCACAGGCTCTCGCCGCAGGATCTGAAGCATTTCAAAAACGAGCCTGGCGCGACGCGTTCACCTTCCTGTCAAGCGCTGATCGACAATCCCCCCTGGAACCAGAACACCTGGTGCTGCTTTCTCAGGCTGCTTTCCTGATCGGAAAAGAACAGGAGGGTGCGGAGGCCCTCTCCCGTGCGCATCAGACGTTTCTCGCGTCCGGACACACTGTGCCTGCCGCAAAATGTGCATTTTGGCTCGGATTTACCGCGTTGCTAAATGGAGAGACGGCCAGGGCTACCGGCTGGCTATCCAGAGCCGGGCGGCTGCTTGAAGATCAGCCGGAGTGTGTCGAGAGTGGGTATCTCCTTCTCCCCAACGGGTATCGGGCCGTCCACTCCGGCGAACCAGTTGCCGCCCAGGCCTTCTTCCGGCAGGCTGCCGCGATTGCGAAGCAATTTGACGATAAGGACCTGATGGCTCTTGCGCTCCAGGGACAGGGACGCTCACTGATTCGTAAAGGCGAGATCGATCAAGGACTGGCTCTGCTCGATGAAGCCATGATCGCAGTGACCGCCGGTGAAGTCTCCCCTTTAAACGCAGGCGGGGTGTTTTGCAGTGTTCTTGACGCATGTGGCGAGGTCTTCGATCTGCAGCGCGCACAAGAGTGGACAATCGCGTTGAAAGCCTGGTGCGACTCCCAGCCCGACATCATGCCGTATCGAGGGCATTGTCTAATCCGCAGAGCGGAATTGCTTCATCTCCACGGCGCCTGGTCCGAGGCATTCGAAGAGGCGAAACGAGCCTGCGAATGCCTGGCTCTGCCGAGCCCACGCGCAACCCTGGGAGGGGCCTTCTATCAGATCGGAGAGATCGAGCGCATGCGCGGCAATCTGCCTGAAGCCGAGAAGGCATATGAAGAGGCCGCAAAATGGACACCGAATATTGGTCCCGGCCTCGCACGCCTTCGCCTCGCGCAAAACAAGGCTGACGTTGCCAACGCCATGATCCGCAGAATTTCCGATCACGTGCTCGAACCGGCTCGTCGCGCGCTGCTTCTTGATGCGTGGGTTGAGATTGCTCTTGCCACAAACGATATCGACTCGGCCCGGATGGCGAGTCAGGAACTCGCGGCTCTCTCCGAACGCATCGCATTCCCGTTCGTGCGCGCCCTCAGTTCGCGCAACGCGGGCGCAATGATGCTCGCGGACAACAATCCGCAAGGCGCTGTGGCCGAACTCGAGCGCTCCAGGACTCTCTGGCACGATCTCCAGGTTCCCTATGAAGCCGCCCGCGTTCGCTGCCTTCTGGCCCGCTCCTACCGAAAGCTCGGCAATGAGGAGTCGGCTGCCATCGAGTTTGCTGAAGCTCAAAAGACCTTCGCAGGTCTGGGAGCTTCCATCGATCTCGCTTGCGTCCTCAAAGAAAAGGAGCCAAAGCCTCGTTCCGACACAGCGGGTTCACTCACCGAGCGCGAGATCGAAGTATTGCGCCTCGTGGCATCCGGCAAAACCAACCGGCGCATTGCCATGGAACTTCAGATCAGCGAAAAAACGGTTGCGCGGCACCTCAGCAACATGTTCACCAAGCTCAACCTTGATTCGAGGACCGCTGCAACCGTTTATGCCATGGAACGCAACCTCCTTTAATTGCGCTCCACAGCGCTTCGCCGGTTCGTCCAACTACGCCGCTGCGGACTCCTTCGTCTCAGGTTGCTCTTCCCCTCGGTCGGATTTCCAGCCTCGCGAACGAGCTTCCGCATGTCGCGCGATGCGCTTTGCATCCCGTGCGATCCCCATAAAACTCGCGGAGCTCATCGCATGAAGAAAGTGGAGTCCCACAAAATAGAGTCCCGGCACGCGGGGCACCACGCCTTGCTCATGCATGGGATCACCGATTGAATCGAAAATCGGCAGATCGATCCATGAGAACCCGTTCGCGTAGCCGGTGCACCAGATAATGCTCTGCACATCGAGAGACTCGCCACCTGCCACAACCGGTAGCCCGTCGCGAACTCCGATCGTCTTTCCGACACGCTCGATCCCCGCAGCCTCGAAGTCTTTCGGCTTCACTCGAATCAAGCTTGTCGTGTGATGCAGCATCTTGGGCCGGACTTTTCTGCCGATTGGCGTCTTCAAAGAAAGCACGTGGTGGCCGATGAACCGCACCAGCCTCATCAGCACATGCCGCGCAAAGATGCTCTCGATGCGCCATGGAATATGCCCAGCCTCCTTGCCGGATAGGATCGTCCGCCGCTTCCGTGCCACGTCCAGCGCGATATCGGCACCAGAATTGCCCGCACCCACAACTAGGACCGAACCGGGGTTCAGCTGCGAAGAATTCCGGAACTCATGGGAGTGCAGCTGAACGATTCGTGGATCGATTTCTCCGGCAAAGTGCGGCTTATGTGGGACCTGGTAGTTGGCCATCGCGACAATCACGTTGCTGCACTCGTATCGTCTGGCGCCACAGGTCAGCACAAAGCGATCGCCTTGCTTCTCGAGCCGCTCCACCCTGACTCCATTCCTCACAGGCAGTTTGAAATGACGCGCGTATTCGGCAAGATAGTCTGCAATTTGATCTTTTGTAGGGAATCCGTCCGTCTCAGCTTTCAGGGATAATCCCGGAAGAACATACCGGGATGGCGAGAACAGCTTGAGTGAATCCCAACGACTTCTCCAGGCATCGCCCACGCGTTCATTGGCGTCGAGAATGAGGAACGACGCCCCTTGCTTCTTGAGGTAGTAACCAGTGCAGAGACCGGCCTGGCCTCCTCCAATAACTATCGTCTCAACGTAAGTAGAATTGCTTGTCTGTTGCATTCGAACGCCTCCGGGGAAGAGGTTTCCTACGCTCTTCATCTATTGAGAATAGGGAGTCTGTCACCCCGCCGCATCGGGCGGATTACCCATCCGAAGAAGAAAATCGCATGGGTATTTCTATGTATTCAGGAACAGGAAGCACGCGCAAATCCGCCGCAGTGGCGCCTGAAGAGCGCCACTGCCGGCATCATGCAACAAGTTGATCGATTTACTGCTGAGCTTCCTGCTTTTCCATCGCAGACTGCACCTGCTTGTACCCCGAGGGAACATCAAAATGCGACGGATCGACAGGCGCGGATGAGAAGTTCGATGTCGTCGTCTGCATCTCCATCAGGATCGCGCTCGTCGGCTGAGCCCCGGCCTGATCCGCATTCTGATCGGGCGGTGGCGTGTTCTGCTTCTTCTTCCCGAATCCGCCGAACCCTCCCAGACGGCTCGAGATCATCGAGCCCATTCCAGCCTTGGCGATGTCTCCCTTGCTTGGACCCGCAGGCTCAGTGGGCAAAGGTGCTTCGGATGCCGCCGGCAGCGGCTGCCCATTCACGGTCGTGCCCATGCGCATTACCTGCATCACCGGAACCCCGTCAATCTTCTGCATCTCCTTGACCATGTCCCCCATGGCCTGATTGGCACCCGGTTGTTGCGCCAGCATCCGGCTGAAATCCCGACCAAGACCAACCGTTGCATCTCCCATCTTGGCCCCGAACTTCATGTAGAACTCCCGCACTTGCTCGTATCCTGGCACCGCTGGCACCATCCATAGATCATTTGTCATTGCCAGATTTCCAGACTGCTGTGTCTTTGCATCTGTCGCCGTCATCGTCATGGTCAGAATGGCCTCGCTGCTGTTTAAGCCGCCGATGTCTTTCTGTGCTCCCGTCTTCCTCACCTTCACGTCGAAACTCATCTGTACATCTTGCGCATTCGGATCCGAAGAAGCCGCCCGCTGCGGCTGCTGTTTCGCGGCTTCTTTCTGCATCCGTTCTCGGGCGTTCGCGATCGCTTGCTTCATCTGCGCGAACGTCATCACCGAGTAGGTCTTCTTCTCAACATCAATCTGTGTGATCGTCTCTTTGTCCAGATCAATAATTTGAATTCGCTCTGGCGAAACATCCGCCAGCCGGTTGTCTTTCAAATAAATTGTCGACACGATGGGATCGCCCATGTGCTGCGCCTGGGAGCTGAACACCCCCACGGTCTTCATCATCTTCAACAGCGATCCCCCAGTGATCTGGGTCGTTTGCTGATACGTGTAATCGCTGGCATAGAGAACGGTAGGCAGAACAAAGACGAGCGGCATCAAAGCACGCTTAAAAAGCGGGAACATGATTATCCTCCAGGGTGGATCTGCGGCAGAAAGGAACAGCCGGGGGCGCAGGGAGTGTAGCCCGAAGGAATTGTGAGAGTCAACGCAATTGCGTTTCAGAGAATCGCAGATCTATTCCTATTCGACGCTTCGAACATAAAGTGTCCATTTCTTGACCACAGCCGCCGCGTACGTTGGATCGACATAAGCGTGGCACACCTGCTCATCGCTTATAGAGCATGATGCGAACGAATCGCGTCTACGACCCTTCGAATCGCACCGGACACATCCTCCGGAGCTTCTAGCTCCATGTTGTGACCAGATCGGAGTATGAACTGCCTGCTGTTCGTCGAAAGTCGGAAGAGCTTCACCTGTCCTTCCTTCCGCTCTTGTTCCATCTGCGCGGCGGGAACATCGAGGTCCTCTGTATATCCACCTTCCGCTCGCGAAAGCACCACAACGGGCAGCTTCCCCAGCGAACCTTCGCCCGGCTTTGCGAGCCATTGCGCAAAGTAAACCTCAGACCACTCACGCTGACTGTTTTCGGCATCCTCGAGAGAAGGCAGCCCCTGCGCCCAGAGTTGCAGCTTTTGTTCTCGTACTGGCAAGTGCTTGTAGAGCCGGTCCAGTTTCACAGGAGCCGGATCACCCCCATGCGAACTCGCTCGATCCGTCTCGGCCATCTCCTCGTGCGGAGAAGGAATCTCCCGTGGCTGTGCATTCGCGCCCAGCCGGATCGTTTGCTTGCCGCCGACTCCAACCCTCATCCCTTCATGCGCTGAATCCACCAGCACCAACCCCGCCGTATCGTCTGGATACTGGTTCGCGAAGTTGATCATCACCGGCCCGCCATAGGAGTGACCCACAAGAACAAACGGCCCCTTCTCACCCAGCTTTTCCAGCGCATCATGCAGTTCAAGATTCAGCTGGGCGAAGGTACGTGGTTTCGGACCTGATTCGCTCCACGCGTATCCTGCCCTATCGTACGTGCAGATACGCGCAAACTTGGCAACCCGTTCTTGCACGAGAATCCAGTCGAATGAGAAATCTCCGAGCCCATTCTCGACAACGACGACCGGCGATCCTGCCCCCGAACAGTTCACATGCAGCCGATGTCCGCCGAGATCCACCATCTTGCCGATCGGCTTCGGTGACGATTTTTCCGCCAGCAGAGGAGCCGAGATGGTTATTGTCGCCACCAACGCTAACAAAAGAGCCCTGAACCTTCGACCACCTCTGCAGCAGCAGAACATTCGTCCTCCCCAATCACTCGAGCAAGGTTAGCTTGCTTACGAACCCGCCGAATTCCGAATGTCATCAGGCGCATACGTCGTGGGATAAGCAGACGAATTAGAGGACGAACGATTACGTAACCACTCTTTGGGAACTCCCGGCCTGCAACTCACGTACCTCAAAACATCATGTTGAGAGACCTGAAGTTCGCCATCCGACAGTTGGCCAAATCGCCCGGGTTCTTCTTCACCGCGCTCATCACCCTGGCGCTCGGCATCGGGGCCAATGCCGTGGTCTTCAGTGTTCTCAATGCGTTAGTCCTGCGCCCCGTGAATGTGCCTCACGCGGAAAACCTCTACACCGTCCAGCGCTTCCGGTTTCCGTCGCAGTCCTACCTCGATTACATTGATCTGCGAGACCGGAATCGCACCTTCTCAAGCCTGATTGCCTGTCAGATCGCCGGCGCTATTGGCATTGACACTGGCGCAAACCCATCGACTGCCTGGCCCTATCTTGTCAGTGGAAACTACTTCGATGCCCTCGAGGTTCAGCCTTATCTCGGCCGTTTCTTCCATGCCTCCGATGAAAAAGGAAAGAACAGCGCTCCTTACGTAGTCCTGAGCTACGCCTACTGGCACAGTCATTTTCATGATGACAAAGGGGTCATCGGGCGTTCTGTGCAGATCAACAAGCATCCGTTCAGCATCATCGGCGTCGCACCGCCTTCGTTTCGCGGCACCGAACTCTTCTTCGCACCCGCACTCTGGCTTCCAATCCTCGATCAGCCACTCATCCAAGGCAATGACGCGCTTCAATATCGCGGCGACCATTCTCCTTGGGTCATTGGCCGTCTGAAGCCGGGAGCGACGCCGGCACAGGCCACCGATGACTTGAACTCCATCGGATCTTGGCTCGCCAAGACCTATCCGCGTGACGACGATGGCATCAAGTTTTCTCTCGCCAAACCCGGACTCGTCGGGGACTTCCTCGGAGGTCCCGCGCGCGCCTTTATGGCAGGACTTATGCTACTTGCTGGGCTGATCCTGCTCGCCGCCTGCGCCAACCTCGGAAGCCTCTTTGCCGCTCGCGCCGCCGATCGCTCTAAAGAAGTAGCTCTGCGCCTGGCTCTCGGATCAAAACGCAGTCTCATCCTGCGCCAACTTCTAACCGAGGCCACACTCGTCTCCCTTGCCGGCGGCATCCTCGGACTTGCAGGCGGCGTCGTAATCCTTCATGTGCTCAGCGCCTGGCAGCCCATTCCCAACGTTCCCATCAACGTGCCGGTCAATCCTGATTTCCGTACCTATACAGTTGCTCTTCTGCTCTCGGTCGCAAGTGGCTTGCTCTTCGGCATCGTTCCTATTCGTCAAGTCATGCGCGCCGATCCGTGGCAGAGGATCCGTACTGGCATGAGTTCTACAACAGGACTGCGGCGCTTTACGCTTCGCGATGTCCTGCTCGTCGTTCAGATTGCCATCTGCGCCGTACTTGTCACGTCATCACTCGTAGCCGTGCGTGGCCTGGTGCGCTCCGTCCACAGCAGCTATGGATTCCAACCGGAGAATGCTTTGCTCCTCGGCAGTGATCTCCGCATGGCCGGTTATGCCGACGACCGCGTGCCGCGGATGCAGCAGCGCCTGCTCGAAACCGCGGCCAACATTCCCGGAGTTTCCGCCGTTGGCATGATCGATAACATCCCCCTCAGCCTCGGCGGCGGCGATTCCTATGTCTACACCGACGCGACGACCGACTTTCGCCCCACCAACTACGCCGCAGATGCGATGAACTATCGCATCTCCCCCGGATACCTCGAAGCCGCGGGAACACGACTCATCGCTGGTCGCAACCTGACCTTGAGCGACGATAAGAAGGCGCCGAAGGTCGCCCTCGTCAATCACCAGTTCGCAATCAAAGTCTTCGGCTCGGTGGATAAAGCCATCGGTGGCCACTTCAAGTACTGGGGAGCAGAACGCGCTGAAGTCGTCGGAGTGGTTGAGGACGGAAAATATCGCACCCTCACCGAGGACCAGATGCCTGCGATGTTCTTTTCTTTCCTCCAGCACACCACGAGCCAGACCAATCTCGTATTGCGCTCCCAGCGCGATCCCGCCGACATTGCTGCAAGTCTCGAGAAAAACATCCGTGGCCTTGACTCGGCTCTGCCCTTCGGAATCCATACCTGGAACGAGGAGATGGGATCCGCCCTGTTCGCTGCACGCGTTGCCAGCGTGGCTCTAGGCGTTCTCGGAATGCTCGGTGCGATGCTCGCCATCACCGGTATCTTCGGCATGGCGTCCTACGTTGTCAGCAAGCGCCTTCGCGAACTCGGCATTCGGGTAGCGCTAGGCGCAAGCCAGAGGCAGATCCTTCGCACCTCGCTTGGCCGGGCATTTCGACTGCTGGCCATTGGCTCACTTGCCGGGGTAGCCATGGGCGTCCTGGGTGCACGCGTTCTGGCGTTTATCGTCTATCAGGCCACGCCAAAAGACCCTCTGGTGCTCATTGGAGTCACGGCAACAATGATGATCCTCGGCCTGCTCGCCTCATGGATCCCCGCACGCCGCGCGCTCGCTGTCGATCCGCTGGTTCTTCTTCGCGACGAATAGTGCAGGAATCGGCCTGCGCTATCCCGGTCAGGCCGACCTTCGCTTCGCGGACTTTGCGGGCGTCTTCACGATGCCGATGCCCTTCGCCGCCGGCTCCTTCGCGCTCTTCACCGGCTTCTTGGCCGCCCCCGTGCCCGCTTCAGTCCCGATACTCTTCCGCAGCGCATCCATCAGATTGACAACATTGCTTGGACGCTGCTTCGGACCCTCATCGATCGGCACAGGCATGTTGTTGACCTTCGCTTCAACCAGCGCCTTAACCGCGGTCTCGTAGCCGTCTTCGAATTTGTCGATGTCCAGCTTCGATGACATGCGCTCAATCAGCATCTCCGCCAGTTGCAGCGAATCCGCAGGAATCGCCGGCTGCTTTATGTCCCGGAAGTAGTCTTCCTGTTTCCGTAGCTCGTATGCGTATCGCAGCGTGTAGCCCATCAGCCCCGGGCTGTCCTGCCCGGCAGGCGTGAGCGCAAAGATGTGTTCGCGACCTGAAAATGCTACTTTGCCTATCGCCGCCTTGCCCGTGTCTGCCAGCGCCTGCCGCACCACGTTGAATGCCTCCGCCGACATGTCATTCTCGGGAGTCACGAAGTAGGGCTTCTCCACAAACATCGCGCTGAGGTCAGCGACATCCACAAACTGTGAAACCGCGATGGTGTGTTTCGAAGGAACCCGCAAGTTCTCAAGTTCGCTCGGCTCGATGATCACGTACTGCCCCTTGCGATATTCGTAGCCCTTCACGATCTCATCGTTTTCGACCGCAGTCGTTGCCTCACGGCTTTCCGCTGCGCTCTCCAACACCTTCTGGTGGCGAATCCGTTCGCCTGTGCGCCGGCTGATCTGGTGAAAGCTGATCTGGCTCTTGCTCTCAGTCGCAACGTATAGGCTCACTCCAAACGAAACGAGCGAAATCTGGACATTACCCGACCAATAAGGGCGTGCCATGGAACCTCCAAAGAGCGGAGAAAACGCGCTTCGAGCGCAAAGACCCGCAGACTCAGGAGTCTAGCGCACTTCGTCAACGTCGGAAAAGTGCATATATGGTAAACGCCCGGCTTCGTCTTCTCTTCGCCTATCGCTCGGGATCCGAGGAAAGCCGCACAGCTGCTTTTCACAACTGTTAACTGGCGTGAGTTCTCGAAGGGGACTAGACCCTGCGCATCAAATGAACCGCCGACCATCCGATGGCGACGGCGATCGAGCGCACCATGGTCGGCCAGACCGGCATAAACAGCGAGAACCCTACCGCAGTAAACGTCCAGAGAAAGAGAGCCCATGTGATCGTGTTGCGACGATCGCTATAACTCTGCTTCAGCTTCGCCAACAGCCTGCTCTGCTGCTCATCCATCTTGCACATCTCCTCTTCCGCGACTCGAACCTGACTGGGAGATTCCTGAAACCAAACGTCTTCGAAAATCCAAAAGTGCAGTCTGGGGATAGGTACAAAGTAACCCTTCTCGCGCGTTACCTAAATACTGCTTACGGGGAATGCCACCCCCAAAAGCGTCATTCCCAATATGCGATTCAGCATTCCTGTTAACCATTTGATGCTTCGTACGTTGATTGATCAGAAGAGCCGCACGAGTCTTTCTTCGAGGGATTGAAATGCTGAATCGCCCGTTCTACCGAGTTCTCTCCACAACCGTACTGACCGCGTCCATACTTGCCGCCTTGGGAGTCGCCCAGCAACGGCCGGCGACTCCATCGGCCGCATCTGCACCAGCCGTTAGCCCGGCACCCAACGAGGGAGACGTCAGATCCACTCAGACGGAACTCATTCGCCTCCTTCGCCTCAGTCCCACACTCACCACGGTTGTCTCGCACGATCCATCCCTCCTCTCCAACCAGGAGTACGTGGCCCGCAACAATCCCCAGCTCGCCGCCTTTCTCACGGCTCATCCAGAAGTCGCGCGCAACCCGGAGTTCTACCTCTTCTCTCATTTGAAGCATGAAGACGGTCAACCCGATGAAGCGCTTGAGAAGGCAGTCTGGCCAGATGTTTACCGCGCCCAGAATCCACCCTCGTCGTTTGACCGTGTTTGGAGCGACATCATCCCCCTGCTGGCATTTGGCTGCGGACTTGTCGCCATCATCCTGCTTGCCCGCATGTTCATCGAAAATCGCCGCTGGAACCGCATCTTCAAAATGCAGAGCGATGTGCACGGTCGGCTGATCGAACGATTCACGACCAACCAGGAGTTAGGCGCGTACATGCAAACCGATGCCGGCAGGAAATTCCTTGAAGCCGCGCCCCTCCCGATCGCGTTCGAGCAGCACCAGCGGGTTCCCAGCGCAATTGCCCGCATCCTCACCCCCCTTCAGACAGGCATCATCATGGTCCTGCTGGGATTCGGCTTGCTTCTGCTCCGCCACACCGAACCCGAAATGAATACTCCAATGCTCTTCTTCGGAACCGTGGTCCTGATGCCCGGAATTGGATTTATCATCTCTGCAGGCGTCTCGTGGTTCCTGGCTTCACGCCTGGGATTGATGCCCGGCGACAACTCACAAACTAGACTTGAGTCGCCCCTTAACGCCCCATACCGAGACCGGCAGTGATCTCCGGTGCGAGCACTAAAGCCGAGGAAACAGAGATCGATGTCCTGGGAATCAATCATTCCGAACGTGCTGGCGGGCGAGTCTCCACCGCTCGCTGGCACCACGCCCGCCGCGGCGATGGATAACGAGCAGTTCGCGGCCTTCTATGCGCGATCGGCTCGCTCCCTCTGGGCTTACCTTGCCCGCGTCAGCCGCGATCCTGCGCTTGCCGACGATCTCACCCAGGAAGCCTACGTTCGCTTCCTCTGCGCGCACCATCCCGAAGATGGTGAAGTTGCTGCGCGTCGTTATCTTTTCAAAATCGCAACCAATCTGTTGCGCGATCACTGGCGCCGTCCACAATCCTCATCCATCGACGAAATCCCGGAACATATCTTCGCTCTTTCATCCGGGGAAACACAATCGGACTCGATTGCAATGCTCGCACCGGCCATGGCTCAGATGCGCCCCCGCGATCGCCAGCTCCTGTGGCTCGCCTACGCTGAAGGTTACTCACACCATGAGATCGCTCAGATTACCGGACTCGCGTCCGCCAGCATTCGTCTTCTTCTCTTCCGAGCGCGCCGCAAGATGGCTCGGCTCCTCCGCACCGGAGGTCAAGCATGAGCCTCTTTACTTGTGCTCGCGAGCGCGAAGTCACTGACCTCCTGCATAAAGGCCATTGGCCGCAAGCCTGTTCCGAAGAGCTCCGTGCGCATGTCGCATCCTGCCGCGGCTGTTCTGATCTTGTCCTGATCACCGAATCCTTGCAGGCCTCCCGCAGACAAACCGCCGAGCTTCCTCGTCTCGAACCCGCGGGCGCAATCTGGTGGCGTGCTCAACTACGCCGCAGAAACGCAGCCATTGACCAGATGAGCCGCCCCATTATCGGCGCCCAGATTTTTGCCCTGGCAATGTCCGTGATCGTCATCGGCGCTATCGCAATCTGGCAGGCCGATAATTGGAGCGCCTGGTTTGCCGATCTCCCCACTACTCTTCATCTCGACGCGCTCATCCCGTCCTCCAGCCCTGAAAGCGGGATCCTGTGGATCATCGTGCCGGTACTCGCCACCATCGCTCTGCTCAGCGGAATCGTCGTATATCTTGCTTCCGAAAAGCAATAATACGGCTGCGCGTCAGATAGGCAGACTCTGATCTGGCTACTCTAATTTCTGACTCGCGATTTCGCGACGGCCTGCTCAGCCTGCCAGAGATGCCGGCGCTGATGTGCCGCATTGACAACGAAGCTCGACCAGATGCTGTAACGAATCCGCGAATCGACCGGCGATGCCATTTTCACCTCGTCGATTGCACGTCCACGGCAACGGCGAAGTGCGGCCACGATGCGTTCCTGCCTGTCGAGAAAGCCATTCAACACTTCGTCGACTTTGCCACAATCGATTGGCTGGAACGGCGCGGGTGTCTTCGAGCGAATTCGCGCCGGTGGTTCCAGAATCCAGGAGAGAAAACGGCCCCAGAAGTCGACCTTATAGGGTGCATTCATTGCCGTCTTGCGTGGACCGGCGGTGGCAATGACCTGCTGCCACACCGGGAAATACGCATCCGCGCTCAGGCTCAGGTGATGCAGGCATTCCGCGGCAGACCACGATCCCGGCGCAGGCGGTCTTGCGCATGCATCGGCACCCGCGGAGGTCACGAGCGTTTGAAACCGGCCGGAGATCAGTGCGAATTGCGCTTCCAGTTCGTCTAGCGTACTGGCGCGCTTGCTCGTCTCGGTCTGGCTTGCCAGGCGACCCGCCGGACCGGGATCACTTTTGAACTCCTGGGCTACACTCGCGTCCCTGCTTGAATTGTCTATATGCGCCATAAACCTGATTTCGATAGGATGCTGCAGAGAACCGGGGAGGCGGTCTCGGATGCCAACTTACGTCATTCTTCTTCGCGCAGTCAATGTCGGCGGTTACGGCAAGCTTTCGATGGCGGATCTCAGAAAAACGCTCTCCAGCCTCGGATTCAAGAATGTTGAGACTTACATCCAGAGCGGCAACGCAATCGTGGACGCCAACTCCTCGGCCGAAAAGGTCAGGCTCTCCATCACAAGCGCATTACAGAAGCTCACGGGTGCTTCCGTTGACGTGATCATCCGAACCCACGACCAACTGGACAAGTTGATCGCTGGAAACCCTTTCGCTATTGAAGCCGTGGATGGAGCACGCGTCCATGTTGCCTTCCTCTCCGGGCCGGCCGCCCCGACCGCTCAAAGCGCTCTTGAAAGCATCGTCAAGAAATATCCAGACCGCCGCGATCGCTATCACCTCGCCGGCGACCACATCTATTTCCATTTTCCCGATGGCGCAGCCGACACCAAATTCAGTGGCAAGGCTCTGGACAAGGCAATCGGCGCTGTGGGAACCGGCCGCAACTGGAACACCGTCCTCAAACTCCACTCCATGTCAAAGCGCTGATTGAATCTCGAGCTCAACTCGCGGACAGAACCGCATCCGCAATGCGCGCCGCCTCCACCGCGGGTCTCACATGATGCACGCGCACAATCGAAGCTCCATGCAAAATGGCCGCGACCATTGCCGCAATGCTCGCAATCTCTCGCGCCTCTACCGGCGCCTGATGGCCACCGAAGAGATCAGAGAGCGTATGCCCCAGAAACGATTTCCGAGATAGCCCCGCCAGCAACGGACGTCCAAGTTTCAGCAGTTCCCCTTGCTGGGCGAGCAGGACATAGTTCTCGTCGAATTTCTTACCGAATCCATATCCTGGATCGAGCACAGTCGATTCCAGTGCGACTCCCGCGTGTGTCGCTCGTTGCACAGCTTCGGCCAGACCGCTACTCACCGACTCCATCAAAACATTCGCCGGCAACTCCTGCTGTCCTCGCCACTCATCCGGGCGCCCTCGCGTGTGCATCAGCACCACGCCGCAACTCGCTTCTGCGCAAATCCTTGCCATATCGGCGTCCCAGCTGAAGCCGCTTATGTCGTTGATGATCTCCGCACCCAGGTCCACGGCAGCCTTCGCGGTCTCAGCCTTGTACGTGTCGACTGAAATCACTACCTCAGGCTCTGCCTTGAGAATTCCTTCAATCACCGGCAAGAGCCGCGCCTGTTCTTCCGGGGCGCTTACCCCCGCTGCATCCCGGCCGCCGACCATCGACCCCGGCCTCGTGCTCTCCGCGCCCAGGTCCAGCAGATCCGCGCCTTGCTCCATCAACTCCAACCCGCGCCTGACCGCCGCCTCAGGATCAAGAAAATTCCCGCCATCGCTGAACGAATCCGGCGTGATGTTGACCACACCCATCACCAGTGTCCGCCTGCCCAGTTCAAGCGTGCGGGACCGCAGTTTCCAAGGGGCGATGGTGCGAGTCAAAGACATGATGAGAGACTCCAGGACACCGTCCGGCGCACGCCGGATGGCAGACCTCCTCATTCTATGAGCAGACACGGCCGCATCCGCCGCCCTGCTAAACTCCCTCCATGCCCCGTACACCGCGATTCTTCGCGCTGCATCTGGCGCTGTCCCTCGTTCCGGCTCCCTTTCTCGTTGCACAGCATCGCGCTGCTCACGCACCTGCGCACGCACCTTCGCATGCCGCTCCCACCAGGGGCGCGATCGCGGATCGAATTCAGGCCATCCTTTCCGATACTGCCCTTAAACAAACCGACTTCGGCATCAGCGTCACCACGCTCGACGGACAGACCCTCTACGGATTGAACGAGGCAAAACTCTTCATTCCCGCCTCGAATGCCAAGCTCGCCACCACCGCCGCTGCTTACGCGCTTCTGCCGGTCGAGACACTTACCTGGACCACAAACGTAGTGGCAAATGGCGAGATCGACTCCGCTGGAGTCCTGCACGGAGACATTCTCATCCTCGGTTCGGGCGACCCCACCATGAGCGCCCATCACTATCCGTACCAGCCGCCGACTCCGCCCGCCGCCACTCCCACCCCGACGAATCCGCCTGCCAAGTCGCCGACCGGCAAGCCCGCAGACACGCCGACGCCACAGCAAATCCAGGCAGAGCCCGGCGCCATGGAAGCACTCGATCTGCTGGCTCAGCAAGTTGTTCAAGCCGGAGTGCGCTCCGTCGAGGGCGCAGTCGTTGGAGACGACAGTTATTTTCTCAACGAACCTTACGGCACCGCCTGGGCATGGGATGACCTGCAGTGGGGCTATGGCGCGCCCATCTCCGCGCTCTCCTTCGCCGACAATTCAATCGAGCTCACCATCACGGGTGATCCCGAGAAACCCGGCTCCATGCTCGAAGAGTGGACCCCCAGCGTGCAGTACTACACGCTACAAAACAACATGACCATGTCTCAGCCCGGGCAAAAGCCGCACCCCGGCCTTGAGCGCCGTCCCGGTGCTCTGCTTGTGCGCACATGGGGAACCGCCCCTCCGCAAGGTCTCCACGCCCCGCTCGCCGTAGAAGATCCCGCCGAGTTCACCGCTGCCGCCTTGAAAGACGCACTGCTGCATCGCGGCGTGATTGTCAAAGGCGACCCCGCCGCGGCGCATCGCCTTCCCGAAGGCACAGGCGACTTCATCGGCGAACGCTCTGAGCCTCTCAAGCTGTTCCCCCTGGCCCTCGAGACAATGGAGGCGCCGATCAATAACCGCCGTCTGCTTGCGCACCACACATCGGTCCCGGTGGCGCAAGACATTACCGTCACCAACAAGGTCAGCCAGAACCTCCACGCTGAACTTCTTCTCCGCATGCTCGGAAAGGCATTTGCAAAAGACGGCAGCCTCGCTCAGGGAACGCGCGTTGTCCGTCAGTTCCTGATCGACACCGGCATTCCCGATTCTGACTTTTTCTTTTACGACGGCTCCGGCATGAGCATGGACGACCGCATTACACCGCGCGCCTACACTCATCTGCTCTCCTACGCCTCGCGACAACCCTGGGGCCAGGCGTGGCGCAGCTCCTTCCCCGTTGCCGGTGTAGATGGCTCACTCTACACGCGATTCAGAAACTCCCCGCTGAAAGGCAAGCTCTGGGCAAAGACCGGCACCTTGAACGAAACCAACGCGCTTTCCGGATACCTTCAGGCAAACAGCGGAAAGACAGTCGCATTCTCCATTCTCGTGAACGGGCACCCCCCCGGCAGCCAGGCTGAAGTTCCCGCGATCGAGAGGATCTGCGATGCCATTGCCGCATCGGAATGAAGTAGACAGCTACCGCCTGATCCTTAGCTCGCGCTCTGCCGCACAAACAGCCTCGCGGCAAGCAGCGTCGCCCCGCAACCCATTCCTGTCAGCACCGTCGCACTCACCCACAGCTCGCTGATCCCTGCGCCGCGCAGAATGATTCCTCGCAGAATCTGAATGTAATACGTTGCGGGAATCAGGTGGCTGATTGCCTGAAAAAATGGCGGCATATTCTCGATCAGAAAGATGTAGCCCGACAGAAACACAGAAGGCAGAATCGTTCCCATCGAGAGTTGGAATGCCTCCGCTTGAGTTCGAGCCCGCGTGGATATCACCAATCCGATCCCCAGCACCGTGAGCAAAAACGGCAGCGAAAGGATCAGCAGCAAAATCACATTTCCATGTACCGGCACGAGGAAAATTGTGCGCATCACCAGCAGAATCGCGCACAACTCACCAAAAGTCAGCGCGCCATACGGAATCATTTTGCCGAGCATCAGCCCGAGCGGCGCAACTGGTGTCATCGTCAGCTGTTCCAGCGTTCCCCGCTCGCGCTCCCGAACGAGGCTGAGAGCAATCATCAGAATCGCCATCACCTGCAGCAGAATTGCAATCAGCCCCGGCACAAAAAAATTCGCAGACCGCGTCGCCGGATTATAGAGAACCGACGGCCGCACCTCGATTGGCATTGCGCCGCCCGGAAGCACACGCCCCAGCGACTCTTTCAGCGCGACGCCCGTCGCCGTGCTCATCGCCTGTCCCGCAACGCTTGAGTCCGACCCGTCCACCAGCACCAGCACGGTTGCCGTAGTTCCATCCAGTAAGCGGCGCGCGTAATCGTATGGAATTCGGATGCCGACCCGCGCCTTCGCACTGCGCACCGCCTCGTAAAGCTGATCCTGCGATTGTGCATAGGCCTTCAACTGAAAAACGTCGGATCCCGCGAACGCCTCCAGCAACCGCCGGCTCTCCTGCGTATGCGATTCATCCAGCACGACCGTGGGGATCTGACGGATATTCGTGTCTACAGCGAAGCCAAACAAAAAAAGCTGCAGCATCGGAATGAGCAGCGCAAAGAACAGCGTCCCCGGATCCCGAATGATGTGCAGGAATTCTTTCCGGCATACCGGAACCAGGCCTCGGAACAAATCGCTCATCGGTGCGACTCCATGATTTGATACGTGAGCGTGACGAACACATCCTCGAGCGATGGCTCAATCGTCTCGATTCGTGCCTGTGGCAGCTGCTTTTGCATCTCGCCCAGTCGATCGGTTTCGGCGAGTGCATGAATGGAATGCCCGAAGATGGTTGCCTCGCGCACACCCTGCATATGCCGAATGCCATCCAGCATTTCCGATGGATTCGCGACTCTGATCTGAATCCGCGACGTGCCCGCAGGATTCGCCTCAGGCAGCTTCTGCAGCTCGGCAACCGTGCCGATCGCAATCAGCTTCGACAAGTAGATGTAGCCCACTCTCCCGCACCGCTCTGCTTCATCCATGTAGTGGGTGGTCACAAAGAACGTCACGCCCTGCCCCGACAATTGGAACAGCAGATCCCATAAAGCTCGCCGTGCCACGGGATCGATTCCCGCGGTCGGCTCATCGAGAAATACAACCTCCGGCGAGTGAATGATCGAGCACGCCAGCGCCAGTCTCTGCTTCCATCCTCCCGAAAGCTGTCCTGCCCGTCTATTCATATAGGGTTCGATCCCGGTCAGCGCTTGCACCTCGCGCGTGCGCTCCGCAGCTCTCGCCGAATCCAGCCCGTACACCCCCGCATAAAACGTGATGTTCTCTGCCACTGTGAGATCTTCGTACAGCCCGAACTTCTGCGACATATACCCAACATGACGCCTGATCTCCGCCGCGTCCTTGCGAATGTCCATTCCCAGGATGCGCCCAGTCCCTTCCGTCGGTCGCAGCAAACCGCACAGAGCCTTGATGATCGTCGTCTTCCCCGACCCGTTTGGGCCGAGGAATCCGAACACCTCTCCCTTGCCCACCTCGAAGCTCACCTCGCGCACCGCTGTAAATGAACCGAAGCGGATCGTCAGATGATCGGCGGCGATAATCTCGGTCATTGCAGTCGCACCGTCGCCGACATTCCTGACTTGAGAACCTGCTGCGAGTTGTCAACATAAACCTTGACGCCGAAGACCTGGTGTTCCCGGTCGCTCTTCGTTTGCACGTTTCGCGGCAGAAACTCTGCCTGCGACGCAATCTGTCCCACGTGCCCTTCAAATGAGCGGCCGCCGAAGCAGTCGACGCGCACCGCTGCCTGCTGCCCTACACGCACATGCGCAAGATCCGTCTCGGGCACATACACTTTCACCCACAACTGCGAAGCCTCCAGCATCGTAAGGACGATCCGCCCCGCTGGAACCAGATCCCCCGGACGTACACTCACAACCTCAACAACCGCATCCGACGGTGCAATGAGCTCAGCCTCGCGCAAGCGCGCATCGAGTTCCGCCACCTTGCCTCGTGCCTCCGCCAGTCGGCCCTGTGCGGCTTGAATATCCTCTCGGCGAAATCCCTTGTGCGCAAGCAGCGCCGCTGCCTCCGCCTGATTGAATTTCGCTTCGGCCGCATTCACATCTTCCACCCGCGTGCCAGCCTGAAGCAGCGCGAGCCGCTGCTTGATTGACTCGGCCCGCTGCACCGCGGCATCTCGCTTGTCGCGCGCGTCGTCGAACTGCTGGCGAGAAATCGTGTCCGCTGCTACCAGCTTCTCCATGCGCCCATAGAAAACCAGTGCGTTCGTCGCATCGGCCGATGCGGCTTTGTAATCGGCCTGCGCCTGTTCAATTTCCTGCCGCCGAGGGCCGTTGCGCGCTTCCTCATACGCCGCCTTCTGCGCGCGCGCCGTCGCTTCCGCTTGCGCAATCTCCTCCGGACGATTGCCGTGCGTCATCTTGTCTACGTCAGCCTGTGCCTGCTCCAGAGCGGCGCCTGCTTGGGCTCTCTGCGCCTTCAGTTCGTCGCATTCGAATCGCACGAGCACAGTTCCACCCTTCACAACCTGACCCTCTTCGACCGCAACCTCCGTCACCCTCCCGCCGACCTTCGACCCGATCTGGATCTCTCGCGTCTCCACGGTCCCCGAGTACTCGTTCCGGCTTCGGTGTGCGACCCACGCTGACACACCCCAGACCACAGCGATGAGCAGGACTGCCGCGCCTGCGGCAATGGCGATTCGACGTTTCATTCGACCCTCTTGAGAAACTCCGGCAAGTCTTCGCGTTTGCACCCGCGCCTGCCTCCTGCCATCCATTCAGCCGCTTCCAGAAGTCGCCTCCTCGCGTACCGTCCGCAATCATCTTGCGAGACGGGACAGAGAAAGGTTACAGCCAGCAGGAGCCTTCGAATGCTGGCAGGGGAGATGGTCAAAGGGTCTGCGGTCGTCAACTGTGCGCTGTGACACACTTCTTCGTGGCTGCGGGTTTCCATTTCGCTTCCGGCTGTATCATCAAACCTGAGATGCGGATACACCTTTTCTTCGCACTGATGATCTGCGCCGCCCCGATTGTTGCGACCACCGGGTGCAAGTCTCTGCCGCCCTCCAAGCCCGCCTCTGAGTGGACTCCCGAAGAAGCCCGCGGAGCCGCCATCTTCCAGCAAGACTGCGCAAAATGTCACTACCCGACATCCACCCACGGACTCCACGGACCCGGTCTTCAGGCGATTACCAAAATCAAAGCAATGCCGTCAGGCGCTCCGCCCACCGACGACCGCCTGACAGCAGTCATTCTGCACGGCCACGGCACGATGCCCGGCACCGCACTCGGCGACCAACAACTTCATGATCTACTGGCCTACCTCCACTCCCTATGACGGACGAGCGACCCCGATCCGAAACACCCGCAGTCGATAAACCTGCTCCCGCAATTACAAACGGGGAAGGCCCGTCGCCCAGGCGCGAACTGCTCCCCCTTCCCGGTCTCGCCGCCATCTCGCTCTATCTGCTTCTGCTCTCCGTTGTCCTCGTCGTCGGCGCCATGAGCGGACACTATCCAAAGCTCTTCCTGATTCTGCCTGTCTTCCTCCTCGCATCCTGCGGCGGTCTGCTCATGCTCTTTCGCTGGGCATGGGCCATGGCCCTCGCGGCAGTGCTTCTTCTCAGCGCCTACAACTTCTGGCTCTTCGCGCACTTTCACCTCGCGCCGTCGATCATCCAGGGCCTTCTCAATCTCGTCTTCTTCCTTTATCTGGTTCGCACCGAAGTTCGCGAAAAGCTCCGCTGATTCGCTCCCTTTCAGACGTCCGTGCCCAGTCACATTCCCGTGGAACTCCGCAGATCGCGAATGTTAATCTCTGCCCATGCTGCCAAAACTGGTGAAGTCTTTCCTTTGCCTTGCTCTAACCTTTGCCGCAATCGCCCCCATACATGCCGCCGATGCGCCTAAGAAGCGCGACATCTCCCTGGATGACCTTGCGAAGCTTCAGCGCGTCAGCCCGCCCGTCATCTCTCCCGACGGCGAATGGATCCTCTATACCGTCAGCCAGGTCGACACCAAGGAAGACAAAACACAAACGCATTTATGGATGGTGAAGTGGGACGGCTCCGTCCATCTGCAACTCACCTATGGAAAAGAGGGCGCATCGGCTCCGAAGTTCAGCCCCGACGGCCGCTACATCAGCTTCATGTCGTCCCGCCCCGGCACCACAAAAGGCGACCAGGTCTGGGTGATGGATCGTCGTGGCGGCGAAGCCGAGCAACTCACCAACATCACTGACCAGAACATCCAGGGTTTCAGTTGGTCTCCCGATTCCAAAAAGCTGCTCCTCACCCTTCACCCCAAAGCCGAACCCGATCCTGAAGAAGGCAAGCCGCCAGTTCCTCCCAAGCCCTTCGTCATCGATCGTTATCACTTCAAGCAGGACATCCAGGGCTATCTCCGCGACGACGCCTACAACGCCCTGTATTTTTGGGATCTCACCACGAAGAAAGCTGAGAAGCTGACCACCGGCAAAAACGTCAACGAGAACGACGCCGAGTGGTCGCCCGATGGCAAGTGGATCGCCTTCGTCAGCAACCAGGACCCCGACCCTGACCGCACCAACAATCCCGACGTCTTCATCGTCGAACCGAAAGCCGGCTCAACTCCGAAAAAGCTCACCACCTGGCCCGGCCCCGATGGCGGCCATCTCGCCTGGTCACCCGACTCCAATTCCATCGCCTACACCCAGGGCGCGAAAGTCGAACTCCTCGAGTACTCCCAGGCAAGACCCGCCGTCGTCACCATCGACGGGAAAGTCACCTACCCCGCCGCCAAATTCGACCGCAGCGTAAATCACCCTTATTTTTCGCCCGACGGCCACCTTGTCTACCTCGTCGCCGATGACCGCAACGAATACCCTGCCGAAGTAGAGCTTTCAGGCAACGGCATCAAGCGCCTGCTTCCGCAACAGGGCACAGTCTTTTCGCTGGACTCGGTCAAAGATCGCATCGCCGTCCTCTACTCCAACGACACCACACCACCGGAAATCTACGCCCTCGAAAACGGCACTCTCCGCAAACTCACAACCCACAACGACGCCCTCGTCGCCGAACTGAATCTCGTCCCCACTGAAGACCTCGAAGCCAAAGACAAAGAGGGAATCGAAGTTCATGGCCTGCTTACCAAGCCGGCAAACTTCACCGCCGGCTCACCCGTTCCAACCATCCTCTTCATTCACGGCGGCCCCAACGGCCAGGACACGCATAGCTTCGACTTCCTTCGTCAGTGGCTCGCTGCCAAGGGCTACGCGGAGTTGAACGTCAACTACCGCGGCAGCTCCGGCCGCGGCCAGGACTTCGCCAAGGCTATCGCTGCCGACTGGGGCCACTACGAAGTCGAAGACCTCCTCGCCTGCGTCGACAAAGCCGTCGCACTCGGAGTCGCCGATCCCAACCGCCTCGCCGTCACCGGATGGAGCTATGGCGGCATCCTCACTGACTACACCGTTGCCAGCACGGATCGATTCAAAGCAGGAATCAGCGGAGCCGGCGTTGCCAATCCCATGTCCTTCTACGGTGTCGACCAGTACATCCTTCAATACGACAATGAGCTCGGTCCCCCCTGGAAGAACCCCCAGCTCTATATGAAGATGAGTTACCCCTTCCTCGAAATCGACAAGCGCGTACACACCCCGATGCTCTTCATGGGCGGCTCATCCGACTTCAACGTGCCCCTGATCGGCGGAGAGCAGATGTATCAGGCGCTGAAATCCCTGGGCCGTCCTACCGAGCTCGTCGTTTATCCCGGCCAGTTCCACGGATTCACGCGTCCCAGCTACATCAAGGATCGCTACGAGCGCTGGCTAGGCTGGTGGGATAAGTACCTGAAACCGGCCTCAACGCCAACGCCTGCCCCGCCAAACAAGCAGGCAGAGTGACACCCAGGGCTTGTGTCTGCGCAAGCCCTTCCCTCCCATCGATCACTCCTCGAACGCGCTTTCACGCCGCTTAACGGGGTTTCTTCCACTGCCGGGCAGCAGCTGAACGATTGCAATGAGCGTCGCAATAACGAGCAGAAACGCCCCAACAATCGTCGCAATGAACCCTGTAACAGCTGGAAGACCCGTGGTGGTCATATCGATATGGACCGACGCTCCAGATAACGGGTAAGCAAATTGAACGCCCGTCGCGCCATGGCAGAAGGCAAACAGCAAGCTCAATCCGGCTGCAAAAGAAACGACCGCGATCACAAGCAAGACCCTCATGCAACACCTCCGCGCATGGACTCTCTTTCTATTTACAAGAGTCTTCGACCGCGGAAAAGGTTTCCATGCGGCCGCCGCTACAATAAACATAGATGGACCTGGTCCAGATCCAGCCCGCCCACCGCACCCCCGCTCCCAAACCGGAATGGCTGAAGGCCCGTGCCCCTGTGGGCGAAAACTACCACTCCCTCAAGCGCCTCGCCCGCTCTCTCGGCCTTCACACCGTCTGCGAAAGCGCTCAGTGCCCCAACATCGGCGAATGCTGGCATCACAAAACGGCGACATTCATGATGCTCGGCAATCTCTGCACCCGACGCTGCGGATTCTGCGCCGTTCCCAAAGGCCGTCCCGAGCCCATCGACTTCGACGAACCCCGCCGCGTTGCCGAAGCCGTCGCCACCCTCGGACTCGCACACGCTGTCATCACCAGCGTCAACCGTGATGATGACCTGATCGGCGGTGCTCGCATCTTCGCCATGGTCATCGATGAGATCCGAAGTCAGGCGCCCGGCTGTCGCGTCGAGGTCCTCATTCCCGACTTCCAGGGCGATCGTGAGGCAATCAGGATTGTCGTCGACGCGAAGCCAGAAGTTCTCAATCACAACACCGAATCCGTTCCGCGCCTGTATCGAGTCGTCCGTTCGGGTGCTCGTTATGAGCGTTCTCTTGAGCTGTTGCGTTACGCCAAAGAACTCAACTCCGCCGGCGTAACAAAATCTGGCGTCATGGTCGGTCTCGGCGAAGAAACCCACGAACTCCTCGCCGTCTTTCGCGACCTCGCCGCAGTCGGCTGCGACATCCTCACCATCGGCCAGTACCTGCGTCCGTCGCGCGATCACCTTCCCATGGCCCGCCTCTACACGCCTCGCGAATTCGCCGAGCTCAAAGCCGAGGCACTTCGCATGGGCTTCCGCCACGTCGAATCCGGACCCCTCGTCCGATCCAGCTACCACGCCCACGAACAAGCCGCCGCGACAGGCATTGTTGTTGTTTCAGCTGTCGCGGGTGGTGGGTTACTTTGACGGTTCCCCCCAAATTTCTGTGTCTGGCAAAACATCTGATTTGGCTATTTCTACCGGCAGGAGAAAGGCTACGCGACGAGGTCCTGATTTTATGTTGAGCGATTCGACTGCAGCGATATGCGTGTAGATTACGCCTGAAGGACTTCGTAGCTGGATTGGGTCATTATTCCGGAGACTGAAGGGAAAGCCGGTTCCCAGAGGCTTAGTCGGCACGATAACGCAACCGCGCCCAGAGACAGTGAAAACATGCTCGATCTTGGCGAAGAGTTTCATCGACTTTAAACCTATGCCACTTTCCCCTCTCCGGTCGTACTCTTCCCAGAGAGCCAACAAGTCTTCTACATCCCAAAGCCGATCTGTAAGGCCGACGAGCCAGGGTTGGCACGAACTTGCAATAAGTATCCATACACTGCCACAACCCCTCGCCGTATAGCTCGCTCTCAGGTTGTAGAATAGCCGTTGGCAATTGATTCAATGGGGGTTGAATATGGCTGGCTCATTTATGGCCGGGAATCCGGCAACCAAATCACTTTATGCCGATCTAAAGCGACGCATGGACCAGGCCGTCGCGGGTTTTCAGTCCAACCTCGCATCCACGCGCACCGGTCGCGCCAGTGCTCACATGCTCGATGCCATCAAGGTCGACTACTACGGCACACCCACTCCCATCACGCAGATGGCGCAGGTCTCCACACCCGAGCCGCAGACGATCCTGATACAGCCCTTCGATCCCTCCATTGTCAAAGAGATCGAAAAAGCCATTCAGGCCTCCGACCTTGGCTTCAACCCGCTCTCCGATGGCAAACTCATCCGCGTCCCCGTTCCTCCCATGACCGAAGAGCGCCGGCGCGACGTCGTGAAACACCTCAACCGTATCCTCGAAGAGCACCGCACCGCAATTCGTAACGTTCGACGCGACGGCAACGATGCCCTCAAGAAGCTCGCCAAAGAAAAGAAGGTCAGCGAAGACGACGAGAAGCGCGCCATGGAAGAAGTCCAGAAAATGACCGATGAAGAAATCCGTCGCATGGAAGAGCTCTCGCGCAAAAAAGAAATTGAAGTCATGCAGGTCTGAGGTACTGCACTCGAGTGCACCAGAAGCAGAACGCCTGCCCCGCTCGATTCGAGTTCGCAGCTTTGAAAGGGCACGGATTTATCCGTGCCATAAGTCCACTAATATGAAGGCGGCTTTAGCCGCTGAGGGACCGCTTCTACCCCTGTCAGCATTCTGAGGGGAACGCTAGTCGCGCTCTTTTCTTTTTGCATCGCGCTCGAATCCTGCAGCATCCCCTGCCTATGGCCCACATCCTCTCGGATACGATCGCACTTCTCAAGCGCACGCCCGCCGCTCTTAGTGACCTCTTGCGTGACCTCCCCGAAAGCTGGACCAGCCGCAACGAAGGCGACGGGACATTCACCGTCCCCGACGTGATCGGTCATCTTATTTACGCCGACAAGGAAGACTGGCTCCCTCGCACACGTCGCATTCTCGAGCACGGCGAATCCAAGCCCTTCGACAAATTCGACCGCTGGGGTCATCTCGAAGAGTGTCGAGGGAAATCGCTCCCACAACTCCTCGACGAGTTCTCGCGGATTCGTTCTGTCTGCCTGGACGAACTTCGCTCCCTCAACCTGCAACCCGAGCAGCTCGCTCAACGCGGCAATCACCCCGCTCTAGGCCCTGTCACGCTCTCAGAGCTTCTTGCTACATGGGCCGCGCACGACCTGACCCACTTGCATCAGATCTCTCGCATCATGGCTGGTGCTTACCGCGACGACGTCGGACCATTCGCCGCCTTCCTCGGTGTCCTTGCGTGCAACGGCCACGGCGGATAGAAGCGCGAACCTCCTCGTTCATCGCGCTTCCAGAGCAGCCGCAGCCACCAGTGCATCGACCCCGGAACTCTGCGTGCTCGCGTTCGCATCCCCGTAAGGTGGACTCCAACTGGTCCCAATCTCATACTTCGATTGCCGCATACCCTTCCACACGCTGTCCGCATTCCTGAGAATGAAGTCCCTATAAGCTGCGATCGGCGCTATTCGATTCAGCAACCCCAGATTTCGCACAAAGATGCCTTTGAACTGCGTGCCGTCCGATCCGCAATTCGGCTCACAAGATTCATGCAGAACACCTGGCTTATCAATCAACGTCGGATTCACCAGCGTTGCCGCCGCAATTGCGTTTGCCTCATCCAGCATCTTCGCGTCATGCGTCTGCCCGTAAAGCTCCGCCAGCCCACCGAGCACAACGCCCTGGTTGTAGCTCCATGTCGTCTTGCGATTGTTCGCGCACTTCGCGTCAAGCCCATCATTGATCTGATGATCCGCGTTGATCATGCCCGTCTTCGCGAACCACTTCCACTCACGCTGCGCCCAATCGAGGTAGCGCGCCTCCTCTTTTTCGCCCGTGCTCCGCGCCGCCAGCTGTGCCGCTACCGACAGAAACAGCTCGTTGGCAATCGCGTTCTTGTACTTCCGCTCTTTGCTCCACCAAATCCCTCCCGAACAGGTCTCGTCCCAACCCGTCGTCATATCTGCAAAGATCGATTCCGCCATTTCCAGGTAGCGCTTCTCATGCGTGATGTCGTACACGTCGATCCACGCCAACGCCCACCAGCCTTCATCGTCGTAGTAGTCGTTCAGAAAACCGGGACTGGTCTTTTGAGCAGCAGTGAAGGCGATCGGGAAAATACTCGCAAACTGGCGGTCATCCGCCACCCGGGTGTAGTCCGCAAGCGTGGTGATCGCATTTGCGGAGTTCCACCAGCCGGTTGTGCGATAGAGCCCCGTAGTCGGCTCGAACCACGACTGCAGCTTTGCAAGTCCCAGTGCCGCTCTTTTCGCAATTGGAGTCGGCTGTTCTCCAGGGCTACCCGACTCTTGAGCCCGCACGCAAACACCTGCGAATACCAGTCCAATAACTAGCAGCGCGCTTGGAAAGGATCTCCTCGACACAGCCACGCCTACTTTTTCGCCCGCTTATAAAACGGCACCGGCACCTGCTTCGCCCGCACGCGATTTCCCCTCACGTCGACCAGCACATCACTTCCGCTCGCTGCAACAGCCGTCGGCACCAGCGCCATCGCAATATTCGTCTTCAGAAACGGAGCAGGCGATCCCGATGTGATCTGCCCGGCCGGCTCGCCATCCAGTGAATAGACCAGGTATCCATCGCGCCCGATCCCGCGCTCCACCATTTCCAATCCGATGACCTTTCGCTTCGGTCCGCCTTCTGCCTGGACCCTGGCCAGCGCCTCCCGCCCGATGAACTCGCCCTTGTCCATCTTCAGCCAGCGCTCCAGCCCCGCTTCCAACACATTGATCTCGTCCGAGATCTCGTGTCCGTAGAGGCTCATGCCGGCTTCGAGCCGCAGGGTGTTCCGTGCACCAAGGCCGCACGGACGGATGCCGTAGGCTGCGCCTGCATTCATCAGCGCGTCCCAGACCTTTACGCTCGTATCTTCATCGCTCGGAATGTACACCTCGAATCCATCTTCGCCGCTGTATCCGGTCCGCGCGATCAGCACATTTTTTACGCCCGCTACCTCTCCCCACGTGAACCAGTAATTTTTGATCGCGCCAAGATCCACGTTCGTCAGCTTCTCCAGGGTCTCCTGCGCCCGCGGCCCCTGCAGTGCAAGTTGCGAGTAGTAGCTTGAATAATCCGCAAGGTGAATCCCCGGGAAACCGCCAACCTGCTGCCGTATCCACGCATAGTCCTTGTCCTTGGTCCCCGCGTTCACCACCAGCAGATAGTCGTTGTCGCTCAACCGGTGCACCAGGATGTCGTCGACAAACGCGCCCTCCGGCGTCAGCAGGGCCGAGTAGTGCGCCTGCCCATCCTTCAGCCGCGAAGCATCATTCATGGTGATTCGCCGCACAGCCGCCAGCGATCCCGGCCCGCGAAACTGGATCTCCCCCATGTGGCTCACGTCAAACAACCCAACAGCCGTCCGCACTGCCATATGCTCCGCAATAAGCCCGCCACCCGGGCAGGGGTACTCAACCGGCATATCCCATCCGCCGAAATCCACCATCTTGGCCTTCAATGCACGATGGGTCGCGTTCAATGCCGTTTTCTTGAGCGCAGGTGCCACGGTTGTTGCAGGGGTGCTCATTCGCATATACCTCGTCTGAAACTCTGCTGTACCCTGTCAACGATAGGGACCACCCCGAGGCTGGGTCAAACCAGTGACCTCGCAGGTTTCGCGTTCATCCAAATTCTCTCGAACCAGTTCATGAATCCTTTCCGCGGAATTCTGATGATCATTGCTGCCGCCATCGCCTTCTGGCGTGGCTGGCAAATTCATTCAGGCCGAAACGCATGGATGGCGTACGGCCTTGCTGTTCTTGCTCTTGCCCTCGCTGCCTGGCATTTTTTGCGTTCAAACCGTCGCGGTGCCTGACCGGCTTCGACGGAATTCGCCGCACCCTTGAAAACCCTCAGCTATGGGCTCAGCATCTAACCAGAGCCTTTGTCTCTATCCAGAATGAAGAACACAGCCGATCTACCTGTCTCGACGGAGTTCCGCACCGCCATCGCGGGTCCCTCCGAGGTTTGGCGCTCCACCAGGCGCTGGTTCATTCCCTACATCTTCATCGCGCTCGCAGCCATCTTTTATCTGCCTCGGCTGGTTCCCTCCGTCCCGTCAGCGGCGGACTCTTATCTGTTCGGCTACAACAACCGCATTGGCATCATCCTGCTGCTGTTTTTCGTCGCTCTGGGTGTTGTCCTCACGCGCGGCTTCAACCTCAAGCAGACGAACCTATCCTATGAAGAGCACGCTCTCCCGCGCTGGATGCTCCCTGTCTCTCTTCTCCTCGTAGCCCTCGGATGCGCCGCCATGTACGTCATCGCGGGCCGCTACCACGGCTTCGGCGAATCCTACTACCTCATCGATCGCATCGCGCTTCTCGACCAGGGCCGCGCACCCTATCGTGACTTCGAATTCGTTTACGGCCCGGCCCAGCTCTACGGCCCCCTGTTTCTTCATCGACTTCTAGCCCTCGGCATCGGCGATGCCTACTATCTCTTCTGGGCCCTCAGCTACCTGGTCGGTGCTTACCTGCTTTTCAAGTGCATCGACGAAATCCGTTTTCCGACGACAGCGAAACCTGCAATTTACGTCATGCTCTTCGCCGCGGGCCTGTTCGCAACCATCCGCATGGGAACGAACTACACCTTCTTGCGTTACGCCCTTCCGCTCTATCTTGTCGTCAAACTGAACGCCCGTTTCCGCGATCCACGCCCTCCGCGCATCCTCCTTGACGTGCTTCTGTGCAGCACCTTCTGCGCGCTTCTTGTTCTCTCTTCTCCCGAAACCGCCGTCGCATTCGCCTTCGCCAGTGGCTGTATCGCTCTCTTCTGCCGCCCCCTTGCTTTCTCCAGAAGAGTCCTTATCTCAGGGCTGCTGATCGTTGTCTACGGCGTCATCTTCGCAATCGCTCTCAAGCTCCACGTGCTCGATGCCATGCTCGCCGACGGAGGCGGAGCCATCAGTTTCCCGATCGTCCCCGGCCCTCCCATCCTCGTCTACTTCGTTGCCATCTTCATTACCGCCTGCTGGCTCTATCGCAGCATCCTGAGCCGTACCATGGACGATCCCACGCTCGGTTTGCTTTTCTTTTCCATTCCGATGATTGCCGCCGCTCTTGGCCGTTGCGATCCCAGTCACGTCTTCTGGAACGGGCTTGCCACTTTTCTTTCCAGCCTGCTTTTCATGTCTCTCTTTAAAAGAGCCTGGCCCGTTTACGCTCTCGCCTATCTGCTCTTTGTCTTCCTTCTACCCAACGCCTCCGAGTTTTACCTGTTCGTTCCGCAGGTCCGGGCTGCCCGCTATTTCGACAAGCACCCGGAGGCTCGCCCGCCCGAGACCAGAATTCAGGCCTTTCTCGCCTCGTGGCCCGGCAACTATGTCGCTCCATTTGGATTCCGCCCCGACGGTTTCGGTACATATCAGTCTCCCCGCATCGAATACGGCCGCTTCGAAGACGTCATCAACGTCAGCATGCCGCATTCAATCGAGCAAAAGCTCAGTGAGATGAGCACCCGCCCTGACAGCGCGCTCATCCTTCCCCCCAAGCCCGAAGAATACTGCCGCCCCGTCCCCATTCACGAGAAGCACTACCTCGAAGTCCTTCTTCTCTCGCCTTACATCGGCAAAGTCAGTCGTACCGACTCTCCCCGCGAAGAAGTTTGCCGCTATATCACTCAGCACTATCGCCTGCTCGTCGAGCCATCCGAAGAAACCTGGTGGTACGGCATCTGGGTTCCCTCAGGCGCTCGCTGATCGAATTCACCTGCTACGCCGCTTCAGGCGAACCGCAAGATACTATCAAGAATTCGTCGGAGCCATATGTCGCATGCCCCGGAGTCAGTCGATCGACTGGGGAACCTGGTGGTCGATTCCAACGTAGAGGATAGCGAGGTGTCCTATGTCTCGAGCCAGTCTTGCGGTGATTCCGGCGATCGTTTTGATGGGCGCTGTTTCTTTTTGGCTTCCTTCATTCGCGCAGAATTCGGACTTTGACCTGAACGTGCACGCTAATTCGCATGCAACGGCAAAGGATATCGGGCTGCCATCCTATCCGGGAGCGACGCCGTTCAAGGACAAGGACAGCGATTCTTCCTCGGCGGACCTGGGATTTTTGCTGAACAGTTTTCACTTCAGCGTAAAGGCGGCAAGCTTTTTGACCTCCGACTCGCCGGAGCATGTTCTTGAGTTTTACAGGAAGCCGCTGGCGAAGTTCGGCGAAGTGCTGGAGTGCAACCACGGCAAGCCGGTGGGTTCAATGACAACGACGAAGAGCGGGCTGACGTGCGGCGACAGCAAGAGTGGGCATGTGACAGTAAATGGGAGCGGTAGCGATCACGAGCTTCGGGCGGGGACACCAGAGCAGTTCCGGATCGTGGGGATTGACAGTACCGAAAGCGGCAAGACTAAGTTTGGATTGGTAGCTCTGGTGCTTCCGAAGGACAAGGACGGGAAGTAGCCGACTTCCCTAGACGGCATGGACCAAAAGCAAGAGCCGAGGTGTAGACCTTGGCAGATTCTTGTCCCTAGATTCCGATTAACTTCCGAGAAGGCGGTCAATCAGCCGCTATGACCTTCGTGCGGAATTCGCCTCTTTTGAAATACGCTTTCGCTTCTTGAGTGTTCAGCCAATAAGGCAGGAAAATCGCGAGTACTGCTTCGCCCATGAGCATTACTTTTTCAGCCGGGTTTACTCGAAGAACGAAGTGAAGGTCGTGGACGTTATAGAAGCAGAGAAAGCAATTCAGCAGAACGAGAATTCTCGCCCAGTTCTTGCCCTTCCAGTAGAACCACAGTACGACATAGCCTGCGGCGATGGTGAGAGTGAAGATTGTAATGAAGAAGAAGACGGCAAACCGCGTCTTGTGCGCCGCTGGTTCCCACAAGATTGCATATCCGAGAATGTTAAGGATGGCCATAAGCCACGTTGAGATCGTGACCGCCTTTGGTCGCATGTCCATGTCGTCAGATTTTGCTGACAGACCGTTCACGAGTGAGCCCTCTGCATCGAGTCTCTTTGTCTTGGGATCGGGCAGAGAACAAAGTGTGCGTGTGTATGGTTGCCATGCGTCATGGTTGGGTCCGTCGAGATAGAGTACAAGCTTGTCGGTGGGCCAGCTGACCTCGAATGGGTTGTCATCCAGTAGGTCCATGTTTCCCTGGAGAAGAAGCTTTCCTTCGGGAACTTCAGCTCGCCAGTACGGGCCCCCACACCAGTCGCTTTCATGTGGGCGCAGTTCGACATCAAGAACCCGTCCAATTGCTAACGCTGCTGAGTCGACGTCAATCGCATCGATGCCAAACTTGATCATCTTTCACATCGTAACGATGCCAGGAGCTACGCGGAAAGCGTCTAGACGGCGATTCGTTGTCGCCCTCGGAAATAATGTACAAGAAATTGACCAGAGCCGGGAATTGCTCCTGAGTAGCCGGTTATCCGCTCCCGACGCGGGCGGCTGCGGAGACGAGTGACGCTTCTAAGCTAAGTAGATGGATCAGACGGCGAGAAGAATCGAGTTTCTCAGGTCGAAGCTCGAAGAGCTTGCCGCAAGAAGACAGCGGCTCACTATCATCCTGTCTGACGGAAGTCTGAGCGGGAAAGCTCGCGAACTCTGGGCTAAACGACTCGATTGGGTAATAGAAGACATCGGCAAACGCACTGCAGCACTCGCCGAGTTGGAGAAAGAATCGGTGAAAACACAGAAGGGAAACCAACCTCCCCCTGAGTTCGGTTCCCCCTCTTCTGTGCGCTTCTCCTAAGTTAGGAGTACACATACCCTGGTAGCGGATTTGGTAACGAGTCAACGATCTCTTTGGTTTTCGCCCTCCGTAGGATGGGCATTTTCGAATTACTTCCGTATGGGCGGTAAGAACGAAGCCGCAGGCGCCGCGGTCGCTACGGTGTCGGCTGACGAGTAGTTTTGTGGCCGGGATAGGGTGTGAGTCACAGGAGGTAACACACTGTGACTCGTCTTCGCAAAATGATGCTCGAGGAGCTCGAGCGTCGCAACTACTCTGCCGGCACAACGCGGCGTTATCTGCGTTTCGTTGAGCGGTTCGCCGAACACTTCCACAAGTCGCCGGACAAGCTCGGTCCGGATCATCTGCGCAGCTACCAGGCCTATCTGCTCACGGAGCTTAAGCTCTGCCCGGGATCCGTAGAGAACCACGTGGCCGCACTGCGGTTCTTCTTCGTCCGCACGCTTCGTCGCCATGAGTTCCGCGAGTATCTGCCCTATCCCAAGACGCGGAAGAAGCTGCCCAACATCCTCAGCCAGGAAGAAGTCGCACGGTTGATCAACGCCAGCAGCAGTCTGTTTCAGCGCACTCTGCTGATGGTGCTTTACGGAACCGGCATGCGCCGCGCCGAGATCGCGCGGCTGAAGATCGCCCACATCGACAGCCAGCGCATGGTCATTCATGTCGTCGATGGGAAGGGACACAAGGACCGAGATCTGCACCTGAGCCCGACCTTGCTCGAGAACCTGCGTGTCTACTGGCGACGGCTCAAGCCGCGCACCTACCTGTTCCCGTCACGACTGCATCGCGATCACGAACAACCCATCAGCGACAAGACCGTATGGGTGGCGTGCACCGAAGCAGCGAAGAAGTGTGGCCTTCGTAAGGCCGTTTCGCCGCACCTGGTGCGCCATGCCTGGGCAACGCATCTGCTCGAAGCCGGTACCGACCTGCGCACCATCCAGCTTCTGCTCGGCCATGAGGATCTGGAGGTGACGGCCCGATATCTGCACCTGTCCGCGCAACACCTGCAGAAGATCGCCAACCCGATCGAGGAACTGAAGCTCGCGAGCGTCGATCAGACTCGTCCCCTCTACCACCGTCCGCGCTCATGACGCGGCCGGCCTTCGAAATGGCCGACATCGTCCGTCGCAAGGGCAGGCAGTTTCTGGAGCGCTTCAAGGCTGTTCTCAACTATCAACAGCTGAAGGCATTTCGAGCCGTGAAGCGTTGCCGCACTGCTGCCCTTGGCGGGCATCGGGATAAGTGTGAAGACTGCACGTACGAGGGACCCTTCTCCTACAACTCATGCCGATCCAGATGCTGTCCGAAGTGTCAGGCGCAGGCTCGCAGGCGATGGCTCCAGATCCAGCAACGCGATCTCTTGAACACCAACTACTTCCACGTCGTCTTCACTCTGCCCCACGAACTGAACCCGCTGGCACTGACTTCACGCAGGCCACTGCTCGACCTGCTGTTCGATGCCAGTTCCCAGACTCTGCTCGAAGTCGCCGCTGATCCCAAGCGCCTCGGTGCAGAGATCGGGTTCCTCTCCATCCTGCACACGTGGGGATCGAACCTGCTGCCCCATTATCATATCCACGCAGTCGTTCCCGGCGGCGGACTGTCGGCCGATCACAAGCGCTGGATTCATACCAGCCATGCGATGTTCCTCGTGCCGGTTCGCATTCTGCGCACTGTCTTCCGTAAGAAGTTTCTCGCCGGACTCGGCCACCTCTACAGCAAGGGCTTGCTTAACCTCGGAGGCCCTGCCGCTCCCCTCCGTGATCCTGCGGTATTCGAGCAACTGATCGCGAAGCTAAAAAACAAGAACTGGTACGTCCATGCCGAGCCGCCCTTCGGCGGTCCCGAACACGTGCTGCGCTACCTCGGCCGTTATACCCATCGCATGGCCATCTCCAACCACCGCATCACCGCCTTCGACGGGGAGCGCGTCAGTTTTCTCTGGCGCGACTATGCCCACGGCGGCAAGCAGAAGGTCATGACCCTCGACGCCGTGAACTTCCTCTGCCGCTTTTTTCTGCATGTACTGCCCAAAGGCTTCGTGCGCATTCGCCGCTACGGCCTGCTGTCCAACCGCTTCCGCAAACAGCTGCTGCCCCTGGCGCGCACACTGCTCGCCGAACAGGGTCGCGACCCGCTCCCTCTTCCGCCACTTCCTGATTGCGCTCCGTGGCACTGCCCCCGCTGCGGAAAAGCCATGCGCGTCGTTGAGCGCTTCACCGCTGCAGAACTCTATTTCGCAGGCCTGGATTCCTCATGAACAACGTCGCCAACACGCTCCGACGGCTTGCTCCCGGCGCGTCTCCG